>Ga0070698_100003352_pt1 | contig 17630 bp, 15 predicted proteins | sample KBSK1502metaG_FD_65477 | JGI IMG/M metagenome (GOLD analysis project Ga0070698, IMG submission 65477) | Corn, switchgrass and miscanthus rhizosphere microbial communities from Kellogg Biological Station, Michigan, USA - KBS K1-50-2 metaG | ecosystem: Host-associated > Plants > Roots >...
CCGCCCAAGGAGATGACCCACATCCGCGACGAGATCAACCGCGTCACCCAGTCGCGCCGGATGCTCGCCCACGGCCTCATCACCCCGCAGCTCGGCCAGGCCGACCTCGACTTCATGGACCAGCAGGCGGCCACCCTGAAGGTCGACGCCTGGAAGGGCTACACCGGCGCCGCGCCCAAGGGCTTCGACCGCGGCTGGTTCATCGACGACGAGAAGATCGCCTACCCCATGCTCGAGCGCGCGCGCAAGCTCGGGGTCAAGCGCGTGTGCATCCACAAGGGGCTGCCGCTGGGGCCGGTCGCCGACTACAACCACCCGCGCGACATGATCAAGGCGGCGCGGGACTTCCCGGACGTCGACTTCGTGCTGTATCACGCCGGGCTGCTCACGGTGCCGCGGACCGCGGCCGCCGACGTCCCCTGGACCACCGAGTTCTGCCAGATGGCGAAGAAGGAAGCGGGACTCAAGAACATCTACATGGAGCTGGGCTCCACCTTCGGTCAGCTCGCCACCACCAATCCCACCGCCTGCGCCCACTTGCTCGGCCAGGTCATCGAGACCTTCGGGGCCGACCACGTGCTGTGGGGCACCGACTCGATCTGGTACGGGACGCCGCAATGGCAGATCGAGGCGTTCCGGCGCTTCGAGATCCCCCAGGCCCTGATCGACGCGCACGGCTACAAGCCGCTCACCCGCGCGGTGAAGGAGCAGATCTTCGGCCTCAACGCCGCGCGCCTCTTCAACGTGGACGTGAAGGCCAAGCGCAACGAGATCCCCGGGGACTACCTGACCCGGATGAAGATGGCGTATCTAGACGAAGGCGCCGACCCCAGCCACCGCTTCTACGGCTGGGTCGCCGGCTAGCTTCGGGACCTGCAGTTCGGGCGCCGGCTTCGCCGGCGCAACCCGTCCTGGGGGAGGCTAGGAGGGGGCCGTCGAGGCCCCCTCCTACACGTAAACGCGGGGGACGCGGGTGTTGATGTTGGTGAGGATCTCGTAGGGGATCGTCCCCGCCCACTCGGCGAGGTCCTCGCAGGTGATGAGCTCGGCGCCGTCGGCGCCGAGGAGGGTGACCACGTCGCCGTTGTAGGCGGTCTCCCATTCCAGATTGACCATGATCTGGTCCATGCAGACGCGGCCCACCACCGGGTACTTCTTGCCGCGGATGAGCACGTGGGCCACGTTCGACAGCGCGCGGAAGTAGCCGTCGCCGTAACCCACCGGGACCGTGACCACCCGCACCGGGTGATCGGACTCCCAGGTCGAGCCGTAGCTGACCGGGTGGCCGGGCGTGACCACCTTGAAGTAGACGACCCGCGATCGCATGGAGAGCGCCGGCTGCACCGCGATCGTCTTGCGAACCTCCGCCGACGGATAGACCCCGTAGAGGAGAATGCCGGGCCGCACGATGTCGAGGTGGCTCTCGGGCAGCTGCAGCACCGCGCCGGAGTTGGCCATATGGCGCACCGGCGGCTTCACGCCCTGCTTGTCGTACCACTCGAGGACTTCCAGGAACCGGGCGAGCTGGAGCCGGGCCGAGGTGAGATCCGCGGCGTCCGCGTTGGCGAAGTGCGAGTAGATGCCTTCCACCACCGTGCGCCGGCACTCCGAGGCGCGCTCGAGCAGGCCCCGCGCGTTGTAGTAGTGGACGCCGATTCGCTCCATGCCGGTGTCGATCTTGAGATGCACGGTGGCGGTGACCCCCGTCTGGGCGGCGGCCTCGTCGATCTGCTTGAGCTTGTCGATGGACGACGCGGTCAGGGTGAGGCCGTGGCGCAGGAACACCGGGATCTGGTCGCCGAAGATGCCACCCATGACCAGGATGGGCACCGTGATGCCGGCCTCACGGAGTGCGACGGCCTCCTCCAGGAAGGCGACCCCCAGCGAGGCCACCCCGAGCGAGATCAGGTGCCGGGCCACCGGCACAAGGCCGTGGCCGTAGGCATTGGCCTTGACGATGGGCATCACCGCGGCCGGCCTGACCGCGGCCTGGATGGCGCGCAAGTTGTCGGCCAGACGCGCGAGGCTGATCTCGACGACCGTCGGCCGCAGTGAGCCGGTGTCCACGCTTACTTGGGAATCAGCCCCTTGAAGCGGGGCATGACCTCCTTGGCGAGCAGCTCCATCGAGTGGTGCCACGCCTTCGGGTTCTCGCTGTAGTCGAAGCAGAACACCAGCAGCGTCCCGAAGCCGTCGACCTCCTCGTAGACCGCGTTGAGCTTGTCGGCCACCGTGGCCGGCGAGCCCACCAGCCAGTTGTGCTTGGCGCAGTACTCGGGGGTCACGTCCGAATCGGGCACGCCGGGATCGTGCTTCAGGTACTCGGTGTAGCCGAAGGCGGACAGCAGGGGCAGGAAGTACTCGGTCATCATGCGGCCCATCATGCCGCCCGCGGAGAGGCGCAGCGCCGCCGCGTCGGTGTCGGCCACGAAGACCTCGCGCACCATTCGCCAGTCGGATCTTTTGGGAGTGCGCCCGCTCCGCGCCGCGCCCTGCTCGACGGCCTCCCAGTGGCTACCCACGTAGGCGGGGTTGAGGTTCAGGCTCATCGGCCAGAACCCGCGCTCGCCCGCCAGCTTCAGCGTATCGGAGCCCTTGCTGAGCCCGGCCACGCCGATCGGCGGGTGCGGCTTCTGGAAGGGGAAGATGTGCGGCTTGAGCGTGTTGAACATGGTCCCGGTCTTGGTCACGTGCCAGAACTTGCCCTTGTAGTCGAACTCGGGCTCGTCGCTCCACAGGCGCAGGATGATGTCGAGCGACTCGCGCGTCATCTCCCGGTTCTGGCCCGACATGCCGTCCACGTTGTACATGGCCCAGTCGCTCGGCAGCCCGCTCGCGGCCACCCCGAAGTTGAGCCGGCCCTGGGCGAGGTGGTCGAGCATCGCCACGCGGTTGGCCAGCTCGGCGGGATGGTGGTAGGGCATCAGGAAGCCGCCGGGCCCGATGCGCATGCGCTTGGTCTGGAGCAGCGCCTGGGCCACCAGCAGGTCGGGTGAGGGATGCGGCTCCCAGGGCGCGGTGTGGTGCTCGCCGATCCACGCCTCGCTGAAGCCCAGCTCGTCCGCCCAGCGCAGCTGCTGGAGATCCCACTGATGGCCGTCGAAGAGCTTTCGCTCGGGCGGGTGCGAGGGCATGGTGAACAAGCCGTAGTCCATGGGGAGCTCCTCAGAGATCGCGCTCGAAGGGAAAGAGCGGCCGCCGGCGGTTGCGGTACGTGAAGAGCCGCAGGTCGGAGCTGGTCACGCCGTCGCCGTCGCAGAGCACGATATGCCGGGCGATCGGCTCGAAGCCGGCCCGGAAGTGCTGGCGTGACTTGATCAGGACGTACTTCTTGCGGCGCGGGTCGATCCCGCAGTGGGTGAAGACGCCGGTGTCGAACGGCTCGCTGCGGCCCTCCGAGACGACGATCTGCATGGCTCCGGTGTCGAGCACCGCGGTCTTGCCCATGCGCACCCGCGTGCCGGTGGCCATCGGCCCGGTCACCGTGAACTCGCCGTCCGTGATGCGGGTGATCTTGCCGGTCACGGGGAGCGGCTTGCCGGCGAGGTTGATCTGGGGCATGTCGATGCGGCCGCCGAGCGGCAGCGTGACGCCCGCCGCGGTCCCCGCGTCCACCAGCCGCCGCACCGCGGCCGGATCGCAGATCGGTCCGGCCACCACGTCGGTCAGCCCCTGGCGCATGACCTCGTCGATCACGCTCATCACGTCCTGGGTGCCGCCCGAGGCGGTGTTGTCGCCGTGGTCCACCAGCACGATGGGCCCATCGCCGAGCGTGCGCGCGTGGGCGATCTGGCCGGCGAGCGGCGCGCCCGTGTAGAGGAAGGCCTCCCGCCGCTCCCAGGCCATCGCGAGCAGCCGGTCGCGCAGGGCCAGGCCCGCGTCCGTCCGGCGATCGCAGACGATCACGGCGGACATCGAGATGTGCGGGATGTCCGAGTGCGGGAAGCCGCCGAAGACGGAGGCATTGAGCACGGCGCCGCTGGCCTCCGCGGCCATGGCCATGTCCATGACGTCCTTCATGGGCTGGCGCGACGGGGTGTGGACGAGGGTGCTCGTCATCATCGGCAGTGAGCCCCAGACCATGACCGGCTCGATCTCGCCACGCAGGGCCCGCATCATCGTGCGGCCCGCGCGCTGGCCGGTGTCGCCCATGTCCACGTGCGGGTAGGTGCAGTAGCCCGCGATGACGTTGGCGTTGTCGACCATGGCCGCCGTCATGTGCGAGTGGAAGTCGAGCCCCACCGCGATGGGCACCCGCGGCGCCACCGCGCGGACACGCCGCAGCAGCTCACCCTCGCCGTCGTCCACGTGCTCGGCCACCATCGCGCCGTGCAGGGCCAGGAAGACCGCGTCGCAGCCGCCGCGCACCGCGCCCACGACGGCCTCGACCATGTCCTCGTAGGCCGCCTTCTCGACGTAGCCCGACGGGTGCGCACCGCCCGCCACCGGCAGCACGATCTCGGCGCCGGCCTGCTGGGCGACGTGGAGGAAGCCGCCGAGCTGCGTATTGGTGTCCTTGAACTCCGCGATGGCCGCCTCGCCCTGCAAGGGTCGGAACGACGAGAGCGGGGTGGGCACCGGGGAGAAGGTGTTGGTCTCGTGCATCATCATCGCGATGACGAGCTTGAGCCGGGCCATGCCGCGAGCATACTATGAGACCGTCATGCGTGCCGCCGTGATGCGGAGCCGGCGCCTCGTCGTCGCCGACCTGCCCCTGCCCGAGCCGGGGCCGGGCGAGGTACTGGTCAAGACCCTCGCCTGCGGCATCTGCGGCTCCGACCTCCACGCGCTCAAGCACGCGGAGCGCTTCGTCGAGGTCTCCCGCCGCGCCGGCAGCGCGTTCGTGATGGATCTCTCGCGCGACGTGGTGATGGGCCACGAGTTCTGCGCCGAGATCGTCGACCACGGCGCCGCGACGAGCAAGACGCTCCCGGTCGGGACCCGCATCTGCTCGAGGCCGGGCTTGATCCGCGCCAGCGGCCCGCTCACCGTCGGTTACTCCAACGACACCCCGGGCGGCTATGCCGAGTACATGCGCCTCACCGAGGCCTTGCTCCTGGAAGTGCCAAACGGGCTGCCCACCGAGCAGGCCGCGCTCACCGAGCCGATGGCGGTCGGGCTCCACGCGGTGGCCAAGGCGCGCCTCGAGCCCGACGACGCGCCGCTCGTGATCGGCTGCGGGCCGGTGGGCCTGGCCGTGATCGCGGCGCTGCGCCTCTCCGGCGCGCGGCCCATCGTGGCCGCCGACTTCTCGTCCCGCCGGCGCGATCTGGCGGTGGCACTGGGCGCCGACATCGTGGTGGATCCGGCCGCGACCACGCCGTGGCAGAGCTGGCGCGAGGCCGCGGTGTGGCGCGACGCGAGCCGCGCGCCCGCGCTGCCCCCCTGGATCGCGGGGCCGCCGCTACGCCCCGCGGTGGTCTTCGAGTGCGTGGGGGTGCCCGGCGTGCTCGACCAGATCATGGTCGCCGCGCCCAAGGGCTCGCGCCTCGTGGTGGTCGGAGTGTGCATGGAGCCCGACACGATCTACCCGATGCTCGGGATCAGCAAGGAGCTCAATCTGCAGTTCGTCCTCGGCTACACGCCGGACGAGTTCGCGGCGACCCTGCGCCACATCGCGGACGGCAAGATCCCCACCACGCCGCTCATCACCGGGAAGGTCGGGATCGAGGGCGTGGCGGGCGCGTTCGAAGCCCTCGCCACCCCCGAGCGCCACGCCAAGATCCTCGTCGAGCCCTGGCGGGCCTGACCCTATCGCGGTCTCCGCTCGCTCCACCTTCGACGCGCTCCGGGAGCGGAACTACCGCCTCTACTGGGTCGGCCTGATCTTCTACGTGCTCGGACACCGTGCCGAGTACGTCACCTTCGCCTGGATGGTCTGGGAAGTCACCCGTGATCCGCTCCACCTCGGCTACCTCGGGCTCGCCCAGGGCATCCCGCTGGTACTCTTCCAGCTCTGGGGCGGCGTGCTCGCCGATCGCGTGAACCGGCTGCGCCTGCTCCTCGCCACCCAGGTCCTGACGACCGCGAGCCTCCTGGTGGCCTTCGGCCTCTCCGCGCTCTCGCTGATCCGCGTCGAGCACCTGCTGGCGCTGGCCGCGCTCAGCAACACCTTCCGCGCTTTCGACGAGCCGACCCGGATGTCCATGGTGCCCCAGATGGTCGGGCGCGAGCGGCTGCCCAACGCGGTCGCGCTCGGGTCGATTCCCTGGCAGGCGGGCCGCATGATCGGGCCCTCGATCACCGGCATCCTGATCGCGGCCTTCGGCGGCACCGTCGGGCTCGCGCTCGCCGCCGTCGCCTCGGGGATGGCGCTCGTGATGTACTCGCGGCTGCGGGTGGCCACGCGGACACCCGCGCCCGGCGGTCACATGGGCGCCCAGCTCGTCGAGGGACTGAGCTTCGTCCGCCACAACTTCGTGTTCGCGGCCCTGATCTGCCTGGCCCTCTTCAATGCGGTCTTCGGCCTCTCCTACGTGACGCTGCTGCCGATCTTCGCCGACGTGTACTTCCACACCGGCTCGGCCGGCTTCGGCCTGCTCAGCGCCGCCCACGGCCTGGGCGCGCTCACCGGCACCCTGATCGTGGCGGGTATCGCGGCGCGCTTCCGCCACCGCGGCCTCGTCATCCTGGTGGGCGCGGCCGGCATGGGGCTCGGGCTCACGATCTTCTCGCAGTCGCAGAGCCTCTGGCTGGCGCTGCCGATGCTGGCCTCCGTCGGCTTCAGCAACACGTTCTACCTCACCCAGGTCAGCACGCATCTGCAGCAGGCGGTGCCCGATCACCTGCGCGGCCGGGTGATGAGTCTCTACGCGCTCTGCTGGAACCTGCTGCCGCTGGGCGGCCTGCTGGGCGGCGTGCTCGCGGCGGCGGTGGACGCGCGCTTCGCGGTGTTGTTCGGCGGCGCGATGGTGGCCGCCAACGCGCTCGCCCTGGTCGCCTCGCGACGGCTCCGGCTGCTATAATCCTGAGCACGCTCATGCCCTCGTCCCGTGGGATCTTCTACGGCTGGTGGGTCACCGTCGCCTTCTCCGTCATGGTCTTCGTCTCCGCCGGGGTGCGTCACGCGGTCGGGCCGTTCCTCAAGCCGATGGTGGCGGACCTCGGAGTGGACCGCGGGGCCTTCTCCCTCGTCATCGCGCTCGGGCTCTTCCTCTACGGCGCCTTCATGCCCTGGGTCGGCGGCCTCACCGACCGCTTCGGCGCGCGCCGCGTGACCGCGGCCGGCTCGGTGTTGCTCGCGGCCTCGCTGGCGCTCACCAGCCTCTGCCAGAACCTCTGGCAGCTCGCGCTGGTCTACGGCGTGCTCGCCGCGCTGGGGCTCGCGTGCACCGGCCCGGTGGTGGCGAACGTGGTGGTCACGCGCTGGTTCGTGCGCCGGCGCGGCACCGCCGTCTCCGTGCTCGGCAGCGCGGCCATGACCGGCATGAGCCTGCTCGTCCCGGTCGTCGCGTGGCTGATCATCACCTTCGGCTGGCGCACGTCGTACGTGGTGCTGGGGGCGGCGGTGCTCCTCGGCATGCTGCCGCTCTGTCTTTTCGTCGTGCGCGACTCGCCCGAGGCGATGGGGCTCGCCCCCGATGGCGACGCGGCGGGGCCCGGCGCGACGGTCGCCGCCTACACGCGCACGCCGGCGAGCACCGCGCTGCGCACGGTCGCCTTCTGGCAGCTCGGCGGCTCCTTCTTCACCTGCGGCTTCTCGATGAGCCTGGTGGCGGCGCACGGCGTGCCGATGCTCACCGACCACGGCTACACGCCGATCTTCGCCTCGTGGGTGATCGGCGTGCTGGGCGCCTCGAGCATCGTCTTCACGCTGTCGCTCGGCGCCCTCGCCGACCGCTTCGGCGCGCGGCCGGTGCTGGCCGGCATCTACGGTGGACGCGCGCTCATCTTCGCCGGGCTCTTCCTCATCCGCGACAATCCGGCTGCGATGCTCGGAGTGGCCATCGTGGGCGGGATCACGCTCGCGGGCTCGATGTCGATGACCTCCGTGCTGACCGCCGACATCTACGGGCGCTACTCGGTAGGGTCGATCCTCGGCGTCATCTTCCTCGTGCACCAGACCGGCGCGGCCCTCGGCTCCTGGCTGGCCGGGGCCCTGTTCGAGTCGACCGGCGGCTACGGCGCCGCGTTCGCCATCGCCTGCCTGCTGCTGGCCGCCGCGGGACTGGTCAGCCTGCGGGTAGACCGCCAGCCCCGCTCGCTGCGCTGGGCCCGCGCAACCATATAAAAGAGGGCCAGTCATGGCCGACGTGCTCACGGTAGTTGCGAAGATCCGGGCCGCGAAGGGCAAGGGGGACGCGCTGGCGGCCCTGCTCAAGGAACAGGTGGCCGCGGTGCGCAAGGCGGAGCCGGGCTGCCTCATCTATCGCCCGCACCGCTCCACCAAGGACCCCGATCTCTTCATCTTCTACGAGCAGTACAAGGACGACGCCGCGTTCGACCTGCACCGCAAGGCCCCCCACCTCGCCGCCTATCGCGAGCGGCGCGAGAAGGAAGGCCTGACCCAGGGCGCGGCCGAGGTCGAGATCTACCGCTCGATCACCGACTAGCTGCGCTCGGCGGCCAGCTCCTTGCCGAGGGCCTCGGCCAGGCGGGCGTACTGACCGGGGCTGTTGTAGAGCTGCGCCGAGACCCGGATCAGGCGCCGCGGCGGGGCGGGCAAGCGTATGATCGGCACCTCGATGCCCCAGCCGTCGAAGAGGCGGGCCTGGAGCGGATCGCGCTGACGCCAGCCGGTCTCGATCGTCGGAGAGTCGGGCAACACGACGCTCGCGAGCGAGCCGATCATCTCCTCCGGACATGGGGGCTCGGTCGCGGTGGCGGCGCAGAGGAGCCGGCGCGCGTCGAGCGCCAGCGCGCGGTTGCGCGCCATCAAGGCCGGCCAGCCGCCCGGCACGAGCCCGCCCAGGTAGTCGATCGCCTTCGGCACGGCCAGCCACGCAGTCGGATCCTGGGTGCCGGTCCAATCGAACTCGAGCCGGAAGCGTGAGCGCCCCGGCCGCTCGCCCTTGGCGCCGTGGCTGATCGTCAGCGGATGCACGTCGGCCTGGCGGTCGCGACGCACCCAGAGAAAGGCCGAGCCCTTCGGCGTGCAGAGCCACTTGTGGCAGTTGGCGCTGTAGTAGGCGGCGCCGAGGCGCCGCAGATCGAGCGGCACCATGCCGGGCGCGTGCGCGCCGTCCACCAGCGTCTCGATCCCGCGTGAGGCCAGCTCCGCGACCAGCCGCTCGATGGGCAGGATGAGTCCGGTGGGGCTCGTGATGTGATCGAGCAGGGCCAGGCGGGTGCGCGGCGTCACCTCCGCCAGCACCGCGTCCACCACCGCCTCCGGGGACGCGGCCGGGAACGGGATCGTCGCGACGATGACGCGCGTACCGCTCCGCTGGGCGACGTAGTCGAGCGTGTTGCGGCAGGCCCCGTAGGCGTGGTCGGTCGTGAGCAGATCGTCGCCGGCCACGAGCACCAGCGAGCGCAGCACCGCGTTGACACCGCCGGTGGCATTGGTGATGAACGCGAGATCGTCGGCCTCGGCGCCGACGAAGGCGGCGAGCGCCGCGCGCGCGGCGTCGAGGCGCCCCTCCAGCTCGCGCCCCAGGAAGCGGACCGGCTCGGCCTCCATCTCCGCGCGGAGCGCGGCCTGGTGGCGGAGGATCTCGGTCGGGCAGGCGCCGTACGAGCCGTGGTTCAGGAAGGCCACGCCGCGCTCGAGGGGCCAGAGCGCCGCCCATTCGTGCTCACCGCTCATGGGGCGAGCACTCAATAGCCGGGCGGCGGACGGAAGCCGCCGATCACGTCGGCGAGGCGGCCGGCCACGTCGATCGGCGTGGCGTCCTCGAGATAGGGTCCCACGATCTGGAGACCGACGGGCAGCCCGCCGCGCGTGAGGCCGACCGGCGCCGTCGTGGCGGGAAGGCCGGCGAGCGTGGCGAACGAGATCCAGAAGCACAGATCGGCGTAGGGCCGCGGGCCGCCCGGCGTGGCCAGCACCCGGTTCAAGGCGTTCCCGCCATGGTCGTGCGGGAACGCGGGGACGAGCGCGGTCGGCAGGAGGAACGCGTCGTGGGTCCGGAAGTACGCCTGCCAGATCGCGCGCCCGGCGCGCCGCCGGGTCTCCATCGCTCGCAGCAGCGCGTCCGGCGCGGTGACCGCCCGCGCGTACCGGGCGAGGTAGGAGCCGTCCTGGTTGGCCGCGAGCCGCCGCAGCCCTTCGAGCTGATCCTCGCGCACCGGCGCGGTGAATCGCGCGTAGAGGATCGTGAGATAGGCCTCGTACTGCTCGTCGAGGTTCAGCCCGCTGGGCCAGCCCTCCTCCAGCCGGGCGCCCGCCGTGCGGAGCGACTCCACCGCGGCCGCGAGCACGTCGCCGACCTCCGGCGAGACCGGCGCGCGCCCATCGTCGAGCATGTAGCCGATGCGGTAGTCGGCGAGCCGGGCGCCTCGCGCCGGCGGCAGCGTCCAGCGCCAGGCGAGCGCGTCGTCGCCATCCGGCCCGCCGAGCACCTCGAGAGCCGCGCGCAGGTCCGCCGCGGAGCGGGCGAGCGGCCCCACCACCGGCAGCGTCGAGGGCGGCGTCGCCGCGATGCCGGGCGGCGGCGGGATATGACCACGCATCGGCACGATGTCGAGGGTGGGCTTGTGGCCGTAGACCCCACAGAAGTGCGCCGGGATACGGATCGAGCCCCCGAGGTCGCTGCCGGGCTCGAGATAGCTGAGCCCCGCCGCGAGCGCCGCCGCGCCGCCACCGGTGGAGCCGCCCGGCGTCCGCGTGACGTCCCAGGGGTTGTTGGTCTGGCCGTACACCGCGTTGTAGCTCTGCCAGTCCCCGGCGAAGAGCGGAACATTGGTCTTGCCGAGCAGGACCGCGCCCGCGGCCTTGAGCCGCGCCACCACCGCGGCGTCGCGCGTGGGGACGTGGTTCCGGAGCGTCGGCGAGCCCGCGGTGGTGGTGACGCCGGCCACCTCGAAGGTGTCCTTCACGGTGCACGGCACGCCGTGGAACGGCCCCCACCACTCCCGGCGCGCCAGGGCCTCGTCGGCCGCGCGCGCCCGCGCGAGCGCCGCGTCGGCGGTGAGCATGACGATCGCGTTCAGCTTCGGGTCGTGCTGGCGAACGCGCTCGAGCACTCGGGTCGTCAGCTCCACCGAGGAGACCTGACCGGCGCGGAGCGCGCGGGCGGCATCCAGCGCGGAGGCGAAGTCGAGGTCGGCGGCGGCCGCGCAGGCGGGGCGAGCGGGCAGCATCACCGCGCCGGCCGCCGCGAGGCCCGCGGCCAGAAAGGTCCGGCGATCGAGGTAGCTCACGAATGTTCCTCCCCGGGTGAAGGGATCGGGCGCGGTGGGAACTGGCGCCCGGGGAAGCGCCGGAGCGCCTCCTCGTCCAGCTCGATGCCGAGGCCCGGCCGCGTCGGCACCACCACGTAGCCGTTCTTCACCTCGAAGGCGGGCTGGGCGATCTCGCGCCCGCGCGCCTCGAAGTTCACGAAGTACTCCGTGATGAGGAAGTTCGGGATCGCGGCCGAGACCTGCAGGGTCGCGGCCAGCCCCACCGCCGTGGAGTTGTAGTTGTGGGGCGAGACGGTCACGAGCGAGGGCTCGGCCATCTGGGCGATGGCGCGCAGCTCCAGTATCCCTCCGCAATTACAAACGTCGGGATTAACGATATCCGCCGCGCGCAGCTCGAAGGCGCGGCGGAAGTCCGCGCGCGTGTACAGCTCCTCCCCGGTGACGATCGGGATGGCGATCTGCCGCCGGCACTCGGCGAGGGCCTCGAGGTTGGTGGACGACACGGGTTCCTCGTACCAGTAGGGCCGGAAGCGCTCCAGGGCGCGCGCGATGCGGACGGCGTGCATCGGGGCCAGGCGGCGGTGCACCTCGATCAGCAGGTCCACCTCGGGGCCGACCGCCTCGCGCACCGCGGCCACGGTGGCCACCGCCTGCTCCTCCCCCGCGGCCGAGATGTGGGTGCGCCACGGCCCCGGAAAGGGGTCGAACTTGAGCGCGGAGAACCCGCGCGCCACCATGTCGCGCGCCCGCGCCGCGAAGTTGCCGGGCGTCTTGCTGCCGCCGTACCAGCCGTTGGCGTAGACACGCACGCGCTCGCGGCATGGTCCGCCCAGGAGCGCGTGCACCGGCACCCCGTGACGCTTGCCCGCGATGTCCCACAGGGCCTGCTCGAGCCCGCTCACCGCGCTCCAGAAGTCCATGGCCCCGCGCTTGGCCGCGAAGTCGTGATAGGCCCAGTGCACGAAGTGGGTGATGTGCGAGGGATCGCGGCCGACCAGGTAGCGGCCGAGCGCCTCCACGAGGGCCACGATGCTGGTATCGCGATCCGCCTGCGTGTAGCACTCGCCCCAGCCGTGCGGGCCGCGCTCCGTCTCCACCTTGACGAAGCAGAGGTTCTTGCCGCCGCCCAGGTCGGCGAGAAACGGGGTGACGCGACTCACTCGCATGGCCTCGATGCTCCGGCCGAGATCGTACCAGAATCGAGCGGGGCCGGGCCGTCGTGATACGATTCCCCCCGGTCCTCCATCGCTCATGCACGCTCTGACGACGACGTCCGCGCGCGGCTCGGTCCGCGCCAAGCTGATGGCCACGCTCTTCGTGGCCCAGGTCTGCGGCAGCACCGGCCACTCCATCGGGCTCGCGGTCGGCAGCATCATGGCCGCGAGCATCACCGGGACCAATACCTGGTCGGGCGTGCCGATCGCGGTGGGCGCGCTCGGCACCGCGCTCGCGAGCTGGCCGATCGCCCGGCTCATGGACCGCTCGGGCCGCCGCCCCGGCCTCGCGCTCGGCTACGGCCTCGCGGTCATCGGCGCGGTGCTCGGCCTGCTCGGCGTGGCCGGCCGCAGCTTCACCCTGATGCTGATCGGCATGACGCTCTTCGGCATCGCGAGCACCTCCAATCTGCTCGCCCGCTACGCCGCCGCCGACGTGAGCCCGCCCGCCCAGCGCGGCCGCGCTATGGGGCTCATCGTCTGGGGCTCGACCGTGGGCTCGATCATCGGGCCCAACCTGATGGCCCCCGCGCTGGTGCTGGGCGCGCTGCTCTCGGTCCCTCCGACCGCGAGCGCCTTCCTGGTGAGCGTGGCCGCCTACGGGGTGGCCGCGCTCCTGACCGTCTTCTTCCTGCGGCCGGATCCGCTGACCCTCGCGCGTCAGGCGCAGGCGGCCGTCGACGCGAGGCGGCCCGCCGGCGCCGCGCGCCCGCTCGGCGCGATCCTGACCGACGTGCGCGTGCAGATCGCGCTGGCCACGCTCTCGATCAGCCAGTTCGTGATGATCAGCACCACGTCCACCTCGCCGCTCTATCTCCACGATCAGGGGCACGCGGTGGGGACCATCGGGATCGCGGTCTCGCTCCACCTGGCCGGCATGTACGTGGCCTCGCCCCTCTCGGGCTGGCTCGCCGATCGCCTGGGACGTCTGCCGGTGATCACGGCGGGCGCTCTCCTGCTGATCTTCTCGGTCGGGCTGGCCGGGCTGGTGCCGGGGCGCGCGGGCGCGGCGATCATCCTGGGGCTCTTCCTGAACGGGGTGGGCTGGAACCTCGCCTTCGTGTCCGGCAGCGCGCTCCTGACCGATGCGCTCTCCGCGGCCGAGCGGGCGTCCGTGCAGGGCTTCGCCGATCTGCTCATGGGCCTGATGGGCGCGATCGGCTCCGCGGCGGGCGGCATGATCCTGGGCCTCTGGGGCTTCGCGATCCTGAACGCGGTGGGCGCGGCGCTGGTGCTGGGCCCGCTCGCGGTCACGTGGCTGCGCCGGCCCGCGCTCGCGGCCCTCGAAGGCTGACGGGCGAAGGCGGACCGGCATTCTCAACCTCGCGCTCCTCCGGCTCCACGATCTCCGCTGTCTCGGAGCCGGGACGCTGCTGAACTCGATCGGGATGATGGGCGAGGCCGTCGTGCTCGGCTGGCTCGCGCTCGAACTGACCGACTCCCCTTTCCTGGTGGGCGCCGCGCTGGGCTGCCGCGCGCTGCCCCTCTTCTTCGTGGGCGTGCCGGCCGGCGTGATCGCCGACCGCGTGCCGCGCCCGCACCTGCTGGTGGCGACGGGAGCGGGCCAGGCCGTGACCGCGGCGGCCATGGGCGTGCTGACGCTGCTCGGCGCGGTGACCCTGGGCCAGCTCATGCTCCTCACCCTCGCGGGCGGGACGCTGCGCGGCATCGAGCACGCGGCGCGGCAGAGCTACACCCACGACGTGGTCGGGGCGACCGCGCTCGTCAACGGGCTCGCCATCCTCGGCGTGGCCATGCGCGTGGGCTGGCTGCTGGGCTCGCTGGGCGTGGGCGCCCTCATCGCCCACCTGGGCTCGGGCCACGCCTATCTCGCGGTCGCCGCGGCCTACCTGGCCGGCGGTCTCGCGATGCTCCCGGCCGGCGCCGGCGCGCCGGCCGTCGCGGCCGAGCCCGATTCCCTGTGGCAGGGCGTCACCGCGTTCGTCGCTGCGGTGAAGAAGAATCGGATGCTGCTGGTCCTGATGATGCTGACCGCGGGCGCCGAGGTGCTGGGCTTCGCGCATCAAGCGCTCCTGCCGAGCCTCTCCCGTGACGTGCTGCACACCGGGCCGGAAGGGCTCGGCGTCATGAGCGCGGCGCGGTCCGTGGGCGGCATCCTGAGCATGCTCGTCTCGATCCGCGGCTTCGCCCACGGCGGGGGCGCATTGTTCCTGGGGGTGCTCGTGTCGTTCGGCGGAAGCCTGATCGTCCTGGGCGCCGCGCCCTACGTGGTGGGCTTCGCCGGGGTGGTGGTGGTCGTGGTCCTGGCAAACGCGGCGGGCGCCCTCGCGGATCTGCTCGCCCAGAGCCAGCTCCAGCTCAGCGTGCCGCACCACCTGCGCGGCCGCGCCGGCGGCGCCTGGGTGGTGGCGATCGGCTTCGCCCCGCTCGGCCAGCTCCAGATCGGCGCGCTCGCCTCGCTGTTCGGCGTCAGCGCGGCGCTCGGGGCGAGCGGGCTGGCCCTCGTGGCCCTGGCGGGCGCGACCGCGTTCTTCTATCCGCGGCTCCGCGCGCTCTGAGCGCGCGGTCGCCCCGCGCGCTTCGTCGCTCCCTCCTTGATCACGGCCACGAGGGTCTGTGCGGCGCCGCTCAGATAGCCGTTCTGACGGCGCACGAGGGTGACCGGCACTCCGCCCCGGAGCGCGGGGACGTCGATGAGCCGGAGGGCGCCGAGACGCAGCTCTTCCTGCACGCTGCTCTCGATGAGGAGGGCGATACCGAATCCCGCCTCGACGAACCGCTTCTGGGCGGTCAGGCTGTCGATGCGGACGATCTCGGCCGCCTCGGTGCCGGCGGCGGTGAGCCGCTGCTCGAGCGCGCTGGCGAAGGGCTCCCGGCGGCGGCGTTGCGGGGGAAAGGCCACCCACCGCTCGTCCGCGAGGACGCCCGGGTCGCGCACCCGCCGCCCGGCCAGGCGATGCTCCGGGGAGCAGACGACCACCAGGGCTTCCTCCATGACCACCTCCGACGCGAGGCTCGGGTCGGAGTCGGTGAAGTATCGGAGCCCCAGCGTGGCCTCGCCGCGACGCACCAGATCGCTCACCTCCTGGCTGTTCGCGGTCCGCAGCTCGAGCTTGACGTGCGGGTGGCGCCGGCCGAACTCACGCAGCATGGCCGCGAACTTCGTGCTGGCGAGGGTGCCCACGAGCGCCACCGAGACCGCGCCGCGCTCCCCCCGCTCGAGGCTGCGTACCGCTTCGGTGCCGTCCTTCAGGCTGGCCAGCACTGCCTCGGCGTACGGAAGGAGCGAGCGACCGGCCTCGGTCAGGACCACGCCGCCGCGCACCCGCTCGAAGATCGGCGTGCGCAGCTGCTCCTCCAGCATCTCGATCCGCCGGCTGATCGCCGGTTGCGAGCGGTGCAGCGCTTCGGCCGCGCGGGCGAAGCCGCCGAGCCGGGCGATCGAGACGAAGGCCTCGATCTCGTCGATGGTCACGCGATCACTATAGCTGAGGGCCGGGGTCAGCTATATGCATTCGACAGATGGCGCCCCGGGGGGGGATCCTCTCCCCGGAAAAGGAGACCACATCATGGATATCGAGCGCCACCTCATCATGGACAGCGCGGACGCCAAGCCGATCATCAGCCGCGCGGTCGCGCACGGCGATCGCGTGTACATCTGCGGGATCGTGGGCGATCCGGTCGGAGACGTCACCGCCCAGACCAAGCAGGCGCTCGGTCGCATCGACCATCTCCTCGCCCAGGCCGGCACCGACAAGTCGAAGCTGCTGACCGCGCAGGTGTGGCTGTCCGATATGCGGCTCTTCCGGACGCACAATCTCGCCTGGAATGAATGGGTGGATCCCGAGCACCCCCCGGTGCGCGCCTGCGTCCAGGCGGAGCTGTTCGCCCCGGGACTGCTGGTCGAGATCATGGTGACGGCGGCCCGATGAGCGCGACCGCCCTCGACGCATCCCGGGATCGCGTGCTGACGACGGCCGCGGACGGCGGCATCGTCCTCGCGCACGCCACCGCGGCTCGAATGGTGGCGGCCTGGACCCTGGCGCCGGCGCCGCGGGACCCGGTCCGTCACCTCGAGGCGGCCCACGCGCAGGCGCGGAGCCATCTCGCCCGGCTCACGGGCCACGCTCCGGCCCGCGAGGTTCCGTCCGTCATGACCAACGAGCTGTTCTCCCGGCTCACCGACGCCCGGCCGGCCCCGCTCACCGCGCCGGCCGGCGTCGGCCGCTATACCTATACCCCGCGCAAGGCGCTGCGCCGCGTGCTCGACCACGCGCTCGACCATCTCAACCAGATCGACCAGTGGCTGGCCTGGCAGCGTCACGGCGTCGTCCCGACGCCGACCGATGGGTGGGTACCGTCGACGGTGACCCTGCCGGATGACCTCCTGCCGCTGGCTCAGGCCGACCTCGACGCGTGGCTCTGGCGCATCGACCAGGCCGTCCGGCTCGTCGTCCAGCGCGCGGCGGGACTCAGCCCGGCCGAGCTCGACTGGCTCCCACCCGACGGAGGCTGGCCCCTGCGCCGCGTGCTCCATCACCTCGCCCGCTCGGAGCGGCTCTACGCGGCCGCGCTCGACGAGGCGCTGCCCGACGACGCGCCATCGCACCGGTACGAGGAGGCCTGCCGGCGCCTCGGCGAAGGGGTGCGCGCAGCCGCCGGGCGCGGCGAGGACGCGTCGATCGTCTATGCGGGCCTCTACGGCGTCCTGCAGACGCGGGAGGAGGTCGTGGGGCTCGTGCTCGCCATCGAGGGCGAGCTGCTGGCCGGGACGCGACGCTGAGCCGGGCGGCCCGCGGGCGGTCAGCGCATCATGCCCGGCAGCCAGAGCGAGATGATGGGGAAGGCGACCAGGATGGCGAGGCGGACCACGTCGGCCCACATGAACGGCATCACCCCGCGGAAGACGGTCCCGGTGGAGACCTCGGGCAGGAGGGTCTTGAGCACGAACATGTTCATGCCCACCGGCGGGCTGATGAGCCCGATCTCCACGACGCAGACGATGATGATCCCGAACCACACCGGGTCGAATCCGAGGTGCACGATCACCGGGAAGAACACCGGCATGGTCAGGAGCACCATGGACAGCTCCTCCATCGCGGTGCCGAGGATCACGTAGATCGCGCAGATCGCGGCCACCACCATGATCGGGCTCAGGCCCATGCGCGA
>Ga0070698_100003353_pt1 | contig 17629 bp, 17 predicted proteins | sample KBSK1502metaG_FD_65477 | JGI IMG/M metagenome (GOLD analysis project Ga0070698, IMG submission 65477) | Corn, switchgrass and miscanthus rhizosphere microbial communities from Kellogg Biological Station, Michigan, USA - KBS K1-50-2 metaG | ecosystem: Host-associated > Plants > Roots >...
CCTGACCTGGGACCGAAGCTCGCTGCTCTATCTGCTTCAGCAAAAGCTGCGCCGGCTGCCGCCGTCACTGCTGATGCGGCGCCCCGCCACAGGGGCACCCACGATCCGCGACTGGCTCGGGGTCAACGGCCACTGGCCCGGACCCGATGGCGACGGAACGATCGAGGACTACCTGCTCAGCCACACGAGGCTGATCCCGCGCGACATCATCTCGCTCGGCAACGAGCTGAGCGAGGAGGTCCTGCGCCAGAAGCAGGCTGGCCACGAGGGGCTGCCGCCGGCGGCTCTGCGGGGGGTGGCGCAACGCTGTGCCAAGCGGTTCGGCGATTCCCAGCTCGCGCAGTGCGCGAACCAGATCTCGTCGGACCTGATGCCGGAGAACGCCGCCCTGCACAACTACTCCGAATTGTTCACCAGTACCCAGGCCTACATCAGCGGCGTGCAAGAGGACGTTCGCTCCTTCGTCCGGATGATCGGCGTCGACCGATTCCCGCGTGCGGATCTCGTGGCACTGCAGGAAGTGGCGGATCTGCACTTCGAGAAGGCGACCGACCTCGCCTCCGTCCTGTGGCAGAACGGCCTGCTCGGATATGTCGACGAGACAGGGCGGCGCCGGTTCTACTCCATGGCCGACGTCGAGCAGTTTCACTTCCCGCCGGAGGTGGGCACGTATGTGCTGCATCCGTGCCTTGTGCACGCCGTCGGCGGAATCCGGCACGTGCAGCCGGGCAGCGCTCCAGCCAGAGATACGCGCCGCATGAGCCCGCCCACATCCGCTGAGCGCAACGATCTTCCGGAGGCCCCACCCGCCTCCCCTTCCCCCCTCACCGCATCGTCCTCGGGCGGCAGCCAGGCGCTGCCGGAGCCTGACCCAGCAGAGGTGCGATCCTCAGCAGGGGCCAAGGCTGCTGATTACGATGTCGGCGACGTCCTCGAGGGCCGCTTCGAGATTCTCGAGATACTCGGGCACGGCGGCTTTTCGAAGGTTTATCGCGTGCGCGATGAGGTCGAGGGGGAGGAACGAGCGCTCAAACTCTTCGAGAGCGCCGCCGGGTATGACGCGGTGCGGCGCGAGATCGGCGCCCTGCGGAAGATCCATCATCCCAACGTGGTTGAGGTCTTCTGGGCAGGCAGGACCAGCGTCGGCGATTGGTATCTCATCACCGAGTTCGTTGACGGGGAGTCACTCGATGAGTTTGTCACTGGACCCAGGCGCCTTCGCGACCGGGAGGCAGTCGATGTTGCACTCGATCTGCTAGACGCGCTTGTCGCTTTTCATCCTGATTCGGCGCGCCTCAAGCAGCTCGACGCTAAACGTCGCGAAGGCGACCTGCCAGAAGGCGAGTCGCACGAGTGGCTGGACCTGAAGGACAAAGGGCTGATCCACCGCGACATCAAACCGCTCAACGTGATACTCACTCGCACAGGAGCGAAACTGCTTGACTTCAACATCGCCTCCCGGGTCGGCGACCCTGTGCACACGAAGTCCGGCACACCACCGTATCAGCCACCCGACGCCGGCCTCACTCGCTGGGACGTCTCCACCGATCTGTTCGCCGTCGGCGTGCTGCTCTATCGGCTCCTGTGCAACGGTCGCCACCCGTTCCCGAATGCGATGCCCATGGTCGACGTACCGGTGACCGACCCGAGAACGATCCGCCTTGACCTCCACCCTGACCTGGCCGAGTTTCTCGTCAAGGCATGCGACCCAGCCGGCGTTAATCGCTTTTCCACGGCCGCTGACATGAAGCTCGCCTTGCGCACCATCCGCGCTGACCTTTGACCCCGGCCGGTCAGCGGGGCGGCGGCAGGACGCTGCGTCGCGCCACTGCTATAACGCCGCTCCCGGGCCGCTCGCGCGTTGCCTGCCGGGCGCGTCGGGGTCGGCTCCGGTTATCACGGCGTGCCAGTACTCGGCGCGGCTGAGCAGATCCTCGCCGAAGTGCTTGAGGAACCGGCCGGTGTCGGCGAGCCGGGCACCTGCCGGGGTATCCCGGCCGAGTATCTCGGCGCCGTCCAGGGCTGCCTCGGCGAATATGGCGTTGGTGTAGCCGCTGGCCACCGTGGCCCGGTACCACACGTCGTCATCGACGATGTACCGTTCGCGCCGGCCGTCCCGTTCCCGCCGGACGAGCTGCAGGTCCTCCAGGAGACCGATCGCCTTGGAGATCGAGGCCGCGCTCACCCCGAGCCGCCGGACCAGCTCGGCCGAGGTCATGCTGCCGGAGTCCGTCATCTGCAGGCAGGCCAGCACCCGGCAGATCATTCTCGGCATGCCCATCTGCGCGAGCGCGTCGGTGAATCGCTGCTCGAACTCGGCCACCGCGACCGGATCGCGGCCGTCAGCGCGAGGACCGGCCGAAGCCGCCACCACGGGCGCTGAGGGCGAGGTGCGGCGGCGGGCGCGCTGCCGGGCGGCCCGCTGCGCCTGATCGGCCTGGTAGCCAGACAGCCCCCGGTTGCGATTGACCTCCCGCGTGATCGTGGAGGTCGGCCGGGACAGCCGCCGCCCGATCTCGGCGTGCGAGAGTCCTTCGGCCAGCCAGGCGGCGATCCGCCGCCGGTCCTCCTGAGTCAGCCTGCCTCCGGGCATCGGCCCTCCTCCGTCACTCCCCGTTGCAAAGTATGCCTCACCTTTCATGCTCATTGCAACACATGCCAGCGAGCGTTGCGTTAAGCGCATCTGTCAATGCAACACTTCTGAGGCATCTAGCTGCAAATATTGCAAACGATGGCGTTATGTGCGTTGACGATCCTTGAAACGCAACGTAGCGTTTGCTGAGCTGGAAATATTCAGGATGAACGAAAGCAACCTGGAGCCGACATGACTTCCCCCACCACCCACGCGACAACGGCGATCGCGGTGACCGCCCTGCACAAGTCGTTCGGCGAGCACACGGTGCTCGACGGCATCGACCTGACCGTCCGGCAGGGCACTGTCTTCGCCATGCTCGGCCCGAACGGCGCCGGCAAGACCACCACCGTCCAGATCCTGTCCACGCTGATCCACGCGGACGACGGCCAGGCCACGCTGGCCGGCTACGACCTGAACCGGGAGCCGGCCAGGGTCCGTGAGGTGATCGGCGTCACCGGCCAGTACTCGGCCGTGGACAAGCTGCTGACCGGCCGCGAGAACCTGATGCTGATGGCGGACCTCTACCACCTGGGCCGCGCCAGGGCCAGGGCGCGGATCGACGAGCTCCTCGAGCGGTTCGACCTGACCGAGGCGGCGGGCAAGCTGATCGCCACCTATTCCGGCGGCATGCAGCGCAAGCTCGACCTGGCGATGACCCTGGTCAACGACCCTCAGATCATCTTCCTCGACGAGCCGACCACCGGCCTCGATCCGCGCAGCCGCCGCACCATGTGGCAGATCGTCAGGGACCTGACCCGCAGCGGCGTCACGATCTTCCTCACCACCCAGTACCTGGACGAGGCCGATCAGCTCGCCGACCAGATCGCGCTGCTGGATCACGGCACGTTGATCGCGCAGGGCACCCCCGACGAGCTCAAGCGCATGATCCCCGGCGGGCACATCCGGCTCAGGTTCACCGACGCAGGCGCGCTCAGCACGGCCGAGGCGGCCATCGGGCGGCCCGCCAACGCCGACCAGGAAGCGCTCACGCTGGAGGTCCCCACCACGGGCACGGTCCCGGAGCTGCGCGCAATCCTCACCCGCCTCGACGATCACGGCGTCGACGTCGCCGAGCTGACCGTGCACACCCCCGATCTCGACGACGTCTTCCTCACCCTCACCGGCAACTGAAAGCGAGCCCCCCGATGCTGACCACCGCGCTGGCCGACTCGGCCACGATGCTGCGCCGCAACCTCAAGCACCTGCTCCGTTACCCGTCGATGACCCTGTTCCTGGTCCTCATGCCCGTGCTCTTCCTGCTGCTGTTCGTGTACATCCTGGGCGGAACGATCGGCCCGGCCGGCCATGCCGGGCGGGCCGCCTACGCCACCTTCGTCACCCCCGGCATCCTCGCGCTGACCGTGGTCGGCGCGACCACCCCGACCGCGGTCTCCATTGCCAGCGACATGACCGAAGGCATCATCGCCCGGTTCCGCACGATGCCGATCGCCCGGGTCAGCATGCTGGCCGGCCACGTCGTCGGCGCGGTGATCCAGACCGTGCTCGGCATGGTGGCCGTGACCGCGATCGCGCTGCTCACCGGCTTCCGGGCCACCACAAGCGCGACGAGCTGGCTCGCCGCCGCCGGCATCCTGGTCCTGTTCACCTTCGCCCTGGTCTGGCTGTCGGTCGCCCTCGGCCTGGCCGCCAAGACCGTCGAATCGGCCAGCAACGCGCCGACGCCGCTCATCGTCCTGCCGTTCCTCGGCAGCGCCTTCGTCTCCACCCACTCGATGCCGGCCGCGATCCGCTGGTTCGCCGAGTACCAGCCGTTCACACCGGTGATCAACACGGTGCGCGGCCTGCTCACCGGCGGCCCGATCGGCAACAACGCGGTGCTCGCGATCGCCTGGAGCCTGGCCATCACGATCGGCGGCTACCTGTGGGCCAGGAAGCTGTTCAGCCGCGACCCGGTACACAGCTGACGCATCCGGCCGGGCCCGCGGGAACCGCGGGCCCGGCCGGCCCGTCCAAGCTCGCAGAAAATCTGGCTAAGGGGGACGGCCGTGAAGCGAGTGCAGGCCCTGATCTGCCTGACTGCCGTGCTGGTGCTGGCCGGGTGCTCGGCTGCTCACGACAGCGCCCCGTCCGCGGGGACCGTCACCGGCAGGCTGCTGCTCGAGGGCGGGCCGATCGGCCCGAACGGCCAGCAGCCGGGCGTCCGCCCGATCGCGGGGACGGTCAGGTTCACCGGCGGCGATCACCAGCCGGTCACGGTCCGCACCACCAGTGCCGGGGTGTTCTCGGTCCGGCTGCCGCCAGGCCGGTACCTGGTCTCGGACCGCTCGCCGAGCGTCCAGGTGGTGAGCGCCAGCGGTACCAGCCGGCCGGAATGGTCCACTCCGGTGCCGGTGACCGTCACCGCGCACCACACCGCCACCATCACGCTGGCCAGCATCGTCCCCTAGCGGGCGGCCCAGGAATCGAGCCCCGAGCCGCCAGGTAGGGCGTTCGTGAACCTGGCCTGCTCGCGGCCCGTGGGAACGAGAAAGGGCAGATCAGGCCGGGCCGAGGCCAGCGCGGCCGATCGCCGCCAGACTGCCAGCACGGACCCCGAGGCAGAATGCGCTGTCACTCCCGCCCGTTGGCACCGGACCAGCCCGTAGCGGACCGGTCCCGCGGGCCGGCGGCGCGGCACGGGCCGGCCGGCCGGGCAGCCGCGTCCCGGGGGGAGTGGCTGGCCAGGATCGCGGCGAACCTGGCCGGGGCCGTCATCGCGGCTACTTTTGCCCGCGCCAGCCTGCAGTTCTTCCTCCACACCCACCGGCTTATCGGAGGGCTGTTCCTCATTGAGCAGACCTGGTTCGCCCTGGCGTTCCTCGTCCGCCGCCCGCCGCGGGCGGTCAGCCGGCAGGCCCGCAGCTGGCTGATGGCCTTCGCCGGGACGTTCGGCGGGCTGCTGCTGCGCCCGGGCGGCGCCCACCCGCCCTGGGGCGTCCAGGCCGGCTTCGGGCTGCAGCTGGCCGGGCTGGTGATCGCCATCACCTCGCTCGCCGCGCTGGGCCGGTCGTTCGGGTTCGTGGCCGCCGACCGGGGCCTGCGGACCGGCGGCCCCTACGCCGTGGTCCGGCACCCGGTGTACGCGTCCTACCTGCTCATCCAGTCCGGGTACGTGCTGCAGAGCCAGTCGCTGCGCAACATCCTGGTGGTCGCGTTCGTGACCGCCTGCAACATCGGCCGGGCCCTGGCCGAAGAACAGCTGCTCGCCAGCTGCCCGGCCTACCAGGCCTACCGGGAGCGGGTCCGGTGGCGGCTGATCCCGTACGCCTGGTAACACCCCCAGCGGCGTCACCCGGTAATCGCCGCCACGGCGGTGTAGAGCCCGAGACCGAGCATGATCGTCGCAGTGATCCGGCGGGTCCAGGCGACAGGGATCAGGTCCAGGCTCTTGGCGCCCACGCTGACCGCGGCGGCCGCGATCGCCCACAGGCCGAGCGTCGCCCCGGTGAACACCAGGACCGGGTCATACTTCGCGGCCAGGTTCGCCGTGGTGAGCTGGGTGATGTCACCCCACTCGGCCACGAACAGCACCCCGAAGCTCGTCGCGGCCACGCGCAGGAACGTGGCCTGGCGGAAGCCCTGGCGGGCCGCGTCGGCTTCCTCGTGCTGCCCCGGCCGGAAGCTGGCCGCCCACAGGTACGCCGAGCCGGCCAGGAACAGCCCGGCCACCACGCCGTCCACCGCGCGGTGCGGAAGCAAGGTCAGCAGCCGCCCGGCGGTGACCGCGATGGCCATGTGCACCGCGAACGCCGCAGCCGCCCCCGTCCACACCCACGACGGCCGGTAGCGCGTGCCCAGCACCAGCGACGCGAACATCGACTTGTCCGGCAGCTCGGCCAGGAACGTCAGGATGAACGCGGTGCCGATCACCGCGAGATAGGCCATGAGAACGTCCTTCGGTCGATCTCACCGGCCGGATCATCGGGGGACTCCGGCCGGATGCGCTCAACAGCCGAAGGTCTCGTCCACCACGACCAGGTGGCCCGGCGGCCGGGCGCATGTGAGCGCCGGTATGTCGGCCAGCCGACGAGGGACTACTCCCCTTCGCCGGCAAGCTTACCGGCCTTAGGGACCTGCCACGGCAAAAGCGGGCGAACGCGACGCGACGTCGGGCATCCTGAGAGCCCCGCCGCCAAACGTTACCTAGCATCTAATCGGGCGCGGACCGGCCTGGCTTCGCCGAGATCGGCGCTGATCTGCTTCCTGAGGTTGTCGAAGTCGTGCGGGCGGTTCAGGCAGACCACGCCCGCCGGCGTTCGCTCGCGCCAGAAGACGATCGTGGCGTCGCGCGCGGCGAGGCTGCCATCAACGGTGGGCGTCGCGGTGAGGTCGCCGCAGATCTGCAGGGTCAGGTCGTACTGGTCGGACCAGCACCAGCCTGCGCCGGTGTGGCGGACGGCGTGGCCGAGCATGTTGCGGGCGGCGGTCAGGCCCTGCTGCTGTGCGTCGGGCCAGTTCTGGCTGCGCCCGGACGGGGTCCGGGCCGCGTCTCCGGCGGCGTAGACGTGGGGGTCGGAGGTGGCCAGGTACTCGTCCACCACGATCCCGTCGTCGACGAGGAGCCCGGCCTGCCCCGCCAGCGCGGTCTCGGGGTCGGTGCCGATCGCGGTCAGCACGAGGTCGGCCAGCCAGTACAGGCTCGGCCCGGCGGCGTAGTAGCCGCCGTCCGCCGTGGCGCCCACCTCGCCGACCGTGGCCCCGAGGTACAGGTGCACGCCCTGGCTGCGGTGCAGCTCGGCGACATGAGCGGCGATCCAGTCCGGCAGCACCCGTCCCAGCACCTGGTCGGCCGCTTCCAGGATCGTCACGTCGGCGCCCAGGGACCGCGCGATGGCGGCCGCCTCCAGCCCGATCAGGCCGCCGCCGATGATGACCAGGCGCCGGCGCCTGGCCAGGCGGCCGCGAAGGTCGAGGGCGTCGGCGAGGGTCCGCAGCACCGGAATGCCGGGCGCCGACCGGGCCCTGCCTCCGGTCGCGAGCAGCAGGCGGTCATAGGCGACGCCACGGCCGTCGGCCAGCGTGACGAGGTGCCGGTGGCGGTCGACGGCGGTGGCGGCCACTCCGGTGCGCAGCTCGATGCCCTGGGCGTCCCAGAACCCGGGCGGCTTCAGCCGGATCAGCTCCGGCGGTGAGAGCCCGGCGAGCAGCGCCTTCGACACGGCCGGCCGCCGGTAGGGCTCCTCGGGCTCGGCGCCGATCAGAACGATGTCGCCCCGGTGGCCCTCGCTGCGGAGAGTCAGCGCGGCGGTAGCGCCGGCGATGCCGGCGCCGACGATGACGATCCGGTCAGGCACGCCAGCCTTCCCGGCTTTCCTGGTCGGCGTCCGCGACGCCGACGGCGACCCCAGCGCTCATGGCACCTCCCTGGGCCGCGTGGCGGTCCCGTATACGGTGCCACAGGACGTACGACATAAACAAGATGTATCACGTACGTAGAATGGCGTTCCGCCTGGTGCGGCCGCCCGTCCCGCGCTAACGTGGCGGGGCCGGGTCGCGGACGGGCAGGTCCAGGCGGCGCTGGCACGGGAGGCGAGGATGGGCGGCAAGGGCGCGGTCCGCCCCGCCGAACGGCGGAGCCTGTCGCGGGAGCTGATCGTGCAGGCCGCCATCACGATCATCGAGCGCGACGGCGCCGGGGCCCTGTCGATGCGGAAGGTGGCCGCCGAGCTCGGCGCGGGCGTCATGTCGCTGTACAACCACGTGCCCGACCGGGACGCGCTCATCGAGGGCGTCGCGCGGGCCGTGCTGGCCGACCTGGACGCGCCCGAGGAGGAGGCTGATCCGGACCGGGACTGGAAGCTCGACGCCCGCGCGATGGTCGACGCCTTCCGCGCGGCCGCCCGCCGGTACCCGCGCAGCATGCACCTGGTGCTCACCAGCGGGCTCGACCTGGTGTTCACGTGGCAGGCCGCCGAGCGCGTGCTGATGCTGCTGGGCGCCGCCGGGTTCGACGGCGAGACCTCGGTCCGGGCGCTGCGGGCCGTCATGGCGTACGCGATCGGCTCCGAGATGATGCGCGGCGGCGCCCTGCGGATGCCCGACGTGTTCCCCGAGGCCGCCGCGCGGATCATTCAGGCCGACCCCGGCCATTTCCCCCGGACGATCGCCCTGTCCGGCGAGCTCACGCGGCCCGACCCTGACGCCGACTTCGAGTGCGGTCTGGGCATGCTGCTGTCCGCGCTGGACCTGCTGCCCCGCGGGCACCGGTGAAGCCCCTCAGGGCGCGTGCACCCCTATCGACTCGATCGCGGACAGGAACAGCTCGAGGCCGAACTCGAAGTCGGGGTCCGGCCCGCCGTCCTGCCGGTCCGGCCGCCGGTCCTGCGTGGCCTCCCGCAGCTGCGAGCCCAGCGCGTAGGCCATCATCGCCCGCGTCACGTGCACCGAGGTCGGACCGTCCAGGCCGGCCTCGGCGCACAGGCTGAGCGCCCGCTCGATCGCGCGCAGCCCGACCGGGATCGCGATCCTGTTCGCCACCACCAGCGCCAGGCTGCGCGGGTACTCGTGGGCGATCGCGCGGAACGCGCGCATCAGCGCCCGCGCCCCGGCCTTCCAGTCGGTCGCGGGGTCCTCGGGCACGTCGAGGCCTGCCATCACGTACTCCGCGATTCCCTCGATGAGCGCGTCCTTGCTCGGCACGTGCCGGTACATCGCCATGGCGCTCACGCCGAGCTCGGCCCCCACCGCGCGCATCGACAGCGCCCGCGCGCCCTCGCGCTCGACCAGCTCGACCGCGGCATGGACGATCAGCTCACGGGTCAAGACCACGCGCAGCACCGGCTGCGGCGCGCGCCTGGCCATGCCGGCCCCCTTCCGCCACCCGCGATCCGGTCCCGCGGATCAAGGACAGTCATAATTAACGCCGCGCCTGCCGGCAGCCCGGTCCAAAACAGTAACGCCCGGCCTGCCGGCGGCCCCGGTTGCTACTCCACGCTCCGCCGGCCCGCGGCTCCGTCGGCCACGACCCCGCGCCCGCGCAGCGACTCCTCGGCGGACCGGGCCAGGCGCCGGGCCGAGGCATGCAGCCTTTCCAGCTGGGCGGTGCTGAGATCGCTGAGCGCGGCCGCGGCCCGCCGTTCCTCGCCGAGGATCACGTAACGGATGGCCGCCTGGCAGCTCAGCACGAAGCCCTTTTCGGCAACGCTCAAGGGCGGACGTTCGCGGGCGGGCATGACTCCTCAGGCTACGTACAACATAAACTAACTATACGATGTATGTACCGTGACACAACGGATCGGGTTCTGTCAACGAGCCGTCCAGGTCGGCGCCAGGCGCGTGTCAGGCAGGTCGCACCGGCGGTGAGCCGCGTTACGTACTGCGGGTTTCCGCTCGCTGATCCCGGCAGTTACGTTGTGCCTCCGGTCTCGTCCGGAGCGTGGGCGAGGAAGTCGTCGACCATGCGGTGGAACAGGATCGCGAGCTGGCTGCGGTCCTGCGGCGGCCAGTGGGCCAGGGCGTCGTGTACTCGCCGCTGGCTGACCGCGCGGATGCGGTCGGCCGCGTCCCGCCCGGCCGGGGTGAGCTGCACCTGGTGGGCGCGACGATCGCCGGGGTCGGCGACGCGCTCGATGTAGTCAAGCTCCTCCAGCCGGTGCACCTGCCGGGTGATATGGGGGGCCTCGACGGCGAGGCGGACGGCCAGCTCGCCGGTGCGCAGCGGCCCGGAGTCGGCCAGCAGCCGCAGGATCGGCACGGCGGCGCGCTCGACCGGCACCCCGGCCTCGGCCGCGATGCTGTGGTGCTGCTTGGCCCGGGCCATCAGGTAGGCGATGCGAGTGAGCGTGGACTCCAGATCCATGACATCCGCCGGGACCGAGAGGGCCGGGAGCTGCCGCGCTGTCATGCCAGTCACCTTAGTTAGCTGCGGTAATGGATCGCGTGCCCGGCGGCGACCGCCGCGGCCAGCGTGGCGGCGATGGCCGAGATGAGGAAGCTGAGCACGTAGCCGTGCAGCGCGGGCATCGTGGTGCGCGGGACGAGATAGCTGATCAGCACCGTGGCGGTGATCGCGGCGCCCAGGCTGCCGCCCGTCGTGCGCACCAGCGAGTTGATGCCGCTCGCGATCGCGCTCTGGTCCATCGGGACGTGCTGGACCGCGACAGTGCCCAGCGCGGCGTAGGCGATGCCGAAGCCGACGCCCTGCAGGACGCTGAAGACCATCAGGTCGTACACGTGGGCGTTGGCGAGGGCCAGCCAGCCGAAGGCGGCGCCGATCAGCGCGGATCCGGTGGCCAGGGTCCAGGCGGCGCCGATCCGTGCCTCGAACCTGCCGGCCAGCCTCGAGAAGACAAGCGTGGCCACGGTGCCTGGCAGCAGGTACAGCCCGACGTCCAGCACCGACCCGCTCAGGCCGTACCCGAGCTGGGCCCGCGACGTCTGAACGAAGCTGGAGACGAGGGTGAAGCCGGCGAACATCGCGAAGCCCAGCAGCAGCGAGGTCAGGTTCGCCGACAGGGACCTCGGGCCGGCCAGCAGGCTCAGCCGCACCAGCGGCTCGCGTGCCCGCGCCTCGATCCATACCCACAGCGTGCAGACGACGGCCGCCACGGCGAGCAGGCCAGTGACCGGGCCGGATCGCCAGCCCCAGATGCCGCCCTCGCTGAGCGCCAGGAGCAGGCAGATCAGCCAGGCCGCGAGCGTTATCGTGCCAGGAACGTCGGGCCGCCCGCCCGCGCGGTGGCCGATCGCCGGAGCCCAGACGGCCACGAGAAACAGGCCGAGCACCCCCACGCCGGCCGCGATCCAGAACACCGGGTGGTAGCTCGTGGTGTGCGCGGCGATGATCCCGGTGAGCAGCAACCCGGCCGCGCCGCCCGCGCCCAGGGTGGCGCTGACGATCCCGATCGCGGTCATCACCTGGTCGCGCGGGAAGACGTCCCGGATCGTGCCGATGGCCAGCGGGATCACCACGACCGAGACGCCCTGCAGCACCCGGCCCGCGATCAGCACGCCGAGCGAGCCGGCGACGGCGCAGACCAGTGACCCGGCGACCAGCAGCGCCATAGCCAGGACGATCATCTTCTTCTTGCCGTACATGTCGCCGAGCCGGGACAGCAGCGGCGTCGCGACCGCCCCGGCCAGCAGCGTCGACGTGAGCACCCACGTCGCCGCGGACACCGAGGTGTGGAACGCCGCGACCAGCCTGGGCAGCAGCGGCAGCACCATGGTCTGCATGACCGACACGACCATTCCGGCAATGGCCAGGGACAGCAGCGTGAGCGTGCTCGACGTCGCCGCCGGGCGGGGCAGAACACCTGACCTCTCGGAGATCCCTGTGCTATCCGCCATGCGATCCTCATGATCCGCGACCGGGGCGAGACGCCCAGACTACCGTAACTTACTTAAGTTAAGCAATAAGATTCTACGATAGGTCGAGCTATCAGGGACGTCGGCGGAAGCGGCTACTGCCGCACGGCGGATCACATCACCGGCACCGGGCTGGCGTTCCTGCCCGCCAACCTGGTCATGGGCGTGGTCTCGGCCGGGACCTCGGCCCGGCTGGTGAACCGCTTCGGCATCAAGCCACCGCTGGCCGCCGGGCTGTTGCTCGCCGCCGGCGGCCTCGCCGCCCTCACGGGCGGCTACCACGCCGCGTTCCTGGCTGACGCCGCCTCAGCCGCCCTCGCCGCCCTGCTCGCACTCTGGGTGCTGCGACCAGCCGCGGCGATCCCGGCCGGTCCCGCGACCGCCGCCGTCACGTCAGACCCGGATGGGCGTGAAGTTGTACGGCGTACTACTTTCCAGGAATGACGACGCTCACCGATCTCGTCGAGGTGGAGGCGGTCGGCCCGGATCGCTATCGGGCCGTCACGGACTCGCCGCTGAGCAGGCCCACGCTCTTCGGCGGCGCGCTCGTGGCCCAGGCCCTGCGCGCGGCGGCCGCGTCGACCGACCCGGAGAAGCACCCGCACTCGCTGCACGCGACCTTCGTCCGGGCCGGCCGGGCGGGCCACGGCGTCGAGCTAGCGGTGGCGCGCACCCGTGACGGGCGGTCGTTCGCGACGCGCCAGGTGACCGCCTTGCAGGGCGAGCGCGTCGTGATGTCGATGACCGCGTCGTTCCACCGCGACGAGCCGAGCCCGGAGTACCAGCGGCCCGCCGGAATGGCCATGCCGGATCCGGTCGGCCCGGCCGATGGCTCCAGGCGCGACATGCTCGGGATCGACATCGTCGAGATCGGCGAGCCGGGCGCGACGAGATACCTGGCCTGGGCGCGAAGCCGGCAGGCGCTGCCGGCCGATCGCGTGCTGCACGCTGCTGCGATGGCGTTCATGTCCGACTGCGGTGCCCCGGGGGTGGCCGCGTGGGCGATCGGCCTGGCGGCTGGAGGGCCCGACGGCTCCCGCGACGGTACGCCGATGACGACCAGCCTGGATCATGCGATGTGGTTCCACCGCCCGGGGCTTTGCGACGACTGGGTCCTGGTGAGCGCCGTCCCGCTGTCCACGGCGGGCTCACGCGGCCTGATCCTCGGCTCGGTACGCGATCGCGACGGACGCCATCTCGCGTCGTTCACCCAGGAGATGCTCATCCGCGCCACCCCGCTCGCCGCCGAATGAGTTAGTTAGGCTCTGTATGGTTTCGGGGCCATCCTCGGAGAGCGGCCCCATGTCAACGCCAGTTCATATCTGGACGGAGTCGAGGTTTTGGCCTACTGTTGGGCCGGGGGCCGCGATCTGTCATGAGCCCGCTGGGAGGCAGCCTTGTCCCGCAAACTGGATTTCCCGGTCTTCGACGCTGACAACCACATGTACGAGACCACGGACGCGTTCACCAAGTACCTGCCGCCGAGCCACGCCGGACTGGTCAAGTACGTGCAGGTCAACGGGCGTACCAAGATCGCGCTGAAAAACAAGATCAGCGACTACATCCCGAACCCGACGTTCAACAAGGTCGCCCCGCCGGGCGCGCAGGAACTCGAGTTCAAGCTGAAGAACCCGTCCTCGCGGACGAAGCGCAAGGAGGGCGACAGGATCCCTGCCGAGCCGCCGAGGTACATCGAGTCGATCCCGGCCTTCTTCAACCCGCAGGACCGCCTCGAGCTCATGAACGAGCTGAGCCTCGACCGGGCGATGATGTGGCCGACGCTGGCCAGCCTGCTCGAGGAGCGGCTGGCCGACGACCCGCAGGCCACCCACGTCGTCGTGCACGCGCTGAACGAGTGGATGTACGAGCACTGGTCGTACAACGTGCAGGACCGGATCTTCCCGACGCCGGTCATCACGCTGCCGCTCATCGACCAGGCGATCCGCGAGTTCGAGCGCGTCGTCGAGCGCGGAGCGCGCGCGATCCTCGTCCGTCCCGCCCCCGTCCCCGGCTACAACGGCCGGCGGCGGTCGTTCGCGCTGGAGGAGTTCAACCCGTTCTGGAAGCTTGTCGAGGAGTCAGGCGTGCTGGTCGGCATGCACTCGTCGGACAGCGGGTTCCAGCGGTACCTCAACGAGTGGGAGGGCGAGGACGGCGAGATGCTGCCGTTCACGAAGAAGGTGTCGGCGTTCAGCATGATCATTAACGCCGACTACCGGACGATCAAGGACGTCGTCGCGTCGATCATCGGGCACGGCCTGGCCACGAGGTTCCCGAAGCTCCGCTTCATGCCGGTCGAGAACGGCAGCGCCTGGGCCCGGCCGCTGGTGACCACGCTGCAGAAGGTCTACGAGAGGGCTCCCGGGGCCTTCGACGAGGACCCGATGGTGACGTTCAAGCGCGCCATCTTCGTCCACCCCTTCCACGAGGAGGACGTTCTGGGCCTGGTCGGACTCGTCGGCGCCGACAACGTGGTCTTCGGCTCGGACTACCCGCACCCGGAGGGCATGTTCGACCCGGTCACGTTCATCGACGAACTTGAGCCGCTGCCTGCCGGCGACCAGAAGGCGATCATGGGCGCCAATCTCGCCAAGCTCATGCACGTCGACCCCACGGCCAAGGCGATCTAAGCCCAGCCCGTGAGCGAGGTGAGGGCCGGGCCCAAGCGGTCGCTGCTGGCCCAGGGCCGGTCGCGGGACACCAGGCAGGCCATCATCAAGGCCGCCCTGGAGCTGTGGAGCGAGCGCGGCTTCGACACCGGGATCGACGACACGACCGCCGAGGAGATAGCCGCCCGGGCCGGCGTGGCCAAGGCGACCTTCTACTTCCACTTCGCGCGCAAGGACGACATCCTGCTGGAGACCGGCTGGCTCACCGCGAAGGTGTTCTACGAGGACACGCTCAAGGCGCTGCTCCAGGGCGGGTCCGCGGACCAGGTCATCGACGCGGTCACGGTGAAGCTGTGCCGCCGCGTCGAGCGAGTCCCGCGGCTCGCGCTGCGCAGGATGCTGCGGGCGCAGAGCGCGGCCGCGCCCGACACCCCGCAGCCGTGGAATGACCCGGATCACTTCGGCTTCCGGCGCGCGTTTGCCGTGATTTTCCTGCACGCGCAGCAGATCGGCGACGTGCCGCAGGCGGTGACCCCGGACAGCCTGGGCGCGATGTTCGAGGCCCAGCTCATGTCCGTGATGCACGACTGGGCCCAGGAGCAGGAGGCCGATCTGCTGGCCACGCTGCGGCAGCGATTCGCCGTCCTGCTGGCCGGCGCCCGTGCCGTAAGCGGGCCGGACGGCCGGGCCCGCCGCGCCAGGAACGGCCGCCGCCCGGTCCCCCGCCGGGAAAGTCATACGGAGAACGAATTCACTCGAGAGGAGTGAGCCATGCGCATGGAGGACCTGACCCTGGTCAGCGTCGACGACCACGTGGTCGAGCCGCCGTCGATGACCGATTTCATCCGCGACCACGTCCCGGCCAAGTTCAAGGACCGGGCGCCGCGGGTGGTGCGCCGCGACGACGGTAGCGACGCCTGGCTGATCGAAGGGCAGGAGATCCGGACGTTCGGCCTCAACGCGGTGGCCGGCCGCCCGAAGGAGGACTGGGGCGCCGACCCTGACACGTTCGAGCACGTCCGGCTCGGCACCTACGACGTGCACGAGCGGGTGCGCGACATGAACGCCAACGGCGTGCTGGCCAGCATGAACTTCTCCTCGTGGCCCGGGCTCGGCGGGCAGTTCTTCGTCACGAACTCCGATCACGAGTTCGCGGCCGCGGTGCTGCGCGCCTACAACGACTGGCACATCGAGGAATGGTGCGGCGCCTACCCGGGCCGGTTCATCCCGCTCGCGCTGTCCGGGTTCGCGGTGGGGCCGGAGTTCATGGCCGAGGAGATCCGGCGGGTCGCGGGCAAGGGCTGCCGCGCGGTGTCCTTCCACCCCGAGCCGCATCGCTTCAACAAGATGCCCGACATCCACGGCGACGAGTGGGACCCGGCCTACCAGGCCTGCGCGGACTCCGACGTCGCGATGGTGTTCCACTTCGGCGCGCAGCCGAACTTCATGCCGCGCAGCCCGTTCGACGTCATGATCCACACGATGCCGTTCGCGACCGGGATCTTCGCCAGCGAACTGCTGTGGTCGCCGATCCTGCGCAAGTTCCCGACGCTGCGGTTCGCGCTCGCCGAGGGCGGCATCGGCTGGATCCCGTACTGGCTGGAACGCGCCGACGTGACCTACCAGAAGCACCACCTGTGGACCGGGCAGGACTTCGGCGACAAGCTGCCGAGCCAGCTGTTCCGCGAGCGGGTCCTGACCTGCTTCATCGAGGACGACGTGGGCCTCGAGATGCGCGATCACATCGGCATCGACCACATCGCCTGGGAGTGCGACTACCCGCACTCCGACAGCACCTGGCCGCAGTCGCCCGAGCTGCTGGTGAAGTCGCTGGACAAGGTGAGCCTGTCGGACGAGGAGATCCAGAAGATCACGTGGCGGAACGCCTGTGACTTCTACCGGTTCGACCCGTTCGAGCACCTCCCGCGCGAGCAGGCCACGGTCGGCGCGCTCCGGGCGCTGGCGGCCGATGTCGACACGACCCCGCGCCCGCTGACGGTCGAGGAGACGCACGTCAACATCCTCGACGCGATGCAGGCGATGGCGCGCAGCCGGACCGCCAAGTAGACCGCGGCACGTGGAAGGCTCCCCCCGCCCGGTCAGGGCGGGGGGAGCCTGCTTGTTGCGTTCAGCTAGCCGGTCGCGTTGCTGAACTTCACATCCTGGCCGCACATCGGCATGTTTGGCAGGAGGACGTACTTCGGGCCCTTCAGCGTGACCAGGTCCAGGCAGCCGGTGGTTGGCGTGTATTGGCGGAAATTGACCGCCGGCGGAGCCAGCAGGCCCTCGGCGTTAAAGTTCGTGATCTTGCTCATGGCCGCCATGAAGCTCTGCCGGGTGGGGTTGGCGCCCGCGGCCCTGAGCCCGGCGACGAACGCGGTCAGGACCAGGAAGTCGAACTGCTCGGCGAACGTCGGGTCGGTGGTGACGCCCACCGCGGCCAGGTCGGCGGCGCGCTGCCGGGTCCCCGGCGTGTTCGCCTCCGCAGGCAGGCCGATGGGCTCGAAGTCGAGCCCCTGCCCCGCCGCAATAGCCGCCGGGGAGCTGAGGAAGTCACCGCCGTACCCGGTCGGCAGCAGCACCGCCTTCAGCTTGGCGCCGAGCAGGTGCAGCGCCTCCACCAGCGCGAACGAGGTGCTCGGCACCGTCGGCAGGAACAGCCCGTCCACCCCGGCGGCCTTCATCGCCAGCGCGACCGGACCGACGTTGGTGCTGCCGAACGGGAACTGGGTGTTCAGGTACCCCGACTTCAGCCCGGCCTTCTCACACGACACCACGAACCCCTGCGCGGCCAGCGCCGAGCTCGGCGAGCCGGCGTACCCGAGCGAGGCGCACTTGGTCACGCCCTGCGACTTCATGAACGTGCCCTGCGCGGCGAGCTCGTAGTCTTCGTTGGTCGGCCCGGCCGCGTCGAAGATGTTGGTCTTCTTGGGATCCCCCCAGTACGGGCCGTCGATCCCGCTGCCCACGACCGGGATGCCCTGCGCCAGCGCATACGGCTCGGCCCCGAAGAAGTCCGAGGAGTTCTCCACGATCGCGAACACGTTGTTCTGCTGCACCAGCTTCTGCACCGCGGTGA
>Ga0070698_100003356_pt1 | contig 17615 bp, 15 predicted proteins | sample KBSK1502metaG_FD_65477 | JGI IMG/M metagenome (GOLD analysis project Ga0070698, IMG submission 65477) | Corn, switchgrass and miscanthus rhizosphere microbial communities from Kellogg Biological Station, Michigan, USA - KBS K1-50-2 metaG | ecosystem: Host-associated > Plants > Roots >...
CTTAGGCCGGACCATGAAGAAGGGCGGCTCCTCGGAGCCGCCCTTCACGCCCGCGTATCTGTCCGTCTCTGCGGCCCAGACGTCCAGTACGCAATTCCGATACTCGTCACGGCACGACCCTCGTGCGTCCCCCGCATGGGGGAATTTCGGGAATAGCGAAACCTAGACTGCAGGATTCGCCGTTCCCGCCGATAACAACGCAAAACGGGGCCGCCGCCCGGCCCCGCTTTGAGTCTCCCGTGAGGAGAGCCGCAGTAGTCTCGTCAGGCCCCGCCGCACAGGGCCCTCCGTATCTGGCGCTTCCGAGGCGCCCCCGCCGCATCGGGGCGCGCTCTCGGTTGCAGATTGAGTATCGCCGACAGCGGTCACTTGACCTATCACCCATCCATGGTTGACCGCTTCACTTCACCCGGGTGAAGGAAGATTTGGCTCAACCAGGCCGTCTGGTGGTGCTTCGAGCTCGAATCAGCCGGTCGGCATCTCCCCGCCGGTGTGTGCGAAGACCTTGCTCACGATCTTCCACTCGCCGTCGATCTTCGACAGCCCGAAGAAGTCCGTGAAGGAGACGCTGCCCCAGCAGCCGGTCTCGTCGAGCGTCACCCGTGCCGCGTCGCCGACCTGCTCGACGGACGTGATCCGCGCCTCGTAGGTCTCCCCCATCGGCTGGGCCTTCACCATCTCGATCATCTCCGCGATAGGAACGTCGACCCTCTGTCCCCCGAGCGACCCGAACATCCACGCGCGCTGGTCGAACGCCTCCATGAGCTTGTCGGCGTCGCCGGTGCGAGCTCCGTCGATGTAGGCCTCAACGACGCCCGTGATGGCACCGCGCTCGGTCTCGGTCTCGGTCGTTGTCATCGTGCCTCCTTAGACCCCCCGATCCGACCTCGATTCAACTCCTGCCGCGCGCCTGAGTCAACCTTCTTGAGGACATGGCCAGAAAGTGCCAAGCTCAAGCGCGATGCGGCTCTGGCTCGTTCTGTGCGCGATCGGTGTTGTCGCGGCCGCCGCGGCTGGCTCGCAGACAGGCTCGTTCAAGCTCCCCGGCAGCGTCGTGCACGTGGTCGACGGGGACACGATCGACGTCGCGCTCGACTCCGGCCGGCGCACGCGCGTGCGGCTGATCGGCGTCGACACCCCCGAGCGGGGCCAGTGCTTCTTCACGCACGCGACCAACGTCACGGAGCGGCTCTCGGCCGCGAAGCGCGTCGTGCTCCAGGGCGACGCGACCCAGGCGACGCACGACCGCTACGGCCGGCTGCTCGCGTACGTCTGGCTCCCGGGCGGGCACGACCTCGGGCTCCAGCTCCTCCGAGCCGGCGTCGCGCGCGTCTACGTCTACGACCGGCGGTTCATGCGGCTCGCCGTCTACAACCGCGCGGAGCAAAGGGCCAAGAAGAGTCCGAACAGCCTCTGGCACCGCTGCTACGCGCCGGGCAAGCGCGCCTGCGAGCCGTCCTACCCGGACGTCTGCATCCCGCCACCGCCGCCGGACCTCGACTGCAGCGACATTCCGTTCCGCAACTTCCGAGTCGTCGGCCGCGACCCGCACCACTTCGACGGCAACCACGACGGCGTCGGCTGCGAGCGCTAGGCCTGTTCGATCGGTGACGCGTTTCGACACTCTCGTGGCCGCGTAGAATCTTCGCCGTGCCTGGTTGACGCTAGAGCACATTCGCATCCTCGGCGGCCTCGCAGACCGCACGGCTGCCTTCGCGCGAAGCCCATGCGCCGGAGCGCCTCGGCGGAGGGGCCCGTGCGCCTCCTTGCGCGGCTTATACGCGTGCGAGACGAACTCTTGACGCCTAAGGAGGAGCAATGCCAAGCATCGGCCAAGAGAACCTCGAGACGGTCATGATCGACTTCTTTGGTGCGCTCCGCGGCGGTGATTTCGAAGCTGCGGCGGCGCTGCTCGATCCAGATGTGACCTGGCAGGGGTTGCGCGAAGAGTGGGTCTGTCGCAGTCCCAAAGAGGTGATCGACACATTCCGCTGGGGCCTCGAGCAGCGCCGCGAAATCGACGCCCTCGAGTTCACCCGAGCCGGCGAGCAAGTTGTGCTGGGCGCGCGCGGACCGAACATCGGCCCGGACCAGGAGCCCCTAGGTCAAATCTTCAACGTTTTCACCCTGCGCGACGGGCAGATCCTGCGCATCGACGACTACCGTGGCCGGAGGGAGGCGTTTACAGCGGCCGGCGTGGCCGAAGGCGAGGACTGGCGCTGAGCTCAACTCGACTGCAGCGACATCCCGTACCGCAACTTCCGAGTCGTCGGCCGCGATCCGCACCACTTCGACAGCGACCACGACGGCGTCGGCTGCGAGACCTAGCGCTCAGCCGGCCTTTTCGAGCACCCCTCGCATCTCGTCGGCGCTGAAGGCCCGCATCGTCGTCGTTCGGATGTTGCCCTGGCCAACGACGCTAAGGATCGTCGCCATGAGCGTCTCGTCGTCCGGCGCGTCGAGCGTGGCGACGATGTCGTAGGGGCCGAGCGTCCAGTGGGTTTCCCTCCACGTCACGCCCGCCTGGCCCCCCGCGTCGCGGGCCGCTTGATACCGGTCGACCGTGTCCTTGAAGTTCGTCGCGCCCTGGTCGGTCCAGCTGATCAGAACCACGTAGGTCGGCATCTCTCCTCCCTTCCGAGAACGCACCGATTCAACTCCTGTGGCTCGGCCGGGTCAACTCGGAGGCGTCGACCAGGCGGCACAGGGCATTCGCGAGGCGCATCTGCTCGACGGTCTTGCAGTTCGCGTCCAGCAGGCGCGGTGAGCAGACCAGGTACGCGAGGCACTGCGCCCGCGAGATCGCGACGTTGAGCCGGTTCCGTGAGAACAGGAAGTCGAGCCCGCGCGGCACGTCTTCCGAGCTTGAGCTGCCCATCGAGTAGAAGACCACCGGCGCCTCCTGGCCCTGGAACTTGTCCACCGTCCCGACCGCGACCTCCGCCGGAACCCGCTCCCGCAGACAGCGCACCTGCGCGTTGTACGGCGCGACCACGATCACGTCCGCGTAAGGCACCGCAAGCCGCGCGATCTCTGCCGCGATCGCCTCCGCCTCCTCCACAGATTGCGTCCGGTTCCCCTCGTGCTCGACCGGCAGGAACCGGATCCCGTTCCCGTCCGCGACCGACCGCTCCAGGGTCACGGGAGCCGGCTCGAGCCGCCCCTCGTAGAACGTCGTCGAGATGAACTCGCAAACCTCGGGCCGCATCCGGTACGTCTCGCCGAGGAAGCGCCCCATCCCCTCCTGCACGGTCTCCTCGTCGCCCAGCAAGTGCTGCAATACCGACGCCCCCGCCCCCGGCGGATGCGACGCCTGCGAGACCTGCGCGAGCTGGTTCGGGTCGCCCAGCAGCACGACGTTCCGCGCCGCGCAACCCGCCGCCAGCACGTCCGCGAGCGACACCTGCCCGGCCTCGTCCACGAACAGCGTGTCCAGGTGCTGGTCGAACTCCGGCCGCGAGAAGAGCCACGACGTCCCGGCCAGGAGATCAAGCTCCTCGTCAAGCAGCGCGTCGTTCGAGCTCGTGCAGTCGACGAACTCGTCCTCGTAGCGATCGTCCGGGTCGTCGGCCTTCTTGCGCCCCTTGAACCGCGCCCCCTCCTCCAGCGCCGCCTTCCGCAGCTCCTCGAGGAACTTGTTGATCGCCTTGTGGCTGATCGACGTCACGCCGACGCGCCCATGCCGCATCCGCTCGAGCGCCATTCGCGCGCCGACGTACGTCTTCCCGGAGCCCGGCGGCCCCTGGACGAACTCGTAGTTCTGCGGAGGTTGCCACTCGAGGATCTCGACCAGCGCCGGATACCGCTCCTGCGCCTGGGCGAACCGCAGCGCCGCGTCGCGCTGCACGTACGTGCGGAACGGCGTCCCCGGGATCAGCGCCCGCGGCAGCGGCTCGTCCGCCCGGTCCTTCTTGCGCCGCAGCGTGATCAGGCCGCGCTCGTTGTCGACGTCGACGTCGTAGCCCTTGCCGGTCGCCGGATCCTCGCAGGACCCGCCGATCTTGTGCTCCTGCGCCGGGAACGCGAGCGTGTAGACGAGCGACTGCTTGTCCTCGACCGGCTCGCCGGCGAGCGTGATCCCGCCGATCGTGTCGGTGTCCTCGAAGAGCTCCTCCTCGTCGAGCCCTTTGTGGTGGAAGTACTCCCACCACTGCGGCTTTTCCTCACGGCGGTGGTACTCGAGCAGCTGCGCCAGGAGCCAGCGCGGCGAGCCCTCCTCCGCGTCCGCGAGCAGCTCCGCCTTGACGAGCGCGCGCTCTTCGAGCCGCTCCTTCTGCTCCTCCGGGACTTCGCGCTCCTCCGGCCGCGACCGCCAGGGGATGTCAGGGCGAAGGCCCACGAGCCAGCGATGGAGCTCGTAGGTCGAGCGGCAGTCGTCCTCGTTGTAGGCGCGGATGTCCTCGAGGATCTGGCCCTCGCGCGCCTCGAGCCACTCCTCGAATGCGACGACCGCGCTCCCGCCGCCGCTCATCTCCTCCCGGCGCTCGAAGCCGTAGAACGCCTCGACCTCCTTGATCGAGTAGCTCTCGAGCGAGAGCCGGAGCGCCTGGCGGACGACCCGGAAGAGGTCGACGAGCGCCTCGCCGCGCAGTAGGTCGTCGAGCTCGTCCTCGCGGGTGCCGTGCTGGCCCATCAGCCGCTGCAGTGCCGTGCGCTCGTACGAGGCGTAGTGGTAGACGTGCATGCCGGGGTGGCGGGCGCGGCGCTCGGCGATCAGGTCGAGGAGCCGCTCGAAGCCCTCCTTCTCCTGGGCGCGGTCGAGGGCCCAGATGCAGTCGTACTGCGGGACTCCGTCGTCGTCGAGGTAGACCCACCCGAAGAGGTACTCGAGCCCGCGTGCCGGCTCGTACCAGGGATCGCCCTCGAGGTCGAGCCAGATGTCGCCCGGGCTCGGCTCGGGCAGGAGCGCGAACCCGCGCTCGGGCTCGAGCGGGAGGAGCTGGTACCGGAGCTCGCCGGTTTGGCGCTGGTGCAGCTGGAGCGCGGCCTGGTCGCGGAGCCTGGCAAGCGTCTCGGCGCGGAGCTTCGGGATCTTCGGCTGTGTGGTGTTCGCGAGGCCCTCGAGGGTCCGGATGCCTGCGCGGTCCAGGCGCTCAACCTGCGTGCGCCGGATCCCGGCGACGAGCGAGAGGTGATCGTCGTGGCGCCACTGCGCCTTGCAGCGCTCGAGGAACTCGCAGAGCGAACAGTGGCGGACCGGGTAGGGGTAAGTCGGCCGACGATTCTCGACGGCGTCGAGAAACCGCCGCTTGAGCCGGTTGTAGTACGCCAAAAAGTCGCCGGGCCGGAAGTTCTCGCGCTCGGAGAGCCCGTTGACAACGTGCATCCGGGCCGGCCAACGCCCCTGAATCCGAGCAACCTGCTCGGTGTAGAAGCAGAGCTGGAGCACGTGGGACGCCTTGGCGCGCCGAGCGAGCTTGGTATCGACGACCTCGTAGGACCCGTCCGCCTGCTGCTCGAGAAAGTCCGCGAGCCCGCGCCAGCCAGCGTCGACGAGCGCCGCCTGGTAGATGAACGGCGCCCCCTCGCTGATCGCCTGCTCGGTCGCCGCGGCTGCGCTCTCCCATCCGATCTCCCGCGGATCGCCAATCGCGACGACGCCTTCGCGGAGCGTGGTGAGGTAAGCCGCCTCGTGCTCGTCGCCCTTCCGCCGAATAAGCTCCGCGTACGGGTTGGGCCGGAAGGGCCTCTCGAGCTCACCACGCGCAACCGCGAGCTCAAGCGACGTTAGGTGTGTGCAGTCGAGGAACGCGTTCAAGTCCGAGGGCGAAAAGCGAAAGTCGCCCTTGTCGGAGCGCACAGCTAGGCGAGTGGCGCTTCGAGGCGGCCAGACCCGTAACGCACATAAGTTCGAGGAAGACCGCGAGGCCCGTCGTCGCAGGTGATCCGCTTAGTGCTGTCGCTCAATTCGGGTTAGCACAAAGTCGCGGGTCGGGCCATCCTGAAAGTACACCGCGCATCCCCTTAGACCGCGCGTGAGGAGAACTCGATACGCATTCTTCACAAGTGCGGTGAACTCGCCGTCGGTCTTCGCGTCCCGCTTAACTACGCTGTCATGCGAGTAGGCCTTTTCTCCGATCCATCCGCTGCCTGGCCGGTACACAAGATCGCGGCCGAAGATGACGCCGGCGTATTCGTATTCGAATCCCTGTGCCGTGTAAATGCAACCGACCTGCTTAAGACCTGCAGGATCAGTTGCCCAGTAGTTCGACTTCGGAATCCCTTGTGCTAGCTTCGCCGCATCCGACTTCGCGTTCCAAGGCATCGACCAGTCGTCTATCGACACGTCGGCCACGAGGGTCCCGTCCGGCAGCGGATTCGACCAAGGCCAACAGAAGCCGGCACTGAGCCGTGCCGTCCCCTTCTTCGATCGGCCTCGAACCCACGCTTCCAGCTCATAAGGTGAATCGACGACGACGAACTCGAACTCGTCGCTGGGGTCCCACATGACATTCGCGGTCCGTCGGATCTCCAGCGTGTTCTCGAGCCAGGCGACGAACGCTTCCGAACCGTTGCATCGGAACTGCGCCTCTAGTTCGAAGGCGATCAACTCGATGTCCAACTCCTCGGCGGTGCGTCTAATCGACTCCGAACTGCCGACCTCCCCAGGTCGCACCACCTGCATGTCATCGATGAAGAAAACGCTGAGCTTCGCCACCTGCATGAGCTCGAGCAGCTGCGTCTTGTCTGTGCGAAGTCGCTTCGGGGTCCGCCAATTCCAGCTGAACTCGCGAATGCGGTGCGCTTCATCGAGAACTAAAACGTCGAGCTCCTGTGCCTCCGCCTCTTGAAAGCTGTTGAAGTACTTGAACAGAGCTGAACTGCGCCGGCCCACGGCCTTTCTCAGATTCTCCGTAAACGCCCTTGAACCCGTCGCATGCAGGGCCGGAATTCCATCGTCTGCTAGCGCAGCGATCAGATTCACCGCGACCACCGATTTCCCGGTTCCTGGCCCGCCCGTGACGAGAAACACTGCTTGGCCGCTGCCCTTGTGGCGTTCGCGGACCTTCGTCAGGACCGCGTTGAAGGCGACTTGCTGCTCATCGAGCAGAATCCATGCAGGCTCACTTCGAATCACCTTGGCCGTGTACTCGAGAAGGTGCTTGTGCGGGCGGTACCGTCCTCTCATGACATGTTCAAGAACGGCAATCCCGTTGCCGTCGGCAAGCAGCCCGCGCATGAATTCCGCCAGCTTCTCTGCCTGATCGGCGACAAACGTGGGAGTTGTTCGAAGGAGGCTCTTGTACCTAGACCCAAGGATCTCGCCAGCGCCTGCTAGAGACATGTTGTGAAGATAGGCACAGGAGTCGAGTCGAATGTTCCCATCAGCAAACGCGGTGTTTGTATCGAGTAGGCAGCGCCGGTATCCCTCCGCCTGCGCCGAGGGATGCAGTACGTCTCGCTCGCGCATTCCGACCGTGGTCGTCACGCACTCCTCGACCCAGGAGGGTAGAGCGTAGTCCCACTGCTTCAGCTCGATGATCACTGCCCCCGAAGTTCCTCGAGCCGTTCCTGTGACCATAGAGTCGAGCCGCCGCGAGGTCAGCGGAAGCTGGTACTCGACGAGGAGCCCATGGTCATGGAAACCACCCGTATCGATCACCTCGGCCATTGCGGCCAACGAGTTGGTCCAAGCGTTGACTTCGCTATCCGGCGCGTGAAATCGGTACTCCTCGAAGAACCTCTCCTCGAGCTTGGCCGCAAGCCCGCGGCGCTCTATATCCCGAAGGAACTGCGTGCTCGTCCCGCTATAGAGCTGCACGCGCTACCTGATCTTCTTGATTCCGGCGAGAGTCATGTACTGCGGCCGAGCGTCTGCTCTGTAAGTAGCCGGAGGACTTGCGTGGACGTCGTGAGCGGGTAGGCCGCGAAGGAGTGGGCAAGTGCGACGGGTATCAGCGCGTTGTCGTAGAGCTGTGTACCGATCTCGTCAAGAAGGGCGAGGGTCCGCTTAAGCGTGGGGTAATGCACAGAGTCGGACCGATCCGTCTGCGCGTCGGATGGATACGGCGACCAGTCCGTGGTCAGCGGAGGAACCGTGATGACGAGCTCCTGCCCAACGTTCGACACGTAGAAGAACTTGCGGCCGTAGTAGGTCTCTTTCCAGGAAGTCGTCTTCAGTCGCTCTGTCAGATACGAGTCCGGCAGTCGCATCAGCGTGCCATTCGGAATTCGCACGCGGAGCGCGCGGAGATGGTCGGCGGCGTAGCCCGTCTTCTCGATCCCTACGACCACCGGCAGTGCGAGGTCGTTCTCAAGGAGCTTTCGCGCGATGTATCGCCACACGCCGAGTAGCCCGAGTCGGAGCGGCGCGGTCTCACCGAACTTCGCTAGCGGGCCATCTACGATGAACGCACACTCGGGCAACATCGCTGGCGCGTCATCCAGAATCGTGAGCGCGACGCCAGCGACGATGAGATGCTCGATGGCCGACAAGGCACGACCGAGTACCTCGAGATTCGATCCTTCAGGGTTGAAGGCTTCGTGGAGGCGTAGGACATCGGTCGGCCACACCGGTGTTCCGCACACAGGGCAATCGGCAGCCGCGATGGCCGGCACGAGTACGTCTGTTGCAGGCTCACCAGCGGCGTCGGCGCAGTCGGGATTCGGACAGCGACGTACCCGGATCATGTCGCGCGCGGCCGCCGCGGCGTCCTCCGGCGTCGCCTGCCGTTGGACGCGGAGCAGGATCATCGTCAGTGGCCTGTCGTTCACCTGCTTTTCCGCGAAGAACGAAAAGAGCTCGGCTCGGAACGCGGTAGCCGGATCGTCGTAGACGGCGTGCTCCAGGTGCGACGAGGGCAGGAAGCCTGGTATCACGTCCTGCTCCACGGCGTCGGCTATGCGCGCGGGACTCACAAAGGGGCCTTGTTGCTGAAGCATCTCGCGCAAGTCGCAGAAGACGCCCGCGACCTGGAAGTAGAGGACGCGCGTCGAGGGGAAGCGGTCGAACGCCTCTTGGTATTCGTGGCTGGAGCCGTCGATGGCTACAGCGAATGCAACAAGCGGCTCCGTGGGGCCTACGAGCTCGTCAGTCCTGGTCAGCAGCGGGTCGAGCGAGTAGCTGTCGTCGCCATCGTCCGGCTGTCGGTAGAGGCCGAGCTTCGCTGCGATCTCCGGGTTTTCTGCAGTGGGAACATGCCCGAGCTTGCTCGCCCGCTCAAAGCCACGCGAGGTGTGGTAGGGCATCAGGCGGGCTGCGCGAACGCGGCGTCGGTATCGACGAGATCGTCGTCGTCGAGCGCTTGTTCACCTTGCACAGGTTCGAGCGGCAAACCCTCGGTTGGCTCGAGCCCTGCCGTCGCCCTCGCCAGGTTCACCATCTCCAGGTCGAACTTCCGGACCTGCACGGGGAGCGTGTAGGCGGCGGAGTCCGTACGGAGGCGGATGAAACCTCGGTCGTCCGCCGAGAGGATCTGGTGAGTAAAGCGGTCGAAGTCGTAGTAGGCGGCCAGTCGCTTCGCCTCGCGCTCGTTGTTCATGTACGCGGCAATCCAGTTGGCTGTGTTGGAGAGGATGCTCTCGTCGACTGATGAGACCTCCTGCGTCGCATAGATCATGCCGATCTTGTATTTCGCCGACTCTTTCGCCAAGCGGACGTAGGGATCGATGTCGCCAGCTGCCTTGTTGAACTTGTCGCGGTGCAGAAGCCGGTGTGCCTCTTCGATGAAGATCTGCATCGGTCGTGGCGGCTTGCCGTCACGGAAGCGTTCCGACGCCCGATGGAGGATGTGCTTCACGACGCGCTCTGAGCACGTCTGAAGGACTATCTCGCTGCCGCGTGACAGGTCGACGATGACGATTCGCCCACGGCCAAGGTCGCTGTAGATCGCTTCGGCGTAGTCGAGATTCGCGAGGGCTGCGTGGAACGGGCGCAGACCTTCAAGCAGCCGCCAACCTCGAATGCCGTTCGCGACCAGCATCTTGGCCATCGCCTCGATGCCCGGTGCCGTAGCGAATAGGTCTACGGTGCTTGGCGGTGTGCCGCTCAGGATGAGTCGGGCAATTTGCTCGCAGGCCGCGAGAAGCTGCTGAGGATTGGCGTTCGAGTAGTGATAGTTGCTCGTCGACGCCGGAAGTGCGTCGAGGCCGTCGAGCTGCACGAGTTCTTTGTGTAGGGCTCCCTTCATCGGCAGGGCATACCGCCATCCGGACGGCGGCGAGAATCCGGCTCGCACGAGGATGGCGTAGAGCATCGCCCGTAGCGCCTCTGTGCGCCGCTTGTCGCTTCGCTCCATTTCAGCGGTATTGAGCTGCGGTTCCGCAGCGAGGAAGCTCTCGACGTAGCCGGCGTCCCAGTCGCGCAGGTACGTCCCGATCAGCGACCAGACGGCATCGACGTCTTCCTCGCGGAAGAAGTTCAGCGAAAGCGGTCGGAATCCGGCCGCGATGTCGGCCTGTGTCGCGCCCAGTCGATATACGCGGACCTCGGTGCTGATCTGAAACAGCGCCGTCCCGTCTTGCGGGTTTGGGTAGGCGTATTCGCCGGTCGGATCAAAGATGAGCTGGCCCACCCGGACCCCTGTTCGGTGTGCGTATTCGTGAACCGCCGTAGCGATCACCTTCATCGTGTTCGACTTGCCGGCGCGCGTCATGCCGAACACGGCGGTCTTATGCGCGACGAAGTCCTTCGCACGCACCGACACCGTCACTTCAGTCGATCCGTCGCTCGCCTCGCGGGCGATCATCTCGCGCCGCTGCGTCGACGAGTACCGCAGCGTTCCAATTGGGAATCGGCCACCGTCTGGAAGGTCGGCGTTGGGCGAAGCCTCAGCGTCCACGTCGCCTTCCCGCTCACCGAGCGGTAACTCGCAGTGGTCGACGATCGTCTGCAGGCTGTCGCCCCAGGGCTTCAAGACTTCGTAACGGCCGGCCGCATAGACGTTGTCGATGTCCTTCCCGAAGTGCAGTTGCCCGGCCTCATCCTCGTAGAACGTTCCGAGCACCTGACAGCGGAAGGCTGCACGTTGCATCACCTCGCGCGTGAGGACGTCAGTAACGGGGCCGTGCTGTGGCCGAGTCTGGTATCGCTCCGTGACGATCCGGTCCATCACCTCGGCACGCAGCGCCATCAGTTCTGACTGGTTGGGGAGTGTCGTCTCGCGGAGCACCCGGAGAAGGATCACCTCGCGGTCGCCAGCGTCCATGCCGACGGCCTCCTCGTCGTCGGTCATCTCCTTTACGCCGGCAAGGAGGAAGCAGTGCTGCGGTACGCCGTTTGCCTGGCGAACCCACTCATCGTTTGAGATGACTGAAGCCTCCTGAAAGCCAAGGTCGTATATGCCACCGATATAGGTCGCCTGGCGGAGGAGGCTGCGCAGAGGCGAGGCTGCCGCGACGGCAGCACTTCCTAGGCGGAGCCCCTGACCCTCTTCTTCGTCGACTGCCACTTGTCTCCAGAAACGTGTCTAGTGGAAGCATGACGCTTCCGGACTCGTCTGAAAAGGGGCGCGGAGCCTATCTGGGGAGGTGGATGGAGCTGCGGCGGCGACGAAGGCGGGTCCACTCGTGGTGGGTTCGCCAGAGGCGGTTGTCGGCCGGAAGCTGCTCCAGGTTCGCTATGACCAACTCCTTGCCCGCTGTCCGCTGCGTGCCGTAGAGGAGCTCGACTCTTTCGACCAGGCAGTCGTGGCGCGCGTAGAGTGCCTCGACCTCGGGCGCGGGGTCGTACGAGAGAAGGTATGGCTCCTTCATGTACCGAAGCGCCGTCGATAGGCGCTCGTGGTCACCGATGGTGAAGCTGAAGCGGTAGAGCTGGTCGGCTTTGGCCCAAAACGGCGGGTCGAGATAGAAGAAGACCTTCTCGTTGTTGCCAGCACGGTGCACATCGCGGAGCACATCGAGAGCATCCGCCTCACGAATGAATGCGACCCGGTCTGAGAGCGCGGCACAGGCGCGGACACGGCGCTTGAGCCGCTCCCGCGGGAATCGGCAGTCGATCTTGTACGTACTTGCTTGCGCTTTGCCGCCGATCGGGCCGGCGCGGGTGTGCAACGTGCCGTTGAAACTCGTCCGGTTCAGGAAGAGGCACGCGAGCGCTCGGTTGCGACGAGACGTGAACGTCCCCTGCTTCAATCTCTCCCACGTGGCGAGTGAAACGTCGATCTCGTCGATCTTCTTGCACAGCCAGTCGCTGTCGAAGAAGACCGTTGCCCACAACGCCGCCAAGTAGGGATCACGCTCCGCGAGGCCAATCCGCTTGACCTTCCCCGTCGCGACCAATTCGAGCGCGACGCTCGCCCCGCCCGCAAATGGCTCCACGAAGAGGTCTGGCTCAAGATCGTTCGCCTTGAGCGCGGCCGCGAGGTACGGCGTTAACCGCCGCTTCCCGCCGGGATAGCGGAGTGGGCTCAGAACGACCCGTTCCTGGACGAACTCTTCCCTCACCGCCCCTCGCGACAATAAGACCAGCCGGACGCACCTTCACGCAACCTCGGCCTCAGCGCCTACTGCCTGCGCGGGCGCCCAAGCTGGAGGTTAGAGGGTGTCCGCTGGAGTGATTGGGCATCCCTCGTACGCTACGTTCGCTGCGGTAACTATTCGATCCGCTTCGGGCAAACATTAGAGCCGCCTCCACTTCAAGCAAGCGCTCCGACTAGACAGTCAGGATGAGGAACTGGGTGAAGCGGCCTTCGAGCTGCTCGCGATCGGGCCGGTCAACAACGCGGTTCGGGACGAGCAGCGGCGCTTCGTGGAAGCCCTTAAGGAGGTCGAGCATCGGGCCGTCTTCGTCCTCGCGAAGGCCGCGGGAGACGTGGACGACGTAGTCGGGTGAGACGCCGACGAGGTTCTGGTCGAACGCTCGGTGGTGGATCGCGCAGAGGCTGAGGCCGTTGGTCACCGCCGGCTCCCCGCCTTCGACGTCGCCGAGAATGTGGGCGGCGTCGAGGAGGCGCCGCTCCTTGAGACGGCAGATTGAGCACTGGGTACTGTACGCGGGAACAACGCGGGCTCGAAAGCGCGCCTGGTGCAGCCGGACGCGCGTCTCGCGCACGGCGTAGCGGCGCTCGATCGGATCCTCGAGCGGCACCGGTGCAGGCTCGTCGATCGGCCCAACTAGCTCGCCCGGTGTGACGGTCACCATCCGTGCGGCCGGATCGTCCGCACTCACGTAGACCGGGAAGACCGGCTTGTACCAGCCTGGCTCCGTTCCGATGAAGTAGACGAGCGGGACCTGGAGCTCGTAAGCGGCGCGGAGGGCGCGGTTGTCGGACTGGTCGATCGCGCCGGCGCGGTAGGCGTAGAGGAAACCGTCCGCGAGGATCTCGTCGTCGTACGGGGACTTCGAGGAAGTCTGGATCGAGAGCGCGGCCGGGCCGCTCTGAACTCTGGCTCGGTAGATGCCCTTCTGGTAGTTGAGGAACGGCACCCGCGTGCCGCGGAACGGAAAGCCGCGCGCGAGGCCGCCCGCATACGGCATGTCCTCGCCGAACTCGGCCGCCAGGACAGAGAGGTGCGCCATGCACGCGGTGCGGACTTCCTCGTCTCGCACGGGTCGATTCTAAGGCGGCCGCTGCTAACCGATGCGTCCCTGCCCAATGTGGGGGCGCCGAATCTTCTTGATGGCGCTTAGGCTCCAGGCTTGGACCTTGGCTCGGTCGTTCTTCCATCGGGTAACTCGACCGACCATCGGTCGCGATCGATCCAGCCGAAAACCGGCTGACCGAAGCGTTCGCGTCTGTCATTGAACGCGTTCAGGGCCTCGGGAGCGATCTCGTCGAGTCTTGGGGCGGGACGATCCCGATGGGGGCCTTACGTGATGTGCGGACACAGGGGACGACTCTTAGCGGCGGCTTCATCGACCTCGAACTCCGTTTCGGTGAACTGACCGCTCCTGACCTACTCGTGTGGGTGGAGGTCAAACACGGGGCCGGGCTGCATGGCGAGCAGTTGCAGACGTACGCACATGACATCGCTACCGAGCTCGCGGCTGAGAAGCGACTCATCCTTCTCGCTCCTCGCGCATCAATGCCGGCAGCAGCGGCGGGTTTCACACAGATTGAATGGCAGGCGGTCGCGCGACAACTGCAACGCTGGTTGAGGGCCGAGCCGCGCGACCCCGTCGAGGACTGGCTTGTGGGACAGTTCATCTCGTTTCTAAAGGAGGAAGGATTGGCGGACGAGGAGACGCTCTCTGCAGCACACGCTTTCGCCTTCGCGGCACGCCCCACCGCGGATCGCGCCATCGGACGAGTGATCGAGCTCGCCGACCGTTACATCGCCGCGAATTGGGGCCCGCGCAAGGATTTTGCGAAGAGGGGGAACAAGCCGGCGTACGGTCCTGGCTGGTACTGCAACCATGAAGTCGTGCCAGAGGGCGAGCAAGCGCCTACAACGTGGCGAGCGACCCACTTCGAGTGGACCTTCCGAGGGGACGCGTCTAACCCGGACGCGCGGGACGCCTATGCATTTTGCGCCGGTGCGACCTTCCAGAAGAAGGACAATCCATCGACGGTGGTCGCAAACCAGCCTTGGCTTGCCGCGCAACGCGAGCACGGCTTCGAGCGCGTTCAGGATTGGTACTGGCGGCTCTGGCGCTTTCTCTACCCGGAGGAACTGCTGGTCGAGAAATCCCTCGACGAGCAAGGGAAGCGACTCGGCCATTGGGTCGTCGACAGCTTCCAACTGCTTGCCTCGACACCACCGCCGAACTGAAGGCTCTGGCTTCCAGACGGCACATAGTCACGAGCATGCGTTCGCTGCCGGCTCGGGTCGAACGGCTCCCTGAGCAGTACTTCGGGGCGCTGCTGACCCGCGTTGCTGCTACGGCTCACGCAGACGGCAAGCCACTCATCGATCTCGGTCGCGGGAATCCGGAGACCGGCCCTCCTCCCCATGTGGTCGAGACGCTGACACGCTTTGCCGAGCAACCGGACGTTCACGGGTACTCACCATTCCGCGGCCTACCCGAGTTGCGGCGGGCTCTCGCCGAGCGGTACCGCGCCCACTACGGCGTCAAGCTCGACCTGGACACCGAGGTCGCCATCGTCCCCGGCACCAAGACCGCGATCATCGAGCTCGCGCTCGTGCTCGCTGACGAGGGGCAAACCGTCGTTTTGCCCGATCCGTATTACCCGGACTACCCCTCCGCGCCGGCGCTCGCGGGGGCTCGGACTGTTCTCCTCCCGCTCACTCCCTCGCGCGGTTGGGCTCCGGACTTCTCGCTGGCGCCGGCCGAGGGCGTCGCCGCGGTCTACCTCAACTACCCGAACAACCCCTGCGCGGTCGCGGTGCCCGACGGCGCCTTCGAGGACGCCATCGCGTACGCGAAGCAGACCGGAGCCGCCGTCGTGCACGACTTCGCCTACGGCGACCTCGTCTTCGACGGGCGCGAGCCGCGCAGCTTCCTCGCCACTCCGGGCGCGAAGGAGGTCGGTGTCGAGATGTTCTCGATGTCCAAGTCCTTCGGCATGGCCGGCTGGCGGGTCGGCTTCGTCGTCGGCAACGCGGAGATCGTCGAGCGGATCAACCTGCTCAACGACCACACTCGTGTCGGGATCTTCCGGCCGATCCAGGAGGCCTGCATCGCGGCGCTGACCGGGCCGCAGGACTCGGTCGCCGAGCGGCGCGACACGTACCGGCGGCGGCGCGACCGGGTGCTCGAGGTGCTCGGGCCGATGACCTGCGAGGGGACGTTCTACCTCTGGCTCGAGCTTCCAGAGGGCGTGACGTTCGAGAGCCTGCTCACCGAGCAACGGGTCGTGGTCGCACCTGGAGAGGGCTTCGGCCCGAGCGGCGCGGGCTGGGTACGCCTCAGCCTCGCCGTCAGCGACGACACCCTCGAGCGCGGTCTGGAGCGGCTCGCCGAAACCCTCCGTTGACTGCAGTCCAGCGGAGGAGTAGGTTCGGGGTGGATCTATCGAGAACAGCGAAGCGAGGTGTTTGGCCATCCGCACGGAGCCCTTCACCCGCTGCGGCACGACGCGAGCGCGCGGCCCGCCGATCTTTCCAGCCTTCCTGATCAAGCCTCTAGTCGAGGAGGATGGGATGTCGCACAACGAACTCGAAGGCAACGTCATCGGTGAGGTCTGGCGGGCCCAGGAGCGTGACAAGGAGCTCGTGTACTTCCGCGTCCAAGGCGAGCCGAAGTGGTTCCGGATCGAGTACGAGGGGCCGGAAATGCTCGAGCGGGCCGACTACATGGTGCAGAAGCTCAAGGCTGCGGCCGGCGCCGGCAGCGGCATTGAGGTCGGGATCGATTCCGACGAGCTGACCGTCGGCGAGCCGCCCCACACGCCGGCCACGACCTTCAACCTCGTCCGGTACATCCAGATCCGGGCCTGAACTCGCCAACCACAAGGCGCCCCCGGCGCCTGCGCGGCACGGGCGCCGGGGCTGCCGCCGCTACGCCAAGTGCTCGAGCGGCGCCACGGCGCAGCCGAAGCAGACGATCTCGACGAGCGTTGCACCGTCGTGCACGGAGAGCAGCCGCTGCGAGTAGCGGTCGCCGTCCTGGAAGGGCCGAAGGCAGTCGGCGCAGACGCACCCGGGCGGGAAGGTCTCCGCGTCGTAACTCAGCTCGTCGGGATCGATCATGCGTGTCGTATCGGCAGGATTGCACTCGGGCCGGACGCTCAAACGTGCCGCGGTCCGTCCAGGTGCGAGCGGCCGGCGGCGCGGGCATCGTCCAGGGCTCCGGCAGGGTCGTCATGTACCGGTACCAGGTGCCGAGCGGCCCTCGGCGGCGGCGTTCGACCGCTGCCTATCGTAACCGGATGAGCCGGTCCCGATCGACGGGGTTCAGGTCTTGGTTGTGCGGGACGCCCGCTTTCGGGGCGAGGAAGCTCGTCGTTTCGGCTCGACGCGCAGCGCCCCCGCCGCAGGCGTGAGGATGCTCTCATGGCCGTTGTCCCAGTGGACACGGAATCGCGGCGGTTTCTCCTGAAGGACTTCCTCGATCACCCCGTGTCGCGCCGTCTGAGACGTTCGCTCGGCCTCGACCGTCACACGGTCCCCGATCTTCGCGCTCACCACTCCTCCTTGCAGATGTCGACTACCTCGGCCGAGCGTAATGATCGCCAATCCTGGTCGCACCCGGCGAGGGCTTCGGCCCGAGCGGCGCCGGCTGGGCCCGGCTGAGCCTCGCCGTCAGCGACGAGACGCTGGAGCGCGGCCTCGAGCGCCTCGAACCGGCGCTTGCCCGGTGAAGTAACGTCACCAGGTCAGGATCGCCGACGAAGGAGGACGAAATGCACGCGCGCGTGACAAGCATCAGCGGATCGCCGGATGGAATCGACTCCGGAGTCGCCAGCTTCCAGAGCGAGGCCATCCCCGCGCTCAGGGAAATGGGTGGCCGAGGTGGCATCTTGCTCGTCGACCGCGGGTCCGGGACCGCAATGGCGATCACGCTCTGGCCGGACGAGCAGACAATGCAGGCAAGCGAGGAGAGCGCGAACGAGCTTCGGCGCCAGGTCACTGAGCAGATGAGCGCGAGCGAGCCGCGCGTAGACCGGTACGAGGTCGCGGTCTTCGAGACCTAGCCTGATACCAGCTTAGGCCACGACGATCTCGATCAGTTCCTCGAGCCCGGCGAAGTCCGCTGCGTTGCGCGTGTACAGGGGCAAGCCGGCGGCCAGGGCGGTTGCAGCGATCAGGAGGTCGAGCGCCCGCCGGCC
>Ga0070698_100003357_pt1 | contig 17615 bp, 14 predicted proteins | sample KBSK1502metaG_FD_65477 | JGI IMG/M metagenome (GOLD analysis project Ga0070698, IMG submission 65477) | Corn, switchgrass and miscanthus rhizosphere microbial communities from Kellogg Biological Station, Michigan, USA - KBS K1-50-2 metaG | ecosystem: Host-associated > Plants > Roots >...
GCCGATGCGTGCCGGGTCTACGGGGAACTCAGGTAGCGCAAGCTGCTTGACTACCCGCTCCACCAGCTCACGCTCAGGGAGGAAGCAGTGCCCATCCGCGGCGGCCTGCTGGAGCACATGCACGGTCCCTGCCTGGTAGCGAAAATCGGAATCAGGAGCGATCCCGAGGTTGCGAGCGATCGTGTCAGCGGTCACGAAGCTGATGCCGCAGAGATCGGTAGCGAGCTGGTAGGGGTTGCACGAGACGATGTCGATCGCCTGGTCTCCGTACTGTTTGTAGATCTTCACGGCGTTTTGGAAATTGAATCCTGCCTGTGTTGCAGCCCCTCCGCCCGAAGAAGAGTTCCTTTGCGTGGCGTTATTCTGTTCTGGCAAGAACGATCACTCCCATTAGCTCCGTCCCAACCTCCTGATACCATAGAGAAGGCCAGAGTGCGACGGCATAGTCTCCTGCTTTTCTGTTCGGGCTTGAACTAGCTTTCAAACGAGCTCAGTTTGTGCTGGATCGCCAGGCTGAGCGTTTCCCGCACAGACGCATCCTTCCTGCGCAGCAACAATTGCCGACTGAGCGCATAGAACCGTCTGCTACCATTGAACTTCTGCAAGAGGTATGAAGGTATTCTCTGAATAGATGCGTTAAAAAGGGTAAAGACCAACACGGGCCTTTACCCTTCTTCATCGGCTCCATTGTAGCATGTCCTGTCAAGACACTTCACAAGGTAAAGCATACTGGCTGCGTGGGACTCTTGTAGTGTCCAACCGGGTCTTGTCAATCGGATAAGCTGCTCAATGCTGCTCCTTACACTGATAGCTATAGAAAGGAAGTGTTCCTCTTTGTCTCTTTCCTTACAGGACGTCATGTTGGCAAGATGTCCGCTAGACAGGAAGGGAGGAATATGCTATAGTTCTGCCAATGACCAAGTGATTGAACGGAGCATCCCTTATGCCTAACCAATAGCTTCTATGCGCAGGCCTTTTGTGCGATTTCTCTTCATTGAATGCTCTAGGTTAGAGAAACATCTGCGCCAAGTTGTTGCACGAAATCACACAGTAAGGTGTAAATCCCAGGATTCCGCGGGCGGAATTGGTATAATTCTTCGGGCCGTTCTCATGCTGAAAGTCCGTGTTTTCAGACCGCTTTCTCACTCACATACCTGTGCTGATCCCGCCCGCGGAATCCTGGGATTTACACTCATTACACCACAAGCTGTCATTAATACCATGGTTTTGCAGATTCTGCAAAACCATGCTTCCTATTTCGAGCTGCAAAACCATGCTCCCCACAAAAATCACACAAATAATTGAAAGCTCTTTTCATTAACGCTGGTCGCTCTCACATGAGCGTTTGCACCAGGTGCTGGATTATCAGACGCCAGTCTATATGTATGCAAGAGGTTCATAAGCTGTTTCTTGTAAGGTTGATTTTGTCTTATTTGCGTGGGAAAATGGTCTTGGCTTTTGGTAGCACCATAGTTTCCAAATTACAGTGTTAGGAATGTAAAAAGAAAAATGCCTTCGACTGAAACAAAAACAGGATATATTTATATCCTCCACAACCCTTCTTTACGTGATGAAACTTTAAAAATTGGCATTACAACACGTACCCCTTACATACGTGCTGCGGAACTTTCCCGAAAAACAGGGGTAGCACAGGAGTATGTTGTTGCGTACCTGCGATGGGTTATGCATCCAGAGGCTGCTGAAGCTAAGATACATACTTATCTTAATCGCTACAGGATTAACATGAAAAGGGAGTTTTTTCAGCTTCCTCTTGAGGATGCAATACGCGCCGTCCGCCGTATTGCCAATGAAGAAGCGCAAATTGCGCAATGGTCAGGATGCCGTCGCATAACCAAGGCTGATAACCCAATTAGATGGAATGCTCAAGCAGGTGATCTTTTTCTTTTCACTCGCTATAATACTATTTTCGATAGTCAGCCCACCATTCTTGACGTATGGGAAGCGCGCGACGATAATGATGAACTGCTGATTACTTCTGATTTTAGCTTAGATCCCAATTCACTTATGCCGGAACTATCGATAGCAGAAGACCAAACCTTTCGTACAGGTGACCGCTTAAGCTGGGTGAGCCGATCACGTGATGGAGTATTGGATGAGCCTTCTTCCCGAACTGCCCATATTGAGTTTTCATGCCCTGTTCGGATAATAGGGTTGTCAGTTCAACCACGAATTGCTTCAGGTCAATTTCCCATTTTATTTAGTGCATTATCCCCGCATGCGTCACCTGAACTAGCGCAAACCGCTTACGAGGAATGCTGTAAACTTGGCTTACCTCGTTCCTGGTCTGCCGAGGATGTTAACGAAACTTGAGCAGGTTTATGGTTGCCATAGGGCTGTTACTATTCGTGAAGCTTCTCTGCAAAACTATGCTTCCTCACCCAAGTGGCCAGCAATGCAAATGCCCCACATCATTGATAGCCGCCCTTTTCTGCAAGCTCGAACGGCACCTTGCTCTGCAAAACTATGGTATTATCAATCTACAAAACCATGGGAATAATGACACAAGCCGCCCCGGCCTTTCTTGATGCGCTGCCCGTCAGTAAAATCTACGGCGTCGGCGATGTCACCGAGGCCAGATTCAAGGAGCTGGGGATTACCACTGGCCAAGAACTGAAGCAACTGGGCCTGGGGCGATTACAGGAGATGTTCGGCAAGCGGGGTACGGACCTGTATCATTTTGTCAGAGGCTAGGATTACCGCCCGGTTGAGCCGGAGCGAGAAAAGAAGTCGATCGGCAAAGAGACGACATTTGAGCGCGGTACAACTGATCGCCAGGAAATGCTCATGGTTCTGGAGCAGCTGACGGAGCAAGTTGCGCAGCGCCTGGCCGAACTGGAGATTGCGGGTAAAACAGTCACACTGAAACTGCGGTGGCATAATTTTCAGCTCGTGACACGCAGTATGACCGTCGCTTCGCCGATCCAGGATGCCCAGGCCATGATGCGTTATCTGGTCACTCAGCGCCTGAAGAGGCTAGGCGCACTCGTTCTTCAGAGGCGCTCGCTCACTCACCTCCAAACAGGTCGCGAAGGAGTTGGCCTGGCCCCAGTATCCGACGCTCCTCAGGAGGGTTTCCCACGTCTCCCGCTCTTGTCGGGGGGGTGTTCCACATATACCGTCATCGTTTCCTGGGCGTGGGCCATCTGCCAGTAGACTACCGACTTGCCAAAGGAAACGCGCCCCTTGTCCATATCCGCCTTGTAGGCTCGCAACACCTGCTCGGAAAGCGCCACGCCCTCTGGCGGGCGGATGAACGGGGAAGAGGGAATCGCGCACGACGTCTCTGCCGAAGATCTCAAGACCGGTGCGAATGAGGGCCAGTCGCACTGTGGCTGGCCCAGGTGCTGGGGAGACGAGCGCGCTGTTCGAACTGCTAAATAGCAGGCGGCAGGAATAGGTGGCCGGGAGATGATACTCGGCCGCGAGCCAGCTCAGTGCTGTAGCGTTCACTTCTTCTCCTCCTGCTGTTGTTGGAGGTGATAGGATGCGGGCAGACAAGGAGCGGAGGTTGCAACGAGGTTCTCCATGACCGTGTGAAAGGCATCGACCGTTTCAAACGGGTAGACCAGGCAGGCATCACTCCTCATGGCAGAGAGACGCGCGATAAAGTCCTCCATGAGGGCTGAATACATCGGAGCGCGACCCACAGCGTTTCGCACCACAATCGCCCCCAGCAAGCCCGTGAGATGGGGGAGCATGGCCGCTGTCATAGCCCCATTGGGGCTGAGCAACGTATCGTGCAGGGTGGAAAGGATGGCACGGTGACGGTTCAGCCGTTGCTGTTCGTCGACGATGGCCACCCGCCACTTGTCGGTATCCACGCCGATGCCCACGCTTGCATACCGCACGATGATGGCATAGTCGCCCGAGCGAGTGGGCATCTTCATCAGCATCTGCCCCTCATCCTTCGAGTCATCGGCGCGAGTGAAGAGGTGCGATGTCTCATTCGAACGATTTGGCAGCCCGAGCGCGTATGCAGCAAGGCATCGCCTTTTGCAACCTCTACAAATTTCGAGTCACCAATCTGGAACTCGCGCCTCTCTCAGTGCGATGAATCGGTTTATCTAAAGTGTCGCATAACTCTATTGTTCGTTTACGTTTTGATACATTTATTCGACCATTTTCAATATATTCAGTCGGAATGATAACAAAAGGAGAACGAGTAGAAAGATAATGGCCCGCTCTGACTCAGTCGCACTTTTTATGTGTAGAATTGCCACAAGAGATGCATTATAATATATGATATTTAATATTACCTTCCCTCAATCAAAATGGAACACACATTCTATTTTGCGCTTCGTAGTATTTGTTTTCTTGGGGGTACCATCCAGGTCTCCACGTTTACCAACAAAGGAGGATCGGATCAGGTCTGCAAAGACATACTGGTTCGCAACCGAAAGTCATGAATATTCTTGAGGAAAGTTCTGACCATCGCGCCCAGGTCAATTATCACGAACTGCTCAGCGCCATTACCAGGACCGTTGAAAAATATCTGGACAATCTTTTCTCCATCTCGCAGACACAGATTATTTTCGACATCGATAAAGTCGCATGCTACATTGCCTCGAAGTTTCATCCGAATATCATGCTTTTTGAACCGCGCAAGGAGAATGTCTTCGTGAGCACGCACTTTGCCGACCTGGCCGCGAAAACGGCCTTTACCAGCGATATTCTGCGCTTGCAGGCGCAGCTGCAAGAGCGATTTATGAAGTCTATTCCAAATGATGTACCCATACCAGATCTCCCAACATATTTTCGCAAGTTATTCACTCCAATCGATAGCTTTGCCCAGGACTCCGGCACAACGCCGAGTCTGCGCTATGCCAACCTGAAGAAGGCTTTTCCACTTAAAAAGCAGCGGTTGCACTTGAGAACAGTCAAGACTGAGATAGAGCCATGCCTGAAAGGACATAAATTGACTATTCATGTGGAACGCCTCAAGGACTTCTCTGCGCAGATTACACAGGGTGTCCTGGCGTTCCTTCAAACACAGGATGAGTGCGACGAGAGCGACATCACAGGGGTACAGAAGGAACTGGAGCGGCGTAAACAGAAACCCACCTCCGATCTGAATCGCCTGAGCGAGGCATTGATCAGGCACTCGCTCGCCCGTCTTCACCGCGCTGCCCAGTTGCACTATCTGCGCTATCTCTACAAAGGCATACAAGAATGGCATGCTCCTGCTCAGAAAGTCTCTCTTCCGCTCTTACGGGCGCTCTTCAACCGCCTGGAAAAACTGGAGGCCTATATCGGTGATTCTCAGAAAGCAGATGCCTCTTTTCAGGTGTCCTACCAGGATGCAACTTTCAATCTGCGGGAGATCTTTACCAGGGCCGACGCCTTCGATACCTTGCCCATCATAACAGTCGTCGAGGGACTGCTGGGAGAAACCAGTGAAAGCGAGAAAGCGCAAAAAACCTTTACGTTTGGGCTAAAGCTCAAACTCAATGGGCCTGTCCAGGTCCATGGCGGGCACGGCGAATCGGTCTTTGACTATTATGTTGCCTTGCTCAACCCAAACAGCGGCCTGTATAAGCAACGCGAGCAAGAGACAGCGACAGACGCGCGCGAAAAGCAACGTTTCCTGGAGAAAGCCCTGAAAGTAGCTCTGCTTTATCTGTTTGTTTTCACCAAGATGGGTGATGCGCAGTTTGACCCAGCTTCCGCTGCTGACAAGCTACTGGCCGTGTTGCGCGAGAACGACGATACGCAGAAAACCGCCGCGCTCGCGCAGCTCTATAATGACATTCGCCAAAGCGGTGCGCAGTACCTTGACCCCTTGCGTGATATGCTCATCGCCTTCCTCCACAATCAGAAGATCGGTTTACCTCGGCACGAAGAGCCGCTTACTCTCAACCTGCATCGCGAGATTCTCGCTTCCGACCTTGATAGCATCGTGACGCGCCATCATTTCTTTCAGGAGGACTGGGAAGGAAATGACGGCAGAGATGTGCTAAGGTATGTCTCGGTTGAAGGTGATAGCGCTGGCAGTGATGCTCTCTGCCGCCTCCCGGTCACCTTGATCTTCGAGACGACGTACTTTGATCTCGATCAGCGGCCACCAGATGAGTTCACGATGTCGTACTTGACCGACAAACTGCTTGTTCTACCCCTGGCGATCACCCCCTTTACAAAAGATGATCAACCCGATCCGCGCCAGCAGTCGTTCTTGCTCTCTAAAAACATCATCTTGAGCTACCGGCAACAGGATAAGGCATTTGGCAAGGACGTCGCCAAAGTGTTTGTCTATCGCTTTACCCATACGTTGCTGACGTATCTCTTTCTCAAAATGCTCCTGGACGAGAGCATTCCACGCGAGCAGCAACGGAGGGTCTTCTTGCCAGTTGTCTGCCTGCATACGAAGCCAGAGGCCGTTGATAGCGGACAGATCGACACAGAATCATTCCTGCACAACTTCTCCAAAGTACTGGCGCATATGCTTGCTGAGGATTTCCAGGCCAGTTCCCAGGGCCTGGATCTGCGGACGACTGTACAGGGGGACAGGTATAAGCTTCCTAATGCGCTGGCCTCACTCTATAATACACTACCGCGTCTCTTTAGCGCGTCGGCGGTGCGCTCTTCCAATCCTCCCTTAGAGAAACTGGCCATTATTACCGTTTCCAGCCGCAGAGCCGACCTGAACAGAAGCAGTCCCCATGCCTACAGTTCTACCATCTACGGCGATGTTGTCGGCATGGAGCGCGGAGCCGATGGTTCAATACGCGCGCGCATCCTGACCACGTTCTCTGAGAATGCTGAGGCCACGCCCATGTATGAACATCCAGAGATCATTATCGAGCAGGTGCGCGCCTATTATCAACAAGGCTATCGTCATTTCCTCTACGTAGCTCAGGCTCCTTACACGAGCACGCTCCATCTTCCTTCCTCCGATGCCCGTACCGAACTCTACTTCATGAACGAGTCTGTGATCCAGGCCATGCGGCAGGTCGGCGAAGGAACGAAAGTCTATCCGATCTTCTGCGATAAGTACTATGTGGTGAAACAGCGCAGATCACCGCAAGGCACCCAAGGACAAGAACCGGATTCGCTCTATATCGACGATCTCGGTGAACTGAGTACCCTGGCCATCGATAAAAATAAACGCAGCATTATCTTTTTTAATGTCTTCAACGGCCTGACCGTCAGCAAAAAGTACGAAATCGATCAACGTATCTACAACGGAGTCGTCTCCTATGGAACCCTGGTGAATATGTACGAGGATACCACCTACTATCAGTATATCTGGCAGGACCTGCTGGGCGAGCGTGCGCAAGGTTCACTTTCAACCACCATCCTCGACTTTCTGACTCTGCTGCACTTTATGCGCTATGAAAAAAACAGGCCCGACCGTTTCAAGCTTGATCCTTATAGCCGCGTTATAGGAAATGATTCGATCGGCAAGTGCGCCATCTTCCCCCATGTGAACGGCAGGACGCGCTTTAACTCCCTGGGATTTCTGACCCTGGTGCGTTCGGTTTTACAAACACAACGTTAGCAGTATGAAAAGGAAACGCCGACATGGTTGCACCAACACCGCCGCGCTCCGACCAGCCAGACCTCTCTTTCGCCGAGATCATGGGGCGTCTTTTTGAACTCGGGTTCAACACTGGTCTCCTGACCGCTATCGCACAGCGCACGGATCTGACCCATCACTTTGGCACGCTCTATGAAGATGATCTCAGTCACCTGCACTTACCTCCCCTGATCGAGGCTGCACAGCGATTTATCAGGCCAATCAGCAGCTTTGACAGGGATCTGCTGCAACACTGGGTCCACTTTCTCCTGCTCAAAGGCTACCTGGCGGGGAGCAATTTCCTGGTGGAGTTCCTGCAAACCATCTGCCAGGGGAAAGACTGGGAAGGAGAAATTGTGTACTTACAGTGCAGCGTGACTGGTAAAAACAGTCTTGGCCTACATCCTTCGCCTGGCATCGCCCAAACCGTCGAAACGCTTATGGCCCAATTCACGCATGCCGGTCAGCACGAGGCCGTTCTTAATGCCCAGGAAATGGAACACTACCAGGGAAAGGGGGAATTTCTGAACGCTGATACGCTCCTTCTCCTACGGGATCCTAACGGTTGGCGCTTGCTCTGTGTTGACCTCTCGGTCTTTGGACTGCGAACGCTGGGCGATACGCATGATTTGAGCCGTGTAAGTTCCTTGCGGGGTATGCTGCTCAGTGAAATGCGCTATCTCCGTTCACGCAGCGTCTTTACCAACCTGAGCATCGATACGAATGACGATGCGACCGCGCACGAACTTCTTTCTCGTCAACTCAAGCAGTATTTTACTGCCTTTAAGCGCCGTGACAAAGAGACCGCCAAATTTATCCAGGCCGCCAGCTATACCTCTAGTTTCTACCATTTTTTGCTCCAGAAGCAGATCCTCGCATCCGATACGCCTCTCAGCTTTCATGTGGTCGGCTACACTGATCGCGCCATGAACGCGATGACGCTCAAACGCGCGCAATTACCGTTGCTGAAAACCTGCGCTGCTATCTATCAGCAGCACCATTCTGACGAAGAAATTGACGAGGCGCGCCGTGAGGTGATCGGTACGATTGAGCGTGCCGCCAATCGAAGTTTTCAGCGCATGGGAGAGCAACAGTTCGCAACCAGACTGCTCAAGCTGGCAGAGCATGGTGATCAGATGTCCGTGCTGGATCATACCGAAACACTCGATCATTTTGTGAACACGGTTGCTCCATTCGATCCAGCGCTGCTCTCACCCGCGATACGTGAATACCTACCTGCTGATACGCACGTTGATGCCTCAATCCGCGATATGCATCGGACCCTGGTCTACCAGGAACTCGCCAGTCCCGACCTCTATCTCTTCCTCACCGGTCATCCAGGCATCGGAAAAACTACCGCCATTGCCCGGTTTTTGCAAGAGCGAGCACACCAGGGTGAGGGCTTTCTCTTTCTTTATATCAGTCCACGTAAGCAGGTGAACCTCGATATCTTTGAGAAATTCCGTGAAGCCCCAGGCTGCGCCAACTTCTTTGGTCTGACGACGAACTCCTTAGCCATCCGTAATAACCACCCTCGCCCAACTGTCCACTACTTCTCCGATCTCTGCCAGGATACTTTTCAGACCAATGGAGTTACCTTTTTGCCTGCGGAGCAAGTAGAAACGGCACGGTTCAAAGATTCACTGCGACGACTCGAAGAAATTCAGGAAAATCTGCTCATTGATAAGGGCGAACAGGTAAGTGGTGTGCTGAAAAGCCTCTGCAGCGGGCTGGCCGCAAGTCTTACAGATACCTTTCCTGCTGCCCGCACCCCTTCTAACGCGCAACCGCACCCACTTTCCATCGTGGCAACCGTAGCGATCCAATCGCTCAAGCGCACCGCCAACGGAAAGAACACCCTCCAGCACCTGGACAGCATCTTCAAGTCGGCTACTGCCAATGGGAGGATTTTGCCAGCAAACATGCGGCAAATCAGCCAGCGTATTCGCCATTTCTTTGTGATGATCGATGAAGTGACCGGCGACGAGGGTGGAGCGGAATTCCTGGACGGGATTCACACCTTCATCCATAAATACCAGCTTGCCTCCTACGGTATCAACGCCAAGATTATCGTCGCCGACGCCTCGATTGTGGATACCGACGTCATCAAATCGCACCTTGAGCACACCGGCTTCGAACCGAACAAGATCTACTTCCGCCGGGTCGATCCGAAGCAGTCAACCTTTCCCTTGACCCGTGATGAAATCCGCTTCAAACGCTGCAAAAGCGTCGTCATTAACGCAAATGCCTATCCTGCCAGTTCCCTGCGTGTGAACTACCGCATACTTACGGATATCTTTTGCTACGAAGAAGAGCGCTACCTTGAACGCTACAAAATCGTACGAGACAAGCAACAACAACTGCTTGTCGAGGATATTACTGCGCTGATGGAGCGTTCACCTGAAGGCCAGATCCTGGTCTACATTCAGGATAAGCAGCGCCTGGCCGAACTGATCACGACTATTACTCAACGTAGGGGCGAGTTCGTGCGTGGCACACACTACCAGGAAATTCATGCGAACATCTCAGAAAAACACAAACGGGAAATTCAGGAGTCACAAGACCGCGTCCAGGTGATCTTCATGACCGCTTCCGCCAGTCGCGGCCTCTCATTCAAACGTGCGAAACACATCCTGGTCGACATTCCCCACTTTGCCATCGAACAAAATTTGATGGAGATCCTCCAGGTGATCTACCGGGGGCGCGGCGGCGATTTCGACCAGGACGAGAAAACGCTGACCTTCTATTTGGCCGATCGTATAGCATATCCCGAGCAGGCTGATCGTGAATTAGCCCTCAAAGAAAGTTTGCTGCATCTGCTCAATGTGATGCTCATTCTCAAAACGGCCATCATGACCCGTATTGAAGGCAGTGGCCAGCTTGGCCTCAATCAGCGATTCCGCATGATCCCCATTGGAGGCAAATCTGTCCTCTCAGCTGGTGAAACCTTCTCCAAGCGCCTGAGCGATTTGCTGAAAGAACTACAAACCCTCGCCAATCAGACGTGGTCCAACAAAAAAATCTTGACTTTTATGATCAACAGCCTGCGTTTCATTCTCTCCCAGAGTCATATTCAACTGGTCAGAACAACCAACGACGGGGGACCATATCTCCAGTCCCCTCGCTCTTACCTGGAGCAGTTGCCAACCTTCGCTACTGACTTCTCACTAGCGGCGCAACGAGGCTTTGATCACCTCTTGAAACTTCCGCTGCTGGAACCGGCCTATTTGTCAGGAGGACTGCTGGTCGTTCCAATTATTCACAAATCCATGCGGGAACTTTATCGCGCTTCGATTGAAGAAGCGTTGAAACGTCCGCGTCCAAAGGATTTACCAGATTTGCTGACCTGTATGGAACTGATCAGCCGCGATACCAATTACCCGGAGAGCTTGCGCGATTCACTGAGTGACGCTATTCTCCTGGTGAAAGAACTGTGGAAGCTTTCTGATACGAAAAATGCTTCCTATGAACAGGAAAGCCGCCACGAGGACCAGCATTACGCTTTCCCGCTGTTCACCTTTCTTTCCTATCAACACCTGCGAACCTACTTTGAAACCGAGGCAGAAGCCGAAGAGCAAGATCCTATCCCTTTTAGAGAACTACTCCGTTTATACGTCGGTGCTCTTTATCCTGCAGACGGTTTCCTGCCCATTGGGCGCGTCTATAAAACCTTTCCTTTTGTACTCTTCCGCAGTTTTCAACTGGGAGAGATACGCCAGCGATCATTCACCGAGAAATATCTTTTCACATCTCCAGAGTTAAACATTATCAATATGCTGCTCTCGGGGAAATAGTAGGTACTCAGCTATCAAGAAGAGTTAGCCTCCTTTTTAGCTTCTCGGCATTAAATGGATTCTCACCTGACAACAACATACAAATTTCCTTATAGTCTTAGGGAAGTGCAAGTTGCTCTCTGCTTGTCAAAAACTCTCTGCTCCTTATTGTCAGGACTTATCCAGTTTAACGTGCGAATCCGCCCGTCGTTTTTGACTATGCGCCACCGGATCAGGCGCAGACAAGCCCGCTCGCCAGCCCCCAATGAGTTGGCTGATATGCCAAACCCCTGAGTCCCGATCGTGTGCGAGTTGCCCTCCGTTGTGGCAGCACTTCCCCCAGGGTTTTTGTAGGTACGGCAGGGAAGGATCGGGCAGGCTCCGAAGTTTGCCAGGAAGAGTGGCTTCTGGAAAGGTCGCAGCGGTCACCTGGCGATGCGCTGCCCCACGACTGAGATGCAGATGCCGTGCGATGGAATGTTGGCTGAGATCTTGGCGAGAGAGGGTAAGGATCTGCCGGTAGCAAGTGTAGCGGTTGGCTCGACTGTCTCTGGGCAGCCGTTAGCGTCCGTCTGGCTCATCTTAATAAAGCGGCCTTGAGCCGCGTTTCTGCTGTGAATTTGGATGCGATTGCCCTGGCGGAAACTCTTAGAACTGTTCGACGTAGCCTGCCGCCACCTCTGCTACAGGCACGGTATAGGCCTTGATGTATTTTCTGGACAGGTGGCCCAGCCTCCGCTGCAATTCAAACTCGTCAGCGTTGGTGACTTTCGCGAGGCTGGCGCCGAAGGTGTGCCGCAACAAATGTGGGTGGAACGACGCGAGTGAGCGTGTACTATACTCCTCTTAGAAAAATCTCACCGCAGAATATGCATTCTCTGGTGAGTCTTGAACCAAAACAGCAACAAGTAAACGGTATTTTGAGCGTGTCTGGAATCGCTCCTGTGCCAAAATGAATCGCGAGAACTCACCAGAGAAACTTTAGAAGCGGGAAAAGGAGCGGTACGATGAATCACTCGGCATCCAGAATTTTGCAGTTGCCTGGTCAGGGCCAGACCGATTGGGTCGGTCTCTACCTTGCAGAGCGGCTGGCTACCAAAGATGAGAAGACACAGTATGCCTATGCCCTCGTCCTGCACGACTTTACCGAGTGGCTCGCGCGCATGCCTGGCAGCCAGGGCAAGTTCGCTCCAAGAGCCATGACGAAAACCGCCGTCAAGACGTACTTCGATGAGAAGAAGGCCGAGAAGAGGCCGCACACGAAAGCGCAGTTGGCTGGTGTAGGCGCCTTACTCTCGGAGAGCGAGCGCCCGTTGCGCTACGCTCCGACGACGTTTGCCCGTATGAAGGTGGCACTCTCCGGCTTCGCGCTCTGGCTGATCGAGCGCGAGGAACTGCCTGTCAATCCGGTCAAGGACATCGTGATCCCCAGGATGGCAGGGCGACCGCCGCGCGTTCTGAGGCCCGAGCAGCGCTTCGCGCTCAAGAACGTAGTGGAGCGCGTCACTGGCCCCAGGGTCAACAAACGGGGAGATGTCGTGCCGGGCGACTTGCGCGGAGCGGCCATCTTTGCGCTTGGCTACTATGCGGGATGCCGCGTCTCCGATGTGTCCCACCTACAGGTGCGTCATACGCACGTGGGGCCGAAGGTCGGTTGGATCCGCGTTGGGTATAAGAGGGAAACCTACCGTGACCTCGATCTCTTGAACGAGGCGCGCAGACCGTTGCGCGACTATCTTGAAAAGGGCGAACGCAAAAGCACATCAGCCTACGTGTTCACCTCGCAGCGCGCGAAAAAGCAAGCACTAGAGGGTGACGAGGACGGCTGGCGACTAACTGAGGACGGCATTCATCAGTGGTTCCAGGAGGTGCGCCTGGAGGCCACAGTAGAGGAGGCCGCGCTGATCAATGATATCACCTTCCACGATCTGCGCCACGATTTCGGGCACCGCCTACGCGAGCAGAGTTGGTCGTTAGAGGAGATTGCGTATTACTTGGGACATGTGACGGCTAGCGGTGAGCCCTCGATCCAGACCACGGTGCGCTATACCCAAGTCGGACGGGAACAAGTCAAGGAGAAAATACAGCAGATTCGCAGCATCTAAGGGAAAGAAGAGAAATTGCAAAAGCGCAGAGTAGCGATGTAAATTGCGGTTGTCAACCGGCTCGCCACACTCCCCGATGAAAGTGTCGTGTCAGCAGTACGCATCCAGCAGGAGATACGCATCCTCCACCTGAGCTATGATCAGGCAGCCCTGGCCTTAAATGCGCTGGCAGAGCTAGATGTGCTGGATGCCCAGAATGGCTGGATGCTCAACCGCCCTCGCCTACTCGAAACGGCCGAGTTCCGTGCGGGTGTACGCATTGGACTGGATCACGCACTTGCTCAGATGCGCACGTCTGAACTACGATTTCTCGCTGCCCTACCGGCGGGACTGCCTCTTGCGGTACAGCAGGCCTTACAACGTGAGGCAGGTGACCTGCGCGCCACTCTCGTTGGACTCCTCGCTCAAGCTGAGCAGCAGATGCTGCTGGCCGCGCCGTTCTGGGATGATACCACCATTGCTGATCTGGGCGATATCTTGGAGCGTCGGCTTAAGGGCGGTATCCAGGTTGACCTGCTGAGACGCTTCGCCTCTCCGCAGATGGGGAGCGAGCACGGCTTTGCTCTCATCACACGGCGTCTGCGAGTGTACCCAGGCTGCCGCGCATTTACCTGGAATGAAGTGCTGCCAGAGGACCGCTTTGGGACGCAGACCTTCCACTTCAAGTGTATCATTACTGACTACGGCAAACAGGCCTATCTTGGCACCGCCAATTTTACTTCGGCAAGCTTGCGGTCTCGCATGGAATTGGGAGTACTACTTACAGGTGAAGACGTGCGCACCTTATCACGTATTGTCGCACAAGTACTCACTGTAGCGCATCCATGGAGGGGAGAAGAAGAATAACGTTTCAGAATTGCTCGCCGCTGTAAATGGGAGATATGGACTTGCGTCAGGTATGCATAATGACCTTCCCAGTGTCAAACTGAGCTGTCCGCCAATCCAGAACATCACTTAGTGTCTGCTGGAACTCATTGAGCCAACAATTGTAGGTTGTCTCATCTGGCATGGCTGTATTTCGCCAGATGAGCAAAATCTCTATGTACTCAGGCTGGTGCTGTTTCTCGATCATGTAGCGAGCAAGAGTTCCTGGGAAGAGATGCTGTTTTTCTCGCCGCATGTCTTCTAACCTTGTCATGAGTTTGGCGCGCTGATGAGGCCGTATCCTCACGAGCATAGAGGTGGCCAGCACCGTATTGTCCTCCGGTGATACCCGCCACACAGGGACACTTGTACGTGGTCTTCCAGAAAGCTGTGGCTTAAACTCCTCGACCGCTGCTAGAGGGATCATAATTACATGAGCTGCTTTCGCCGAAGGGAGGCGACCTTCTTCGACATATGCATAGACTCTATTCGCTGAAATCCCGAGGATTTTGGCAGCCTCTTTGATGGATACATATCCCGGAATATTTGAACGATCATTTTCATTACTCATGAGCATACAGTATTTGTTACTTATACTTTATGAGTATATGTGATCTTTATGGCTTTGTAATCCCATAAAAATATGCTATACTCATCGCACTGCCATCTCTGTTGGCATCACGAGTCTTCCTAAATATGAGATTCTTCGAAGCATTCCAAAATATCCGATGAACATCAATCATCTTGTGAAGGAGCGGCATAATGGCGACGACATCGAAACAATGGGAAATGCGCTTCAATATCGGCTTGAGACGAGACCCCGATGACGTAGCCACAGAAGATGTCTATATCGCCCAGCTCTTTGGAGAAACAGTCGAAGCATTGCGCCAGGAAGTGTGCGCCTACCTCAAGGAGCATCAACCGAACTATTTCGAAACGTTCGGCGACCATATCGTCGGTGGCAAATGCTATATGCTCTCGGATGGAAATACAACCCCCCCTTCTGATTGGACCATGAGTCCTGAACTCTTTAGAAGAGCTGAGGGATGGTGGGTGCTCTCGAAAAAGCTTACCTCCGGCGTAGAGTCGCAGGATGACGAAAGACCAGGCCCATTTTACCTGGGAGATTTCGAGGTTGCTGTCGAGAATTTTAGCGAGACAGCCTTCATTCCTTGCAAAGGTCCGGACTATCTGTCACGGGCCATGGTTGATAATCAGCTGCAACTTCCCCTGCTGGAAGCGGTGGTTCGTGAGGCGGAGGATTACATACTCAATGATCTCCTTCGGCGAGGCTGGCAGCTGCTCGCACTGGAGTATAAAGGGGAAGTCAGCAGAATAGGAGAACTCACCAATCGGAAAGCCATCTTCGTCTTAGGACACGCCGACTTTCCAGCCGCACTCGCTACATTAAAAGCCCGAGATCTTTATTATCTTCATACGTATAGTACATGACGAGATCACCGGCTGCGGGGCGCGACCAAACCTTACCATTATCTCACAGATGGCGGCTGGTGATAGCAATCGCGAAAGGTCTTCCCGCTCATTTCGACAGGAATATTTGAGGCTGAAATAGTCTTATTCAACTCGTATAATTCTGAAAATGGCTCACTCCCCTGACCCGGTAAAGAACACCGGAAAGGAGCAGCATGGAAGGCAACGAAAACGAATATGAACAAACGTGGCTCTATCATCGGGGTCATTGGGAACTTGTCAACGACCCTATCGTGCCTGAAGAACCAGGAGAGACCTACCAGGAGTATCTCGATTTCCTGGGCAAAAACGGATTTAAGGAGCATTGGACCTTTGGCGAATGGTTAGGGGGAGGCGAAACCGACTTGACCGTGTACCATTTCACCTGCAAAGTCTTTAGCAACGAGGCCAAACCGCCGCATTATCTCATTCAGCTTAGCCAAGCCATCGCCTCGGAAGCAATTTTAGCGACCGATTTCCCAGATCTGCTGGAGGTTCTTCACTTGGTCACCTCGCTTGTTACAGCTGACCAACAGAAACCAGGCAGGGAAGCATAGCATATGAATCTCATAGAGGCATTGATGTTGAGTGGCTCCGCTCGCCAGTATCTTGCTGTAAAGGTTCAAAAATGCGAGGCATTATCACAAATAAGATGTCTGTCCGGCCATTTTCTTCTAGGATAGAAGAGCGCAAAAACGATGGAAGAGGGATTCTCATGCAGATAGATAAGCATGTCAAGCAAGTGGTTCAGCAATCGACGATGATCCTTCCCCACTTTGATTATGAGGTGCCAATCCTCTACGTAGCAGATGGGACTGCTTACGTTCCGGTCATCGCACTCTGTGAGATGCTAGGACTGCGCGCCGATAGACACATTCGGCGATGGCGTGGGCTGGCCTTGTGGGCGAATGCTTGTAAACTGCCGCTGCGAATGAAAAGTGGCAAGACGCACATTGTCTGGTGCCTTCATAAAGGAGCCTTCCCTTTCCTTTACGGCTGCTTCAACTGGTCGCTGGTCTCCCCTGAGTGACGCATGCAGTTACACCGGGCGACCGACGAATGGATCGAGTTATCAAACTACGCGTATCAAGCGATGCAAGCTCATTACAAAACAATGCGGCGCTTTCTTTTCACGTTTCTCACTACCTATGCTGATGCTACTCTCCCCTTGAGACTGCTAGCCGAGGAACTCTCTCCGCTTCTTGATTTTGACTCCTGTATCAGGCTGGATGAGCTTGTCGCCTGGGGATCATCCCTCGTTGATCAGGCAACGAAACATGCGCGTGCGATGCTCCTGTATCAGGCTGGCACTCCAATCGTCGATGTTTTCAAAGCTGACTCTGATGGAAATATCCAGGAGGCCTTCTCACTTCCATTGCTTCCGGTCGTGCCACATGCGGATGAGGAGAAGCTCATTGGGCTTCTCGAGCAGCTGGTTGAATGGGATCGGGATTTTACAAGATTTTTGAAGGATCACTTATAACTTTTTGGGAGCGAAGTGGTAAGATATCCTGGCGGAGAATGAACTGACGGTTCGCTCTTCGTGTGCAGGACTGGCTACCTTGCATAGGCGTTGATGATTTTAACGCTCGACCCGTTGGACTAATTGCTCAACAGAGGACTTACAATAGAGCCTGGTCCTATTCGGTGGGCTATGTCCCAGCAGCGTCGCTAACCCGACGACATCACCTGGATTTTGCGCCCAAATCTAGACCTACGAATGAGCTTACTTACAACGTAAAGAACGTCGTAGTAACACCTCTTGTTGTCCTTCGTCGAAATACATATCTCATCCTATTCTACAACGAAAGGCATGAAAACGATGAAGGTACAACGAATACGCCTTCCTGATCGCGTGAGCTGGCTGGT
>Ga0070698_100003358_pt1 | contig 17615 bp, 13 predicted proteins | sample KBSK1502metaG_FD_65477 | JGI IMG/M metagenome (GOLD analysis project Ga0070698, IMG submission 65477) | Corn, switchgrass and miscanthus rhizosphere microbial communities from Kellogg Biological Station, Michigan, USA - KBS K1-50-2 metaG | ecosystem: Host-associated > Plants > Roots >...
GTGCGACCAAGCAGCCCCAAGACGGAACCAGGCTTGAGGTCAAAGGAGAGGCGATTCAGAACGGCATCGTTCCCATTGTATGAAAAGGTCACATCATCAAATGTGAGCGCCAGTGGCTGTGATGGAATTTCCACACCGCTCCCATCCACCACTTCGCGTTTGAAGTTGCGAAACTCGGTGAGCCGCTCCACACAGGCACCAATCGTTTGAAAACTCTCGATCTCATGCGTCATTGCCCAGAACGGCTCTTCCAGCAGGTTGATATAGTGAACAAACAAATACACCGTACCAATGGTGATCAAGCCAGCGGTGAAAAGCCAGTATCCACTGGTGAGTGCTAGCAGTGTGCCAGTGGTGAGGGCAAGCCCCATGGCGTTTTCGATGATCCAGCGTTTGAAATGCGCCTTGCGATTGTGTGACAGGATGATGCCCTGATGGCGGAACAATTCACGGATGGAATAATCCACCGCGCCACTGGAGCGGATATCTTCCGTGCCAGCCAGCTGCTCTTCGACAAAGCCATAGAGTTGTGCTTCGGCTTCGCGGCGCGCTTTTTGGTGCGGCACAGCAATATCCTTGAGCCGACCTAATACGATAATGGTCACAAAGGAGAATATTGTGAATGCCAGCCCGGCGCGCCAATCTTCGAGAAAGAGCGCAACCAGGATGCCAATCAACAGTAACCCATTGCTCACGAGGTTCAGCGCAAACTGTGAGAAGAAGGTTGCCAGTTCTGTCACATCACCGTCAATGCGTTCGATCAGTTCGCCAGGCGTATGGTCGTTATGGAAGCGCATGTCCAGGTTGAGTGCCTGCCAGGCTAGTTCGGCGCGCAGAGCATTGGTAGCAGTCCATGCGACGTTTTCACCAAGATACGTGACTGTGACAGCGATCACCTGTTGAAACAGAGCAATACCAATGAACATCAGCGCTGTGGTGGTAAGAGTCCGCAAGGCTTCGCCAGCGAGCGCTGAATCAATAAACACACGCATAATCTGCGGGGCGTAGATGCGCAAACCGATACTCGCCAACAGCAAAACGCTGAGCAGGATGAAGCGTCCCCTTTGCGGGCGGATGTGTTGTGAGAGAAGATCCCAGTAGGCTTTGAATGGTAGTTTCATGGTTTGCTCAATTCGAAAAAAAAGCCACGGTGCAGTAGTGCACCGTGGCATAAAGACACAGAAAATGTGACCGTTCGCTAACGATCAACAGGCGCACTCCGAGAAGGTAATTTGTTGGGTTTGCGTTCGGCTACGATCAATCGAAACATGGAATGCGCTCCTTTCCTTAGGATTTTGTTGCTTTTGCAGTTTACATCAGGAAAGTGAGAGTGTCAAGACTCAGTCTGATGCAAGTCAAACAGCTCGCGCCTGTGTGACTTTCGCTATCATTCCTTCCTTCTCTTCAGGGACTGCCTATCATAATTTACCGCCTGTCTCATTATTTGCTAAGCTTTTTAGAGTAAAGTGCAGGCAGAATATTGACTTCAAATTTGGATCATTAGCACTCTGTGATCTATCTGCCTTATACTCAGGCAGAGGAAGAACTGTGATGCGCTTTCAAATTGATATTCATGGCGTAGCCAATCCCCTACCCTCCAGGCCCCTGCTACCGCCGCGGCCGGCTGGGGTCTTCGCCTTCGTTCTGCACGATTACCAGACAAGCGAATTCTTCCGCAAGGACTGGAATGCTTCTGTGCCGCGTGGTCTGTTGGAGGACAATGACCGGCTCAAGAACGAACAAGGCTGGCCGGAAATGGTCCCTCTCGAGCCGAGAGTGGGCGTGAAGCTGACTGAGCAGCTGCAGCGATTTTGGTTCAAGCAGCTGGTCCTTTCCTATTTTGGACACACGGATTTTGATAAGCTTACACAGGCAGAAATGTCGTTTATCAAGAAGGCATGGGGCGGCCTCACGAAAGGTCACACAGCCTTTACCAACGGCAAAGGGACCGATACCTGCTGGGACTTTATCAGAGATGTGAACAGGAACGCGGACCTGCCAGTACTATGGGAAAACACCTGCGGCGGCAGCCTGCTGGAATTGAATGCGACTGCTAAATACACTAAAGGCTATAAAGTCAAAACTCTGCGCACATCCGATTATGAAAAGTGGAAGGATTGGACTTTCCTGGATCATCCCCAATTCTTTACCTTTGGCACCAACGCAACTCCGTTCCTGTCTGGCACGAAAGATACTTATACAACGAAAGGTCCGTGGAAAGTAGACCCGATGCACTATCTTGATGGGAAGCATGTACCCGTTCCCATCATCTCGGATGGTGGACATGTGTTTGTCGAAACCAATCGAGTGAGGATCTTGAGCCCACAAGAGCTAACGCCGCAACCCTATGTGCAATGAAAAGGCAGGGTCACTATTCCGGCTTGCTGTATTTTTCAAGTTGCTCGTGGATTTGCTCGAGCAGAAGTTTTAATTCATCCCGTTCAGTGATGGCGTGACGAAGGGATACCTGGAGGAATTGATTCTCTTCGTCTGCCTGCGTCCCCAACAGATGCTCCTCACGGGTAATTTGTTTAATTTTTTGATCCAATTTTGCTTCGAGTCTTTTGCGATATCCGTCATAGAAATTGAATTCCTTGAGCGGTTCGATTGCAGGAGGTGCATCCTTTTTTAAGAGTTCTGCAATCGTTATCAGAAACTTATCCAGATCCACCGGCTTTTGGATAAAACGGGTGGCACCAATATTTAATGCAAATTCCTTATCTTCTGGTGTCATGAATGTGGCTGTGATAAAAACCACGGGAATATCACGGGTCTCAGGATTGATACGCAATCTATGAACAAGGCCGAAACCATCCAGCATGGGCATCATGATATCGGTAATGACGATGGCCGGACGCTTGAGCTGGATGACTTCCAGGGCTTCCCTGCCATTATGAGCCGTGATGACACGATAGCCCTTGAACGTCAGCGTGGCATCCAATAGCTTCAGAATATCGCGATCATCTTCTACAATGAGTAAATAATCCAGTCCTGCATTCATATTCTTATTCTAAGCTCTGAAGGCCGATTTGGTTATATTAATTTCGTCACTGTTTCTAAGGCGATGACCCGCGTCACTGTACCCACAGGAAACATTAGAGGCTGGGCTTTATTCCTAAGGCAAAAAATGGAGAGTATACATGGCCATCTTGTATAAATTCTCCAATGGGGCGGGTTCTGCCGCATTTGGATACCATGGCATAAAAATAAGCTTGTATACACCTTCGTTATGGACCAGGTACACATAGCGCGCAGAATCCTGAGCGGGGAGCCGTCCACTACAACGGGCTGTTCGCCGTCACTACTGCTGCAAAACGGGTAATGTTGAACCCCTCTGCAGCGGCAATGGATAACCAGGCATATTGTTCCCCTTAATTCACATGACTTATCTTTGCTTATTATTCCCTGCGATCATGCGGACTGCCCGCAGCCAGGCATCTCCTTCCCTGCCAAAACCCTCCTTGATCGCTTGATAATCATTCTTGCGGATGAACTCCGCCAGTTCAGTTCTGAGACCCTCGAGTTTTTCGCGGTGTATGGTCAGAAGTTTTTCGTGAGCAGAAGAATCCTTTACAGCTTCCAGTGTCATCCGCAAGTGCGGCAGGCAGAGACCCTCTGAAGCCTGCAAAGCACCGGTCATTTCTGGCCCAGGCAACTCCTTCACCAACACGGACAGGGTGTTGCGAGTCATTTCATCCCGATGCTCGCAGACTGGACAGCGTTTGCGAGGCGTGAGCGCATAAAGCACTTTCTCGATCATATTCCGCGCTTGTTCAGGGATCTGTGCCAGCAAAGACCTTCGGCGGGGTGAAGGACCCACTGAACCACTTCCATCATTCAAATGATTTAGAACGGAGTTGACGATATCGCGGTAGATAATTGAAAACCCCAGGGCATCCCCCAGGCGTTGATCCACCGCTAGCCAGGCGTGCTCCTGGCAGAAACCGAAACTGGCACGCAGCGAGTCACGCCAGGCAGGAGAGTTCACATTTTCGTAGAACTTTTGACCCAGATAACGTTCTATACCCTGATGTTCCAACCTGCAAACGGGACATCCCTTTTCGCGGCAAGCCTCCAACAATTTGTGAGCCGTAATGTTTGGCAACGGTCTGATTATCCTTTGACAATGAAATCCACAGGTGCGATACAGCCTCCAGGTTGCTACTCAGCCCGGACATTATCCAGGTAGAAGGTACCACCGCCGCTAAACCAGATGTAAATGCTGTTCACTTGACTGAGATCGGGTGAGGCGCAGCTGAGATTGAGCAAGTCAATATCCACAGTTGTAGTGGTGTTCGGATTGATCCATCCCCAGGAACCCTGACACCACTCCCAGCTGGCGCCCACTTGAATGGCTGCGTTCTGGGAGGTACCTGCTGTGAGCGTCTTGATCTCGAATTTGATGTGTGTCTTTCCGGTCAAGTTGACAGGCGCGCCAAAGTTAACGCCAAACCAGCCTCCATCCGCCGTGGTGACCTTGAGACTATAACTGCCCTGGCTGGCATATTCGGCGCTTTGCTCAACTGTCCCTGCATTTGCCTGCCAATTGGCGGATGCCCAACCTTCCGTACCGGTTTCAAAAGAGGCCAGCTGGATCGCCGCAGTTGGATTCGGCTTGACAGTCACTGTAAGCGCGGCCGCGTTCGAGATCCGATTAGCACTATCTCGAATGGTGTAGGAGATTTCTACTTTGCCGCTGAAGCCATCCGTAGGGGTAAATGTTACGCTGCCATCTGGATATGCCACGAACGTACCCCCGGCCGCTGATACTGTCGTTTGCTGGCCGGATGCAGCCGGGTCAAGATCAAGCGAGCCCGGGACGACAGTTGCGCCTCCGTAGGCAATATCGTTCGTTGGCGGGTTGAGCGTTAAAGCTGTATTGAAATCTGTAACCGCTGTATCCACATCCGCAACTGGCGGAAACACCAATTGCCGGTTGGCTGTCATCATCGCGCTGAAATTACTCAACGCTTTGCAGACCGGGCTTGGACAATAGACGGTAAAGCCATCGTAATCTGGATAGAGGGAACCATCATCCTGTTTGCCAGAGAGGATCCAGTACAGGGCTCCCGCACCGCCGTTCGTGAGAACGGTATCGGTCCAGGCCTTGTAATTTGGGTTGCGCATACTTTTGTCGAGTAGACCGAACTCGCCCAGCATAGTTGGTTTGTCCAGCGCGCGGGCATCCTGGATATGACGCTGGATCCACGCCGTGCCCCAGGAAACGTCTTTACCCCAGTGATCCGGGTAGAGGTGGAACGACATCACATCGATGTTTTCCAGCGCGGTGAATGCCAGCGTATCAACCCCTTCACCACAGTTTTCCGTCCAGTCGGTTGGATTCGGAACACAATAGAAGCCTTCATCGCCCACCGATACGAGATGCTTGGCATCAATGCTCTTGATGTGGGTTGACATTTCGTCCGCCCATGCGATCAGCGTCTGGGTCGTGCAGTTCGGCGAGCGCGGATAGGCCCCTGCGCTCAGGCAACGCGGTTCATTGCCGAGTTCCCAGGTCATAATGGCCGGATCGTTCTTGTATTGGAGACCGTTATAGGTGTTGGTGCGGTTCAACAGATGTGAGATCCAATTCTTATACCATGTGCGGATCAGTGGATCGGTGTAGAACTCGTCATGATACTGGCCGCCGCGCCAGCGGACATACTGGTCCATGCCGCCGAAATCATTCCAGTTGTTCACGAAGGGAATCACCAGCTTGATTCCAAGCTGACCAGCCTTATAGATCACATAATCGAGATGCTTCAAGCCGTCCTCGCCATCATTGTAGGCGGGCGCAGACCCATTCCAATACTGGGTGTAGACACCATCTGCCTTGCCGCGAATCGAGTTGGAGCCATCCTGATTGCCGATATCAATTGCGCCCCAGACCCGCATGACCCTGAAGCCCTGAGCAGCCGCGGCGTTGAGCACATCGTCAACCATGAACTCTGACTTGTACAGCAGATAGTAATTGTTCGAGCCTGCAAAACGGAAAAGTTTGCCGCTCAGTCTCAACTCTGGCCCGGTCTGCTTGACAAAGTCATTCCCCTTCGCCGCTGTCGTGCTGAAAGGTCCACACACCATTGTCAGTATGAGCACGATCACTCGGATCCCCCTAAAGAAATGATAGTTTTTTTTCGACATGAGTTTGATCTCTCCTTTCGGGATATTTGCAAATTACGAGGAATGATCTAGGGAAAGCAGGTCCACATAACAAGCATACAAGAAAAAATCAGACAATGCAAGTGGAAGGAAGGTCAGCCCCTCGATATCTTGACACTTCCTACGGTCGTCGACAATCGCCCGCGCTGCCATGCCTGCATTCTCTCCTTGTGGTGCCATCATAAGTTCCTTTATTCCATCAATAATTTTTTGAGAAAACAGAATTGTCTCTCAGCAGATGGTACTGGGTAATTGTTATGTAAATTCCATTGTTGGCAGGTGTCCACTTTTATCGCCACTGATGTGCAGCCCGTTCTGCATTCTCCAATTCTCCTATAGACTCAAAGATTGCTTGAGCCTGTTGGAATTGCTCGCGGGCTTGGGCAGTCTTCCCCTGCTGCCTGTATAGGTTACCCATATTAAAATGGATTTTTGCCAGGTTGCTATGATCACTGATCCGTTCGTAATGGAACAAAGCACGGTCATAGCTCAAAAAAGCCTGCGTGAAGTCGCCCATTTTGGTATACACACTTGCCAAATCAGCGTATTTTTGTGCAATATCAGGCTCGATGCCAAGTCGCTCCTTGATCTCCAACGCCTTTCTAACCATCTGAACAGCTGTTGGATAATCGCCTAGTTCAGTGCGGAGAGTACCTAGGTTTCCATAGGCGTTGGAAGCTGTCAACTGATCCCCAAGTCGTAACGCGATCTCCAGACTTTTTAGCTGCATTTCGATGGCCAGATCCTGAAGACCTTGTTTGTGATACACGAGACCAAGATTGCAATATGCCTGAGCGGAGGTTTGTTGTGCGCCTATTCGAAGGGTGTAATCTAATAAATCTTTGTATGCCTTGGCTGCCTGCTTGAGATCTCCCTGGTCGCGATAGACGTTTCCCAAATTTGCCTGGCCGATGATGACCCCTTGTTCATCCCCTATGCGTTTGCTGATTTCGATTCCGTAGCTGTGGTGTTCGATTGCTTCCTTGTAGTTACGCTGGCGGTTATAGGCAGTGCCCATGCTATCATGAATCTGGCATACCATCTTCAAGTCATTGGTGTATTTGGCCAGACTTAATGCCTGACGAAAAAGGATCAATGCCCGCGGCTGGTCGCCCCGCTCGCTGAGGAGCCGACCCTGCAAAAGTAAAGCCAAGGATTGATAGAGAATGTGGTTTGCCTGGTTTGCTTTTTTAAGCAATATATGAAATGCCTGTTCTGCATCCTGCCAGTGCCCCTCGTAAACTAGTTGTTGCCCCACCACAATTAATTCATCCATCGAGCGCTTTTCGAATTCTTGTCTCGTGACTTTGTCTGGTGCCTGTTGTGCATCTTTGTGAGGCTGGACGACAAAGGCTGTTGGTCTATCGTTTGCCATTGCATGGTCGGCTTGCTGCAATAATTCGATGATCTCTTCATCCGACATCTTTACTGTCAGCGTTGGGTTGTCTTGCCTCATATTCCGGATTTGTTGGCTCAGGTCGGTATCTGATATCGTCGCGGTACCTGTTGATTCTGGTGTCTGATGGTCGAGCTCTGCGCGGATCATCGCAACTAATTCCCGGGCTTGGGGTGCTTTGTCAGGGTGGCCAACCTGCTCCAAGATCCGGGCTGATTCCTCTGCGTAGGAGAGGGCTTCCCGAAAACGATTGTGCTGAGCCAGGAGATTGGCCATATTGAATGAGTCCAACGCCAGGCCGAGCATATCGCCGACCTCCCGGTCTATGGTCAGGGCTTCTTCGCAATACTGCAGTGCCCGTTCTGTATCCTGACGGCTCATATAGATGAATCCCAGGTTTGTCAGGCAGTCGCCCTCGCTTCGTCGATCGCCGATTTCTCTGAAGATCTCCAGGGCCTGTTCGTGGTATTTGAGAGCCGGCTCCATATTCCCCATATGGGAGTAAGTGGAGCCTATGTTGTTCAGGGCAAACGCCTCTCCGCGCCGGTCACCTAATTCAAGCGCAATCTCCAGCGCCTTGTTGTAATTGTCAAAGGCCTGCCGCGCATCGCCTAGATTACGGTAGGCATTGGCCAGGTTGTTGAGGCTGGCAATCTGCGAATGACGGTCCCCAATTTCAGACTTTATTGCCAGGGATTTCTCCTGGCACTGGATTGCACGCTTGTTATCGCCCAAGTCGGAATAAACACCTCCCAGGTTCGCTAGTGCGCTGCTCTCCGCGCGGCGATCACTAAGCCTGCGCGCAATTTCCAACTCCTGCTCATGGTATTGGATTGAACGATGCAGGTCACCCATCTGATGGTAGACGCTACCCATATTGCCCAGGGCGGCTATTTCTCCCTGCCTATTATGAATCTCGCGGGCGATCACCAGCGCTTTCTCAAAGTATTGAAGAGCCTGGCGTGGATTGCCCAGCTGAAGATTATCAGTACCCATGCCATTCAGCGCAGAGCCTTCCACAGTTCTATCGCCGATTTCACCCGCGATTGCCAGCGCCTTCTCGTGGTGTTCGATAGCGCGCTGAGTATTACCCAGTCTAAGGTATGCCTCACCCAGGTTGCTGGTGGATGTTCCCACCAGCGCCTGGTCACCCTCATTGCTGCCTGCCTTCAGCGCCAACTCAAGACATCCTATCGCCGTATCCATCTTCCCTGCCTCATTGGATACACAACCCATCGAGTTCAGGAACCAGCCTTCCAGCGTACGCTCGGACCGGGTTGGAGTATCCATCGGTTCGGCCGCGGGGACCGGGTAATGGATCGTATCCTCATAGGCCGCCGCGATGGCTGTCTCCACCTCTTCCCAACTCTGATACCGTTCCCCACGCTCCAATGCCAGGCAACGAGTGGTGAGGTCCTGTACGATCTCAGGGAGACTTACGGGCAATGGGCGGATATTTCCTGTGCAGTGGGTGTTGCGCAACACTTGCGTTGTCTCGCCTGCCACCGGATGCCTCCCGACCAGCATTTTGTAAAGAAGACATCCCAGTGCATACACATCAGTTGCCGTACTCGCAATTTCACCTCGCCACTGTTCGGGTGACATATACAGCGGTGTCCCTACAGTACCCTGGATCAATTGCGTTCGCCCGGCAGTAGTTTCTTTTAATTCCGGCTGGTTGATATCCTCGGCTCCTAGCACACTGCACAGCCCGAAATCGGTAATACGCAGGCGATTTACATCCGCCTGCGACAGCCGGCCCCCACTGACGAGTACGCTCTCTGGCTTGAGATCTCCATGGACGAAACCCGGGATCTTATTCGTGACATATTGCATCCCGCGCGCAATCTGTAAAGCAAAGAGCAGTGCCTGCAACACTGGCAATGGACGACCAGGCATCAACCAGGAGAGCAGGGTAGGAGTGTCACGCTCCTTTTCTGGAACGACTGCCGGTAATACCAGGTAAGTCTCATCTGAGTTCTCGGGCCTCCACACAGTATGGCAGCGCGCAATGTGTGGATGAGTACCCAGGCCCACCCAGGCCATGCCGCTTTTGGCAAAGCCATCACGTGCCGTCTGACTCGACAGCAACTCTGGCCTTAAGGCCTTGAGCAGTGCCGGGCATGCTCTCGCATGATCGAGACAGGTAAATTCAATACATACATCGCTTGTAATGGGATGGCTGACAACTTCGAACTGGCCAAGACGTGTTCCGGGAAGATTGACCTTCATCGCCTGAACTCCTTCTACTTGAGAATACCCAAAGACTTCGCGATCCAGCTTGAGCCTGTGTTTGCAAACACCAGGATAGAGTATATATCGATTATAGGCTTTGTGGTGAGCTCGTCACCATTGTGTTCGGTCTCACTGGCTCAGAAGTTTCTACTTTTGTTGTTTTTTTTCGTTGCATAAGTACGGGCGACCCTTCGGAGCTCGACACTGATCTAGTCAGGCATAATCGTCTGCCCTGACGTGGCTCTCGATTCCATTGAAGAGTGCCCTTACGCACTGAACACCTCACTCAACAATGACTCAAATCGCGCAGCATCCCCTTCAGGCGACAACCTCTCCACACCTGCCGCCTGTGCCCGAAAGGGTACGTCGTCCTTTGACGGGGTGACTCCCCGCATCGCGAGCCTCAAACGGCGAGTTCCTCCCACGCAGACTCTCGACCCGCGCTCCATGCATGCGACAGATTGCTTATAGGTTAGGGCATATATGTCCATAGTGATTCTATCTGCCTGTGAGACCCCAGCACCCTCAATATTGAACCAAAAGCCACCAAGAGAAATTACATTTTCACTGCCCGGGAAAACCAGGCCTGTCCCGAACTCGGGCATTTACACCCTGGATGAGCAGCATCCCATTCAGGGGAAAACCTCTTGCCCTGCCTTTATATTTTGAATTCGGCATTTCTCATGTCGGTTGTACTGAGAAGGAGAAGCGGGCAACTCGCATAACCCAAAATCGTAGCCTATCAAGTCTGAATGATCTATGCCAAGCACTGTCCTGTATAACTTGTTCTAGACAGTCCAGCAAAAGTTTCCAAGAATTCACCACATCTTCAGCAGTATCTGCTCGTTCTCGATCTGGGACCTTGCTATGGTCTTGGTCGCGCTGCTCACCTTTCGTGTTTACCAGTTGGAACCCTGGCTCTTTCTTAAGATACTCAAGTACTTCGTCCCAGTTACAGCTACCTTCTTTGTCTTTCAACTCTTGAGTATCAAGCCAGGCATCTATACGGTAAAGCAATTGATTCGCCTCATTTGGAAACGCAGTGATTGCTGCTAGAAGTAAGAGTGCTACCTGATACTCACCAGGTTCGCTCCTGCTGCCTTGAAAGCTATTCACATCCGTATGTGTAATTAAGCCAGCGCGCAAGAGACGGTAAATATTGATAAAGCGCTTAACTGTCCGTGGCGTTCGAAACATGAGCCACAATCGTTCGATATCTTCCTTCTCCCATTCGGTGAACTCCAGTTGCCGCGGCGGAATTGGTGTGAATTCTTTATGCGCTGCTCGTTGCTCAACTTGGTGATTCTGCTCATCAGCCAATTCCGGAGCAGACTGCTCAGTCCTAATATTTGACTGGTCCTCGGTCTGGCTTGGTTGATCAGCACCTGTTGGTAGTTTTCCTACAGCAACAACTGATGAGGACAGCGACCCTGACTCCTTTCGCCGCTCTCGTGCAGGAAGAGGCTTGAGCAAATCATTTACCAGCTGTTGATAGCCTCCTTTTTCGACAGGACGAAGAGCAAATGGAATCTGAAAGATTTTTTCCAGGTAATCCTGCGGCGTGGAGTAAGTGGAAGAAGGCGACATTCCACTACGGTCATCGAACAAGACTTTTCCACCGCTCTCATTAAGAGTAGCACGATAATGCTGAGCGAGGGAATGCCGCAACCAGCGTGGATCTACCGCCACCACAACAACAAACAACGGGAAAAAGAGTAAAAGGTGAATTGCCTCCAAAACCTCTACTACGCGTTCTGGCCTGCAACGGTCTAAATCATCAATATACAAAATGATGCGCTGGATGGGTGGAGTTTCTTTGAAGTTACGCCTCTCATCGGCTATCTCAGCCAATATACGACTCATATTCTCGAAATCAGAGCGGATCAAACTGATGATTCCCAGATACCCGGCATATGCACCTGAGCTGGCACGTGATTCAATCAGCCGTTGAAGTTTGCGTTCCGGACGTAACTCTTGTAGCACCTCCTCGAGATGCTGAAGCTCTGTTTTTGCCACTTCCAAATTGGTGCGCGCAGCCTGCTCTTCTGCTTGAGCTTCGGTGAGGGCTTTTCGTGCCTCAATTACCTCTTTATCTGTTTCAATTTTTGTTTGCCTATTTTCGCGGGCTTGCCGCAGAGCAGAATCCACTGTATTTACCAATCTCAAGCCACGCCTTACCTGGGCCTGTAGCCAGCCAACAATGAACAATAAAAACGTACTAATCTCAGCCACGCGTTTGCCAATCTCGTTAAGCCACTCCCAACGTTCGATAACAAATGTGATCACGACGGGTAGAATGATAACAAATATGGCCATCAAGACCAACGTCCAGGGAGAGTTCAGCAGATTTGCCGTCACAGCTGTTACACGTCCCGAGAGACTCTTAAGTTGTCCATTAAGTTCTTCCAATTCTTCATAGGTCTCTGCTGCCTTCGGTACACCTAATACATTAGCCGCATCCTGAAGCGACACCTTAAGCTTCGGGTCCCCCAGCAAGGCAGGTACGTCGCTGACCATCTCTTGTAATGTAATCTCTTTCCTTTCTCGCTCTTTCGTCTTGTTTTCCAGATTTTCTTCTGCAGAATGTACTTGTGTTTTAGCCAGGTCCAGTTGAACTTCAGCCTGGACTGACTTTTCTTTGACTTCTTTGATCTTTGACTCAATCTCTTTTTTCTTTTTATCGTCCGCAGTTTCTAGTTCTTTGTGGAGCTCACTATACAACCCTTCATAGATACGCGTGACCAGATTGGCCCAAAGGTTGGAGTCCGAAAAATGCCAGGCGTTGAATTCAATTTGTGCCACCCGGGAACACCACATCGCCTCCTTATTAGTCTCTTGCTCCTCCTTTTGATAATAATCAGCAATTTGACCGACATACTTTCGGAGTTTCCCCATGAAGAAGGATTTACCTGAACCCCAATCACCGAACAGACCCAGTGCAATCGGAGGCTGAACCTGTTTATAAGTGAGCACGTTGGCAATATTCTCTACCTCGCGCTTGATATCCAGTAAATCTTGCGACTCTTGATCAGCCCGATCAGAAATATAACCAGCCACAGGTGGCGAATAGGCTTGGGTAGAGGAGAGTCCCGAATCGGTCACATCACCCGCAATCTGGGAGCCTTCAGCCGATATAGCTTCTGAGGTGGGAACGTTCGGCTCTACATCCACGGGCTGCTGCAACAATTCGCGGAGAGAGACTCCTTTCCGATTTCTAAATTCTTCTTCAAGCACTGTAAGAAATTCAAAGGAATCAAGATACGACTTTAAGCCTGGATCGAGCTGCGCAAGTCCCCAGATTATCAACCGCCCATCGAGTACTTCGACTTTTTGCTGTACCCTTTCCATATCGAATAATTGAGTCAACGCCTCGAACCATTCATTCACCGTACGGAGTTCCCCTTGCGCTGGCCCCTTGGCACGATACACATTATTGCCGAGATGGTTGGCGTATTCTGGGTGAGCGCTCAGGATATTGGAAGCGAGAGCCCAGGAAGTTATCTTTTCCTGAGGTGAAAAAGGCCTAACTGCTCTTTGAACAGATGCCGAAAGTGGCAAAGATTCAATTTCAAATTTCTGTACTGTCATTCTTCATCCTTCCTTCGCTAGCACTAAATTCTGCCTCTCAATTCCATCACCGCGGGAAATCTGCCATCTGCTATTATTAACGTAATATTCGAGCGAATTTCGTTAGGAAACTCCTCAAAAAACTTGTCAATTTTCAGTTGTTTCTTTCCCCCAGTCTAGCACAATCCCCAATCTCAGCCATCCTCCCCTGTCTAAGATCCCCGAAGTGTAACGAAAGGGGCAGACCCTCGACCCGCGCCGCCCCGCCCGTATTATTCTTTATTGGGTACATTAGTTTCTTCCATCGCATGCCTAATGGCAAGTATAGCGCTGTCAATATCCTTCATCAAATCATGATTCCAAAAGCGGATCACTTTGTATCCCAGAGCTTGCAAATATTTTGTTCTTTCCTCATCATACTCCCCTTGTTCTAAGTGTTGACTACCATCGAGTTCAATGATGAGTCTGGCTTTGGGCGAACAGAAGTCAGGAATGTAATTTCCGACCGCATGTTGCCTGCGAAAAGTGACTTCCAATTGGTCGTTTCGGATGCGCGACCAGAGTTTCAGCTCAGCAGGAGTGGACTCCTTACGAAGCCTAATAGCCTGGTGTTTGGTTTTAGGGTTGCTTCTGTTAGTGCGTGGCATTTTGCCCCCTCCGTGCTCCCCCATTTGCTCCCCGCAAAAACCAGCCCCGACAAAGAGTGTCGGGACAGGCGGGCGAAAATAGGGGAGAGACAATTTCAACTTGGGCAAGGATAAAAATTTTCATTCCAACATCGCATTCCCCTTCCCCTCGCGAAGCATCCTGTAAGGGCAAATCCGGTCTTTGTATTTGGGGGAAGGATGGGAAGGGGGCTATTGCTCGAACACCTCACTCAACACGGACTCAAATCGCGCAACATCCCCATCAGGGGACAACCCCTCGACCTCCCTGCGGTCGCCTTTGGTCGCCATCACGCCAAAATAATTATCGAGCACGAACAAATTTCACCCACTTTGCATTGACATCCAAACTTTCAACCATCCAACCTGCATTGGACCATGAACGGGTGTTCCGATGGTTACCTTCCGTCTCATGTTCCCACCATCTTTGGTCTTCGTACGCGGAGGATGGTAGTTTATTATTCAATATTCCTTCGATTTGTTCAAAACCAAGCGTAACTTCTCTTTGATTCTCAGGGCGGCTGCTCAAGTAATTTTCAAGCGGCGAATATTTACTGATCATACCGATTCCTTTCCTTGGTGGAAAATTAACGCTTCAGAAACTTTCTGAACAGAAAGTAGCCCGCCAGCCCAGTTGGGATCAATGCCAGACCGCCGAATACACCAATAAAGAGCAATAGATCGCCAAAGGCATACATCCCTGATGAAGCTTGTGCGATGGGATCCTGAGTGAATAGCTCCCAGACGTAAACGACCGCGCTCGCAATGAGACACGCCGCCACATATCCGCCGATCACCAGTCCTACTTTTGTAAGCTTGCTCATCTTGTGCATCCGTTTATTTCCACACGAACATTCAACAAAGCAACATCATCCATCTGTGGATTCCCGCAGCGCGTTGACCTTCACCCACATGTCATTGACCTTCGCCCTCGCAGCGACTCGAAACTCCCTTCGGTCGCCACCATGCCCGTCGCAGATCCCCGACAGTGGGCAAACTCTGCTCATTTTGAGGCCCGTAATGCCAAGCCAGTCCAAATGGCTCCCAACAAATCTACAACCCCAAAAAGAATGAGCAAAGGACTGACGAAACCAAGCAGAACAAATGCAGTAAAAAAGAGGATGACCGTTGGACGGAGATAGACTGTCCATTGAAAAAAGTCGGTCATTTCCTTCCGCGCAGCAAGAATGTAGTAAATACCCAGCAAAAAGATTAGCATTCCATCAACTCGAATCCACACTTCATTCGTGCTGGGGACCTGGAAAATACCAAGCAGAAAATTAGGCGTTACAAGTAGAACAATTCCGAGAACTTCGAGATACAGACCGAATATAAAGACACTCTGTGCACTTTTACTCATTTTTCACTCCTTTGGTTTCAATAGGAAAGATATCATCTACTGTCTATATCACCCCCTTTGGGGACCGTCAAAACTCTCACTCAACATAGACTCAAACAACCCCTCCACCTGCCTCCCCGCCTCGGACATACGCCCACGCAGACCCTCGACCCGAGCCACCACGCCCGCAAACTCTTCCTGCAGGCTCAGTGGATACACTGGCACAGGTAATCGTTTCAATTGAGTCATATTGATTGAAGCCAAGTTTGTTGTTTGCTTTGAAGCCATGAGGAAATAATCTTTTGCTTCAGGACTCAAAAGATAGTTCTCAAAAAATTCAGGTATAACCTTCTTGGTATCTAATCGCACCCGAAAGATGTGATTTTGATGAATACAATTTTCTATTTCACCACGCCAAATTGCACCACGACCTAATTTGTCAAAATCTCCGCCTTCTGTCATGACAACATCACCAGGCTTCAAGCGCAATTCTTCTACTTCGGACGGCAAAGCTTGAATAGTTTTGATTACAGATAAATCAAGGTAGCCATCTTGAACATTGGCAACTCGCAAGTATGGCACTTCGACAGTTTTTCTGCCGTTGTAATTTTGACCTTTCGTTACACCAGAAGCAATATCTGCAATTTCACCCAATAATACTTCTTTCGTCTTTCCTCTTACTTTTCCAAACATCTCCAAAAACACGGACTGGAGCAGGGCATCACCAAGATCGTGCGCTGCCCATCCCAGTTGACGCAGGCGGTCGGCGCGCCTCAGCAGGGACGCAATCCGCTTTTGCTCGGTCAGCGAGGGAAGGGGAATTTTCAGTTCGCCAAGTTCTGTTCGGGTAATTCTTGCACGAGTTGTCCCTCTAACGGCGCGGTCTATTTTCTGCCTCATTGAATCAGAATTGCAAAGGTACATGATGAATTCAGGTTCAGCAATATTTTTATCAATCCGCACAATTGTCACGTCAACAGCGGTGACGCATGGAAACGGAAGTTGCGGAACAATACAAGCGCGTCCAATGGGGTCTGCCATTCGAGATATGAGAACATCTCCCGTTAAAACTTCTGTGCAACGCAAACTATTGAATGTTTTATCGCTAATAAAATTAAAGTCTTTATATCCTAAGAATTCCCCAACGCCAACATGCTTTAATTGAATAACGCCATATTTCCCATTGGCATCCATGTTTTCAGAAAGAATCCAATTGCCATCTGTAAAAATGCCTGTATCGCCAGCAACATCTTGTAAAGTAGGCATGGATTACTTATCCAATAAGTCTTTCAGTTCACTAATTTCATCCAACATTACCTGCTCCAAACGCCTGAGGCGCTCCAACGTCACAGACGGCTTCTCGTGATACGCCGCGTCCGTATCCACCTGGCGATAGCGGCTGGCAGAGAGATCATACTTGTTGGCTTTCACCTGCTCCTTCGTCACCCAGAACTGGCGCGTGAGGCGGTCCAATTCAGATTGAGGAGCAGAGATTAGAACCTGGAGATTAGAAAGTAATTCTTGCGCCCGTGCGAGTTCGCCCTCACCCTGCCCTCTCCCGATAGGAGAGGGGTACGAGTCCCCTTCTCCCTGTGGGAGAAGGGTTAGGGATGAGGGAGAGAGCGCGACTTCAAACTGCAAGCGGTTGATCTCCTCCTGCAACTTCAACCGCTTCTCCTTCAACGGAGTCAATTCTTTCCTCAATTCTTCTATTCTCTTCTCCCTACTCTCTACGAACTTCTTATCTGCTCTCTTATTCCAACAATTCACTACATCAGGGATGTCATTTTCAGCCACAGGCACGCGCTTATCATCCAGCGAAAAACCGTCGTGCGCCATATCATAGAACCAGATGTCTTTCGTCTGTGCGCCGCGCGTGAAAAGCAACACCGCCGTGCTCACGCCCGCGTACGGTTTGAAGACACCCGAAGGCATCGAGACCACCCCGTCCAGGCGGTTCTCCTCGATCAGTCTCCGACGCAGTTCCACGTGCGCGCGGCTCGAACCGAACAGCACGCCGTCAGGGACGATCACCGCCGCGCGTCCGCCCATATCCAGCGCCCGCAGGATCAAATGCAGAAATAGCAGCTCACTCTTCGTCGTATCCGATGGCAGGCTGGGGTGCACGTCACCCTTATCCACCGCGCCCTTGAACGGCGGGTTCATCAGGATCACGTCGTACTCGCGCTCATCGTTGAACGACTTCGAGAGCGTATCCATGTAAAAGAACTGCGGCGACTCGATGCCATGC
>Ga0070698_100003359_pt1 | contig 17613 bp, 17 predicted proteins | sample KBSK1502metaG_FD_65477 | JGI IMG/M metagenome (GOLD analysis project Ga0070698, IMG submission 65477) | Corn, switchgrass and miscanthus rhizosphere microbial communities from Kellogg Biological Station, Michigan, USA - KBS K1-50-2 metaG | ecosystem: Host-associated > Plants > Roots >...
CTCCGCGGATTCCGCCGTGCGCACCCCGTAGCCCGCGGCGCGCAGCCTCAGCGCGATCAGCTGGAGCAGATCCTTGTCGTCGTCCACCAGCAGGATTCGGGGTCCATTGCGTTCCATCGTGCTCACCTCGTTTTCGTCCCGAGCCGCCCCTCGCGCTCGCTCATGCTTCGTTCGGTCTCGCGCAACGCTTCGATCTGCCGGCGAACGGTCTCTTCCCTCTCGGCCATCGTGCGCTCGCTTTCGCGCAGCGCCTCGGTCTGGCGGCGCACGGTCTCTTCGCGTTCGGCCACGCCTCGCTGCAGCACCTGGCCGCGCCGTTTCAGCGCCTCTTCGCGCTCGGCCAACGCGCGCTCGTGTGTCCGCAGCGTTTCCACTTCGCCGCGCAGCGCCTCCGCCTGCTTTTCCGCCGAACGCAACCGCTCCTGCAGCTGCTCGGTCCCTCGCTCGTGTTCCGCAAGGCGTGCCTGGAACAGGCCTGCGAACTGGGCAAGCGGCGTTTCGGGCTGGCGTGCGGCAATCGGCTGGAGCAGCGCCGCCGCGCGTGCCTCATCGCGCAGGGGCGGCGGCAAGGTTGCCAACAGTACTCCCGCGCGTAGTCGCGCGGCGTCGTCCGACCGCGACGTCAGGGTGTCCAGCGTCGAGGAAAGCCTCTCACGCTGAACGTCGGCCGTCGAGCGTAGGGTATCCACCGCCATCGCTACGATTTCAGTTACCACCCCTGCGTCTTCCGCACCAGGCTTCAGCGCAGCGCATCCGGTTGCAAGCAATCCGACGAGGATGATCGCAAGTCTCATGCCACCCCGGCCATGGCGGATGCCGGACGCAGCGGCAGCAGAACGCGGAAATGGCCTCCGGCGGAACCCGGCACCACTTCGATCCGGCCGCCATGCGCCTGGACGAAATCGCGCGCAATGGCGAGGCCGAGCCCCGTGCCTTCGGCGCGTCCCGAAGCCCCGGCCCGACCGCGGAAGAATGCATCGAAGATCGCCTCACGTTCTTCGACCGGAACGCCAGGGCCGGTATCGATCACATCGATCTCGACTTCGCTGCCCCTTTCCTGCGCCAGCAACGTCACGACGCCCCCGGACGGCGTGAACTTGATCGCGTTGCCGAGCAGGTTGTCGACGATCGAGCGGAGCTTGGTCGCGTCGGCCCAGACCATCGCCGGCGCGACTTCGATCACCATGCGCTGGCCCTTCGCCGCGGCCGCCAGCCGATGCGCCTGCACGCTGCTTCGCAGCAGCGGCTCGAGCGAAATCCGCTCCGCGTCGAGCGTTGCCGCGGAATGGAGCGAGCGCTGGTAGTCCAGGAGGTCCTCGATCATGCCCTGCAGCTTGATCGCGTTTTCCCTCATGATCGACACCACCTGGTGCTGCGAAGGCGCGAGCGGACCGGCGATCTGATCGCCCAACAGCTCCGCGCCTTCGCGTAGCGCCGTGAGCGGCGTCTTCAGGTCATGCGAGAGATGCTGGAGAAAGCGGGTCTTCTCGCCTTCGAGCTCCGTCAGGCGCCTGCGCAGCCAGTCCAGCCGCTCCCCGAGCGACGCCAGGTCGCGCGGCCCGCTCACTTCGATCGGGCGCTCGAATTCCGCACGGCCCAGGCGCCGGATCGCGTCGTCGAGCTGTGCAATCGGGCGCGCGATGATTCGCGCAAGGACGACAGCGAACGCAAGCGCTGCCGCACCCGCCACCATGATCAGCGCGAACAGGAACAGGCGCGATTCCTCGGCGCTCTCGCGCAACCGTTCGATTTCGCGATCGGCGACGAGGTGGCTGACGACGAGGATTTCGTAGGCGCCGTCGACGATCGTCCCCGCCTGCGCCACCGTGGCGCGGGCGTCGATCGGGTTCTGCGGCGCGGCCGAGACGGCTTTGTACAGCACCCGCTCCTGCGCGACGATTCGATCGAGCGCCGCGACCTGCTTCGGCTCGAGAGGCAACCCCGTGAGTTCCTTCGCCACTGCGACGAAGTTCGAATGCACCAGCTCGAAGTCGCCCAGCAGGTCGGCTTCGGGCCGGACCGCGATCTGGCGCGCAAGGCGCTCGATCGATCCCGCGTGACTCACCAGTCCGCGGCTGGCGCGGGACGCTTTCAGCGCGCCACCGACTGCCCGCGTGCCGCGGTCCGCGAGCCGCTCGGTGTTCCATGCGGACCACAGCAGCGCCGCCGCCAGGGGCAGTACCACGACCAGAAACCCGGCCAGCAGCAAGGCGGGGAACGATCTCGGATAGCGGTTCGAGTTCGAGTGGGCGCGCATCGGTCCCTATAATAAGCCCGGCAGCATGAGCCGACAGGAAGCTCAGGATTCGGTCAGCATCGCGCCGCAGACGGGTCGCACGGCGAGCGCAGGCGCGCGCATATATCTAGTGGCGGCCATGGCCGAAAACGGCGTCATTGGCGCAAACGGGAAGCTTCCCTGGCACTTGCCGGAAGACCTGCGACACTTCAAGCGGGTGACCATGGGCCATCCGGTCATCATGGGCCGCAAGACGTGGGAATCGATCGGCAAGCCGCTGCCGAACCGTACCAACATCGTGATCTCGCGGCGCCCGGGGTTTGTCGCGCCCGGCGCGCAGGTTGCCTCCTCGCTCGACGAAGCGCTCGCCCTGTGCGCGGGGCGCGAGTCCGTGATGGTGATCGGCGGGAACGAGGTGTTCCGCGCGGCGCTGCCGCATGCCGCCGGCCTGATCCTGACGGAAATTCACCGCGACTACCAGGGCGACGTCGTATTCCCGGAATTCGATCGGCGCGCATGGAATGAAACGCGGCGCGAATCCCGCGTCGCGGCGAACGGAATCCCCTTCGACTTCGTCTGGTACGCGCGCGCGGCCTAGCCGCGAGACGTCTCCGGCGTGGACTCCACGACGCGCACCTCGGGAAGCGGGAAGCCGTTGAACTCGCTCGCGTAGGCGTTCGTGTACGCGCCGGCGTTGCGGAGGTAGATGAAGTCACCTTCCTGAAGATCGGAAGGCAGCGGTTCGTCGCGCAGCACCACGTCTACCGAGTCGCACGTCGGTCCGGCAACGTGCCACGCGACGTCGGGTCCCGAGCGGTCCGTGCGAATTCTGTACTTCAATCCGCCGGTGGTTTCGATTACGCCGCCAAACAGTCCTGCGTCCCAGTGCATCCAGCGTTTGCCGCCGCGCGTCGTCGTTCCGACCACGCGGCAGACGAAATAGCCGGCGTCGGACGCGAGATAGCGTCCCGGCTCGGCAATGACCTGTACGTCCTCTGGAAAGGCTTCGAGAGCCTCGTTCACCACCCCGCCGATCACCTCGATCGACGGGATCGGCTTGACATGGCGAACCGGGAACCCGCCGCCGATGTCGAGAAGGCGTGGCTTGAGCCCCGCCTTGAGCATCGCATCGAACAGGCTGCGCGCCTTTTCGATCCCGACCCGCCAGTTCGCCGGGTTGCGGCACTGCGAACCCACATGAAAGGTCACCCCCGCCAGATCCGCGCCGAGCTTGGCCGCGGTGGCGACGATCTCGCGCGTTTCCGCCGCGCCGGCGCCGAATTTTCCGCAGAGCGGCCAGTCGCTGCCGATATTGGGCGTGTTGATGCGCAGGTACAGCGTGGCGTCGGACTTCACTTCGTGAATGCGCCGCAGCTCGTCCACGCTGTCGACGACGAACCACTCGACCCCTTTGGCGGCTGCGTGCGCGATCGCCTGCCGGGACTTCATCGGGTTCGAGTAGAAGACCTCCGCCGGGGGCACGCCGAGGCTGAGCAGCAAATCGAGCTCGGCGCTCGAGGCGATCTCGCAACCGACGCCTTCCTGCAGCAACGCGTCGATCACGCGCGGGTCGGGATTGGCCTTGATCGCGTAGTGCGGCCGCACGCGCGGCATCGCGGCGCGAAAGCGCCGCGCCTTCTCGCGCACGATGGTCGTGTCGAGGATCACGAACGGCCGCGTGTAGGCTTGGCGGGCCGCATGACGCACGACCTCGAAGTCGAGGCTCGACTCGGGGTGCGTGTCGAACAGCGGGTCCTGCGAAAGCGCCGTCTGACGGGTGCGTACAAGGCTGCCGGGGCGAACGCCCATCTCCATTCCTCCGCATCCCCTCTGCTGCGTGGATCCAGCCCGCTCAGGGATTATAGGGGCAGTGCCCGGCCCGTCAAGGGTGAAGCCTACTAAATGCAGTAGACTTGGTGAAAGGAACTACTAGATGCGGGGTAGCGTGACGCCCTGCTGACCCTGGTACTTGCCGCCGCGATCCTTGTACGACGTCTCGCACACCTCGTCGGATTCGAGAAAGATCACCTGCGCCACGCCTTCGTTGGCGTAGACGCGCGCCGGCAGCGGCGTGGTGTTGGAGAATTCCAGCGTCACGTGCCCCTCCCACTCGGGCTCGAGCGGGGTGACGTTGACGATGATGCCGCAGCGCGCATAGGTCGACTTGCCGAGGCAGACGGTAAGCACGTTGCGGGGGATGCGGAAATACTCGACGGTGCGCGCCAGCGCGAACGAGTTGGGCGGGATGATGCAGACGTCGCCGCGAAAATCGACGAAGTTCTTGGCGTCGAACGCCTTGGGGTCGACGATCGTCGAATTGATGTTGGTGAAGATCTTGAATTCGTTCGAGCAGCGGATGTCGTAGCCGTAGCTCGAGGTCCCGTAGGAAACGACCTTGCGCCCGCTCACTTCCTTCACCTGGCCCGCCTCGAACGGCTCGATGAGGCGGTGCTCGGCCGCCATCCGGCGGATCCAGCGGTCTGATTTGATCATTCTCTGTCTCGATCCTCGGGTTCCTGTCCTATCATATCCCGTGAAGATGGGAACAAGAGGCCTGGCGGGAGCGGTCCTGGGGGTGCTGGCGGCGCTGCTGCCGGCAGCTGCCGTTGCGACCGACGATGCGCCATTCACCGACAGCGAGACCCGCGCGATTCTCGCCCATGGCCCGTGGCCGGCGCCTGCGACGCAGGATCCGAGCAACCGGGTCTCGGGCAATCGCGCGGCCATCGAGTTCGGCGAGCGCCTGTTCTTCGACGCGCGCCTGTCCGCAGCCGGCAAGTTCGCCTGCGTGACCTGCCACGTCCCCGAGCGCAACTGGACCGACAACCGCACGCGCGGCGCGGCGAGCGCCGATGTCGACCGCAACACGCCGACGCTGATGAACGTGCGGCTCGGGCGCTGGTTCGGCTGGGGTGGCGGCGCAGACAGCCTCTGGGCGCAGAGCATCCGCCCGATCCTCGATGCTCGGGAGCTCGGCGCCACCCCGCGTCACGTCGCGGAAGTCGTGCGCAAGGACGAGCAGCTGTCGTGCCGCTATCGCAAGAGCTTCGGCGCGCCGCCTTCCCCGACCGACGATGAAGCGGTGCTGGTCGACGTCGCCAAGGCGCTTGCGGCATTCCAGGAGACCTTCGAGAGCCCCGCGACGCCATTCGATCGGTTCCGCAGTGCGCTCGCGCGCGGTGAGCCGATCAGGCCCGAGTCCTACTCCGAGGCGGCGCGGCGCGGGCTGCGGATCTTCATCGGCAAGGGAAACTGCAGCACCTGCCACAGCGGGCCGAACTTCACCGGCGGCGAATTTCACGACAACGGATTCTCGGCTCTCGCCGCGCAGGCGCGCATCGATCGCGGACGAATCGAGGGGCTGAAGGAAGTGCGGGCGAGCCGCTTCAACCTGCAGGGCCCGTACAACGACGACTCGACGAAAGCGACGGCGCAACGGTTGCGCGACGTCCAGGACCCGCAGAAGCCCAGCACCTTCAAGGTGCCCACGCTGCGGCACCTGATGCTCACTGCGCCGTACGGCCATCACGGGGACATCGAGACGCTCGCCGAAGTCGTGCGGCACTACTCCGAGCGCGGCTCGAGCCAGATCAAGCCGCTGAAGCTGACCGCGCGCGAGCAAACCGATCTGGTGGTGTTCCTCGAATCCCTGAGCACACTGAACAATCCATGGCGTCCGGACGACTTCGGACGCTGCAACTGATTCAGGTGTTCTGCACCACGATGCTGGGAAACTTGGACGTCATGTCCTTCTGCGACTCTGCAATCTTGACCGCGCAGCGGCGCGCAATCGTCTTGTAGATCGTCGCAACCTGTCCGTCGGGGTCGGAGACGACGGTCGGCTTGCCTGAATCCGTCTGCGCGCGGATCTGTGCGTCGAGCGGCAGCTGGCCGAGCAGCTCGATTCCATAGTCCTTGCACATGCGCGCGGCACCGCCCTGGCCGAAGATATGGCTGCCGTGGCCGCATTGCGGGCACACGTGGAGCGCCATGTTCTCGACCACGCCGAGGATCGGGATGCCGACCTTCTCGAACATCTTCAGACCCTTTCTGGCGTCGATCAGCGCGATGTCCTGCGGCGTGGTGACGATGACGGCGCCTGTTACGGGCACCTTCTGCGCGAGCGTCAGCTGGATGTCGCCGGTGCCGGGCGGCAGGTCGACGATCAGGTAGTCGAGGTCGCGCCAGCGCGTGTCCTTGAGCAGCTGCTCGAGCGCCTGCGTCACCATCGGACCGCGCCACACCATCGGCGTGTCGGCATCGATCAGGAATCCGATCGAGATCGCCTGCAGGCCGTGGGCTTCCATCGGCTCGAGACTCTTGCCGTCCTTCGATTCGGGGCGTCCCGAGATGCCCAGCATCATCGGCTGCGACGGCCCGTAGATGTCGGCATCGAGAATCCCGACGCTTGCGCCCTCGGCGGCCATCGCCAGCGCAAGGTTGACCGCGGTCGTCGATTTGCCGACGCCGCCCTTGCCGGAGGCGACCGCGATGATGTTCTTGATCCCCGGAACGAGCTTCACACCGCGCTGCACCGCGTGCGCGACCACCGCCGAGCGCACCGTCACGCTGGCTGCGGACGCGCCGCCAGCTTTCAGCGCATCGATCACTCTGCGGCGGATTTGCTCGAGCTGGCTCTTGCCGGGATAGCCGAGCTCGATCTCGAGCGACACCGAGTCTGCGGCGATCTTCAGGTTCTTCACTGCGCGCGCGGAAACGAAATCCTTTCCGGTATTCGGATCGACGAGCGTGCGGAGCGTATCCAGCACTTGCGGTTCACTGAGAGGCATTGTTGCAGTGTAAGCTAAAATTGCGCTCTTTTTCGAGTGTCCAATGCCCCGGCGAACGCTTTTCGTCACCACCGCGCTGCCATACGCAAACGCCGCGTTTCACATCGGGCACATGATGGAGTACATCCAGGCCGACATCTGGGTGCGCTTCCAGCGCATGAACGGGCACGACGTGCATTTCGTCGGCGCGGACGATGCGCACGGCGCGCCCATCATGCTGGCCGCGGAGAAAGCCGGAAAATCGCCGGCGGCGTTCATCGAGGAGATCGAAGGCGGGCGCAGGCAGTACCTCGACGGATTCCATCTCTCCTATGACAACTGGCACTCGACGCATTCACCCGAAAACGTCGCGCTTTCTCAGGACATCTATCGCAAGCTGAAAGCGGCGGGCTTCATCTACACAAAGCCGGTCGAGCAGTTCTTTGACCCGGTCAAAGGCATGTTTCTCGCGGATCGCTACATCAAGGGCGAGTGCCCGAACTGCGGCGCAAAGGACCAGTACGGCGACGCGTGCGAGAACTGCAGCACCGTGTACGGCGCAACCGAGCTCAAGAACCCATACTCGACGCTCTCGGGCACGACGCCCGTCCTGAAAAGCTCCGAGCATCACTTCTTCAGACTCTCCGATGAGAAGTGCAAGGCCTTCCTGAGGAGCTGGCTGGAAACGCCGGGCAGACTCCAGCCCCAGGTCGTCAACAAGGCCAAGGAATGGCTCGACGGCGAGGGCGACAAGTCGCTCGGCGATTGGGACATTTCGCGCGACCCACCGTATTTCGGCATCCGCGTTCCGGATATTGCGGAGGAAAAGTATCTCTACGTGTGGCTCGATGCGCCGATCGGGTACCTCGCCAGCCTCAAGAACTACTGCGCGAAGAAGAAGCTCGATTTCGCCCAGATGCTTCGCGACCCGACCGAGCAGGTTCATTTCATCGGCAAGGACATCATCTACTTCCACACCCTGTTCTGGCCGGCGATGCTGCGTTTCGCCGGCGCGCCGTACCGCGTGCCGGACCATGTGTACGTGCACGGATTCATCGGCGTGTCAGGCGAGAAGATGTCCAAGTCGCGCGGCACCGGAATCAGCCCGCTGCGCTACCTCGAGCTGGGAATGAATCCCGAGTGGCTGCGCTACTACATCGCCGCCAAGCTGAACGCCAACGTCGAAGACCTGGACTTCAATCCGGACGATTTCGTCGCGCGCGTCAACAGCGATCTGGTCGGCAAATACGTGAACATCGCGAGCCGGGCGGCGGGTTTCGTCAATCGCCTTTCGTCCGGGCGCCTCGCCTACTCGGGTGACGTCGAAGCGCTTCGGCAGGCAGCCCGGGCCTCGGCGCACCTTTGTGCCGAAGCCTATGAAGCACGCGAATTCGGCAAGGCCGTGCGGGAGGCCATGCAGATCGCCGACCGGATCAACGAGGAATTCGACAAGCGGCAGCCGTGGAATCTCGCGAAGGACAGGAGCCGGGATGCAGAACTGTTGGATGTCTGCTCACGTGCTCTTCACGGGTTCAAGCTGCTGTCGGTCCTGCTCGCACCGATCTTGCCTGCGGCGACGTCTCGGGTGGCGCGAGAACTGTTCGGCCTCGAGCGCGATTTCGCGTGGACCGACGCGGATAGTCTGCCCGAGCGCATCTCGCCCTATCGCCATCTGATCGCTCGCGTCGAAGAAAAACAGCTCGACGCCCTGTTCGGCATAGAGTCCGTTCCGCAGGCGAACGCGCCGCAGCGTCACGCCGAGAAGCAGCAGCACGCCGCCAAGGAGCATTCAGTGACCAACGAGATCACGATCGACGACTTCAACAAGCTCGACCTGCGCGTGGCGAAGATCGTCAAGGCCGAGCACCTCGAAGGCGCCGACAAGCTGCTGAAGCTCACGCTCGATCTCGGGGATAGCACACGCACGGTGTTCGCGGGCATCAAGTCCGCGTACGCTCCGGAGAAGCTCGAGGGACAATTGGCGGTGCTGGTAGCGAATCTGGCGCCACGCAAGATGAAATTCGGTGTCTCGGAAGGAATGGTGCTTTGCGCTTCGGGCGAGGGGCCCGGGATCTATCTCGTTTCGCCGGACGCGGGCGCTGCGCCCGGCATGCGAGTCAAATAGAAGAAAAACCGACACGAACGCTCTGGTATCACCGCTGGGAGGTTCGCTTGCAGTCGTAGCCTGCTGGCTGGCGATCGGCCTGCTCGCGCTGATCCCGTCCGGCAATGCGTTCTTTGCGCGCCGCCTCGCGTTTCCGCTGGCTGCCCTGGCGAGCCTGGCGCTCGCAGCATTCGGCCTCCAGGCGCTGTGGATCCCCGCGGACCAGCTGACGCTGCCGCTCGGGCTGCCGGACCTGCCGTTTCACCTGCGCCTCGACGGGCTCTCGGGATTCTTTCTTCTGCTGCTCGGCGCGGTCGCGGCCGGCATCACGATCTATGCAACGGGTTACTTCCGCGACGAAACCGCCGGGCGCCTGACGCTGATCGTGCTCCAGTACCATGTGTTCCTCGCCAGCATGGCGATGGTGCTGCTCGCCGACGACGCCTACCTGTTCATGGTCGCCTGGGAGACGATGGCGCTGTCGTCGTACTTCCTGGTGACGACGGACCACCGGCTTCCCGCGATCCGCAGCGCCGGTTTCCTCTACCTGCTGATCGCGCACCTCGGGGCGATTGCGATCCTGCTCTGTTTCGGCGTGATGCACGGCGGTCACGGCGACTACACGTTCAGCGCGCTGCGCGCGGCAGAGCTCACGCCGGTCTGGGCGAGCGTGGCGTTCCTGCTTGCGTTCTTCGGTTTCGGCGCCAAGGCCGGAATGATTCCGCTGCACGCCTGGTTGCCGGAAGCGCACCCGGCGGCGCCCTCCCCGGTATCCGCGCTGATGAGCGGCATCATGATCAAGACCGCCATCTACGGCATGGTGCGCGTGATCTACGATCTGATCGGCGGCGTGCGCTGGGAATGGGGCATCCTGGTGCTCGTCATCGGCGCAGGCACGACGCTCTTCGGCGTGCTCTACGCGCTGATGCAGCACGACCTGAAGCGGCTGCTCGCCTACCACTCGGTCGAGAACATAGGGATCATCCTGCTCGGCCTCGGGATGTCGATGGTGTTCATCGGTTTCGGCCAGACCGCCGCCGGCGCGCTCGGCCTCATCGCGGCGCTCTATCACACGCTGAATCACGCGGTCTTCAAGGCGCTGCTGTTTCTCGGCGCCGGCTCGATCCTGCATGACTCCGGCTTGCGCAACCTGAACGACATGGGCGGACTGATCCGCAAGATGCCGAACACCGCGTTCTATTTCCTGATCGGCGCGCTTGCGATCTCTGCCCTGCCGCCGCTGAACGGCTTCGTCTCCGAGTGGCTGACCTTCCAGACCGCCTTGCAGGCGCCGCTGATCGATCACGGTGTCGTGCGCAGCATCCTGCCGCTCTTCGCGGCGACGCTTGCACTGGCCGGCGCGCTGACCGCAATGTGTTTCGTCAAGGTCTACGGAATTGCGTTCCTCGGCCAGACGCGCAACGCGCCGACCGAAGCCGGCGCACGCGCGGCTCATGATTGCGGCGCCGCCGAGCGCATCGGCATGGCGTGGCTGGCGGCCGGCTGCTTTTTCCTGGGACTGTTCCCGGTCGCCTTCCTGCTGATACTGAACCGCGTCAGCGAGGCGCTTCTCGGCAGCGGGCTCCCCGAGACCGCGCTGGTCTCGAACTGGCTGTGGCTGGTTCCGACGGCGCCTGCGCAGGCGAGCTACAGCCCGGTGATCTTCCTGCTGGTGATCCTGGCGGTCACGCTCGTCACGTTTTTCCTGGTGCGCCGTTTCTACCATGGCCGTGTGCGGCTGGCGGCGCCGTGGGACTGCGGCTTTCCCGCGCAGACTTCGCGCATGCAGGATACGGCGGATGCATTCGGCCAGCCGATACGCCACGTGTTCGGACCGCTCTACCGCATGAGGAGAATACTGCCCGGGCCGGACGACGCGAAACCGCGCTACGAGCTGGAGATCGAGGACCGGCACTGGTACTGGATCTACCTGCCGGTCGCCCGGCTGGCCGGCTGGATCTCCGCGAAAGTGGCGCTGCTGCAGCAGGGCAGGATCAGCATCTACCTGCTCTACAGCTTCGTCACGCTGATCGCATTGCTGATCTTCGTGCGCTGACGCCATGGACAACGCCCCCGGCTTCGCCTTCCAGATCCTGCAATCGGTATTCGTGGTGCTCGCCGCGCCGCTGGTGATGGGATGGGTCAACCAGTGCCGCGCGCGGCTGCAGAACCGTTCCGCGCCGAGCCTCTGGCTGCCGTACTACACGCTCGCCAAGCTGTTTCACAAGGACGCGGTCATCGCGCGCGACGCTTCGCCGCTTTTCCGCATCACTCCCTACATCCTCTTCGGCTGCATGTGGCTGGCCGCAGGCATCGTGCCGGTGCTTGCAACCGGGCTGCCGTTCGCTCCCGCGGCGGACGTGATCGCGCTCGTCGGCGTGTTCGCGCTGGCGCGCGTGTTCGCCGCGCTCGCGGCGATGGACATCGGCACGTCGTTCGGCGGCCTGGGTGCGCGGCGCGAGATGCTGATCGGATTCCTGGCCGAGCCGGCGATGCTGATGACGATGTTCACGGCAGCGTTCATTTCCGGCTCGACGCAGCTCACCACGATCGTCGACACACTGGCGCACCGTGAGTTCGCCATCTATCCAAGCCTGGCGTTCGCCGCACTGGCTTTTCTCATGGTCCTGCTCGCCGAGAACGCCCGCATTCCGATCGACAACCCTGCGACCCACCTCGAGCTTACGATGATCCACGAGGCGATGATCCTCGAGTATTCGGCCCGCCACCTGGCGCTGATCGAATGGGCGGTCGCCATCAAGCTGTTCGCGTACATGACGATCGGTTTCGCGCTGTTCGTGCCGTGGGGCATCGCCGAAGCCGGCAACTGGGCGGCACTGCCGCTTGCGTTCGCGGCGCTCGCGTTCAAGCTGGCGGTCGCCGGCGCGGGGCTCGCGTTGATCGAAGCGGTGCTCGCAAAAATGCGCCTGCTGCTCGCGCCGGAATTCCTTTCGACCGCGTTCCTGCTCGCAGTGCTCGGCATGTTGATCCACTTCTTGGTGAGCGGCTGAGATGTCGCTCGCCAGCCAGCTTGTCAACCTGCTCGCCGCGCTGCTGCTGCTGATCGCGTTCGCCATGCTCTCCCAGCGACGCATCCTGACGCTGATCCACCTCTTTGCGTGGCAGGGGGCGGCGCTGGCCGCATCGACGTTCATCGTCGCGTACAGCACGGGGCAGGACCACCTGTATTTCTCGGCAGTACTGACCGTGGTGCTCAAGGTGATCCTCATTCCATGGGTGCTGCACCGCCTGATCGACAGCCTGAACGTGAAGTGGGACGTCGAGACCCTCATCAACATCCCGACGACGATGCTGCTCGGGATCGGCCTCGCGATCTTTGCCTTTGCGCTCGCCGAGCCGATCTCGCAGATGGCCGACACGCTGACCCGCTCGACGCTCGGCATCGCGCTCGCAAGCGTGCTGCTGTCGTTCCTGATGATGATCGTGCGCCGCAAGGCGGTGCCGCAGGTGATCGGCTTCCTGGCGATGGAGAACGGGCTGTTTCTCGCCGCGACGAGCGCAACGTACGGGATGCCTCTCGTGGTCGAGCTGGGCGTCGCCCTCGACGTCCTCGTCGGAACGTTCATCTTCGGCATCTTCTTCTTCCACATCCGCGAGCAGTTCGACAGCCTCGACATCCGGCACATGGAAAAGCTGAAGGAGGACTGAAGTGGAGCCGGCGTCCATCTATTTCGTGCTCTGCATCCCGCTCGCCGGCGCTGCGCTGCTCGCGCTCATCGGGGAGCGACGCTGGGCTGCGGAAGCCAATGCGACCATGAGCTTCGGCACGTTTGTAGCGAGCCTGTTTCTTGCCGCTCGCGTGATTGCCGACGGTCCCTTCACCGCGCCGATTCTGCCGATCGCTCTGCTGGAGCTTTTCGGTCCACCCGACGAAGCGCTCAAGGAGCAGATCTTCGTCGATCCGTTCAATGTGTTCCTGGTCGCGCTGACGGCGTTCGTCGGCTTCACGACCGCGCTGTTCTCGCGTCCCTATATGCGCATCGAGGAGCAGCACGGTCGTGTGAATGCCGCGCGCCTGCGCCTTTACCACAGCATGTACCAGCTGTTCTCCTTCACGATGGCGCTTTGCCTGCTGTCGAACAACGTCGGCATCCTGTGGGTCGCGCTCGAAGGCGCGACGCTCTCGACGGTACTGCTGGTCAGCCTGTACCGCACGCCGGCGAGCCTCGAAGCGGCGTGGAAGTATTTCATCCTGTGCTCGGTGGGGATCGCCCAGGCGCTGTTCGGCGTGATCCTGCTCTACTTCGCGGCGGAGAAAGTGCTCGGCCCCGGGGGCACGTCTCTGCTGTGGACGCACCTGTACAACGTGCGCGAGCAGCTCGAGCCGACCGTGCTGTCGCTGGCCTTCGTCTTCCTGCTGGTGGGGTTCGGCACCAAGGTGGGCCTGGTGCCGCTGCACAATTGGCTGCCGGACGCGCACGCCGAGGGTCCGACGCCGATTTCCGCGGTGCTCTCGGGACTGCTGCTCAATGTCGGGCTGTATGCGGTCGTGCGCACCAAGGTGCTCGTCGACGGCGCGCTCGAGCGCAATTTCTCCGGCGGGCTGATGATGGGCTTCGGGCTGCTGTCGGTCGTCGTCGCGGCGTTTTTTCTCTCGCGGCAGAAGGACGTCAAGCGCATGTTCGCGTACTCGTCGATCGAGCACATGGGGATCATGACGTTCGCGTTCGGCATGGGCGGACCGGTCGCGGCGTTCGCCGGCCTGCTGCACATGACGGTGCACTCGCTCACCAAGAGCGCGATTTTCTTTACGGTGGGGCATGCCTCGCAGGCTGCGGGCACGCAGGACATGGACTCGATCCGCGGCCTGATCCAGAGCAGCCCGACGATCGGCTGGGGCCTGGTGCTCGGCAGCCTCGCCATTCTCGGCATGCCGCCGTTCGGCGTGTTCACGAGCGAGTTCATGATGCTGACGACGGCGATGCACGAGCACTCGTGGGCGACCCCGTTCCTGCTCGTGGCGCTCGGCGTTGCGTTCGCTTCGATCTTCGGCAAGGTGCAGCCGATGGTGTTCGGCGAACCCACTGCGCGCCGCCTGCCGCATCCGCCTGCGCTGATACCGGTGTTCACCCATCTCGCGATCGTGCTGATGCTCGGGCTCTATATCCCGCCGTACCTCGTCGACTGGTATCGCCAGGCGGCACGACTGATCGGATGACCGGATGACGCAGACCCTTGCTGGAATTCAGCTCACTGCTGTTGACGGCGCGGTGCCGGCGTGGCGGGCCGAGGTCGACGCTGGCACGTGGCGCACCGCCTGCGAGGCTGCGCATCGAGCAGGCGGACGGCTCGCCGCGCTCTGGGCGAGCGACGAGCGCGACCGCCAGAAGGGCTTTGGCGTGCGGGCGCTGCTCGTTCTGTACGAAGGGCTTGTCTGCCTCGAGTTGCCGATTTCCGCCGAACGGCCGACGTATCCCGACCTGTCGGACCTGTTTGCCTGCGCAGGACGGATGCAGCGCGCGGCTTTCGATCTGATGGGCGTCCAAGCCGTCGCGCCCGACGGCAGGGCGCCCGACGCACGCAGATGGCTGCGTCACGCTGCCTGGTCGGCCGAGGAGTTCCCGCTGCGGCGCGATTTCGCTCCGGGTCGCGCTGCTCCAGCCGGCGACGATTACTCATTCGTGCGGGTCGAAGGCGAGGGCGTGCACGAAATTCCGGTGGGCCCCGTGCACGCCGGCACGATCGAGCCGGGGCATTTTCGCTTCTCGATCGTCGGCGAAAAAGTCCTGCGGCTGGAAGAAAGGCTGGGCTACAAGCACAAGGGCATCGAGAAGCGCTTCGAGTCGATGACGCTGGAGGACGGGGCGCGCCTCGCAGGGCGCGTGTCCGGTGACAGCACCGTTGCCTTTGCCTGGGCCTATGCGATGGCGCTAGAGAGCCTGTGCGGCACGCGGCCGAGCGGCCGTGCGCTGCTGCTGCGGGCGCTGCTGCTCGAGCGCGAACGCATCGTCAACCACCTCGGCGATCTCGGCTACCTCGGGAACGACTGCTCGCTCGCCTTCGGATTCGCGCAGTTCTGGCGCGTGAAGGAGGATGTGCTGCGGGCGAATGCGCGGCTGTTCGGCCACCGTTACCTGATGGACCGCATCGTCCCCGGCGGGGTCGATTGCGACGTCGATGCGGCGGCGGCGAACGCTCTGAATGAAGAGGCGCTGCGCGTAAAGGACGAGCTGCGCACCCTGCGCTCGATCTACTACAACCACGCCGGCCTGCAGGATCGCTGCGTGACGACCGGTCGATTGCTGCCCGAGACGGCGGCGCGGCTCGGCGTCGTCGGCCTCGCGGCGCGCGCCAGCGGCCACGCGATGGACGCCCGTGTGCACCCGGGCTTCGCGCCCTACGAACGGCTGCAGCCGAAACTCGTGTCGCATCGCAATGGCGACGTCGCGGCGCGCATCGTCGTGCGCTTCGAGGAAGCGTTCGAGTCGCTGCGCCTGCAGCGCGTCATCCTCCGCAGCCTCGCCGACGGAGCGCTTCGCGTCCCGCTTGGCCCGGCGCGCGAAGGCGCGTTCGGCATCGGCTGGGTCGAGGGCTGGCGCGGCGAGGTATTGATCGCGCTCGAGGCGGGCGCGGACGGGCGCATTCGCCGCTGCCATCCGCACGATCCGTCCTGGCAGAACTGGCCGGCGCTCGAGCATGCGGTGATCGGAAACATCGTCCCCGACTTCCCGCTCGTCAACAAGTCCTTCAACCTCAGCTACTCCGGCGCGGATTTGTAGCCGTGCGCAAAATCCTCTTTCAGATCGCGCGCACCGGCATCATCAGCGAGCCTGCGCCTTCCCCGGACGCAGCGCTGCGCCAGATTTCCGGCCGCCTCAGCGACGACGTACTGAAGCGGCTGGGGCGTGCCCTGGCGATCCGCCACGTCGATGCGGGCTCGTGCAACGGATGCGAGCTCGAAATCCACGCGGCCAACAGCCCGTACTACAACCTCGAGGGCCTCGGCATCAAGTTCGTCGCGAGCCCGCGCCACGCCGATCTGCTGCTCGTCACCGGCCCGGTGTCGCGCAACATGGAGGAGGCGCTGCGACGCACGTACGAAGCGACACCCGAGCCCAAGCTCGTGGTCGCGATCGGAGACTGCGGTTGCGACGGCGGCGTGTTCGGCGAGAGCTACGCGAGCTGCGGGCGCGTCGCCAATGTCATTCCGGTGGACGTCGCGGTGCCCGGCTGCCCGCCTTCGCCGGTCGCGATTCTGCAGGGAATCCTGACTGCGGTAGCGTCGCTCCAGCGCTAGGGCTTGAGGTAGGCGTAGCCTTCCTTCTGCTGCAGGCGCGTGATCTCGGCTACGCCCGAAGGCACGTACGTCACGTCGGCGATGAACTGCTCCTTCGCGAGCTTGCGGTTGCGCAGCGTGATCTCGCAGACATCGAAGCGCACCCCGCGGTTCCTCAACTGCTCGACCAGATCCTCATACTTGTTGCCGTTCCGGTCCTTTGCGTCCTTCATCAGGAAATCGACGCCGAGCGCATGCGTCACGACGACGATCCTGGCCGCGGGATTGACCTCGAGGTGATTGTTGATGTTGCGCAGGCCGTTGGAAGCCTGCGGCAGCCCTTCGCTCAAGTGGTAGACGACCCGGTCGGAGCCGCCGCCTCCGGTGGAAGCGCAACCTGCCAGCAGCGCGAGCAGCGCGCCGGCAACCAGTGAATGAACGGAAATACGCATGCGCTTCTCCCTCGGGGCTCGGTCGGCGATTCTAACGCCGCGATGGGAGAATGCCGCGATGGAAGTGACACTCCACGTGTTCGTCGCGGGCCAGGTGCAGGGCGTCGGCTACCGTGATGGATTGTGCGCACAGGCGCTGCGCCACGGTGTCCGCGGCTGGGTGCGAAACCGCAGAGACCGCACGGTCGAAGCGATCCTCCAGGGCGAAGCGGCAGCGGTCGAAGCCGTGCTTGCCTGGGCGCGACGCGGCCCGCCCGCGGCCCGCGTGACCGACGTTACGACCCTCCCTGCGTCCGGCGATCTCGACCGGCCGTACCAGGGCTTCGACTGGCTGCGGTCGGCCTAGGCCTTTCTCTTTTTCAGCGCGATCATCACCGAGAATTGCCATGGCCGGCAGGCGACCAGCAGGCCGAACCCGTTGCGCTTGCGCGCCGGCAGGGACGCATCCACTTCTGCCAGCTCGTTGAATTCCGCAGCGAGCCGCTCCAGGCGGCGCCGCACCACGGCCGCGGATTCGTCCGAGATGTCGCGAGCCTCGAAGCGCAGCACCTCGGCAGGTCCTTCGAATCTGCCCTTTAGCAACTCCTGCAGGACCCGATTGCCGTACGCCTTCTTGACCGGCCCGGCCGCACGCCAGCGGAAGTCGCGCCCGACCAGCAGGCGCGCGCGCTCGCCGGGACCCCAGTCGATGAGACGCACTCGCGCGAGGCGTGCAAAGGCGAGCGTGAGTTCGGGCTTCGTGATCGCGTACGCCTCCAGGATCTCGGCAAACGTCCACTCGTTCAGCACCAGCCAGAACACCGAGAGCAGCCGCT
>Ga0070698_100003360_pt1 | contig 17612 bp, 16 predicted proteins | sample KBSK1502metaG_FD_65477 | JGI IMG/M metagenome (GOLD analysis project Ga0070698, IMG submission 65477) | Corn, switchgrass and miscanthus rhizosphere microbial communities from Kellogg Biological Station, Michigan, USA - KBS K1-50-2 metaG | ecosystem: Host-associated > Plants > Roots >...
GCCGCGAGCTCGAGCATCCGCGGCCCCAGCGCGGCGAGCACCAGCGGCACGGGCTCGGTTGGCTCAGGACCGGCGTAGGCCGCCGCGGCCATCGCGTCGAGATACGCAGTCATCGTCTCGATGGGCTTCCCGTAGCTCGCGCCGCGGGTCGTCACCGACGGCGCGTGGCTGACGCCGATCCCGAGCACGAACCGGCCCGGATAGGCCTCGGCGAGCGCCTTCGCGCCGCCGGCCATGGCCATCGGGTCGCGCGCATAGATGCTCGCGATCCCTGGTGCGACGATCGCCCGCTCGCTACCCGCGAGCAGTAGCGCGGCGTGCGCGAACGCCTCCTTCGAACCGAGGCTTTCCGGCATCCAGACCGTCGGGTAGCCGAGCCCCTCGTACTCGCGCATCGCAGCGCCGGCATCAGAGGCGGTCAGCCGCTGCAGTGCGAAGCTCCAGATACCGACACGCCCCAGCCGTGCCGCAAGCGCGCGTCCGCCGATACCGCCGATACCTGCCATCGCTGCCAAGGGTACGGGCCTCGGGCCCCGGCGGGCGCGAGCCGCCGCCGTGCGAGGAGTGACAGGGCAGATACGCGCGGGCCCGGTACTATGCGCCGCGTGCCCGATCCCGAACCGCTGTGGCAGCGTCGCTTCCGTGCGCCCATCGTGGGCTTCCCGCACTGGTCGCGGCGGGATCCCGAGCACCTGATCTACGCCTCGTCCGAGAGCGGGATCTACCAGCTCCACGCGTGGAACAGGGCAACCGGCGAGAAGCGCCAGGTCACGAGCGAGCCGGTCGGGCTGATCTCGGGCGAGATGACGCCCGATGGCGAGTGGATCGTGTGGCACCGCGACGTGACCGGCGACGAGTCCGGCGTGTGGGTCGCGACGCCCTTCGAGGGCGGTACCGGTGCCTCGGCGGAGCCACTCGTCGACGGCCTGCCCGCGGGCTGGGACGAAGGGCTCGCGATCGGGCGCGAGCGAACCGCGGCCGCGGTCAGCGATCGCGACGGCTTCGGGCTGTACATCTCGGACGGCGGCGGCATTGCGCGACGGATCGCCGCGAGCGCGGAGTCGATCCAGCTCGGCGGATCGAACGCCATGGCGGCATCGGCCGAGTTCGGCGCCTTGTCCGCCGACGAGACGCTGCTGTGCCTGGAGCACGCGGAGCACGGCGACACGATCCACCCGTCGCTGCGGGTGGTCGACGCTCGGACTGGCGAGGTCAAGGCCGAGCTGCACGACGACCGCCTCGCGCTGTGTGCATTCGGCTGGTCGCCGATCCCGGGTGACCCCCGCCTGGCGATCGGCCACGAGCGCAAGGGCGAGCGATTGCCGGCAATCTGGAACGTGGAGAGCGGCGAGGTCAGCGATATCCCGCTGCCCTGGGATCGCTTGACCGAGGTCGCCGACTGGTGGCCCGATGCCAGCGCGCTGCTCCTGTTCGAACTCCGGGATGGTCGCAACAACCTGCACAAGTACACCTTTGCCGGGGAGCGGCTCGAGATCCTGCCCGTGCTCGAGGGCAGCATGAGCGGCGCGGCTGTTCGGCCGAACGGCGACGTCTGGTACCGGCTCCAGCGCGGCGAGCATCCCGGCGTCCTGTTCGAGGTCGGTCGCGACGATCCGATCCTCACGCCACCGCGGCCCGCGCCACCCGGGCGGCCCTTCGTTCCGTGGGAGTACGACAACCGGCAGGGCCAGCGGGTCCAGGGTTGGCTCGTCGAGCCAGATGACGGTCCGAAGCCATGGCCCACCCTGTTCCTGGTCCATGGTGGCCCCACGTCGATCGACCTCGATCGCTGGGCGCCCGAGGTCCAGGCGTACGTCGACATGGGCTTTTGCGTGGCGATGCTCAACTACCGCGGCTCGATCGGCTTCGGCGCCGCCTGGCGCGACACCCTGATCGGGAACATCGGCTGGCCGGAGGTCGAGGACATCGTGGCCGGACACGACGACCTGCTGGCGCGGGGCGTCGCCGACCCGGCCCGTTCCGTGATCGCGGGTTGGTCGTGGGGCGGCTATCTGACACTCCTGACCCACGGCATGCATCCGGACCGGTTCGTTGCGGGCGTGGCCGGCGTGCCGGTCGCGGACTACGCCGCTGCGTACAAGGACGAGTCGCCGCTCCTGCAGGCATACGACCGCGCCCTCCTTGGCGGCACGCCTGCCGACGTGCCCCAGCTGATGCGCGAGCGCTCACCCATCGAATACGTGGACCGGGTCAAGGCGCCGCTGCTGATCCTCGCCGGCGAGCACGACAGTCGCTGCCCGTTGCCGCAGATCCTGAATTACGTGGATCGGCTCAAGGCCCGCGCCCACCCCCACGAGCTGTACCTGTACTCGACCGGCCACTCCTCGTTCGACGTCGACCAGCGGATCAGCCAGCTCAAGGTCGTCCTCGACTACCTGTCGAAGACGGTGCCCGGGGTGCGCCGGCTCGAAGGGGTCCGGGACAGCCAGCCGGAGCTGGTCTAGCGCAGCGTCGACCCGAGTGGGATTCCCCCGGCGAAGTAGGCGCCGGTGGGACCGGAGGCGACGAGGTCGTACGTGTCGTCGCCGGCATACGGGACCCGATCGGCCGCTTCGACGCGGCTGCCGTCGACGAGGTCACCGATGCGCAGCTCCCCGACGATCCGGCCATCCTGCAGCGGATGCCCCGGCGACGCGACGACGGTGCGGCCATCCTCGAGCCGAAGTCGGACGACCTGGTGGCCCGCCGGCGCGGGTGTCGAGCCGAGGGCGATCACGATGCCGGCCACGCGGCGCCCGGAAGGATCGAGCGTCCAGACCGGGTCGCCGAGTCGCAGCGCCTCGACCGCGATCGGGCCGTCCCGCGTGTCGATCGGGGTCCCGACTGACAGGCAGATCGGGCACGCCGGCGCATCCGCAGGGGTTTGCTGCTCGATGCTCATCCCGCCGCCCGGGGCAATGGTGCCCACGGTCCGGGTGCCCTGGGTCGCGCCACCCACCGGCTCGGCCGTGTAGTCGAAGCGGTACTGCCCGTTGCCGAGCGGATCGAGTGGGATCGAGACCGCAACCTTCCACAGGTGATAGATGGCCCGCTTCTGGGTATCAGTGAGGTTGCCCGGTAGATCGATGCCGAGCTGGTCTGCGACGGCGCTGAAGACGTCGCCCTCGGCGACCATCTCGGGATAGCGCTCGATCGCCAGCTCCTGCTCCGTGCCATGGGCGACCGGGTACTCGTCGGGGTCGCAGTACCAGCGTGGTCCGAGCTGCTCAATCAGCAGCAGGCGCAGCTGGCCGGCGGTCTGCGCCGGAGCGGGCGTGGCGCACGCGGTGAGCATCTGCCGGGCGAGGTCGAGATCGCCTGCCGCGGCGAGGGGCACGGATCCGCAGCCCGAGGAAGCCTGCGGCCCGGGCGATTGCGACGATCCGGTGCCCGTCCAGATCGAGCAGCCGACGAGTCCGATGAGGAGCGGCAGCACGGCGAGCCGGTGCGCGGCGACGTGACGATCGGTCCTCGAACGGCTCATCGGGCGGGTGACGCCGCGAGGCGGAGGCAGGTTCCGCGCACGGCGCTCAGTCGATCGTGAAGTGGTCGGGGTCCTGGTAGCGGCCCGTGCGCTCCTTCTCGATCTGCATCAGGACGTCGTTGAGCAGCGTCGACGCACCGAACCGGAACCGATCGGGCGTCATCCAGCGCGGACCCAGCGTCTCGTACAGGACGACCAGGTACTGCACGGCCTCCTTCGCGGTGCGGATCCCACCGGCCGGCTTCATGCCGATGGCGCGCCCGGTCGCCTTCTCGAAGTCGCGGATCGCCTCGAGCATGACGAGCGTCACCGGCAGCGTCGCGGCGGGCTGGATCTTGCCGGTCGAGGTCTTGATGAAGTCCGCGCCGGCGGCCATGGCCAGGATGGAAGCGCGCCGGACCTGGTCGAACGTGCCCAGCTCGCCCGTCTCGAGGATCACCTTGAGGTGCGCGTCGCCGCAGGCATCGCGGATCTCGACGATCTCGTCGAAGACCGTCGCATAGTCGCCGCTGAGGAATGCACCGCGGTCGATGACCATGTCGACCTCGTCCGCCCCTGCCGCCACGGCCGCCCTGACCTCGGCGACCTTGATGTCGCGGAAGGTCTGGCCTGACGGGAAGCCGGTGGCAACGCTCGCCACCTTGACCGTCGATCCGCGCAGCGCGTCCTTCGCCTCGGGGATGAGCGCGGGGTAGAGGCAAACCGCGGCGACGGATGGGATCGACGGGTCGCCCGGCTGCGGGTGGATCGCCTTGGCGCACAGGGCGCGGATCTTGCCCGGCGTGTCGCGACCCTCGAGCGTCGTGAGGTCCATCATCCGGATTGCCAGGTCGAGCGCCCACAGCTTCGAGGCCTTCTTGATCGAGCGGCGCTTGAGGCTCTCGACACGGAGCTCGATCCCGACCTGATCGACCGCTGTCTGCCGGCCGAGGACGCTGCCGAGCGGTCCAGGTCGCCCGCCCGCCCACGCCCGGACGAGCTCGCTGGCACGCTCGCGCGAGATCGTGTCGGGCTGCCGGACGGCCATGGGAGTGGCAGGATACAACTCGTGCCATGACCGACCAGCTGACGATGCGGTTGGAGCCGCCGCTGCCGAAGCTGCCGGCCGGCCTGCGGCCGATGCTCGCCCGGCCCGTTCCCGAGCCGTTCGACTCGACGGCGCACCTGTTCGAGCCGATGTGGGGCGGCGCTCGAGCGCTGGCACTGATCGGCCCGGCAGAGACAGCCGGCGCCGGCGACGTCGCGCTCATCGCGGAGGACGGCACGCAGGGACCCGCGCCGCTCGACCTCGCCGGGCTGGCAATGCGCGTCGACGCGCGGTCGGCGGTCCTCGATGGCGAGATCGTGGTCGTCGACGACGCCGGCAAGCTCGATCGGAAGGAGCTGAACCGCCGGCTCCTGGGCGGCAGCGGCCGGCCGCTGTCCTACCTCGCGTTCGACCTGCTGGACCTTGACGGGCGGAGCCTGCTGAACCTCACGCTCGATCGACGACGACAGCTGTTGCGGCAGGTGCTCCGTCCCGGTGATGAGGTCGTCGCGGTGCCGGCCATCAACGCCGAGGGCCGCGCCCTGTTCGAGGCGGTGTCGGGCCAGGGGCTGTATGGCGTTCGCGCCCGTCAGCGCACGAGCCCCTATCTGCCCGGGGTGCGCAGCAGGCTGTGGCGGAGCGTGGCGGTCGGTGGCTGGGCTGAGCCGACCGGCTCGGAACAGCCAACCAGCTCGGCTCCCGTTGCGGGCTCGTTGCCAGGCGATGTCGCCGAGGTGTTCGTGCCGGGACCGCGCTCCGAGCGGGTTCTCGCCCTCATTCGCCGGCTGCCGCTCGAGTTCGACGATGAGGACTCCGTGCCCTAGCGACCGGCCCTCAGACCGGTGGGCTGATGATCGCGCCGACGATGGCGCGGGCGCCCGGCCGCTGGCCGTAGAGCAGGACCCCGGCGGAGTAGACCCGCACGGCGATGAAGCCAACGATCGGGATCGACGCCGCGAGCAGCCCGAACGACAGCGCCAGCTCCCACGGCTCGACCCGGCCGATCGTCAGCCGCGTGAGCATCACGAACGGGCTCCAGAACGGCACGAACGACGAGATCCGGATGAACGTGCTGATCCCGCCCGAGAGCGCCATCACGGCCTGGATGTAGCCGCCGATGGCGATGATCGACAGCGGCAGGGCGAGCACCTGCAGGTCCTCCGCGCGACTGACCAGCGAGCCGGCGGCCGCGTAGATGAGGGCATACAGGATGAAGCCGAGGACCCAGAACGCCCCATAGGCGATGAGCAGGCCGGGCGTGAGCACCCCGAGCGACATGTCAAGGCCGCTCGACGACCCGAGCAGCAGCATGGCGATCCGGTCCTGGAGGAGCAGTGTGGCCAGCGCGGGCAGCAGGATGGCGATGTACTGAACGAGTCCGGCGAGCCCGATGCCCGCCACCTTGCCGAGCACGAGCTCGCGGGGCGAGGCGGCGCTGATCAGCAGCTCCATCACCCGGCTGGACTTCTCGGCGACGACGCCCGCCGCGACCCACATGCCATAGATCACGAGCGTGATGAAGATCAGGACGACGAAGACCACGCCGACGATCCGGCGGCCTGCGTATTCACTTGCGCCCACCGGCTCGACGGCGCCCCCGCCGGCAGCGACGGAGGCCGACTCGAAGGCTGGGTTCGCGTAGCCGCTGGCGCCACCGGACCGCTTGATCCAGTCGAAGATTCCAACCGCGAAGGTACCGATCTGCATCTGCTGGATCTGCTCGGCGCCAACCGATTCGCCGATCAGGAACTGGAATTTCAGCTGCCCGCTCGGCAGGCGCTCGGCGACCAATGCACCCGCGTATCCGCCGTCGTTGACGGCCTTCGCGAGGTCCTCGTCCATCGTGACCGAGATGAAGCTGTAGGGCGGCACCTCTGCCTTCGCGGGGTTCAGGTAGAACCCGAGAATGTCGGCTGCGGTTGCCGCCAGCGCCGGGTCGTTGCTGGCGACGGCGATCGTCGTCGTGGTGCCTCGATCGACCACCTTGATCAACACCGGCGTCAGCGAGACCACGACCGCGAGCACCGCGAGCAGCACCGTCGAGACGAAGAACAGGCGGGAGCGGACGCGCTCGCGAAGCTCGCGCCGCGCGACGAGCCAGCTGTTCGCGAGGAAGCTTCCGTCGCGCGACATTGCGCCGGGGATCCGCCGGATCGGCTCGTCCACGCTCACGCCACAGCCTCGGTGTCGCTTGTGCTCTCGACCCCGCCAATCTCGAAACGCGAGACGCCCGAATGGGCAGTCGTCCCGTCGGCATCGAAGTCCGCAGGGTGGCCGACGTGCTCGATGAACACCTGCTCGAGTGACGGGTCGGCAACCTCATAGTGCGTGACGCGGGCGCCGGCCGCCAGCGCGGCGGCGAGGACGGCATCCGGCTCGACCTCAGGGTCGACCTCGATCTCGGCGCGTTCGATGCCCGGACGAAGGAGCCGTGCGCCCGGCACGTTCGACAGCCATTCCAGCCGGTGGTCACCGACAACGGAGAGCAGGACCATTCGCCGCCCGGTCGAGCGCTTCACCTCGCGCAACGTGCCGGCAACGACCGTCCGACCGTGGTCGACGATCGCGACCGATTCGCACATCGCCTCGACCGTCTCCATCTGGTGCGTCGACAGCACGACGGTCTTGCCTCGGTCGCGGAGCTCCAGGATCGCCTCGCGCAGCAGGACGATGTTCACCGGATCGAGCCCGGTGAACGGCTCGTCCATGAGCAGGACGTCGGGATCGTGCATGACCGCGGCGAGGAACTGGACCTTCTGCTGGTTGCCCTTCGACAGTTCCTCGGCGCGCCTGTCGGCGAAGTCCGGGACACGGAAACGAGCGAGCCAGGCTCGGGCCTCGTCAGCCGCGACATCCCCGGGCACGCCCTGCAGGCCGGCGAAGAAGACGAGCTGGTCGAGGACCGTCATCTTGGGGTAGAGGCCGCGCTCCTCGGGCAGGTAGCCCCACGTCTGGCGCGGCAGCTTGCGATGGTCCTCACCCCGCCAACGGATCGATCCGCCATCGGCGCGGAGGACGCCGAGGGCGATGCGCATCGTCGTCGTCTTGCCGGCGCCGTTCGAGCCGAGGAACCCGAACACGTGTGCCTCGGGGACTTCGAGCGACAGGCCGGCAAGGGCGGTGACCGGGCCGAATCGCTTCTCGAGCCCGTCGACGACAAGGGTCATTGGTGCGCGCGAGCATAGCCCGGGCTCCCCATCGCTTCCGTCAGCCGATGGTCCTAGTGCGCGCACGCGGGACACGGTGTTTACCCGCAATCGAGCGCGCGCGGGCCCTCTCCGGGGCCTTTGGGCGGGGTCGTGCAGAATGCATGGCATGCAGACCGCACCCGACGCGAGCGCCACGACGCCGACGCGTATCCACGCGGACCGCGCGGCGGGCACGCTGGAGCTGGAGTGGCAGGACGGCCATCGCACCGTCTACACCGCGCACGACCTGCGCTGGCTGTGCCCGTGCGCCTTCTGCCGCGGGGAAGCGGGCCTGCCCGGCTGGCTCGACACGTCGCCGACGCTCACGCCGGAGCAGACGCGGCTCGTCGACGTGCACCTCGTCGGGAACTACGCCATCGCCCCGACGTGGGGTGATGGCCACCACACCGGCTACTACCCGTTCCGACTCCTGCGCGACCGCTGCTCTTGTGCCGAGTGCACCAGCCGGCGTACCGGGGGTCCAGTCCTGGAGGGCGCATCGTGATCGTTGCAACCGCACCATTCATCGCCGGGCACCGGGTCGTCGAGACGAAGGGCCAGACGTTCGGGCTCGTGGTCCGCAGCCGCGGCTTCTCCGGCAATCTCATCGCCGGTCTCCGCTCCCTTGGCGGGGGCGAGATCCACGAGTACACCCAGCTGCTCGAGGACACCCGTCGCCAGGCGCTCGACCGGCTGGTCAAGAACGCCACGCTCATGGGCGCCAACGCGATCATCTCGATGCGCTTCGACAGCAGCGAGATGGCCAGCTACATGACCGAGATCGTGGCCTATGGCACCGCGGTCGTGGTCGAGCCCGACGCCTCTGCGAAGCAGCCCGGCGAATAGCGCGTGGCCGCCTTCGTTCGCGGTCTCATCGTCGTCATCGGCGTGCTGCTCATGTTCGGCGGGCTTGTCCTGATCGTCTCCGGCTCCGCGCTGGCGCTGCCTGGCCTCGAGCTCGTCGCGGTGGGCGCGTTCCTCGTCGTGGTGATCGCCATCGAGCGGCAGCGCTATCGATCCGACGCCACCGAGGGGACCAACGCCACGCGCGGACCGGGCGGCGGCGAGCCCGCCGACGGCGCGCTCGAGCCGCGCTTCCGGCCGACGGCCGAGGTGTTCATCGATCCGACCTCCGGCCGGCGCATGCGGGTCGTCGTCGATCCGGCGAGCGGCGAGCGCCGCTACGTGGCAGAGGGGTGACCGAGGGCGTCGAGGTCGAGGTCAAGTACTCGGTCGACGACCCGGATCGGATCGCGGACCTGGTGCGCTCGCCCGACCCGCACGTCCTTGCCGGTTTCGAGGCCACTGGCGCGGTCCGCGAGATCGAGGTCCTCGACCGCTACCTGGACACTGCCGAGGGCGCGCTCGAGGCAGGGCTGGCGCGCGCCCGCCTGCGCGAGGCACGCGGCCGCGTCGAGCTCACGTTCAAGCGCCAGGGGGTGGTCGGGGCGGGCGGCGTGACCGAGCGGATGGAGCTCGAGGGCGAGGCAACCTCCGATCTCGATCCAGGTCTCTGGCCGGAATCCGCCGCTCGCCGCGAGCTCCTCGCCGTCGTCGGCGCGTCCCCCCTCGTCGAGACGGCGCGGCTCCGGCAGCGACGCGTTGTGCGCCACGTGGCCCGAGGCGCGACCCGCGTCGAGCTCAGCCTCGACCGCCTCGAGGCGCTGGACGACGAGACCGTGGTCGCCACCCGCTTCGAGCTCGAGGCGGAGCTGAAGGCGGGCCGTCGCGAGGACCTCGCCGAGCTTGCGAACGCGCTCGAGGTCGTGCCCGGGCTGAGCCTTGCCGCGGAATCGAAGCGCCTCTTCGCCCTGCTCGCGGTTGCTGCGGCACGGCGGTCGGATGAAGGGTCGGCTCGCGAAGCGTTCCGATCGATCGAGGCCGCGCTCGCGGGCGAGCCCGGGGTCACGCCCGGCACCGGGTTTGGCAGGAGCCCCGGCCTTCGGCGCGATGGCCGGATCTTCGCGATGGTCGCCGGCGAGCATCTGGTCCTCAAGCTGCCGGCGTCTCGGGTCGGCGAGCTGGTCTCGACCGGGCGGGGTCGCCCGTTCGACGCCGGCAAGGGCCGACCAATGCGCGAATGGGTCGTCCTCGACCCGCTTGCCGAGCTCGACCCGGTGGTGCTTGCTCGCGAGGCATATGCGTTCAGCGGGGCTCCGAAGCCGCCGAGTCGATAACAGTCGGCTGGTACACTCCCGCGCCCCATGACCGCCCTCATCCAACCCAACGACGCGCTGCGGCAACGAGCTCGCCGGACACGTGCCCGGCGGGTGCCGCACCTGGGTCGGGAGCAGTCGTGGATCGAGTTCAACGCCCGCGTCCTGTTCGAAGCGTCCGACGACCGCAACCCCCCGCTCGAGCGGGTGAAGTTCCTGGCGATCTTCGCGTCGAACCTCGATGAGTTCTTCCAGGTGCGCGCGTCCGGCCTGCGGCGCGCCGCGAAGGCGACGCGGGTCGCGACACTCGGCGAAGGCCCGTCAGCGGCCGAGCAGCTGCGCGAGGTCCGCGAGCGGGTGATCGAGCTGGTCGCCGACGAGTCCTCGATCTACCGCAAGGTGCGCAAGGAGCTCGCTCGGACCGGCGTCGAGCTGCTCGACTACGCCAAGATTCCGGAGCACCACGACGCCCTGCGCGAACGCTTCCTCGCCGAGATCTACCCGGTCCTGACCCCCCTCGCGGTCGACCCGGGACACCCTTTCCCGTACATCTCGTCGCTGACCCTGTCGGTCGCCGTCCGCCTGCACGACCCAGCGACCGGCGAACATCGATTCGCCCGGGTCAAGGTGCCGGCGGTCCTGCCGCGCCTGCTGGAGCTGCCCCGGATCGAGGGCCAGGCCATCGGCGAGCACCGGTTCGTCCTGCTCGACCAGGTCATCAAGGCCAACCTCGACGTGCTCTTCAACGGGCTCGACGTCGTCGAGAGCCACCTGTTCCGGATCACCCGCGACGCCGACCTTGCCCTCGACGACGAGGATGCCGACAACCTCGTGGTCGCGATCGAGGAGGAGCTCCGCCGGCGCCGCTTCGGCGATCCGGTGCGGCTCGAGGTGGAACGCTCGATGCCCGCCGCGACGCGAGAGCTCCTGCGGCGCGGTCTCGGCCTGACCGAGGAGGAGACCTACGAGGTGCGGGGCATGCTCGACCTGACGAGCCTGTGGCAGCTCGTCGACCTCGACCGGCCGGATCTCAAGGTCGAGCCGCTGACACCGGCCATCCCGCCTCGGCTCCTGCCGCCCGACGAGGACGAGCCGACGGACGTCTTCGCCGCGATGCAGGCCGGCGACATCCTCGTCCACCACCCGTATGAGAGCTTCGCGGCGAGCGTCGAGCGGCTGGTCGAGCAGGCGGCCGACGATCCGGACGTCCTGACCATCAAGCAGACGCTGTACCGGACCTCGCTCGACTCGCGCGTCGTGAATCATCTCGTGCGCGCCGCCGAGCTGGGCAAGCAGGTGGTCGTCCTGGTCGAGATCAAGGCCCGCTTCGACGAGCAGGCCAACATCGGCTGGGCGCGGAAGCTCGAAGCCGCCGGAGCCCACGTCGTGTACGGACTGGTCGGGCTGAAGACGCATTGCAAGACGCTGCTCGTGGTCCGCCGGGAGGGCTCGATGCTGCGGCGGTACGTCCACATCGGGACGGGCAACTACAACACCCGGACCGCCCGGACCTATGTCGACCTGGGCCTGCTCACCGTGCGCCCCGACATCGGCGCTGACGTGACCGACCTGTTCAACATCCTGACCGGCCTGTCCCGACAGCGCGAGTTCCGGCGGCTGCTCGTCGCCCCGACCGGGCTGCGCGACCGGTTCCTGTCACTGGTCGACCGCGAGATCCAGCACGCGACGGCGGGGCGCGCCTCCGGAATCGTGCTCAAGATGAATGCCCTGCTCGACCGGGCGTGTGTCGAGGCGCTGTATCGCGCGTCGACCGCGGGCGTCGAGATCGACCTGATCATCCGGGGCGCATGCACGCTCGTCCCCGGCGTGCCCGGCCTGTCGGAGCGGATCCGAGTCCGCTCGATCGTCGGCGAGTTCCTCGAGCACTCCCGGATCTGGCGCTTCGAGAATGGTGGCGGGCCGGAGTGGTACATCGGCTCGGCGGACCTGATGGACCGCAACCTCGATCGCCGGGTCGAGGCGTTCGTCCCGATCGACGATCCGGAGGCGAGAGCCGAGATCGACGAGGTCCTGCGGATCCTGCTCGCTGACGATCGCCGCTCCTGGCTCCTTGCGGCCGACGGTCGCTGGCAGCGCACGGAGCGCGCAAATGGCGTGCCCGGCACGATCGACGCACAGCAGCTGCTCAAGGTGCGCGCCACCGAGCGGTCGCTCGCCGCCGCGGCGCCGCACCGCGCCCACGCCGGCATCGGCTCGCTCGAACCGTGGGCGTAGGTCCTGACGACGGGGAGCCGACAGCCACACAACCGGACGCCCCACTGGAAGCCCCCGCGGAGGCGGCACTCCTGCCATCGCTCGGGGCACAGCCGGGTCCGATCCAGCCGACCGACTCGTTCGCCGCAGCCGGGCGCAAGGCGATGTGGGTCCAGGTCGACCGGCTGCTCCAGCGCGAGGATGCCGTTCGGGATCCGGCGCAGACCGATGCCCTCAAGCGCTACCGCGTGGCCACCCGCCGCCTGCGCGCTGCGCTGCGCGTCTTCCGGGACGCCTATCCCCGACGCGAGACGAAGGCGATCCGGGCAGGGCTCTCGGACCTGGCCGACACCCTGGGGGCGGTCCGCGACCTCGACGTCCGCCTCGACGAGGTGGACCGCTGGGTGCGCGAGGCTGACGCCGGGACCGAGGCCGCGATCGCGCCGCTCCGGCGCAACCTCAAGGCGCAGCGCCAGGCCGCGGCTGCCGCGCTCGGCCGGAAGCTCGACAGCCGAGGGCATCGCCGCCTGATCAATGCCCTCGTGACCTTCGTCACGACGATCGACCCGGACGTGGCACCGCACGCCGGCACGCCCGATCGGGCGACGCGCGACCGCGCCGGATCCAGCGTCTGGGCAGCCTACGAGCAGGTCCGCGCCTATGCCGCGATCGTCCGCTGGGCCGACATGGCGACCCTGCACGGGTTGCGCATCGATGCCAAGCGCCTGCGCTATACGGTCGAGTTCCTGGGCAACGTGCTGGGACCGGAGAAGGACTGGCTGATCGAGCGCCTTGTCGCCCTGCAGGACCATCTCGGCGCGCTGAACGACGCGACCCTGGCGGTCGCGGCCGTCCGGTCGTTCCTCGGCGACCACCACGCGACCCTCTCGCCCGAGGAGCGTGCGGCGGCCATCAGCTACCTCGGCGACCGGGAACGGGAGCTCGCCAGGCTCCGACGCGGCGTCGGGAGGGCGTGGCGTCCCGTGGTCGGGGTCACCTTCGCGCGGCGCATGGCGCGAGTCGTGGTCAGTCGCCCGCTCGCCTGACGCCGCTTCAGCGGTCCCAGCCGCGGGCGAGCTCGCGGACCTCCGCCCGCCAGTCCGGGCCGGCACGTGCGGCGGCGAGGATCAATCCCTCGCGCAGCCCCCCGGCAGCAACGCGCAACCGATCCAGGCGATACCGGTCCAGCGCACCGAGCAGGATCGCGGCGCCGGCCGCGAGGACCGATGCGCGCGAGAGGCGGATGCCGTAGCGCTCCGCGTTCACCTCGGCGGGCGCGACGATCATCAGGGTCAGCGCCCGCCTGACGCGGCGGTGGGTGAGCGTGCGGTTCGCCAACCGCGGGCCGACCCGCAGCAGGCTCCTTGCCGTCCCGCCGACGGCGACCAGCTCGGCCGGCGAGAAGGCGGGTGCGTCGGCCATTGCCAGCAGCGAGTGCCCGAGCACGGCCGCGACCTCTGCCTCCGTGGGCGGATCGTGGCGGACGTACATGCCCGTCAACCGCGTCGCTCCGAGCTGCAGGCCGGCCGCCTCGGGTTCGCGCGCCGGGCCGACAGCAAGAACTTCGGTGCTGCCGCCGCCGACATCGACGATGGCCGAGTCGCGCAGCACGGGCCGGCCCGCCTGGACCCCGATCAGGGCGACGAGCGCTTCTTCATCGTGGCCCAGGACGCGGACCTCGAGCCCCGTCGATGCGGCGATCGCATCGATCGCCTGGGCGGCGTCATTTGCCCGCCGCAGCGGGTCGGTGCCGACGATCGTGATCCGCGAGGCACCGAGAGCCCACGCGCGCATCGCGTAGTTCGAGATCGTCTCGACCAGCCGCTCGCGCGCCTCGCCGAGCCCGCCGGACTCGTCGATCGACCGCCCGAGGCCGAGTAACGCGGACTCGTCATGGAGCGGCTCCAGCACGTGCCCGCGCACGTTCGCGACGAGCAGGTGGACCGAGTACGACCCGATGTCGATCGCCGCGGCGACCTCCGCCTTCGGTCGCTTGCGTGCCATCGGTCGAGTCTGTCATGCGCCCCGCCGCGTCGCCGTTCGGGTCATCGCGCCGGGTGGAGCGTTAACGAACACCCGCTGTTAACACGGAGACGATCGCCCGTTGACCCCTGCCCGCCACGCTCGGACCGGCCTCATCAGTGACATGGGTCGCCACGACCTGTACGTGGCACACGGAGGAAACATCGAGTGATCAGTCGGTCATCACGGTTGGCGAGCCTCGCGCTCGGCGCGATCGTCGTCGTTGCCGGGTGCTCGAACAACTCGGGCGCCACCACCGCCCCGACCAATGCCGCCGGCACGGAAGCCCCCGCCTCTACCGGCGCGATCACCCCGCAGGTCCCGACGGGCAACGTTTCGCTGAGCGGCGCCGGCGCGACCTTCCCGGCCCTGCTCTACCAGGTCTGGGTCGAGAAGTTCAGCGAGGCCTACTCGAACGTCACCATCGACTACCAGGCGATCGGCTCGGGCGGCGGGATCAAGGCGATCACCCAGCAGACGGTCGACTTCGGCGCCTCCGACGCGGCCATGAAGGACGAGGAGATCGCGGCACTGCCGAGCGGCACGAAGCTGCTCCACGTCCCGACTGCGCTCGGTGCCGTCGTGGTCATCTTCAATCTTCTCGGCGCCGATGGCACGACCGCGATCAAGGCACTCAACCTTGACGGGACCACGATCGCCGGCATCTTCCTGGGCAAGATCACGGTCTGGAACGACCCCGCGATCGCCGCGCTCAATCCGGATCTCGCGTCGAACCTGCCGGCGACACCGATCAAGGTCATCCATCGCTCGGACGGCTCCGGCACCACGAACACGTTCACCAGCTACCTGGCCGCGTCCAGCGACGAGTGGAAGAATGGCCCCGGCGTCGGCAAGGAGGTCAACTGGCCGACCGGTGACGGTGCGCCGGGCAACGACGGGGTGTCCGGTGGCGTGAAGTCGGGCGACGGCCGGATTGGCTACGTCGAGCTGCAGTACGCGGTCGTGTCCGGCCTGTCGAGCGCGGCCGTCAAGAACGCCAATGGCAAGTTCGTCAAGGGCTCCTCGGACGGCGTCACCGCCGCGGCCGAAGGCGCGCTCGCGGAATTCCCGGACGACTTCCGGGCCGCGCCGATCATCAACGGGGCCGGCGACACCACCTATCCGATCGCCTCGTACACCTACCTGCTCGTCTACGAGGACCAGAAGGACGCCACGAAGGGCCAGGCCCTCGTCGCGTTCCTGTACTGGGCCCTCACCGACGGCCAGAAGGAAGAGAAGGCGATCGGCTACGCGCCCCTGCCTGCCGAGATCCAGCAGAAGGCGCTCGATGAGCTCCACAAGATCACGACCGGTGGGTCGGCGATCTGGCCGATGTGACGCTCCTCAACTCATGGGCACCCGGCGTCTCGCACGCCGGGTGCCCGTTCTTCTATTCGAGATGACCGTCGACCGATGACAACCGCAGCAAGCACTGCCGCCGCCCGGTTCGGCCGGGCGGCGTCGCGCGTCCCCGACCTTGTCTTCCGCTCCGGGAGCGGCGTGCTTGCGTGGGCGGTCGTCGGGATCCTCGGCCTGCTCGCCGTGCTCCTTGTCCTGAACTCGGGAGAGGCGCTCGGCAAGTTCGGGTTCTCGTTCGTGACCGGGACGACGTGGGACCCGATCGCAGCGATCTACGGCGCGCTGCCGTTCATCGTCGGCACGATCGCCTCGTCCCTCATCGCGATCATCCTGGCGACCCCGATCGGCCTCTTGACCGCGATCTTCCTGGCGGAGCTCGCGCCGCGACGCGTCGCGATCCCGCTCACGTTCACGATCGAGCTGCTGGCTGCGATCCCGTCAGTCGTGTTCGGCCTGTGGGGCGTGTTCGTCCTCGGTCCATTCCTGTCCAAGACCGTCGAGGCGTGGCTGGTGAGCACGCTTGGCTGGATCCCGATCTTCGCCGGGCCGCCGTTCGGGGTCGGCCTGTTCACGGCCGGCGTCATCCTGACCCTGATGATCCTGCCCACCATCGTCGCCATCTCGCGGGACGTGATCACCGCCGTGCCCGACTCACAACGCGAGGCGATGCTCGCCCTCGGCGCGACCCGCTGGGAGATGATCACGAAGTCGGTGCTGCCGTACGCGCGCTCGGGGATCATCGGGGCAGTCATCCTCGGGCTCGGGCGGGCGCTCGGCGAGACGATGGCCGTGACCATGGTGATCGGGAACCGGCCACAGGTGCCGCAGAGCATCTTCGACAGCTCGCAGACGATCGCCTCCCAGATCGCGACGACGTTCAACGAGGCATCTGTCGGGCTCCAGACGTCGGCGCTGATCGGCCTCGGCCTGGTCCTGCTCGTGATCACCATGACGTTGAACGTCATCGCCCGCCTCCTTGTCTGGCGCGTCGCCGGACCCCAGGGCCCGAACTGATGGCCGGTGCCGTGCTCGCTCAGCCGTCGATGGCGGCGCGCCTGACCGGGTCTCGTGTCGGGCGGCGCCGGACGGTGGTGGATCGGTCGATGCGCACGATTGCCATGGGCGCCGCGTTCCTGTGCGCGGCGCCGCTCATCGCCGTCCTGTTCTTCGTCGCCGCGAACGGCATCTCGGCGTTCAGCCTTGACCTCATCACGAAGGCGCCGCGGGCGCTGGGCATCGGCGGTGGCGCCGCGAACGCGGTCGTGGGCACGCTCCAGATGGTGCCCGTGGCGGCCCTGATCGCGGTGCCTGTCGGCGTCCTCGGGGCGGTCTATATCGCCGAGTTCGCGAACCGGCGCTCGGCCCGGGTCATCCCGTTCTGCGCTGACGTGCTCGTCGGCGTGCCGTCGATCCTGATCGGCATCTTCGTGTTCACGTTCCTGGTGCTGCCGTTCCACCAGTTCAACGCATTCGCGGGCAGCGTGGCACTGGCCGTGATCATGATCCCGGTCGTGATGCGCACGACCGAGGAATCGCTGCACCTCGTCCCGAACGCGCTCCGCGAGGCGTCGCTTGCCCTCGGGGTCCCGGCCTGGCGGACGGTGCTGTCCGTGGTCCTGCGCACGGGCCTGCCGGGCATCCTGACGGGAACGATGCTGGCGATCGCCCGGGCAATGGGCGAGACCGCGCCGCTGCTGTTCACGGCGCTCGGCAGCCGGGTGGTCAACGTCGGCGACTTCGGTCGGCCGATGGACGCGCTGCCGCTGTTCATCTACGTCAACGCCCGTCAGCCGGTCGATGCCCTGAACCAGCAGGCGTGGGGCGCGGCGTTCCTGCTGTTGCTCGTTGTGCTCATCATCAACGTCGCGGTCCGGGCTCGGTCCTGGGGCCAGCGGATCGGCTAGGGTGGAAGAAATGAACCTGGAGACTGCGGTCCGAGGGCCCGATGCGGCGATCGAGGGCCCACCCGGGCGTTCCGAGCCCGCGCCGGTTCCGGTCATGCCGGTTCCACGGCCGGTCGTGACGCCGAGCGAGCCCGCACCGGCCGCGGAGGGCGGCGGCGAGATCACGATCAAGGGCCTGAGCGTCTACTACGGCGGCTTCCGGGCGGTGCGCGACGTCGAGCTCACGATCCCGCCGCGAGCCGTGACCGCGATCATCGG
>Ga0070698_100003361_pt1 | contig 17610 bp, 16 predicted proteins | sample KBSK1502metaG_FD_65477 | JGI IMG/M metagenome (GOLD analysis project Ga0070698, IMG submission 65477) | Corn, switchgrass and miscanthus rhizosphere microbial communities from Kellogg Biological Station, Michigan, USA - KBS K1-50-2 metaG | ecosystem: Host-associated > Plants > Roots >...
TCGAGCTCGCTCCAAGTTTCTCGACCAGTGTCAGAAAGGTAAGCGAGACGACCAGGTTCGAAGCCCAGTTGAATGTGGCCGCCGTGCCCTCGGCGAGGCCGCGAATTTTTAGGGGATAAATCTCGGCGATCAACAGCCAGAAGATCGGCCCGAGGCTGATTGCAAATGAGGCCACGTATCCCATCAAGCAAATCACAGCGATCCAGGCCAGTTGTCCCGATGGATTTGAGATGCGGAAACTCAAACCGAGCACACCAAGCGTGATGATCATTCCGGCAATGCCGACGAGCAGCAGCGGGCGGCGGCCTGCCCGGTCAACTAGGAACATCGCCACGATTGTCATGGCGACATTTACAACGCCAACGCCCACGGTCGCCAGAATTGCGCCGGAAGCGGAATTGAACCCGGCAGACTGAAGAATTCTCGGCGCATAATAAATCACCGTGTTGATGCCGGTAATTTGCTGAAATATGGCGAGTCCTAATCCAACAACGAGAGCAGGCCGCACCTGCCGACGCAGCAGATCGCTCCAGTGTCCGCTTTCGGCTTGCTGCGCCAGGCTCGCCTTGATCTCTTCGATCTCGACGTTGACATCGGACAGCCCTCGGATGCGCACGAGTACCCGATGCGCGACCTCATCATAACCGCCACGAATAAGCCACCGCGGAGTTTCCGGCAGAAAAAACATTCCGGTGCCGAAGACCAGCGCCGGTACGACGGCCAGTCCAAGCATCCATCTCCAGCCCTCAACGCCGGCAAAAGCGTAATCGGTCAGATAGGCAACGACGATGCCGACCGTGACGGCGAGTTGAAAAAGCGATACAACCCAGCCACGCGCGTGCGGAGGCGCGACTTCGGACAGATAGACCGGAACGTTTGTTGAAGCGAGCCCAATCGCCAAGCCGAGAACGACGCGGCTAACAATCAGGATTGTGGGCGACGGTGCTACGGCGCTGGCGAGCGCGCCGATACCGAAGATCGCCGCCGTCACCAGCAAGACTCTTCGTCTGCCGAACAGATCGGCCGCCTTTCCACCAAAGATCGCGCCAATTGTTGCACCCAACAAAACTCCACTCACGACGACTTCCTCGGCTGCAGTCGTTAGGCCAAATTCGCGCTTGATAAAAATAAGCGCGCCCGAGATAACACCCGTGTCGTAGCCGAACAGAAGACCACCCAACGCGGCGAATAATGCTGCGACGTAAACGAACCTGGTACCGCGCAGGTGCGCACCGTTCAACGCAGCAATCTCCTTGTCAGCCATAGCTGTCGATCTTACTCATCCATACGATCGCGAGAAGTCTGACAACCGATCTCTGGTTTCTCAAAGAAATTGGACGGCCCAATAATTCCGGTGTACGGGTTCCCCTGGGGAACGCGAAAATGAGCGAAGATCGAACAAAAGACGCATACAGTTCGGGTAAGAGTTTGCGGATTCTGGTGGTCGAAGACCATGGCGACACCCTGCAAGCCTTGTCCAATCTGCTCACCCATTTTGGGCACGAAATTTCGGTGGCTGATGATGCAGAGAGTGCGCGAAAGATTATCCGTTCAAAAGATCTTGACGTCGTCCTGGCCGATATCGGTCTCCCGGACGGCAGCGGTTATGATCTGGTTGCCGAGGCCAAACGAAAACGACCCGTTAAAGCGGTAGCACTGACCGGATTCGGAGCGCCGAACGATATAGAGCGCGGCAAGGAAGCCGGTTTCGATTTTCACCTGACCAAACCGGTGGACTTTCACGAACTGCGAGCCGTTCTCGGCCAAATCGCGGTGTAACAATCATCACCGCGAAAAGTGGCCTCTTAAAGCGCCGGTCGCTTCGCGAGTTTCATCCCGAGTTCTTTGACGAGGAAGGCCCAGCGGTCGGCGGTTTCTTCGATAATTTTCGTTGTCGGTTTGCCGGCGCCGTGACCGGCTTTGGTTTCGATTCGGATCAACGTGGGCTTATCGCAACCTTGCGCTGCCTGGAGTGTTGCGGCGAATTTGAAGCTGTGCGCCGGGACTACGCGATCGTCGTGATCGGCGGTCGTGATGAACGTCGCCGGGTAACAACAACCTTTGGCGATGTGATGGAGCGGCGAGTACGAGTAGAGATACGCGAAGTCATCCGGCTTCTCGGAGCTCCCGTAATCGGACGTCCAGGCCCAGCCGATGGTAAACTTCTGGAAACGCAGCATGTCCATGACGCCAACGTTTGGCAAAGCGGCGCCGAAAAGATCGGGACGTTGCGTGATGCACGCGCCAACGAGCAATCCACCGTTGCTGCCCCCGCCAATCGCGAGCTTCGATATCGATGTAAACTTGTTATCGATTAAATACTGCGCGGCCGCGATGAAATCATCGAACACGTTTTGCTTCGTGTGAAGCATTCCGGCCTCGTGCCAGTTCTCGCCGTATTCGCCGCCGCCGCGCAGATTCGCGACAGCGTAAATGCCGCCCATTTCCATCCACACCAGATTCGCCGGTGCGAACGATGGCGTGCTGGAAATATCGAAGCCGCCATAGCCATAAAGGTAAGTCGGCATCTGGCCGTCTCGTTTCATTCCTTTTTTATATGAGATAAACATCGGAACGCGCGTGCCATCGGCGCTGCGGTAAAAGACCGGTTCGGTCGTGTAATCGTCCGGATTAAATTTCACGTTCGGTTTGAACAACAGCTCACTTGCGCACTTGTCGAAATCGTAGCGGAAGATTTCCGTGGGCGTGGTGAAACTCGTGAACGAGTAAAACGTTTCGCGGTCTTTGCGTTTTCCGCTGAATCCGGCGGCGGTGCCCAACCCTGGCAGCGCGATCTCGCCGTCAGCCGATCCGTCCTCCTTAAACAATTTCACCGCACTGTGCGCGTCCTTTAAGTAGACCGCAACGAAGCGATCGCCAACGGAACTGGCCCCTTCGAGTTTATCTCTCGATTCCGGAACCAGCTCGTCAACCTTCAGAGGTTTGCTGGTGTCGATGGAAATGATGCGGCCCAGCGGCGCGTTCAGGTTCGTCCGAAAGACAAACACCGGCCCTTCGTTGTCGATGAAATCGTATTCGGCGTCAGCTTTGTCCAACAGCTCAACGACTTTGGAATTCGGACCGGCCAGGTTTTTGTAAAAGATGCGGTTCTTTGGATCCGTACCGCGCTGCACGGTAATGATGAGATAGCGGCCGTCGTCGGTGACTTCAGCATTGAAAAGCCATTCCTTCTGATCGGGCCGCTCGTAGATCAGTTTGTCCTGCGATTGCGGCGTGCCGAGTCGGTGGAAAAAAAGTTTGTGATTATAAACCTGAGCGCGGAGTTTGTTTTCGGGTTTGTCGTAACGACTGTAGAAAAATCCGCTGCCGTCTTTTTTCCACGACACGTTGGAGAACTTGACCCAATCCAACAGATCTTGCCGGTCCTTGCCGGTCCCCACGTCGCGCACTTTCCATTGCTGCCAATCGGAGCCGGCAGTGGCGAGGCCATAAGCCATCAGCCTGGCGTCGTCAGTCACGTCAAGTCCGCCCAGCGCGATCGTGCCGTCCTTGGCCAGCAGATTTGGGTCGAGCAACTCGCGCGGCGTCCCGGAAAAATTCGTTGTGGTATAGAGCACATTCTGGTTTTGCAGACCGGTGTTCTTCGAGAAGAAATAGTGCCCGTCTTCCTTGAACGGCACGCCGAAGCGCTCGTAATCCCATACTTCGGTCAGCCGTTTCCTGATTCCGTCGCGTTCCGGGATCGTTTTCAGAAAATCGAACGTGATCTTGTTTTCCGCTTCGATCCACGCCAGCGACTCGGGCGAGTCGGGATTTTCAAGCGGCCGGTAAGGGTCCGCGACTTTTACGCCGTTGTAATCGTCCACCTGATTGCTTGTCGGCGCGGCGGGATACTTGAATTGCGTCTGAGCGTCGGTGTTTTGAACGAGCGTCAACAGCCCGGCAGCCACCAGAAATGTGAAATGCATAATTGCGCCAACTATGTCGAACACCGGCGAGATGAGCATCTGTTTTTTCAGAATTCGGAATGCCGATACCCAAAAAGCGACATAGACGAAGCCCGTTAAAGCGAGCTAACTGCGTTACGAAGCAGTCAACGCTATGTTGCTAAACGAGTTCCTCAAAGAGCATCGCAAGGTGGAGCTGCAAGAATACAAGGCCCAAGAACAGCAGAAGGAAATAGATGCCCTGAAAGCAGAACTGAAAGAGCAAAAAGTGCTCATCCTAGGCGCGAATTCTAGTGCGAAATGAGATTTTTCTTGAATCCCTATGGTACGAAAATCTTTTCTGAAACAAATGGAGAAATTCCAGGTTGTGGTGGTTGGCGATGACGGGATTTTACGGTGCGGACGAGGCGGGTTCTGAGCTTCCCGTGCTTAGCACACATACACCAGCTGAGGCAGTCACCGTGAACCTCGGCGCCCGTCATCGCCATCAACTCACGTACGACAAACTCTTTCCGGCGTCGCCGATTGTTGATGCCTGTTTGCTTGCTAAAAACGTTCCGGCATGGAGCCCGCCCCAGTCGGGGGGAGTCGAGCGAAATAGACAATGCCACCCCGGGATGAGCTTTCGGGAGAAAGCCAATCAATCGAAGCCCAGAATCACGCGCGTTCCCGCCCGTCTAACGCGCAATAAACCACGCGGGTTCGCGTGACCAGCGTTGAATTTGACCTTCGCGAAACTCGGCCTAGCGACCCAATTTGCGCCGCAAGGCAGCGACGCCGAGCAAAGCGAAACCAAGTAGAGAGATTGTCGAGCCGCCATCCGGAACATTTGCAAAAGTAGGTCCGCCCTGGACGACGTGGCCTGCTTTAACAGGTTGGACAACGAAAAATGCGGTAGCCGCGGCCAAGATGAGTACGAGCTTAAAAGAGGACTTCATATGCGATAGAAAGAGCAACAACCATGCCAGTTTTTCAGATACTGCATCCACCTGTGGTACAGACCGTTGTAAGGAACAATAGACATTAAGTTGTAAGGAATAGCAGACATTTGTAAGATAATTCGACAATAATCTGGCTGCGTTCCCGGCGGCAAAGAGCCCCGGCGAATTTGAGCTTGCAATTTTGGCCGCAGGGCTGTCATAAAACAAGGATGGATAAGCACTCTCGCGCCTTCTCCAGACTCGGAAAGGGAAAATCAAAGCGGTTATCCGCCGTTGGAAGAAAGCGACTCTCTCACAAGCAAGTTGTCCCGGATCAGTGGGTTGAATTAGCAACCGACGCAATACGGGACGGCCATACAACGGTCGACTCGTTCGTTGCCCTTTTTCACCCAGAGGTAAGGTTCATAGCGTTCCGAGCCTATATCGCAGCTATGGTGACCTTCACGGCAAAAGTGGCAATGCTAACCGGATCTGCCAGACCCTCTGGTCAGCGTCGAACTTCAGGGTCTCGAAAATTGAGTTAGCGACTCATTTTGCGCCGCAAGGCAGCTGGTTTCGGGGAGACCATGGAAAATCGGGCGGATTCAGGCACACTGCTTTGCGCGAAACCTGACGTCTGGATTTTTGTCCGTCATCCTTCTAACTTCTACGTTCTGACTTCCTGAAGCAGTCCCCGTAGTTCAACGGATAGAACGGAGGTTTCCTAAACCTTAAATGTGGGTTCGATTCCCGCCGGGGACGATTTGCGTGATTCACCTGTTTGAGACTCTCTGGGAATACATGTCAGTCCAGGCTTCGATTGATTCGCTCGCTCCCGCTCGCTCACCCTTGCGGGCTTCGTCCATGTCGCTCGACTCCCGTCGGCTCGATTCCCGCCGGGGACGATCAACATCCGGGAGCTCCGCCGATTGAGTTGAGATCGGCAATTACTGCATGGGGAAGTTGCACCCCCGAAGCCTGAAGATTCTCACGAAAGTGCTCCAGGGAAGATGTTCCGGGGATCAGCAGGATGTTGGGGGATCGCTGGAGAAGCCAGGCAAGCGCAACCTGCATCGGCGTGGCCTGCACTTTCGTTGCGGCTGCGTCAAGTACCGAGGACTGCAATGGGGTGAAGCCTCCCAGCGGGAAAAACGGAACATAACCTATACCTTGCGCGGCGAGGTCATCGATAAAGACGTCATCGCTTCTGTGTGCCACGTTATAAAAATTCTGCACGCAAACTATTTCTGTGATGCTCTGAGCCTCCGTCAACTGTTTGGGAGTAACGTTGCTCAAGCCGATATGGCGAATCAGTCCCTGGCGCTTGAGTTCGACGAGCACGCGCAGCGGTTGCTCAATCGAGCCCTCCGATGGTTCCGTGACTTCTCCAACCCGGAGATTGACCACGTCGAGACTCTGAACGGCAAGATTTCTCAGGTTGTCATGAACACCGTCGATTAACTCCTGGCGGGAAAGAGCATGAATCCAGGATTTGTCTGCACCGCGACGAGCGCCCACTTTGGTGACGATCACCAGACCATCCGGATAAGGATGTAGTGCCTGCTTGATAAGCTGGTTGGTCACATGCGGACCATAAAAGTCGCTGGTATCGACGTGGTTCACGCCAGCGGCTACCGCTTCGCGCAGCACGGCTACGGCGGCGCCCGGATCGCGCGGTGGTCCCCACACACCCGGACCGGCGAGCTGCATCGCGCCGTATCCCATCCGACGCAAGGTTAAGGAAGAACCAGGTAGGGTGAAGGTGCCGCCGAGCCTGGTTGCGTCGGACGATCGAAATTCCGTGGAGTTATTCATAGGTAAAGCAGCTGCGACAACGCTGTAACCGCGAGGTCAGGGCGCAAGGAAGTCGCGGATCGCCGCCGCGATTTCTTTCGCATGTGTCTCGAGCGCGAAGTGGCCCGTGTCGAAGAAGTGGACGGTCGCACCGGGAAGGTCGCGTTTGAAGGCCTCGGCTCCTCGCGGTAGGAAAAACGGATCGTTCTTTCCCCATACCGCCAGGAAGCGTGGCTTGCGGATCCGGAAATAATTTTGAAACGCTGGATAGGCCGCGACGTTGCTCTTGTAATCGCCGAAGAGGTCCAACTGGATTTCGTCTGCGCCCGGTCGGGCCAAATAAAAATTATCGAGAGAATAGCCGTCCGGAGAAACCCCGGTCACGTCAGGCACACCTTGCGTGTACTGCCAGCGCGTCGTGTCGGGCGCGAGGAAGCTGCGGAGTGCTTCTCGGTTAGCCTGCGACGGTTCCTGCCAATAGGCCCGAATTGGATTCCAGCCGTCGCTGAGGCCATCTTCCTAGGCGTTGCCATTCTGGGAAATGATTGCAGTAAGGCGATCCGGGTGCCGAACGGCAAGGCGGAAGCCAACGGGTGCGCCATAGTCGAAAACGTACATCGCGAAACGAGTGAGACCGATCACTTCAGTGAAGCGATCGATGACATTCGCGATATTCTCGAACGTGTAAGCGAACGTACCGCGCGCCGGCATGTCGGACTGCCCGAACGCCGGTAGATCGGGAGCGACGATGCGAAACCGGTCGGCGAGTTGCGGAATGAGATCGCGGAACATGTGGCCGGCGGTGGGAAAGCCGTGCAACAAGAGAATCGTCGGCGCCTCCTTCTGCCCAGCCTCGCGGTAGAAAATGTTGATGCCGTCGAAATCCACCTTGCGGTAGGTGACCGTGTCCATAAAGAAATCCTTTCGCTTTTGTGATCGTACTTCGCATCTGGTGCATAGGTAGGATGCTGCGAAGGCTTGGATGAGATTCGTTGGCGTAGCCGAATCTCGGTTAGTCTCTACAAATCGACGACGACGTCGCGAACCGGTTGCGAGCAGCAAACGAGAAGGTTGCCGTTGGCCGGCTTGTCGAGCGGTTCCGGTGCGTACGTTACTGTCCCCGAAACCAACCCGCTCTCGCAGCTGTGACAAACGCCGGTCCGGCACGACCAACGGACCGGTACGTCGCACGCCTCGGCCAACTCCAAGATACTGTGGTAGGCGGACGCTTTCCAGTGTGCGGCAATGCCACTGCGCGCGAAAAAGACCACGGGACCAGTGTTGGCGTCGTCGTTGGGCAGATGCGGAGCTCGCGTCGCTGCGCCGACGACACCAGGCGTCATGGACTCGCTGCCGTTGAAAATTTCGACGTGAATACGCTGCGGCGCCACTCCCAAAGTCGTGAGCACTCCTTTCATATCTGACATGAAACGACTCGGCCCACAGAGATAGACATCGGCCTCTCGCGGAACGCCGACCTCTTCGAAGACGGATCGCGACAGATGACCAGTAGCGTTGAAATCTTCACCTACCTTGTCGCGCGAATCCTGCCTGCTGTAACAAACAAAGCTGCGGCTGCGCGGCAGCGCGAGCATGAGGCGGCGGACTTCGGCGGTGAATGGCCGATGTTGCCCATCGCGAGCCGCGTGCAACCACAACACGTGCCGCGTCGAGCGTGCGGCCGCCAGCACGTGCAGCATGGCCAGAACAGGCGTCGCCCCGATTCCAGCACTGAGCAGAACTACCGGGCGCTCTCCCGACTGGAGAATGAAGCTTCCGCGCGGCGAGCTCACATCGAGAGCATCGCCCACCCGGATATGGTCCCGCAGGAACGTTCCAGCGGCCCCATTCGGCTCAATCTTCACGCTGATTCGATAACGCTCCGCCGAAGGGGCAGCCGAAAGCGAGTAACAGCGAAAAATTGGCGGATCACCGGTGGTCGGTTGAAGACGTAAGACGACGTACTGGCCAGGGAGAGCCGTTGGCAATGGTTGACCGTCCGCTTTCTGCATCGTCAGCGAGAGGACGTCCGCAGACTCCTGATCGATCGCCGTCACCGCCAGCGGCCGAAATCCAGGTGTAACCGGATGCGCAGCTGCTGCCGGTGCGAGACCTGCGTTACCATTCTCAGCGGCAGACGTTGTTTGGCTCTGCAGTAACGCCTCAAACGACGAACGCCACCCAGGCGAGAGCGCTTCGATCTGCAACGCTCGCTGCAGACGATCGCACGGATGGTTTGGCGAATAGAGCAGCGCACTGATTTCTGCGACGGTCATCCGTTCTTTCGCCTCTCCCACTTTCATGATTTCGTCGCCAGCGCCAACATCGCCTTCCTGCAGGACGCGGAAGTAGAAGCCCGGCCTTCCGCTCGATGTCAGTAAAGCTGGCATCCGGGGTTCGTTCATCCGGATGCCGACGCGATAGCACGTAACGCGAGGTTGAGTGATCTCAAATAGCGCGCTGCCGATCTGGTAACGGTCGCCGATGAACACGGCATCGTCGGCCAGTCCTTCGATTGTGAAGTTCTCGCCGAACTGTCCGTGGACAAAATCCGTCCTCTTCAGCTGCTCTTGCCAATAGCGATACGATTCGATCTGGTAGACGAAAACGGCGCGCTGCTCGCCTCCGTGCCCAGCCAGGTCACCTTGACCGTCTCCGTCCAGATTCAACCTGCCGACCCGACAGCGGCCAGGCACCGGATCCTTCCAGATCCCGGTGTGAACGGTGCGACCCTTCCACTCGATGTCGCGCGGAAGTCCGACGTTTACCGATAATAGTCGAGGCATGTCTCTCCGTTGAACTACGGGAACAATTTCAGAGATCGGATCTCGGATGCCGATGTTAACGCAAGAGGCGAGTCGAGTAAATCAAGCACGATGCTTCATCGCATCAACGCAATGAGCCGGCTGCGGCTGGTGACTTCGAGCTTACGAAAGATCGCGTGGAGGTGCTTTTTCACCATCGGCAAGCTCAAGCAGGCGTCATCAGCGATCTCCTGGTTACTCCGCCCTTCACAAACAAGTCGGGCAATCTCCTGTTCGCGCCTAGTGAGTCGGATGAGATGAGGTAAATTCGAGCTGGCCGGCTCCGTATGCGCACGAGCCTGACGGCGCAAATCTTCGCACTCGATAAGAAAATGGGGCTGCGCCAGGCCGCATGAAGTGAGTTGCTTCAGATGGAGCGTCGCTCGCAAATGCGGCGATCGCGGATGATGCACCCGTTCTTCTTTAAAGCCTATTTGCGGTGCGATCGGACGTTGCGCGTGCGCCCATTGTTGTTTGAGCAGACGGCATCGATCCAAAATCTCAGCCGGAATCGGTGAGGCCGCTTTTGTCAGTTGCGCGTCCTCGGGTCCTTTCTCCCAAACGGCGCAGAAGTCGCGCGCGGCCCGGTTTTGATAAATCGGCTTCAAGTTCCACCGCAAGAGAATCGTCGGCAATGGGAGTCGGCTCAGGAATGCTTCAAGATCCATTCGCAATGAGTGTTCGCGCTCGAGCGACCTGAGCCGGCAAAGAGCGGTCAGAAACTGCGGATAAAGCTGCCGGATTAGATTCATCTCCGCTGGTGAGAGATCGCCCTGTGTCGCCGTGCGCATGATTGCAATCACACAAATGAGCCTCTGGCGTTTCCAAAAAAACAGGCAGACACCATACGCGCATTTTTGAGGCGCCATGTAACGGCGATAAAAGGCCGACTTCATCAAGCTGATTCGATTTGAAAAGAGGTCGCGAATTCGCACGAACCTCTGGCTCTGTTGCGCGGCGATATAATTCTCGAGCGGCTCCGCGGTGAAAAACCCGTCAGGCATGGGCAATGTCCATCTCGCAATCATTGGCAAAATTGGATTGGGCTGAAGCATGAGGCCTATTAAACGATTTGGGATCGCGGCGGCGAGCAACTGCTGGATGGCTTTCCAGAACGAACCGACGTCCATCGCTGCGTGCAGGCTGAGCAAAGTTTTTTCCAATGACGGATCGATCACCGCCTCGCGCTTCATGTTAACCCTGGAGGTCCGCTTCATTTGCCTGCCCCCGCGCCGCATGCTCTCGCAGCCGCGTTTCTTTTGCCGTAGCCTTAGGCTGCGCTTATTCCCGGAACGCTCAACGATCGAGAAATGAAAAAGGCAACCTAAGTTACCTGGCGATCATCCAGCATTGCGCGAGTGTCTAACCCATGCAAACGAAACTACCATTAAATGGGACAATTCAACATCCCGACTTGGCAGAGGCATTGCGCGGAGAGAACGGCACATTCTTTTGCCAGCAAGGTGGCCAAGGCTACATTGTAACGGCAGCGGAAGGCTTCTCCATTAAATCATTGCGGCCAGTCGGTCGCAAGATCGTGGAAGCCAGTGTGCCCATGCAGAGTTTTACTCCAGAACCTTGGGCGATTACCAAAATCTCCGAGGATGTTCTTGAGTTTAGCGCTGTACCACAGCAATCCCCCCGCCAACAGCGAGCCGCCTAAAGGCTAAAAAAGTGCCCCGTGTGTTTTAGCACACGCGGGGCGATTGGCGGCTGAACAACGAAGACAAGCAACTCGACAGAGTTTGCCGAATTCGGGAAAGCTGGGCCAGTCAGCAGACAAGACGCGCCAAAGCAAAAAGCGCGAAGAGAAGAAATCAACCGCCCCGGTGGGGAAACTCACCGGGGCTTTTGATTTTTCTCCTCAGCGCGCGACACCTATTCGCAAAGATTAAGTCACGCCTGTTTCCAGCCGTCGCCGTTCCCATCCGACGCGAGCGCCGGTGCCATTTCCGGCGCAAGATCTGCCTCTTCCGGTGCGCCTTCCCAGCCTACGTCCATGAGAGATTTCTCGTGATGCTCTTTTGCGATGAGCATGTAGAGCGATGGCACAATGAACAGAGTGAAAATCGTTCCGATAGTCATGCCGCCAACCAGCACAAGACCGATCGAATTTCGTGCCGCAGCGCCGGCGCCGGTAACGAGCGTGAGTGGAAAGTGACCTGCGACAGTTGCAACGCTCGTCATCATAATCGGACGCAAACGAATGCGCGCGGCTTGCGCGACGGCAGCCAGTTTTGTCAGACCCTGCCGTTGTAATTCATTCGCGAACTGAACGATCAGAATTCCGTTCTTCGAAACGAGACCGACCAGCGTCACCAGACCGACTTGGGAGTAGATGTTGAACGACGTAGTCCAACGATCGGTGAAGAACTGCCCGAACGGCATTTTCAAAAACATGAAGAGACCCGCGCCGAACATGGCGAGCGGGACCGATCCCAACAGAATAATGAACGGATCGCGGAAACTGTTGAACTGCGCCGCCAGGACGAGAAAGATCAGCACCAGCGAAAGCAAAAACACGCCCAAAAACTTGCTGCCTTCGGTCTGCAACTGGCGCGACTCGCCCGTGTAATCGAGCACGTAACCTTTCGGCAGAATCTTGTTTGCCTCATTCTGCAGAAACTTCAGAGCAGCATCGAGCGAAACGGCCGGAACCCCGCTGATGGTGACCGCGTTTAGCTGTTGCATCCGATTGAGCGAACGCGCGACGGTTTTGTGGTTGATGGAAGCGACCGTGCTCAGCGGGATGAGCTGGTTGTTCGGTCCGCTGACGTAAATATTTTTCAACTGCTCAGGATTTAATCGATCGACGCGCTTGATTTGCGGAATCACTTTGTAACTGCGCCCTTCGATGTTGAACCGGTTGACATAATTGCCGCCGATACTGGCCGAGATATCGGCGCCCACTTGCTGCATGTCGAGACCGAGCGCCGCGACCTTATCGTGATCGAAATTGATCGCCGCTTGGGGCTGGTCGATTTTCGTATCGATGTCGCCAAATTGGAAAATATGCGCCTGCATTGCTTTCGCGAAAATCTGTTTCGCGAATTCGAGAATGCGTTCCTGGTCGGCAGTCGAAGTGATCACGAAGCTGACAGGAAAATTATCAGCCCCCGGGAGCGCCGAAGGCATGATAGGAAACATTTGGATGCCGGGAATCGCGCCGAGTTTTGCCTGGATTTGCGGCAGGTAGGCCTTGGTCGGCGTTTTGCGAACGCCCCATGGCTTCAAGACCATTCCGCCAAATCCGCTGTCTGGGAACGTAAGTTGAAACGTAAACCGCGTGTCCGGGAGGTTCTGAAAGACTTTCCCAGCAGCATCCGCGTAACGGATCGTGTCGTCGATGGTCGCGTTTGCCGGAGCGGTGATGATTCCAAAGATCACCCCCTGATCCTCTTTCGGCGCCAATTCCTTCGTCCCAAGTTTCGGAATGGTCGCGAACATAAGGACCGCGAGGAGCGAAATGCCCGCCCAAAAAATGTAGACCGCCGGCCGCGCATTCAGCGTGCGATCGAGATGACTTCCGTACCAATCCCGGAAGCGGTCGAACGTTCGATTAACGACCCCACTGAATCCCTTATCGGTGTGGCCGGCGCGCAAAAGATGTGCCGACATCATTGGCGAAAGTGTCAATGCGACGATACCGGAAATGAAAACCGCGCCAGCAAGGGTCAGGGCGAATTCGCGAAAGAGCGCGCCGGTTAAACCGCCTTGGAGCGCGATTGGCGTATAAACCGCCGCCAGCGTGATCGTCATTGCAATGATTGGCCCGATCAGTTCGCGCGCGCCGACGAGGGCGGCGTTCATGCGCGACATGCCATCGCGCAAATGTCGCTCGACGTTTTCGACAACGACGATCGCGTCATCGACCACCAATCCGACGGAAAGCACAATCGCCAGCAGCGTCAGCAGGTTGAGGCTGAACCCGAATAACTGCATGAGAAATAGCGCGCCGATCAGCGAAATTGGAATCGCGACGACCGGCACCACCACCGAGCGGATCGAGCCGAGGAACAAAAAGATTACGACCATCACAATGAGTAATGTGTCAATCAACGTCTTTACGACTTCGTGGATAGCGTCGTTGATGTACGCCGTAGCATCGTAGGCGATTTCGCCTTTCATTCCGGCCGGCAATTCCCTTTGAATTTGCTCCATCTCCGCGCGAACGCGTTTGATCACGTCCACCGCATTCGCATTCGGCAGCACGTAAATTCCCATGAAGACTGCTTTCTGTCCCGAGAACCGCACTTCGGTGTTGTAATCTTCCGCGCCGAGCTCGACGTCCGCGATGTCGCTCAACCTGACGAGATTTCCTTTCTCCTGGCGAATGACTAGTTTTTTGAAATCATCCACCGTGTGCAGGTCGGTGTTCGCAGTCAGATTGACCTGAAGCAGCGAACCTTTCGTATTACCGACGGCCGAGAGAAAATTATTTCGCGCAAGCATGTTGCGCACTTGGGCTGGGCTGATGTTTAGCGCAGCCATCCGGTCCGGTTTCATCCAGATGCGCATCGCGAAGGTGCGGCCGCCGAGAATGTCCGCTTTCTGCACGCCGCCGACTGCAGTGAGGCGCGGCTGCACCAGTCGCACGAGATAATCGGTCACTTCGTTGGGCTGCAGAATATCCGACGTGAAACTTAAATACGCCGAAGCTTGCTGCGAATCGGCAGACTGAATTTCGAGTACAGGGATTTCAGATTCGGGAGGTAAATCACGGCGGATCGCATCAACTTTCGAGCTGATATCGGACAATGCTTTGTTCGCGTCGTAGTTCAGTTTCAGGCGCACAGTGATGACTGATTGCCCCTGTTTGCTCTGCGACTGGATGTAATCGATTCCGTCAGCCGCGGCGATGGCTCGCTCGAGCGGCGTTGTAATAAATCCCCTAACGAGTTCAGCGTCGGCGCCCACATAAACTGTGGTGATCGTGATCGCCGCGATGTCGCTGCGCGGATATTGGCGTACGTTGATCGTCCGCATCGCCTGCAAACCGGCAATCAAGATCACAAAGCTAACAACCAGCGCCAGCACCGGGCGCTTGATGAAAAGGTCAGTGAAGGATTTCATGTCCTCGATCGCTACGAATCGATTGGTTTCGGATTTACCTGCGAGTTCGGCGCCAGATCGTTGTTGATCGTCACCGTCATTCCGTTTCGCAGTTTGAAAACTCCCGTGCTCACAACAGTTTCGCCGGCCTTCAATCCTTGCGTAATTGCGACGAGATCGCCGCGCGCTTCACCGACGCGCACAAATTGCTGTCGAATCACTTGCGATTCTTTGCCGGTCTTTTGGTCTTTCTTTTTCTCAATCACAAAAACCGAGTCGCCGAACGGCGCATAGGAAATTGCGGATCCCGGGACGATAAGCGCCCTGTGTTTTTCGGGCAACGTGACTTCCGCTTTCGCGAACATTCCGGGCCGTAGCACGTGATCGGGATTCTCCAGCGTAGCCTGCAGCGTGATGTTGCGCGTGCTCGAATCCACCATCGAATTAATTGCGGTCACCTTTCCGGGAAATACATGGTCGGGAAGAGCGTCCGTGGTCACGTGCACCTCCAAGCCTGGCGTTAACTGACCAAGATATTGTTGGGGCAAGGCGAAATCGGCGAAGAGTGAGTCGAGTGAAGTGAGCTGCACCACTTGTTGGCCCGAGTTGATCATTTGCCCGACGTTCACCTGACGAATCCCGAGCTGGCCATCAAATGGCGCGATAATCGTCTTCTTCCGAATATTAGAGCGCATTTGATCGGCAACAGCATTCAGCCTGTTGAATTTCGATTGCGCAGCATCGAGTTCAGCCTTTGAAACCACCTTTTGCGACGCAAGGCCGCGAGTTCGCTCCAAGTCCTGCCGTCCCAGCTCGGCTTCGGCTTCTGCCGATCGCAAAAGCGCCTCTTCGGCCGACGCGTCGAGTTGGAGCAACAAAGCGCCTTTCTTCGCGGTACCGCCGTTTTCGAACGCGATTTGGCTGACGACTCCGCCAAGCTCGCTGGAAACGACTGCGCCCTGTACCGCCGAGATCGAACCGACCGCCGACAACGTCGGCGCCCAATCTTCTTCTTTCACAGTTACGCTCGATACTGTCGTCGGCGGCATCACCATGGGTGTAGACGTCATTTTGACGATTTGCAGAATTTTGATGCCAAAAGCGAAAACCAAAATGGCGGTCAGCAGACCTATCGCAATGCCAATCGGCCGCCAGCGACGGCGCGGTCTGGCATTCGATTGCACTGGAACGCTTGAAATACTCTTTGCCACGTCATGCATAAGCGAGTTCTCCCTCCGGTTTGAATAACAAACGCCAAAGTCTGCGTGTTACTTCCAGTTGTCGCGTGCGGCGCTCTGCTGCGGTCATTTCCTGCGGCCGTAAGACATCCAGCATCAACATTCCGCGCGCGACGGCAAAAATTAGTTCCGCCAGATCATCGGGTGTTAGATTGTTTCCTGTATTTTGCCCTTCCGGAGCGCGCGCAATTAAATCTCTTACTCCATTCATCGCCGTTTCCAAAACATCGCGAACCAAATCCGCCATTTGCGGATTTCGCGAGGCTTCAGCGTAAAGATCCACGACGAACGCGGAGATCAGTCGCGGCTCATTTTCGCAGCAATGTGCCGTGAATAAAATTTCCAGCGATTCAAGGAGGGTCGGCGCCTGGCGCGCGCGTTCAAGCATCTGCTGAATTTCCTCCTTATGTCTGGCGGCCATCGCAGAAATGACCGCCTCCTTATTTTCGAAGTAACGATAAATCAGCCCAACGCTGATCCCTGCCTCGCCGCTGATATCATGCATGCTGGCCTGGTGAAACCCGCGTTTGGCAAAGCAGACCAATGCAGCTTCAAGGATCTGGGAACGCCGATCGGCACTGGAAGAGTCTATCTGGGGATGTGACATAGGTCGAGAAGATGAATGAACGTTCATTCATTGTCAAATCCTTCGACAAAACCGGTTCTGACACCGGGATTTTTTACTCGCTGCTGCCACCGGGCATTGGCATAGTTCCAGCGAGTTCCAAACCCGCAGCGGGCTGCCGGCTGAAGGCGTGGCCTTCAAATCATGCGCTGTTTTAGCCCCGCTCCGAGGTATCCGAAATTTCGTACGCCTGTGTCGTCAGCGTCGCCGGCACCCGCTCTGGTTGTTGGATAAACTGCAAGATCGACAGGATCGCGCTTAAACCCAGGAGCGCGTAAACCGCCGTTTCCATGATGCTTCGGCCCTTTTCCTCTGACCGGACCAGCAATGCGTATGTCGTGTCATTGTTCATAACCTGTGAATCCTTTCTTTTAAAGACGCCAGCCATTTCCGCTTTTGTCTAAAGTTGTTGATCCTTCATGATTGCTTTGAACGTTGGATGCAGCGGCGCATGAATTGGATTCAAACATTTGTCATGTTGAGCGAAGCGAAACATCTCTGATTGCTAATGAGCGCGCTGCTGGATGAGATAATCAGAGATTCTTCGCAGCGCTCAGAATGACAGGAAGGGCCCATGAAGCCATTGGACATCAACCCTCGACTAAGGCGCGATTTCCCTCCGGACGCGCACTATCTCATTGGCGTTTCCGGCGGGCGCGATTCCGTCGCGCTACTGCACTGGCTGACCAATGTCGGCTACAAGAAACTGATCATCTGTCATTTGAACCATCAATTGCGAGGCCGCTCATCTCTCGCTGATGCCCTTTTTGTAGAAAAAATCGCACTGAAGTACCACGCCGAATTCGAACTCCAGTCCACGAACGTTCGCGCCCTCGCCACAAAACAAAAGATGTCGATTGAAACAGCGGCGCGCGAAGCCCGGTACGAATTTTTTGCTGAAACCGCACGACACCGAAACTGCAAAACGATTTTCCTTGGGCATCACGCGGATGACCTGGTCGAAACCTTTTTAATCAATCTCTTTCGCGGCGCAGGGACTACAGGTCTCAGCGGCGTACGCGAGATTTCAACGCGCCGGATCGACAGTGTTGACCTTACCATCGTGCGGCCGCTTCTCGGTCTCTGGCGCAAAGAGGTCGATAGTTATGTGCGCGAGCATCGGATCAAATTTCGCGAGGACGCATCGAACAAAAATCTCAATCCGCTCCGCAATCGCGTTCGTCATCGTATCATTCCTTACCTGGAGAAAATCTTTGGCCGAAACATTCGGCTTGCGATTTGGCGGGCTGCTGCAATCGCCGGCGAAGA
>Ga0070698_100003362_pt1 | contig 17606 bp, 11 predicted proteins | sample KBSK1502metaG_FD_65477 | JGI IMG/M metagenome (GOLD analysis project Ga0070698, IMG submission 65477) | Corn, switchgrass and miscanthus rhizosphere microbial communities from Kellogg Biological Station, Michigan, USA - KBS K1-50-2 metaG | ecosystem: Host-associated > Plants > Roots >...
GCCTCCATTTGCATTGGAGACTGTATAATAATAAACCGCCCCGTTTAACAATCCGGTAAATGAAGCATTTAGTGGTGAAAGGCCGCATTGACTTCCAACAATAGTGAATCCGCCGGCACAGGTTCCCTGGACGAGAGTAAGCTCGACATTTCCGGACCATGGCGCCGAAGCAGTAATTGTAAACTGCGCCTGCGAACCAGTGGATGTAAATGTATACCAAACGTCGGGGTGACTGCCGCCGCCCTGGCAACCAACGGATCCCTGCCAGCTATCTCCAGCACCTATTGTAGTTCCGCCGAAACAACTTCCATTGGGTGTGACAGTCGTTGCAGTATTGCAATTATCGTTTGCAGGTTGGGCAAAGATCAAGGCAAAAGAAAATAATAAGAAAACTAGTGTGACTGACTTTTTCAATTTGAAAATGTTTCAAAAATTATTTTCTCAACATTTCACAGGAATAACATTTTTGAAATATATGCGAAAGCCAACCCTTGATTCCAACCACATAATAACTCCCAGGCCATTTACATTTATTACCGAAAGAACTCTAATTTACACAGATATTTTCGGGAAAGGAAAGATTACCCGAAATGGCTGAGCATTAAAAAAAAGCAGTGAATGCGTTCTTTTATCCCTGTACTATAGCCCCTATCGTAAAAAAACGTGTTTGGGTTCTTTATTCATGACAATATAACGTGACCCATTGATGTCAAAATTCTCCTTTCGATATTTACCTATTCCTGGAAAACCTTCTTCAAATAAGCTGTATTTGCTCCGTAATTATATTTTGTATCAGAAGGTTTTTTAGCATCTCGGCTGCGTTCAATGACCAGCCAGCCGCTCCAGCCCATTTCATCTAAGGTTTTTTTTACTTTGTACATATCGATCTGCGGATCATTCTCCAACCACACACTGTCTTTGTTGGTAGCATGTATCATACAAATACGGTCCTTACCCAAAATCTTTAATTCATTAATTAAATCGCTTCCTTCTTTCAACGGGTTGGAAAAATTGAAATAAATTTTTATGGCCGGAGAACCAATCTCTTTCAACAATTGTACTTCTTCTTTGGCAGATAAAGCGGTTTCAATACCAATAACCACGTTAGCTGCTTCGGCCATTTTGCCCGCAACTTTCAGCCTTGCAATTACCGAGTCTCTGACCGAGGGGTTTTTCTTCAGATCACATTGCACACCCAACGGAAGAAAAGCTGTCTTCACATTCATCAGTTGCATAGTCTTTATACAATCTTCAATACTTCTCTTATATTCTTCTCGTCCGCAGAATGATTGTGCATAATAACCCGTCATCGCTAATGAAAATATTTCAACATTATTTTCTTTCGCTGTTTTTAAGAATTGGTTGCGTACTGAATCAGTCAGCAACTGGTTGTCAAATGTGGGTCTTGTACCGAGCCCACCCATATCCACTTCCACTCCATCTGCTTTTAACTGACCAGTGAGTGTAATAGCTCCCAGCTTTTGTCTTTTCAATAACATCAGGTCGATCAAACCGATCTTGTATCGCTGATCGTTCTTTGCTTTTTGGATTTCTTCAGCAAATAGTTTTTCCAGGTTTTCAAAACCTTTGACAGCATGGGCCGGTAATTTTTCTCCTTTATCACCAAACACATAAAAAGCGTTTTCTGGTTCGAGTGTGATCGTTGTGTCAACTATACTTCCATCAGCAGCCTGTATCGGTTTTAAATTCAAACCAAGGTATTTTGCAAAAAATTCATATACGGGTTTTCGTTTGCTGAAACCAAAATCATGTTTATCATTTGGTAAATGCACATTTATTACATTATCAGGCTTATCATACCAGCTATACATTTTTTTCAAATAAAGAAAATCATGCTCGGGCATGCGATCTGTCCAGTCGCCGCCATCACTAATTACCAATTGCGGTTGCGGTGCGGCCATCGCAGCTAATTCTACATGATCTGTCCGTCCCACACACCCGTGTACATTAGCGCCGCTTTCACATGGACATCCGCCATAGAAATAAGAAGAAAGCATTACAACCGGAGCAGAAACTTTTATGCGATCATCAATTGCAGTCATATAAACTGTTTGTGTACCGCCGCCACTTCCGCCAACAATTGCCACACGACTTGTATCAGCATCTTTTTGTGATAATAAATAATCCAATATTCTTGTGCCCGCAAGTAATTGCATTGTCATTGCCAAACTGCGGCGATGATCTTCATATTTGAATTGAAGCATCGATTCACCCCAGGCAAACATGTCGTAATTAAATATCATCGCTCCCATCTTTGCTATTGCTGCGGAAGTATATTGACAGTCGGGACGATAACGATGTTTGTCCCAATGCCCCTGTGGATGCAATACAACAGGAATTTTTCCTTTGTACTTTTCAGGTTTGTACAAAGAGCCATTCACCCAAACACCGGGCAATATTTCTATTGCTAAGTTTTCAATCGTATAGCCGTTCATCTTTCTGAAGTTGGCCCTGATAGGTGCTGTTCCCGGTGATGCAGGAAGATGATTTAGTTGTACTGTTTCAAGAAAACAAGCTTTCAGATCGGCTTTTCGTTTTTCCCACTCGTCTACATTTTTATATTGTGAGGCAATGCGGTCGAGTTCAGCCCACCCGTCTTGTACATTCCAGCGATAATATTCATAAGTACCTAACTTATACGCTTTGTCCTTTTCTTTCCTCGCTATCATGTCGAATGGTGAAAGAACATTATCTAATGTTACTTCAACATCTGTTCTGTATCGCCAATCCGCATAGTTCACAAATTTGTCCGCGACCAATTTTTCATCATATTTGATTTGTACCCCGTACCTTTTTTGAATATCGTTCAATACTTCTTTCAGTGGTTTTCGATAATTGTTCTCGGTGTTTTGTTGTGCATCGAGGGAATTGAACCACAGAGACACGAAGACACAAAGGATCACAAAGGATTTCACGCAAAGGCGCAAAGGAGCCAAGACGCAAAGAATACTTAAATAGATCCTTTGCCTCTTTTGATTTAAAAACTTTGCGTCTTTGCGTGAAAAAAAAGTTGAATAGCGAACAAGGCGTACAGGAGTGCGACCCCTCGGCAAGCTCGGGGTAAACTGTGACGCAATTGCTGAGAAACGAAGAGAACCTTGAACGGAGCGTCGCAACGGATGTTTATTAGTAGCACTGTCGCTTAGTTCATAAAAATTATTTCTATCATTAATTATTTTCATATTTCCTGTTTTTCTTCCAACTACTGAATAATAAATTTTCCTCCAGCACCGGTTTTGCAAAAAATAAGCTGGCGATATAACCAACCACGATCACGATGAGATGGCTGTACACACCGAGCATCAACTTGTGATGTGTAAAATTAAAACTTCCCAGGTCGAGTAAGAGTTTTGGATTTTTAATACCGATGGGCGTGCTGGTGAGAAACGCATAGGCCGTAAACAAAATGCAGACAATGATACCGATGTTCACTCCCTGGCGATTGGCCCGTGCACTAAAAAGACCCAACAAAAAAATACCAACGATGCCGCCGGAAAATATTGCATAGATCGTAAAGACGATACCAAGCACACCTTCACTGCCTGTAAGCAAATACAAGGCACCAATTGCGATAGCCAGGAGACCAGATATAACGACGAATGCTTTGCTGGTATAGAGATATTGTTTATCGGTTTTGCCGGGACGCAACTTTTTATAATAATCTTCAATCCCTACAGCGGCGAGTGAATTGAGGTCGGCGCTGAGGCTGCAGATAGCGGCAGAGATCAATGCTGCTACAATAAAACCAATAACGCCGGTTGGCAACTGCGTCATGATAAAATGCGGAAAGACCGCCGCGGCCTTCATACCGGGAGGTAAATTGTTTTGCTTATAAAATACAAAAAGCGCTGTGCCGATAAACATAAAGATGGTCCAGATCGGAACCGTCAATGAAATTCCAAGTAAGGATGCTTTCTCTGCTGCCTTATCTGATTTTGCTGTAAGATAACGCTGCACGACGGTCTGATCGGTTCCATATTTCTGTATGGCATAGAAAGCGCCATTGATGATCATTACGATCAAGGTGAGCTGTGTGAATTTTATATCATAAGGACCAAAGCCTGTGCGGTTATTTTCGGATGCTATTTTGATCACTTCAGGTACACCCCCTTTGATGGAAAATAATAGTACAGCAAGACAAATGATACCACTTGCAAATAACATGAAGCCCTGGAATACATCGAGCCAGATAACCGCCTGCATGCCTCCTTTTAGATTAACCAGTACTAAAACAAAACCAACAATAGCCAATACAATAAATGGATTGATAGTTGTCATTTCATTGATCGCAACAGCAATTAAGAACAACACGGTGCCCATTCCCGCAAATTGTCGTATAATAAAAGATGATGAACTATAATAACGGGCAAAACCGCCAAAACGTTTTTCAAAATATTCATAGGTGCTGAGACCAATAACTTTTCTATAGAGCGGAACAATAAACCAGATAGCACCTAGCAAAACTATTGGAACCATTAAGCCTTGTACCAATAATATCCAGTTACTTGTATAACCCTGTGCAGGATAACCTAAAAAAGTTACACTGCTGATCAATGTTGAAAGCAATGATAAACCAAGCGCCCATGCCGGGAAATTTCCTTTTGATAAAAAATAATTTTCAGTTGTCTTTTGTCTTTTAGCAAACCGAAAACCCAGCCATAAAGTAATGCCCAGCACAATTAAGATGATGAAATAATCTATGAAATGTAAATGGTTCATTACTGGTTAAGACCTCACCCCAACCCCTCTCCAAAGGAGAGGGGCAGAAGCCTTCGGTTCAAAAGCTCGGAGGATCGGTTAAATTATTTTAACGAGTACAATTGTTTTATTTGTTGCGGCAGTTCATAACTACCGGGTTTAACTGTTATAAAAAGATCGCCGGCTTTCATTCTTACCACACCTCGTTGCATTTCATTGATTGGTTCAAATATTGCAATGTTCAGCTGCTTAAAAATTGCTGCGGCTGTTGAGCCCCCTTCGATAAATACTTCTTTTATTTTTTCTTTTTTTATTATCTCCCTTACGGCTTTCGCCATAATAGTTCTTAAGGTTAATGCAGCCATTGCCGACCGGTCAATTGCAATGATCCCTTTTTGTTTCCTCCTGATCATTTCGCCGGTATCATTCAACCATTTTTCATCAACGGCCCCGGGCAAGTAGGAAACACAATCCAGCTCTTTTATAGCTTGTTTTCTAACATTAAATGATGTGCCGCATACATATAAATGAGGTGACAGCAGTTTGAATTCTGTTTTGGGTTCCGATTGATAATATTTATTGAGTAAAGCAGTAAAGAAATCACCGGCGCCTATTAATACTGTTTCCTGATTTATCTGATCTGCCCAATAGCTATAGTCTTCAAACTTATTTACCTCTCCTGCTATAATTCCTTTGCCTGGTAATTCATCTGTGGATTTTAAAACCTGAACTTCATTATCCAATATCTCTTTTAATGAATCCGTTCTTATAGGAAACTCAGGATCATGAGCAAAACCGGTTTCAGAAATCTTTATGCCATCAACAAAATATTCTCCATTCCTGATCGTCCTGTCCAGCGATGGGTTGGCTGGCATTATAAATGCTCTTGACTTATTCATCAACCTCATTTGTATTTTCGCTTCTCCCAACACATATCCACGCAATACAGAATCGATCTTTTTATAAACAAGTTTTGGCTTTAACTCCAGTATCTTTTTCAATATCTCTTCGGTGATCCTGATCGCTTCATTTTTTTTCAAGGAGCGGCTGTCGGTTGAAACAACCAACACATCAGTATTTTTATATTCTACCTCTCCAACACATAATTCAACTTTTAATCCATAGCGAAGACTTATTCCAGCCAATTCAGCTGCTCCGGTGAAGTCGTCTGCGATTACTGCAATCATGTTAATCGTTGAATGGTTTAATGGTTTAAGACGTTTAATGGTTGTTTAGTGATGAAGTGAATTATTATAATGTAATAATTGAAGCCGAAACATTGAACCTTTAAACCCTTAAACTGTTAAACGTTTTAAACTTTATTCTTACTTAATTGTACAGCACTTTCAATCGCTAATATCATGGCATCTGCACTCGCAATTCCTTTACCAGCAATTTCAAAAGCAGTTCCATGATCAACTGATGTACGGATAATAGGCAACCCCAATGTAATGTTCACACCCTTCACACTGTCCATCTGTTGCTTCTCCGTGTTCCATTTGAAACCTGCCAGCTTGAAGGGGATATGTCCCTGGTCATGGTACATTGCCACAACGCCGCCATAAGCACCCATTGCTGCTTTTGCAAACATTGTATCCGGTGGCACAGGACCTTCTACATCATAACCCAACCGTTTTGCCTCCTTAACAGCGGGAACAATCTCTTCATCATCTTCTGTTCCAAATAGACCACTATCACCGGCATGGGGATTCAAACCGGCGACTCCTATTTTCAAATTTGTTTTACCTAAACGTTTCAATCCATCAATGATTAATTCGATTACTTGTACAATTCTTTCCTTCTTTACAAGATCAACCGCCTGCCGCAATGATACATGTGTGCTGACATGGATCACATTGATATTATCTTCCACAAGAAGCATTGCATATTTTTTTGTACCCGTAAAATGCGCATAGATCTCCGTATGTCCGGCAAAATGATGTCCTGCTTCATTAATTGATTTCTTATTGATAGGGCCGGTGACAGTTGCATCCACTTCTTTTGCCATCGCCAGTTCTATTGCTTTTTTTACTGCCTGAAAACTTGCTTCGCCACACATAGCGTCTATCTTTCCGAATTGCAGTTTATTAATGTCAGTAATATTCAAATCGAATACATCAATTGTTCCAAATTCAAATTTTGCTTCATCAACTTTGCTTACAGCATTTACTTTAGCATTCAGCTTTAACCTGTTGATGATTTGCTCAAAAACCTTTGCATCACCTACGATCAGTGGCCGGCATATATCATGGATCTCTTTTTCCAGCAATGCTTTTACAGCGATCTCCGGTCCTATACTGGCCGGATCACCCATGGTGATTGCTATAACCGGTGATAAACCCCTAACCCCTAAAGGGGAGTCTTTTAAACTTTCCATTTTTGTGTCACTCATACTTTTTCTTTCAAATCGTGAAAAGTCTTCTTTAATTTATTCTCTTCCTGTTCATCCAAAGATTGCAGCGGCGGCATTACTATTGCTTCACACAACCCTTTTTCCTTCATCAACACTTTTAATGCCCATAGACTTTCACCCAAGGTCTTCCCACTTTGAAATAAGTTACCATATAAATCACTTAGCTTTTGCATTTCATAGGCTCGTTGATGGTCGCCCGATTCAACTGCTTTCAGCATTTCTGAGTAGATCCCGGGTGCAAAGTTTCCTGTGCCCGGCACCAACCCATCGCTTCCATTGATCAATGCTTCAGCTGACTTTGTCGCCCAACCAAGGAAATGCCCAAAGTCTTCACGATCTTTCCATAATTCAAGCGATTGTTTCAACCGCTCCTCATTCCGATCTGAATCTTTAGTCGCAATCACGTTGGGATGATGGCTTAATTCATCTATCAGCGGTAAGGGAATGCTCATGTGAATAGTGATCGGAATATTATAGATGATCAGGGGCAATGCACATTTATCAGCCAGTTCTTCAAAATATTTTTTCATCTGGCTTTCCGTCAGGGAAAAATAATAAGGTAATGTGGCAGCAACGGCATCAACTCCATTATCCGCACATATTTTTGCAAACTCAATTGATTCACGTAGCACATTTGACGAAATACCGGCATATAAAACAGTTCCCGGTTTTTTATTTATTCCTGCTTCTTTTATGTAGTCAACCTTCAAATCTGATGGCAATGAAGCCGATTCACCAGTTGTACCAAGAATAAATGGTGACACATTGTACTTATAAAAATTATCAAATATTCTTTTTACAGCAGTTTTGTCGAGTTTGAGGTCTGGTCTAAGCGGTGTTACAGCGGGCACAATTACACCATAATATTTTTTAGTCTTTTTCATTGATAGGCAGTTTTATATATTTCAATGGCATCTTGTTCAGTAATTTCTTTTGGATTGTTTTTCAATAGTCGTTGGATCTTCATGGCATCAGCTGCCAGCTGCGGAATTGCCGATCCCGGAATATTTACGTCCCTTAACGTTGACGGGATACCGCATGCTTTTATCAACTCTTTTATTCTTCTTACTCCTGCACAGGCAGTTGATTTATCATCAGCCTGCCTCTCACAACCCAAAGCAATAGCAACTTCGGCATATTTTTTTATTGCAGCAGGAATATTATATTCCATAACATAAGGTAGCAATACTGCATTGGATAAACCATGTGCTAAATGAAACATGCTTCCTAATGGATAAGATAAAGCATGTACTCCTGCTGTATTCACCGGCCCAAGACAAAAACCTCCCAATAAACTTCCCATTGCAACTTTTTCTCTTGCTTCAATGTTCTTTCCATCATTTACGGCCGTAACAATATTAGCAGCGATCAATCGCATACCTTCATAAGCATACATATCAATAAAGGGTTGTGCAAACTTATTAGTATATGCTTCAAGACAATGTGTTAACGCATCGAGACCGGTTGCAGCAGTAACGGCAGACGGAACAGATATAGTAAGTAATGGATCAACATAAACAATATCAGGAACAAGAAAAGGGCTAATGATTCCCTTTTTCTGATTATCTGCATTATCTACCAATATTGCGTTTGGAGAAACTTCACTACCTGTTCCCGAAGTTGCAGGTACACAGATCAATTTCTTCTTTCTTCCTTTTAATAAACCGATACCGACATACTCTTTTAATTGTTGCTCATTATCCAGTTGTGCCGCTGCCAGTTTAGCAATATCTAATACACTGCCCCCGCCGATACCAATTACTATATCAGGGTTAAATGGCTTTACTTTTTCCATTAACTTTTCAAAATCTATAAATGTCGGTTCTGCAATTATAGAAGTGTCTGATAAAACTTCAATTTTATTCTTCCTGAGTTCTTTTACAAAATCATCAATCACAGGTTTTAATGGTTCTATTGTGGCAATAAAAACCCTGGATGGCTTTAATTGAAATATATCAACTGGCAATTGAGCCAATGTTCCATTTCCGAAAACCAGTTTACCGGGAAAAAATATTTTTAAAGGATCGGCAAGCATAGTCGTTCTTGATTACATCATTTGACCAGGTAATATTCTTTGTTATGAGATGTCAGCTTTTCGATTCCTACCGGTTTTATATCGAGATGCTCACACCAGCTTAAAAAATTATCATGAATATCATCCAATGTCTTTCTTTGTTCAGGCGTCAGTTGAAATGCTGTGGCACGACTGATAGTTCGTACCGGCAATCCTCTTTTTTGTAAAAAATATTTTGCACTCATCGGGTAGGCAATGTGGATCAGGGGATCCACTCTTGTTAATTCGGATTGTAACCAGGCAACTTTATCTTGTTTCGATGGGTCGTTGGCGTTCTCTGTCATCCATACCATGATCTCGGGATAGAAGTTCCCTGAAATAGAGGACATCCCTTTTGCACCTTGTTGCAAACTGAACATAGCATTAGGAGTATGTGCATCATAGAACTCAAGTTTGCTCCCTGTTTCTTTTAGTATATCGAGTTTTGCTTTTACATTTTCATGAGTAATCGAAGTATCCTTATGATAAACCATACGATCAGCTGATAATATTTTTTTGAAAACCTCCGGACCAATAATTCTTTTATAAGGCGCAGGGCATTCATACATGCCAAGAGGAATATTGGCCGTTAACTGAAACAGCTTGTCAAAATTGCGAAGCAATACATCATCATCTTCCTCCACTTTTGCAAAATGGCCAGTGATCATGATCACGGCATCTACTCCTGTACCATGAATCTTTTTTGTAAACTCCGCTTTATCCTCAATGGTCAATCCAAACGAACCCGTTGCAACGATTGGTACACGGCCGTCTACATATTTAACGATATGCTGCGTCAGCTCTAATCTTTCATCTTCAGTAATACTGAACATCTCACTGCTGAGACAGTTGGCAAAAAAACCTTTCACACCGGCGGCGAGATAAAAATCAACTAATAGACTCACTACTTCAAGATCCACCTTTGCTTTCAGATTGAAAGGCGTGATCATTACCGGGACAAATTTTTTATCAGACATAGCAAGCATCAATTTGAAAGCATAAATATTCGATCTTTCTCTATGGTTAACAATGCAGAATTTGACTATTCTGCTGTACAATTTTACTGTTTTGCCCCTAATCCCTAAAGGGGAATAATTACCTTAATTTGAAGAGGCTTCTGCGATTCGCCTTGTTTTTAATTTTGTCAATAAAACCCCAGCCAGGAAAATGGTCAGTGTTCCCACCACGATTATCATATTCTTATGCATTGGGCTTTTTAGAAATGCATACTCACCATTTAACCGGTCAGAAAATGTCATCCACAAGATGACGATAACACCAATGATGGTAGCAAGTAATGCTTCGGTGTTTTTTGTTTTACGGCTGATCAATCCCAATAAAAACAATCCCAGCATTCCACCGGCAAAGATCCCCGACAACTCCCACCATATATCAAGTAAGCTCTTCGCTCCTATCATCGCAAGCCCTGTTCCCAATCCGACCAGTCCAAATACAACAGTCGCGAAATGCAGAATGTATAATTGTTGCTTATCATTAATACCGCGTTTAAAATATTTTTTGTAGATATCCATTGTGAACACGGTAGCAGATGCATTCATATTGGAACTTATGGTACTCATTGCCGCCGATAACAATGCTGAAACGATCAACCCCACTAAACCGGTCGGGATCTTTGTTACCATAAAATGCGGTAATACTTTATCGCCATAATCAGAAGGAGATAATGAAGTTGATAAATCGTTTATCTGCTGTGGGGTGAAGGCGGTTCCAAATTTTTCTGCAGCTACATTTAATTTAACCGGCCCGATCAATTCCGGGTGTACATTATAATAAGCATAAAGCGAAGTGCCAATAATAAAAAATAATAAGGATGCCGGCACATACATGGCAACGCATAACCAAACCGATTTACTCGCCTGCTTTGAAGAGGCTGCCGTATGATAACGCTGAATGTAATTCTGGTCCATACCAAAATTATTCAGGTTGATAAAGAACCCATAAAACAAAATGACCCAGAAAGTCGACTCAGTAAAATTGAATGAAAAACTTCCCAGGCTTAATTTTTTATCAGCTGTTGCTATCTCAATTACTTTAGAGAATCCGCCGGGTATTTCTTTTATCACCAAAAACAAGATCAACAAAGCACCCAGCGTTTTGATAATTCCCTGGGCCACTTCTGTCCATATCACGGCTTCCATGCCTCCCAGCACAGTATAAATAATAATGCAGATCCCCATCACGATCATGATAGAAGCCATCGAAAAACCAGTCAATGCCTGTAAGCTTAATGCAATGCCAAAAAAGATCGTTCCCATTCTTGCAAACTGCGTCAATAAAAAACAAATGACCGCATAGGTTCTTGCCCAGGTGCCAAATCTTTTTTCCAAATGTGTGTAAGCCGATATTTCGCCGGTGTTCCGGTAAAATGGAACAAAATATTTTGATGCAATCCAGGCAGCCAGCGGCATTGAGATGCTAAACACGAATGCATTCCAATTGCCGCCGAACGCCTTACCCGGCACGCCGAGAAAAGTATTGCTGCTTAAAAAAGTTGCGTAGATCGAAAGCCCAATTGCCCAACCAGGAATTTTTCCTGATGCCGTAGTAAATTGCTTACTATTTTTATTTCTCCGCGAAAAATAAAAGCCCACCGCCACCATCGCCAGCAGGTAGACGATTATAATTGCGATATCAAATATGGGTAAGTTGCTCATCGTTATTTGAAGAAATAAAAATTTTATGTACTAAACTGCACTACTACTATTAAACTTTTGTTGCGACGCTCCGGTCAACATCTGTTTCATCATTGAACAAATACAATCGTCCCGATTTTATCAGAAAGCTTGTGGAAGGGTCGCACTCTTTTAATTTTTGTTCCTCATTCGGCACCATTCAATCACCATGCTGTTCAATCTACTTTCTCTTTGCTCGAAAAAAAATGTTGAACCCCTACGGGGTTCTTATTTACTAACTATCTTTTTACCCCCGGTTAAAACCGGGAGCTATTGATATATTGCTCCTACGGAGCAAAGCCTCATCCCTCTTATCCCTTCTCCAAAAGAGAAGGGACGGTGCTCCATTGCTTATCCAAACTTTGAAACTACCACGTGTTCTTCAACTCTCTATTCGACAATTTCGAAAGTTCTATTTCTCCTCGGAATTTTCGAAAAGCGAGGTTTGTGTGCTGGTGGCCTCCTCCAAAGGAGGAGGTCGGGTGGAGGCCTCAATCATCCGAAGGTTTGCTCACTACTTTCCATCCTCCGGGCCATTGCTCATTAATGATCGGCTTTCCCTTCAATTTGCGTGGATCGATTTTTACATACTTGATCCGTTCTCTCCGCCATGTATAAACAATATGCACCATTCCATCCTTTGATTGTATTACCGAAGGATATGAGTATTGACTGATGGGCGAATCTTCAAGTATCAGTACAGCATCCCAGTTTTTTCCATCTTTTGAAATAGCAACATTCAACGGTGTTCTTGCACCTTTACCGTTCGGTAGCGTATCGGCGGGCTTTACATGATTATATACTAAAAGTTGTCTTCCGTCCTTCAACGTCACTGCGTCTGTACCAGAATTATTATTTGGCATTGAAGACGCTTTCATCTCACTCCATGTTTTGCCACCATCATTACTCCAGCTTTCATTGATCGTTCTGTTTTTGCTTCGGCAAAGTATCTGCATACGGCCATCTTTGTAAGTAAGGATTGAAGGTTGAATAGCGCTGACTTTTATTCCATCATTGATATCAGCAGATTTTGTCCATGTTTTACCAAAATCATTTGTGTATTCAAAATGCACTTTCCATCCGTTCCTTTCTGTACTGGATGGACAAATGAGTGTATTATTAATTAAAAGCGGTTTGTTCTTGATCGGTCCTAAATATCCCTCCGGTAATGCTTCTCTTTTACTCCATGTTTTTCCATTGTCTTTGCTCCGCATCATCCACCCTGTCCATCCTGCTACATTCGGTCCGATCTTATAAAATAACAACAACTCACCATTGGGTGCATAAAATAAAACAGGATTATAACAGGCATAGCGTAATGTATCATTGATAATTCCTTCAGCAATTTTCTCAGGCGCTGTCCACTTATCATTCACCAGTTTACTTGTCCAGATACATACATCTTTATTTCCTTCCCTGGTGCCACCAAACCAGGCCGCAATCAATCCATCCGGGGTTTCAGCAATTGTGGAAGCATGGGCTTGCGGAAACGGAGCATCTGTATAAATGAATTCATCGACCAAAATTCCTTCTTTCCATTTGTTTTTCTGAGCTGATATATCAGCAATCGATAAAATGGTTAAACCGAAAAACAAAAATTTTAAATACCAATGTTTCATGCCGGACTAGTTTTGTTTTTGATTCTTCTTCTCTGCATTTACTTTATCAACATACGCTTTGAACAGTTGTCGCCAGTTGCGACCATTATTGTTGAGGTACTGCTCGCATTTTGTTTTATAAATTTCAAAAATGGCGGAAATTTCTTTCATATTTTTATAATCTATGGCCTGTTCTCTTGCCTGCTTCAGATTTTTAAGAATTTCTGTTTCTTCTTTTGCAGTAAGGTCAGTCACAATAGCCTTATACCCCTGCAATGTGAATGCTACTTTGCCAATTGTATATTTATCTAATATTACTTCGACCTGTACAGAATCTAATTCGCTTTTCAGAACAGTCATCAGGTTATCGTGAATAGATTTAGGTTTGGTTGAGCAGATAATTATCTGCCTGTCCATTTCTGAAAGATTACTGCCGGTTGTTGGATTAATACCGGCAGGAACCAATGTGAAGGAATGACTGTTATGCCACTCCTTTACCGCAGTAAGGTGGGTTGCAATAGCTGATTTTACCCGTTGGGCTTTTGCATCATCATTCAATTTCAGAGATGCCACCCATCCTGCTGCTTTATTTTCGAGTGCGGTATCTGCCACTGCCTGTTGACCGATCACAGGATTCATCATCATCATAATAAGAGCAACACTAATAATCTTTTGAAAAATTTTCATTCCATTTATTTTATATGCGATATAAATTTGTATTGTCCGCTGCCTATTTGCACAATTGCTGACCCGTTTTCCCATTTTACCGATTGTGCCCCTTCGGTTTTTGATAACTCTTTCCCGGATTCCATCACATCACTTAATGACCTTGAAGGAATATAAACAGTTGCAGAAGTGTTGGCCGGAATTGAAATCGTCCATTCAAAAATTTCAGCATTCTTTTTCCAGTTGCTTTTAATTTCTCCATTTATGCTTTTATAAGATGCATTTACAAAATGCAAATCATCCGGGAGCGATGGTTTCATAATTATCTTTTTAAACCCAACATTCGTTTTATCGGTTCTTATTCCAGCCAGGTTTTCATAATACCATATCAGTAAATCACCCAGCATCATTACATGGTTCTGGCTGTTCATGCCAGGGTCGGCTGTATTGCCATTCCATAATTCCCAAATGGTAGTAGCGCCATTGGCAACCATATAACCATAGCTCGGGTAGGTAGTATTGGAAGCCAATGTAAATGCAAGATTCGTGTTATCATAGTCAGTTAATCCTCTCATCAAATATTGCGTACCGATCAACCCGGTGCTAATGTGGTCTTTACTTTCAACATGGATCTTGTGATAAATATTCGCAAATACTTTTTCTTTTAATGAGTCGGGGCAAATACCAAAATATAAAGGCAGCAGGTTTGCTGTAATAGTGTTATTGGAATATCCGTATTGCAACGGGTTATAAAATATGTTATGAAATGCCTTCTTTATATTTTCTGCCAGTAACTCATACTTTTTACCATCCATATCATTACCGGTAAGTTTTGCAAAACGCTGCATATAAGAAAGCAGTTTAAAATAGTAAGCCGTTGCTATCAGTTTACCATCTGTTAAACGGGAAGAATCCTTCGCATGTATCAGCTTCAGATCTTCCGGCGGTACACACCAGTCCCCATACTTATCCTTTGTTATAATATAATCTTTCATGTATTTGTCCTGCATGTACTGCATCCATTTTTTCATGGATGCATAATTTTTCTGAATGGGTTTTATATCGCCAAACTGGTTGTATAAATTATTACTGATGGTGATGAAAGCTGCCGGCCAGGTAACATCGTCCGAATAATAATTCCAGAACGCCGGTGCAACATCCGGGATGGAACCTTCTTCTGTTTGCGATTGCTGAATATCATCCATCCATTTTGCATAAAGCTTTGCATTGTCAAACAAATAGCTTTCTCCCATGGCGCCAATAACCCTGTCCCCGAGCCATGGTTGCCGTTCATTCCGCTGCGGGCAATCAATCGGCATACCTTTATAATTGGAAGCGATACCCCACCATGCATTTTTATAAACACTATTAATGACGTCGTTTGATGTAACAAATGAGCCGGTTGTTTCTAATGCATCATAGATTAGCTTTCCTTCAAAATTATTTATGGTTGGTGTACCCGGAAAACCAGTTATCTCCACATAGCGGAAGCCATGATAAACAAATGAAGGTTGCCATGTTTCTACACGACTCGGTAATAACGAAATTTCAGTTGAAATACCTCGCATAGTATATATATCAGTAACTCTTGCATCACGAAGATTGGCTGTAAATAGTTCCCCGTTCGCTTGTAAACTTTCTGCAAATCGCAGCTTGATCTGTTGCCCCCTTTTTCCTTCAGCTATTATTCTTAACCACCCTGCAAAATTCTGCCCCATATCTATTATGTACTTGTCATTGCCTGCTGGTTTGATTGAAACAGGTTTAATTGTCTGCATTATTTTCATTGGCTCACTCATCTGTGCAATCATTTTTCCCGGTGGTGCAGTTACTAATTCTGGTTTTATCCATTTACTATCATTAAACCCTATGTTATTCCAACCCGGAAATTCTTTCGTTGCATCATATTCTTCACCATCATATTCGTTATTTGTTCTTATAGGGCCATCTACATTAAGCTTCCATGTTTCGTCAGTTACAATTAATTCCTTACCCCCACCATAATATTCAATCTCTAACTGCAGTAACAACTTTGGGTAGCCAAACGTATTATGCTTTTGGGTTTTATAATTCTGCCGCATGGTGAAGAATCGACCATTACCTAAGACAGTTGTAACTGTATTAGCTCCCGTCCTTACAGGCTCTGTTACATCATACGTATTATAGAAAAATGATTTGCGATAGTCAGTTGGATTAGGAGCAAGCACCTGGTCGCCGATCTTTTGACCATTTATATATAACTCATAAAGACCCAAACCAGAAATATAAACAGTTGCCCTTTTTACATCATCCCGTGTTCGAAATTTTTTCCTTAAGTATCGTGCAGATAACCTTGACCATTGTGTGATGCTATCCCATGGTGACGCTTTATCATATCCGATCCATTTTGCTTTCCAATCAGTTTTATTTAATAATCCCATTGACCAATAAGCAGATTCACTCCAGGAAGTTTCACCTTTATTGGTTATTGATTTTACTTTCCAGAAATATTCTTTGCCGCTTTGCAATTCTTTACCGGCAAAACTGATATGAATAGATTGCGAACCGTTTACTTTTCCTGAAGTCCAGATATCTCCAACATTTTTTGATAATTTCTCTTTACTTGATGAAACAATGATCTCATACGCAGTTTGCTGAACATTTCTTTCATTCGAACTCAACACCCAGCTGAGCCGTGGTTCTTTTATGTCAATACCCAATGGATCTATCAACATTTCACAACGCAGATTTTTTACACTCACCTGTGCAAATACAGCATGATAGCTTAAGATGCAAAAAAAGAATATAGTAAGTTTTAGCTTCATTTCATTTATTTACCTGTAAAGTCAAAATATAACACGAGCTTCAAAGCTCTTGCCGGGTCTTTGTCATAATCATAAAAAATATTTTTAAAACCCATTGGGCCGGTTGTCTCATTACGTTGGGTTTTGGTTCCAATACTGCTGATACCATTCATAAAAGAAATATCTCCTGAAGGAAAGATCGGTTCATAATTATGCCATTGGTCAGTTTTCCATGCGGGAGTAAATAACCTGAGAAAAACATTTTCCTCTGTTGACGTAACAGTGAATGAATGATTATCCCCGTTGAATACACACCAGTATAAATTTGAATAATATCCTTTGAACTCAGGGTAAACCCATGGGGATTCACCCGTTTCTGTGTTATTATATTTCTTTGTCCATATTCCAAACTGTGTTCCTTTCATCCGGTTCTTCCATACACGGTAAGGACCATTACCCATATAAGTTACTTCCTTTATTCTGCTTTCGGGATATGAGAAATTGACACCAACAAAAGAAGTAAAATATGCTGCGGGGAAATAATTGACCTGCATGCGTACATTGCCATTAGCATAGATCGTCCATTCCAATGTATTGTAATGTTCCTTTTTATCATATACCGAACTGATAATAATATTTCCCCCTTCTTGTCGTGCGGTAAAAGCGCTAAAATTATTTTCT
>Ga0070698_100003365_pt1 | contig 17588 bp, 14 predicted proteins | sample KBSK1502metaG_FD_65477 | JGI IMG/M metagenome (GOLD analysis project Ga0070698, IMG submission 65477) | Corn, switchgrass and miscanthus rhizosphere microbial communities from Kellogg Biological Station, Michigan, USA - KBS K1-50-2 metaG | ecosystem: Host-associated > Plants > Roots >...
TCCGAGGGGATCGCGGTCGGCATGGCCACCAAGATCCCGCCGCACAACCTGCGCGAGGTCGCGGCCGGGGTCGCCTGGTACCTGGACAACTTTGACGCGTCCGACGATGAGCTCCTTGACGCGCTGATGGAGCGGGTCAAGGGACCGGATTTTCCGACTCGCGGCCTCATCGTGGGCCGGCGCGGCATCAGGGATGCCTACCGCACCGGCCGCGGCTCGATCACCATGCGGGCCGTCGTCGAGGTCGAGGAGGACGCCCGCGGCCGCGCCTGCCTGGTCGCCAAGGAGCTGCCCTTCCAGGTCAACCCCGACAACCTGGCCCAGAAGATCGCCGAGCTGGTCAGGGAAGGCAAGATCAGCGGCATCGCCAACATCCAGGACGAGAGCAGCGGCCGTACCGGCCAGCGGCTGGTCATCGTGCTGAAGCGGGACGCCATCGCCAAGGTGGTGCTCAACAACCTGTATAAGCACACCCAGCTGCAGGACACCTTCGGCGCCAACATGCTGGCGCTGGTCGACGGCGTGCCGCGCACCCTGCGCCTGGATCAGATGATCAGGTACTGGGTGACGCACCAGATCGAGGTCATCGTCCGGCGCACCAGGTACCGGCTGCGTAAGGCTCAGGAGCGGCTGCACATCGTCGCCGCGCTGCTCAAGGCCATCGACCGGATCGACGAGGTCATCGCGCTGATCAGGGCCAGCGCGTCGGCGGCCGAGGCGCAGCAGGGCCTGATGGGGCTGCTGGAGATCGACGAGATCCAGGCCCGCGCGATCCTGGACATGCAGCTCCGCAAGCTGGCGGCCCTGGAGCGGCAGGAACTCGTCAACGAGTATGAGGAGCTCACGGCCAAGGTCGCCGACTACGAGGACATCCTGGCGTCGCCGGAGCGGCAGCGGCAGATCGTCGGGTCGGAGCTGGCCGAGATCGTCACCAGGTACGGCGACGAGCGGCGCACCGAGATCATCGCCTACGACGGCGAGGTGGCCGACGAGGACCTGATCGCCGAAGAGGACGTCGCGGTCACGATCACCCACGGCGGGTACGCCAAGCGCACCAGGACCGACCTGTACCGCGCGCAGCGGCGCGGCGGCAAGGGAGTGCGCGGCGCGCAACTGCGCACCGATGACATCGTGGACCACTTCTTCATCACCACGACGCACCACTGGATCTTGTTCTTCACCAACAAGGGGCGGGTCTACCGGGCCAAGGCCTACGAGCTGCCCGACGCCGGGCGCGACGCCCGCGGCCAGCACGTCGCCAACCTGCTCGCCTTCCAGCCCGATGAGCGGATCGCCGAGGTGCTCGCGTTGCGCGACTACCAGGTGGCCCCCTACCTGGTGCTGGCGACCCGCTCCGGGCTGGTGAAGAAGTCCAGGCTGACCGACTTCGACTCGCCGCGATCCGGTGGCATCATCGCGATCAACCTGCGCGAGGACGACGAGGTCATCGCGGCCCGGCTGGTTTCGCTGGACGAAGACTTGCTGCTGGTCAGCAAGGGCGCGCAGGCCATCAGGTTCCATGCCACCGACGAGTCGCTGCGACCGATGGGCCGGGCCACCTCGGGCGTCATCGGGATGCGCTTCAACAACGGCGACGAGCTCCTCGGCATGTACGTCGTCAGGGACGGCGGGGACGTGCTCGTCGCCACCGGCGGCGGGTTCGCCAAGCGCACGCCGGCCGACGCGTACCCGGTGCAGGGTCGCGGCGGCCGCGGCGTCGTCACGGCGAAGATCGTGGAAGCCCGCGGTGAGCTGGTGGGCGCGCTGATGGTGCACGCCGATGATGAGATCTTCGCCATAACGTCCGCGGGCGGGGTGATCAGGACCAGGGCCGGTGAAGTCAAGCAGTCGGGCCGGCAGACCATGGGTGTCCGGCTGATGAACCTAGCCGCCGGGGACAGCGTGGTGGGCCTGGCCCGCAACGCGGAATCACTGGCGGAAGGCGATCATGAACCCACGGACGAAGACGATGACCAGGGCCTTTCCGCGGAATACCCGGAAGACCCGGCCGACCTGACGGACGGCATCGAGGTGCCACGCTCCGGGGATTCCGGGGATGAGGAAGAGGGGGAAGCGGAATAACCCGGGCGATTGTGTAAGGTCGGCAGGGACGCGTGACTTTTCGGTTGACGGCAACGGTGACGGGGGCCGAAGCGTCCCATGAGTACGGCGGAGTCCGGCAGAATACCGCCCTCTTCGCAAGGGTGGTCATATGGGCGTCTCGTCCAGAGATAACCTCGTGAGGGTCTGGATCAGAGGGAGGACGGCTTGGACAGGCGCACAGACACGCCCGACGGCTCGGGTGGGGCCTCGCCTACGGGCGTGACCTCAAGGGCTGCCGGTGATGACGTGACCGGCGACGACCAGGACACACGGCCGACCGGCGTCATGGCACCGCCCAGGCGCCCGCCGCGTCGGCCGACCACGACCGCTCCCGCCCAGACGGCGCCGGCGGACGACTCCCGATCCGACGGTACGGCAGGCGGCGGTCCGTCGGCTAACGGCGCGCCGGCCGCGGGGAACGGGATCGACGCGTCGGCTAACGGAGCCCCGTCGGCCACCACCGCGAAGGACACCTCCTCCGCTGCCGCCTCCTCCGCTGCCGCCGCGGATGCCACCGTCGCTGACAGCGCGCCCGCGTTGCCCGCCGACACCATCGGAGCATCGCGCGGCAGCAAGCCCAAGCAGCCTGGCCCGGACCCGGAAACCAAGGGCGGCGATCAGGCCCCCGCCGGCGACTCGCCCGCATTCAGCTTCGGGCGGCCGGCGTCCGCTCCGGTCCGGCCGGGCGCCGGGGACCGGACAGCCGCCGATCCCGCGGCGTACGCTGCCAGACGGCCGGGTAACGACCCGTCGCCCACCGCGCCTTCGGGCACGATGCCGTCGGGCCGCCCGTTGCCGGGCCGCCCGTTGCCGGGCCGCCCGTCGTCGGGCACCCGGCCGGCGCCGGCCGAACCGCCGTCCGTCTCCCCGGCCGCGTTCGCGTGGGAGATGCCGGACCCGCCGCCCAACTCACCGTCGTCCCCGGCGCGGACCTTCTTGCGGGCGGCGGGCATCACCGGCAAGCGCCCGGCTGAGTCCAAGACGGCGGCCTCATCCGCCAGCCCGGGCCAGACCGCGGCGGGCCAGGCCCCCGCCACGGCGCGGAGCGCGGCGCCTTCGGCGCCGAAGGCGGAGCCGAAGCGGCAGGCGCGGTCGGCGCACCTGACCATCGCCCGGGTGGAGCCCTGGTCGGTGATGAAGTTCAGCTTCGTGGTTTCGGTGGTCGCCTTCGTCATCTTGTTCGTGGCCGTGAGCGTGCTTTACGGCGTCCTGTCGGGGCTCGGCGTGTTCGACTCGCTCCAGCGGGTCGTGTCGAGCGTCACGTCGAGCCAGAGTTCGGCCGGCGTGAACGCCAGAGCGTGGTTCTCCGCGTCCAAGGTGCTCGGCTACACGGCCCTGCTCGGCTCGCTCAACATCGTGCTGATCACCGCGATGTCGACGATCGGCGCGGTGGTGTACAACCTGACCTCGCGGCTGGTCGGCGGCGTGGAGGTGACCCTGCGCGAGACCGAATAACGCACCGGCGGGGAAGGCGCGGTAACATCGCGGGCAAGCGGAGCGCTCCCGCGCAGCGGGACGTGGTGACGCTTGGGCGTGCCTGAGGTCACCTAACCGCGGCGCGGCCCGCCGCGCCGGTGCGGTAGGATGATGGTCTCTCCTATTTCCGCAGGTCAGCCAGTTATAGTATGGGGTTATAGCTCAGTCGGTTAGAGCGCGTCCCTGATAAGGACGAGGCCCGTGGTTCAAGTCCACGTAACCCCACAAACCACTCTCTCACCAGCTACAACACGCTCTCGCCGGATCATCACGCCGGTGTGGCGCGTCGCCCGGGGACGCAGGCGGGCCGGGCAGCTTTGCTAAGCTGCCGTACACCTGCGGTCGGCGGGATCTCGATCCGCCGGTCCGCTCCGATGTCATCGAGGTGAAGGGTTCCTCGCCGTGAAGAAGCTAATCGTGCTCGCCGCGCTCGGGCTTGGCGCGTTCGCCGTCTGGCGCAAGGTCCAGTCCGACCGCGCCGAACTCGACCTGTGGACCGAGGCCACCACAGCCGACGGGGACTGACCCGCGCGGTCGGAGGCAGTGTCCGACAGCCGGCCGAAAGCCGATCCGGCGCGAGGAGGCAAGCGGATGAGCGATGCATCTCCCGTGTCGCTGGTCTGCTGTGACGTGGTCGGGGCGGTCACCGTGGACGGCAGCGTCCTCGAACGGGCGTTCGCAGAGGCGATCGCCACTCAGGGCGTGGTCACGGGGACCACGGCGTACGTCAGGTCGATGGTCCAGTTCGACCGGACGCGCGGCTGGCCGCCCGCCGACGTCATCCGGAGCCTGTTCCCGGAGGACGAAATCAGGGCGCAGGCCGCCAATCTCGCCTTCGAGCGGTCGTTCCGGGCGGCCGTGGACCGGTTCGGTGTCCTGCCGCTGCCCGGCGTGAACGAGGCACTGGCCAAGCTCACCGCGGCGGGCATCAAGGTCTGCCTGGTGTCCTCCCTGTCCAGGCCCGCGCTCAGCCCGATCGTGGAGCGCCTCGACTGGTGGCAGCGCGGCGACCTGGTGCTGTGTGCCGATGACGTGGCCCGGGGCTTCCCCTGGCCCGACCTCGTCCTCACCGCGATCCTGCGGCTGGGCATCGACGACGTGCGCGACGTGGCGGTCGTCACGGCCAGCGAAGGCGGGGCGCTGTCCGGCCGGCGGGCCGGGTCCCGGCTCGTCGTCGGCGTGCTCAGCGACGTCGACGACGCGAGCAGGCTGCGCCGGGCCGGAGCGACTCACCTGCTGGCCGACATCGGGGAACTGCCTGATCTGGTGGCATCTCAGGGCGGGATCGCGGCCATGGGCCTCACCACAGCGAGTGACTGACTTCGGCGGGCACGTGGCAGACTGTGAAGCATGCCGGAACTGCCCGAAGTAGAGTCGCTGGCCGTGTTCCTGCGCGGTCACGCGACGGGTCATGCCGTCGCGCGGGCCGACGCGGCCTCGTTCTCGGTGCTGAAGACGTTCGACCCGCCCCTGGCCAGCCTCAACGGCCAGGTGATCACCGAGGTCAGCAGGCACGGCAAGTTCCTCGACATCGCCACCGGCCAGAGCCTGCACCTGATCATGCACCTGGCCCGGGCGGGCTGGCTGCGCTGGCGCGAGGAACTGCCCTCCGCGCCGCCAAAGCCGGGCAAGAGCCCGCTGGCCTTCCGGCTGGCGCTCGACGACGGTTCCGGGTTCGACCTGACCGAGCAGGGCACCCACAAGCGCCTCGCGGTGTACCTGGTCCGCGACCCGGCCGAAGTACCCGGAGTGGCCACGCTCGGGCCAGACCCGCTGGCCGCGGACTTCACCGTGGACACCCTGGCAGGCCTGCTGTCCGGCCGCAGGACCCAGGTCAAGGGCGTGCTCCGCGACCAGCGGATCATCGCGGGCATCGGCAACGCCTACTCAGACGAAGTGCTGCACGTGGCCAAGATGTCGCCGTTCAAGATCGCGGCCAGCATGACGCCGGCCGACGTGGCCACCCTGTACGACGCGATCAAGACGACCCTGACCGAAGCGGTCGAGCGGTCGGCGGGCCTGGCCGCCGCGGACCTGAAGGGCGAGAAGAAGAGCGGCCTGCGGGTGCACGGCCGGGTCGGCCAGGCCTGCCCGGAGTGCGGCGACACCATCAGGGAGGTCTCGTTCGCCGACTCGGCCCTCCAGTACTGCCCGACCTGCCAGACCGGCGGCAAGCCCCTCGCCGACCGCCGCCTGTCCCGCCTGCTCAAATAACCCTTCCGGCCTCGTCCTGGTCAGGGACGCGCTCTAACCGGTGCCCAGCGGGTAACCTTGGAGGACATCTCGGGGCTATAGCTCAGCTGGAAGAGCGTCTGGTTTGCATCCAGAAGGCCAGGGGTTCGAGTCCCCTTAGCTCCACCGCTTTTTCGAACACCTGTACCCGATATACAGCCGCATAGTACAGCAGTAGGCGGCTAGTCGGCATCGTCGGGCACGTGGCGTCGAAGGAGCCCAGGGCATCACGTTCGTCTCGGTCATGTCCGAATCGGGCGTGGCCGTGGAAGAGATCGCCCGTCTCGCCGGGCACGCCAGCTCGAGGACAACCGAGACCATCTACACGAGCTCCGTCCCGTCATCATCACCGGCGCCGACGTGATGGACAAGATCTTCACCTCAGCGCAGCGTGAGGGATAGTCAATTAATATCCCTCATGAACGCTGCCAACAACGCTTGCACGGCTGGATTCAGGTCAGCGAACTCCTGATCAGCGGGGCCGTCCAGCTCCCACCGGTACAGGCCTCAGACGCCGAACCGGGCCCGGATCTCCTCCCGGGTCGTTCGCTGCCCGGTCGGCGGCAGCCCCTCGTTCCGGTAGGCGTCCATACGGGCCAGAAATTTCCGCTGAGCCTCAGGATCACGCCAGGCGTCCGCCTCGAACCACCAGCGCCTAACTGTCTGCACCAGTGGCGTCAGATCGCCCTGCTCACGAGCCTGCTCGAACGCCGCATCCAGGTCCTCGTCATAGTGCTGCAGTACGGCAGCGTCAGCGTTGGCCGCCAGCACCGCCCGGATTGCCGCCGGCGTGCAGGCCGGGCGGGGCAGGATCTGAGGCGGCCTGGCGTGCGGCGCGGTCATCAGTAGCCCTCCTGGAGATCGGCGTTTCGCTCAGCATAAGCGCGCCCACCGACATGGAGCAGTCACATGGAGGTCCCACTGCGCATTGGATCACCAGGGCCCACTGCGGATTACATACAGCGCGTTGGCATCGCAAACGACGACGGACGGCATCAGCCTAAAACTCGCCCAACTCCTGGCCACCGCGACTGAGCCACCCGCGGTCGCCGTACTCAACGCGGCGCGTAGCGCAGCTCAACCTGGTCTCGATGCCCGGACCAGCTCAGGTTCAGGGTCCAGCACCCGGCGGCGGGAAGGTCGACGTACGACGGCCCCGGACCATCTGGAAGGACTCGGGTGGCGGTGCGGTCCGTCCCGTTGAGGGTGGCCTGGATCGTAAGCGGGCCGGGCTGGACAGCCAGCCTGGACACCCAGAGGATCTTGTTGGCCTGGTTAGGGAGCGGTGGTGCGTGCAAGGCGGGGGCCCAGATGATGGCGACGATTTTGCCTTGCGCGCCCAGCACATGCGGCATGGCCTGGTCCGGCGGCTCGAAGCCGGAACGGGCCCAGACGGGCAGGGGGCTAATGGTCAGCGCGGCCGAGCAACCTGCCGCGGCACTGGTACTCGAGGGTGCGCTGGCGTTACCGGCCGATGACCGCGCCGGACCCCGCGCCTGGCCGGAGGTGCACGCGGCCACAGCCAGTAGGGCCAGGACGAGAAGCGCATAACGCGACCTCATGACCCGGACTGTATGCCGTTCCACCGTTTATCGCCATCCCTGGCCGCCGGGCCGGCGATCGAGGCGATCAGCGGGCGGGCTCGAGCAGCACCTTGACGGCGCCGGTATGCCGCGCGTCCTTCGCCGCCAGCACCGCTTCGTCCCAGCGCTCGAGCGGGAAGCGGTGCGTGATGACGGGCGTCAGATCGAGGCCGTGCGAGACGAAGTCGAAGTAGTGCTCCATGGCGTGCTTGGCGACGCCGCCCACCTTCTCGATGCCGAAGCCGTTCGAGCCGATGACGCGCAGCTCCTTGAAGTAGAGGGGGGTCCACTCGAAGCGCTTCGGCGGCTCGACGCCGGAGACGACGAGCGTGCCGCCGGTCGTGAGCAGCCGCAGCGAGGTCTCGACGGTCTCGGTCGAGCCGATCGTGTCGTAGACGACCGCCGGGCCGTCCTGCAGCCAGGCGCGCTTGCTCCACGGCTCGAGCGGTGTCGTGCCGACGTAGCGCGCGACCTGCGCGACGAGCTGGTCGGGCGAGCAAGACAGCACGGCGTGAGCGCCGAGGCGGGTCGCGAGCGCGGCCCGGGCGCCGGGTCGGGTCGCCGCCCACACCTCGCTGGCCGGGTACAGGTGGCGGAGCAGCGCGATCACCGCGAACGCCAGCGTGCCCGAGCCGTAGACAAGGACGATCTGGCCGTCGGCGGGCGGCGCGAGCAGGATCGAGCGCAGCGAGACGCTGACCGGGTCGGCCAGCACGGCCGCCTCGTCGGAGACGGCGTCGGGGATTGCGAACAGCTGGGAAACGTGCGCGCCGAAGCGCTCGGCGTGCGCCCCGGCGGCCGCCGCGCAGTTCCCGAGGTGGATCGAGACGGGCAGGTCGCCGGAGCGGAAGTTGCGGCACCAGGGGTAGCGGCCGGCCCGGCAGGCCTCGCACGGCGGGTCGACGCCGCGGGGACCGCATGACAGCCACGGGTTGAGCACGACCCGCTCGCCCGTGTCCACGCGGCGCCCGACCACCTCGTGGCCGAGCACGTGCGGAAAGGACACGAGCGCCGTGAGCGGGTTGTCGCGCGAGCCGTTCAGGAGAATCTGCTTGATGTCGGAGCCGCACAGGCCCGAGAAGGTCGTCTCGACGCGCACCCAGTCCTTTGCCGGCAGCGGCAGCTCGCCGACGTCCTCGAGGCGGACCGGCGCGAAGCGGGAGACGAAGGCGCGCCGGTCGACTCGCCCGCCGATGGTCGACACCGCCTCGCGGGCCAGGTTGTGCCGGAACACGAGCGCCTTCACATCGACCCTCCTTTGCCGCGGCAGCCCCAACGTACCAGGGCGGCCGGCGAGCCCCAGGGGTCAAGCCTCGAGGAGTATTTTCCCGAGGACGGCCCGGCTGGCCAGCCGGGCGTGTGCCTCGCGTGCGCAGCTTCGGGTCCGCCGTGACGCCAGATCTCGATGGCGAGCATGTCATGGATCGTGGCGCAGCGGTGAGGGGAGGTCCAGCCAGGGCGCACGACCGGGCGGCTGACTGTCAGCCAGTCTGGCTCCGGGGCAATACGCATCGAATCGTCATCAATTGGCCATATCGGTTGAAGCGTGCAGGCTTGTGTGCTCTTCTGTCCCCGACGACTGCGCGCCGTGTGGCGCTTGGGGGTGGTGAGTGTGCGCGAGGATGACCGCGCTCCTGCGCCATCCCGGAACGTTCTCCTGGACGCCTGGGCACCGACAGCGCCGGACGGAAGCGAAACGGAACGGGCGGCAGGCGCCGTGAAACCCGTCCTGGTCTCCGGCAAGCCTGGGGTAAGCAGGACGGTAGCCGCCCCGGCGGAACCGTCGTGGGGCCGGGTGCTGGCCACCACCGTCAAGCTATGGGTGTTGTGGCGGCTGCGCTCCGTCGGTGTCGGGCCGCCGCGCAAAGCCCGACAGCAGCGCCGGACCTGGTTCCGCCGGCGTCCCAGGCAGCCGCGCCGGCCGACCGCCCGGCGCTGGCGCCTGGCCGCCTTCGTCCTGGCCGTGGCCCTGGTAGCGGTAGCTGTTCTCCGGTTCGCCGGCGTCTTCACCGGCACCAGTGCCCCGGCCGCGCCGGCCCGATCCCCGGAGGCTTCCCCCGCAGGCCGCGCCGGCGCTCACGGCACACCCTCGCTCGACGCCGCGGCCTGGATCGCCGGCCAGGTAAGCGGCAACGCGATGATCGCGTGCTATCCCGACATGTGCGCCGCGCTGCAAGCGCAGGGGGTCATGGCAGGCCGATTGATTCCGCTGCGGCCCGGGGCGGCTGGCCCGCCCGGCGCAAGCGTGATGGTGACTTCCCCGTCGGTCCGCCGCCAGCTCGCGGAGCAGTACGCGCCGGCGCTGATCGCGAGTTTCGGTTCGGGTGACACCCGGATCGACGTCCGCGCGACGGAGCCGGGCGGAGCAGCCGCATACGAATCCGCGCAGCGGGCCGACCTTGCCGCCCGCAAAGCCGCAGGATCTCAGCTGCTCCGGAACTGGCGGCTCAAGTTCACCTCGCGCGACGCCGCGCAACTCCGGGCGGGTGAGGTGGATACTCGCCTGCTGGCGACGCTTGCGGCGCTGGCGTCCCAGTACATGTTTCGCGTGCCCGCCTTCGGCGATGCCTCCCCCGGCGCTCCGCTGCTGTTCCGGGAGGTAACTATCACCAGCGGCGGCGGGAACGGAGCGGCCGACCTCGCGGCGGCTCTGGCCATTGTGCGCGCGCAGGCCGCTCCATACCTCCCCGCCCACGCCACGATCGTCCACCCGTCCATCGGCCAGAACGCATTGAGTATCGAGTTTGCCGCGCCGAGCCCGCTGGGGCTGCTGACGGCGGTCCTGGTAGTTGACCACAGTGCTTGACGGCGCGCACGACCTTAATCGCTGCCCATGTCCTACGCAGCGGACACGATTTAGATAAGAGGTAAGTAACCATGGGGCTCCTCAGGAAGTTTTCCCGGCTCGCTACGATCACCATGCTGCTCGGGGGCACTGCTGCCCTCGTCGCGGTCACCTCACCCGCGGCCTCCGCCGCGACCACGGCCCCCGCGGCCCCGCAGGACGCGTGGGTCCGCATTGCCCATCTGTCCCCCAAGGCGCCCGCCATGGACATCTACATGTATCCATTCGGCGAGCCGGGGCACCCGATCGTCCTGAGGGACGTGGCCTACGGTGATGTTTCCGCGTACATGACGGTCAGCCCGGGCCAGTACTCGGTAGCGATGCGGGGCTTCGGCGCACCGGCCTCAAGCCCGCCCGCGCTCATCACGAGCTTCATGGTGACCGCGCAAACGCCCTACACCGTGGCTGCCCTCGGGCCTGACCCCGGCCTGCGGGTGGAGGTGCTGAAGGACCAGACGACCACCCCCACCGGAAAGGCCCTCGTCCGGGTCGTCCAGGCGTCGCTCAAGGAACACCTGGTGACGGTCAGCTACGGACCGGACGTTCTCGCGCGGCAACTGGCCTTCGGCTTGGCCACGTCGTACGCGGCCGTCTCGCCGGGCGCGCAGACGGTGCAGTTCACCGCGCCGGGCGCGCGCGCCGCCATGTCGGTCACGCTGGCTGCCGACACCATTCACACCATCGTGGTGCTGGACGACTCCTCCGGGCTGAAGGTCGATGCCCTGCTGGACTCGGCGGGCAGTCAGATCATGCCGCAGGGAGGAGCCCCGGCAGGCTTTGGCGGGATGGCGCCGCACCCCGCGGGCCCCGCCCCGTGGGTACTGACGATCGCGATCGGGGCGTTGCTGACCGTGGCGGGCTTCGCGGGCCTGCGCCGCTCGCGTCCCGCCGCCGCAGCCCACCAGTGAGGAAGATGCGCTGCGCTTCGACGTCTCCTACAGTTCCCCCGGCTTCGACTACTACGCGGGGCTCGCCGAGACGTTGCACGGCGAGATCATCGACCAGGGCCCGATCGAGGCCAGGGTGATCTACGAGCCCTACGGCGTCGCCGCCGCCATCCTGCCGTTCAACTGGCCGCCGATTTGTCGCGTGGCGGTTGTTCGGAAATAAGCGTTACGGCCCGTGTACACCCGTGCACCCGCGGCCTTAGGATCGCCTTGTCCGATTTAGCAGAAAGCGAGCCTTTACTGACGTTCGGGGTGGAAATTGGGGTACGCGGGACTGCAGCCCGACGACCCGCGTGAGATCGGGCCTTACCGGCTGCTGACTCGGTTGAGCAGCGGCGGCCGGGGCCAGGTGTTCCTGGGCCCGGTGTTCCTGGGCGTGTGCGCGGCCGGCCGGCGGATCGCGGTCAGGGTCATCCGGACCGAGCTGGCCGAGGATCCCGAGTTCCGGGCGCGGTTCCGGCGAGAGGTCGCGGCCGCTCGAAAGGTAAGCGGCTTGTTCACCGCGCTCGTGGTCGACGCGGATCTGGACAGCCCGATGCCGTGGCTGGCCACAGCCTACGTCGCCGGGCCTTCACTGAGCGAGGCGGTGCGCGGTCATGGACCGCTGCCCGTGCGCACGCTGCTGAAGCTGACGGCGGGGGTGGCGGAGAGCCTGAGTGCCATTCACGCCGCCGGAGTGGTGCACCGCGACCTGAAGCCCTCCAACGTGCTGCTGGCCGAAGACGGGCCGAGGGTCATTGACTTCGGGATTTCCGGGGCCGCCGAGGCGAGCATGGCTGCGGGCACCAGCCACATGATCGGCTCGCCGGGGTTCATGTCCCCGGAGCAGGCCCTGGGCCTTGACATCGGGCCGGCCAGCGACATGTTCAGCCTGGGCGTGGTCCTCGCCTTCGCCGCCACGGGCCACGGGCCGTTCGGTTCCGGGTCGGATGCCGCGCTCAGGTGCCGGCTGGTCAACAGCCCGCCGAGCCTCGGTAACGTGCCAGGCGAGCTGCGGCCGCTAATCGGGAGCTGTCTGGCCAAGCATCCGAGCGACCGGCCCGCCGCCCGCGAACTGCTGGCCAAGGTGGGTGCCATCCAGCCCACGCCGGGCTGGCTCGCCGAATCGATCATCAGCAGCGTCGCCGCGGACCGGCCGGCCGTCGCCCCCGCCGGTCCCGCGGTCCCGGCCGATGCGGGAAACCTCCTAGCGCTGACCGGCTCAGCGTCCGGTCCGCCGCCAGGCGGCGGCGGGGGCCGGCCCGGACGACACCGCATCTCCCGGCCACTGGCCTCGGCGTGCCTGAGCGGCGGGCTGGTGGCGGTCTCGGCCGTGGCGGTCTTCGCCCTGATCGGCGCCAACCGCACGCCGCTTGCCCCGCACGCCCAGCCGCGGGCCGGAGCAGGAGCGGTGGCGACTGCGCCTGCCCCGGTGTCAAACGCGCCGGCCACCCGGCGCGGGTCGTCCTCGGCCGCGCCTTCGGTCTCGGCCGCGCCTTCGGTCGCGCCGAACGCGTACCTGACCCCGGCCTTTTCTCAGTCCTTGAGCCCATCCGTGCTGCCGACGCCAAACTCGTCCGCGACCGCCAGGCCGACGACGTCGGGGAACCCGGGCAACTCCCCGTCGGCGTCCGCGTCGGCCTCTCCGTCCGCATCGTCATCCGCCTCCTCATCGGCCTCCGGCTCTCCGTCGGCGAGCACGTCCCCGTCTCCCGCTCCTTCATCCGGGTCGCCCAGCACATCGGCTTCGGGGTCGGCGTCCCCGTCTCCTTCCCCGTCTCCGAGCGCATCGACGTCGGCGTCCCCGTCTCCGAGCGCATCGACGTCGGCGCCCTCGCCCGCTCCGTCGAGTACCGCGCCGGCGTCCTCGTCTCCGTCCGCGTCTGCCTCGCCGTCCGCGACGGGCACGTGAACAACGGCCGGCCCGGCGCGGGTGTACGCGGCTAGCGGGCCGGGCGGACCGCGCGGACCAGGGTGTCGATGGCCGTCGCCGTTCCGCCGTCCCGCTCGACGGTGCGGCGCACCCGTTCGGCCCGCAGAATGCGCAGCCCGGGGAGTTCGGCGGTGATGGCCTCGGGCGTGTAAAGCACCTCCGGGCTCTGCGGTCCGCCGACGCCCTCGGTGAGGTTAGATAGGTCGTGGCCGATGATCAGCAGCGTGCCGCCCGGGGCCAGCGCCGCGGCGGCGCCGGCCAGCACCCGGGCCCGCAGCGCCGCGTTCACCTGGAGGTAGGCGATGAGCACGAGCTCGAAGGCCTCCCGGGCCGGCTCGTACTCGCTGAGGTCGGCGACCACCCAGTCCACCTGGCTGTCGGCGACGCCGCGAGCGGCGCTCAGCTTGCGCCCCTTATCCAGGCCGATCCGGGAGAAATCGACGGCGGTCACCGACCAGCCCCGCTCGGCCAGCCAGACTGAGTTACGGCCTTCGCCGGCCGCCAGGTCAAGCGCCCGGCCGGGCGGGAGGTCCGCCAGTTCCGCGGCCACGAACTGGTTCGGGTGGACCGACCACTCGAACTCGGCGCCGGAGTACCGCTCATCCCATTGCTGCCTGTCCACCCGGCCACTCTCCCCGATGACCGACGCCATCGGCAACTCAGCAGACAGGCACGCGCCCGAGCACCTGCCGGAGGCGGACGCGGGAGCCCGTGCGCAGGACAGACCGGCCGTAGATCGTCGCCGCGGTCCGGGCAGAATGACTTCCGGCCGCGAAGGTCGTAACGTCGCCTGTGGAGGAGCCGGAACGTGGAACAGCCTGCTTACCTACTGCACCGCGGTGATGCGCTAGCTGCCTACCACAGCTGGCCCGCTCCGGTCGTCGTGATAAGTGACGGCGCATACGGGGTCCGCGGGTTCCACGGGGACACGACCGGTGTCGGCGGGCTGCTTGACTGGTACCGGCCGCACGTGGAGGCGTGGAGCCGGTATGCGACGCCCGCCACCACCTTGTGGTTCTGGAACACCGAAGTGGGCTGGGCGACGGTTCATCCGCTGCTCGCCGCGAGCGGCTGGGATTACGTGCAGGTGATCACCTGGGACAAAGGGCTCGCTCACATCGCGGGCAACGTCAACGGCCAGACGATCCGTCGCTTTCCCGTCGCGACCGAGGTATGCGCGCTTTACCAACGCCGCTTCGAGGTCCGGGGCGTCGATGGGCTCATGCCTGTGCAGCAATGGCTGCGCCATGAGTGGCAGCGTTCCGGGCTCTCCCTGGCCAGGGCCAATGAAGCATGCGGCGTGCGGAACGCCGCGACGCGCAAATACCTTACGCAAGACTGGCTGTGGTACTGGCCTCCGGGCGAGATGATCGAGCGCCTGGCTTCGTACGCTAACGAGCACGGCGCCGAATCGGGCTGGCCCTACTACTCCCTTGACGGACAAGCGCCGGTCACCGGCAAGGACTGGGACGCGCTGCGGCACAAGTGGCGGCATGTGCACGGGATTACCAATGTGTGGCAACTGGCGCCGCTGCATGGCGTGGAGCGGATTAAGGGCACGATGAGACGAGCCGCGCCCAGGGTTCACAACCCCAGCAGCCTGTCGGCCGCCCATCTCAACCAGAAGCCACTGCAGTTCATGCGCCGCATCCTTGGCGCAGTGACAGATCCCGGCGACGTGGTGTGGGAGCCTTTCGGCGGTCTGGCCTCGGCCTCGGTCGCGGCCGTGGAGTCGGGCCGTTTCCCCTGCCTCGCGGAGATTGATCATGACTTCGCCGAGATCGCCGCCCAGCGGCTCGATGACGCCCGTTCCGGGCGGGACCCGGAAGCAGACGAACCGGCGCCTAGCACTCTATGACGTTGACGGCGAGGCCGCCACGCGAGGTCTCCTTGTATTTGTCCAGCATGTCGCGCCCGGTGACGCGCATCGTGTTGATGGCTTTGTCCAGGGAGACGAAGTGGCGCCCGTCTCCGCGCAGGGCGATGCGGGCCGCGTTGATCGCGGTGATGGACGCGACCGCGTTCCGCTCGATGCACGGCACCTGGACCAGGCCGCCGACCGGGTCGCAGGTCAGCCCGAGGTTGTGCTCGATGCCGATCTCCGCGGCGTTCTCCACCTGCTCGGGCGTGCCCCCGAGCACCTCGGCGAGCGCGCCGGCCGCCATCGAGCAGGCCGACCCGACCTCACCCTGGCAGCCGACCTCGGCGCCGGAGATGGACGCGTTTTCCTTGAACAAGGTGCCGATGGCGGCCGCCGTCAGCAGGAACCGCGTCACGCCTGCTCCGGACGCGCCGGGGACGAACCGGTCGTAGTAGTGCAGCACGGCCGGGATGATGCCGGCGGCGCCGTTGGTCGGTGCGGTGACGACGCGGCCGCCGGCCGCGTTCTCCTCGTTGACGGCGAGCGCGTACAGCGTCACCCAGTCCATGGCCCGCAGCGGGTCATCGTCGTTGCGCTCGCAGGTGAGCTGCCGGTACAGGCGCGGCGCGCGGCGCGGCACCTTTAGGCCGCCCGGCAGCAGACCGTCGGTGGCGCAGCCACGCTCGACGCAGGCCCGCATGACCTGCCAGATGTCAGCCAGGCCCGCCCTGACCTGCTCGGCCGTGCGGCCGAGCGCCTGCTCGTTCTCGAGCACGATCCCCGAGATGGGCAGGCCCGTGGACCTGGCGTGCGCCAGCATTTCCTCGCCGGTCCGGAACGGATAAGGCAGGTCCGGCCCGGCTGCCAGGTCCTGCGCCGGTCCGGCGGCCGTCTCATCCGCGACGAAGCCGCCGCCGATCGAGTAGTAGGCGCGCTCGCGGATGGCCGCGCCGTCGCCGTCGTAGGCGGTGAAGCGCATGCCGTTCGGGTGGTAGCCGAGCTTCTTCCTGCGGTTGAATTCCAGGTGCTCGGCCACGGTGAAGGCGATCTCGTGCTCACCGAGCAGCCGAACGGTCCCGCGTCGCGCGATGGCCTCCAGGCGGGACGGGACCGCGTCCACGTCGACGGTGGCCGGCTGTTCGCCTTCGAGCCCGAGCAGGACGGCCTTGTCGGTGCCGTGCCCCGGCCCGGTCAGGCCGAGCGAGCCGTACAGGGACACCCGCACCGCCCGAACTCGTGGCATCAGGCCGTCGTCGCGAAGGCCGCAGGCGAACATCCCGGCTGCCTTCATCGGCCCGACCGTATGCGAGCTCGATGGGCCGATGCCGACCTTGAACAGGTCGAAGACGCTGATCGCCATGGCTGCGCTCCACCAGAGGGGGTGTCAGTGGAAGACTACGGTCCGGTCGTCGTTGAGCAACACCCGGTGCTCCGCATGCCAGGTCACCGCCCGGGCCAGCACCTGCGCCTCGACGTCACGGCCCGCCTCGGCGAGGCGCTCGGGTGAGAGGGTATGGTCCACCCGGATCACGTCCTGCTCGACGATCGGGCCCTCGTCCAGGTCCGGTGTCACGTAGTGCGCGGTGGCGCCGACCAGCTTGACGCCTCGCGCGTGCGCCTGGTGGTAGGGCTTGGCGCCCTTGAAGCTCGGCAGGAAGGAGTGATGGATGTTGATCATCCGGCCCTCGACCCGCTTGCACACCTCGCCGGACAGGATCTGCATGTAGCGGGCGAGCACGATGAGGTCGGCGCCGGTGTCGTCGAGCACGTCGAGCAACTGAGCCTCGGCGGCCGCCTTGGTCGCGGGTGTGACCGGGATGTGGTGGAACGGGATGCGGTAGGAAGCGGCCAGCTCGCCGAAGTCGTCATGATTGGACACCACCCCGACCACGTCGACGGGCAGCGACCCGCTCTTCCAGCGGAACAGCAGGTCGTTCAGGCAGTGGCCGAGCCGCGAGACCATGATCAGGGTGCGGACCCGCGCGGCCTTGTCGTGCAGCTGCCAGGCCATGTGAAACGCCTCCGCCACCCAGGAAAAGCCGCGCTCGAGCTGGGCGAGCTGAAGATCCAGGGCCCAGCGGCCCTGTGGGCACGCAGAAGTGCACCCGCATGAAGAACCGCCCGTCCGGGCTTTCCCCGTACTGCTGGCTGGCCAGGATGTTCGCCGAATGCTGGACCAGGAAGCTGGACACCGCGTACACGATCCCCGGCTTGTCCGGGCAGGACAGCGTGAGCACGTACTCGCGTCCCGGTTCCGCGCCCACTCACTCACCTCAGTGTTGCTTATAACGCAACGAGACTCTCTATATGCAACATATTGCCTCCGCGTGTGCTTAACGTCAAGTAAGAGCGGTCTCGCAATCGAGTCGATGTGCCATAGGGCAGGTTCTTACGAACCCAATGTGCCATCGACCCGATTGGGAGCGCGGCAGGCGGGCGAAAGGGGGAGTACGGCAGGTAGCGTTGCGCTATGGGCAACAGCGGGCAGAACTGGGGCCAAAGTGTGACGGGACGGGAGCGGGCTTCCGGGGCTTCCGGGGCTTCTGGGGTCTCTGGATCCACTGGGTCCACTGGGGTCTCTGGGTCTGGGCCTGTGCAGTCGGTGGACCGGGCGGTGGCCATCCTGGAG
>Ga0070698_100003366_pt1 | contig 17586 bp, 14 predicted proteins | sample KBSK1502metaG_FD_65477 | JGI IMG/M metagenome (GOLD analysis project Ga0070698, IMG submission 65477) | Corn, switchgrass and miscanthus rhizosphere microbial communities from Kellogg Biological Station, Michigan, USA - KBS K1-50-2 metaG | ecosystem: Host-associated > Plants > Roots >...
CCGTCGATGATGTCGTCGAGGCGGCTCTGCGCGCCGCGCTCGTCGCCCACGTTCTGGTAGAACTTCAGCGGGTCGATGATGCGCCAGCGGGCGTAGGTCTCGACCCAGATGTATTTCTTGTCCTTGGTGGGGATCTGGTTGGACGAGCCCTCGAACTCCAGCCAGCGCTTGTCGAAGCGGTGGACGAGCTGGACCAGAGGCGCCCGGAAGTGAAGCCCCGCGCGGGTGACGGTGCCGCCCACCGGCTCGCCGAACTGCGTGAGGATGGCCTGCTCGGTCTCGGAGACGGTGTAGACCGAGAGGGCGACGAGCACGACGGCCGCCGCGGCGGCGATGAGGGCGAGGGAGCGCTTCACCGCCTGGGCTCCTTGCTCTCGCCGTCGAGGTGCAGCAGCGGCAGCAGGCCCTTGGCCTTGTCGTCCAGCACGAGCGTGCGGCCGATGCGGGACAGGGCCTGGGCGAGGGTCTCGAGGTAGATGCGCCGGCGCGTCACGACCGGGGCCTTCTTGTACTCGTCGTAGAGGGCGGTGAAGCGGGAGGCATCTCCCTCCGCCTTGTTCACGCGCTCCAGCGCGTACCCTTCCGCGGAACGGATGGCCTGGTCGGCCTCGCCCTTGGCCTTGGGCACCGACTTGTTGTAGTCGGCCCAGGCGTCGTTGATGGCGCGCTCCTTCTCCTGGATGGCCTGGTTGACCTCGTTGAAGGCGGGCTTGACGGGGTCGGGCGGGTTCACGTCCTGCAGGACGAGCTGCTGCACCTCGATGCCGATGCCGTAGAGGTTGCAGAGGTCCTGGAGCTGCTGCTTGGCCTCCAGCGCGATGGTCTCGCGGCCGATGGTGATGACCTCGTCCACGCTGTGGTCGCCCACCACCTGCCTCATCACCGCCTCCGACATGTCGCGGAAGGTCGAAGTCGGCTCGCGCACGTCGAAGAGGTACTTCTTCGGGTCCTTGATCTTGTACTGGACGACCCACTCCACGACGGCCACGTTGAGGTCGCCGGTGAGCATGGCCGACTCCGCGGCCGTCTCCGGCGTGGGCGCCGCGAACTCGCTCTTGATCGCCGCGCGCTGCGTGCGGAAGCCGAACTCGAGCTTCAGCGTGCGCTGCACGGGGACCTTCGTCACGGAGTCCACGAACGGGATCTTCACGTGCGGCCCCGGGTTCGAGATGCCGACATAGCGGCCGAAGCGCTGCACCACGCCGACCTCGTCGGGCTCGATCTGGTAGTAGCCGGTGAAGAAGAGGATGAGGAGTGCGACGACGATCAGGACGGGGCGGGCGAGGGCGAGGTTGGGCCGGCCGAGCGGCGGCAGCACGCGCAACGGTGGGCCCTCACCGACCGGGCCGTGCGTCCAGCCGCCTCGCACCATCACGCCTCCTTCGGCGGCGGCGAGTATATCAACCGCGAATGGAAAAGGCCGCGCGTGGGTAGAATCTGCTCGGCCCGATGGGCGCTTCCCACTTCCGTGCCCTGACCCTGCTTCTCCCTGCTGCGCTCGCCCTGGCCGCGCACGCGCGGCCCGCGCGGGACGCGCCGCCGAACATCATCTTCATCCTGGCGGACGACCTGGGCTACGGGGACCTCGGCGCGTACGGCCAGACCAGGATCCGCACTCCACGGCTGGACCGGATGGCGATGGAGGGGACGCGCTTCACGCAGTTCTACGCGGGCAGCCCGGTGTGCGCCCCGTCGCGCAGCGCGCTCATGACGGGCCAGCACACCGGACACACGTACATTCGCGGGAACAAGGAGCATCCCGGTGGTCAGGAGCCGCTGCCGGACAGGATCACGACCGTGGCGGACGTCCTCAAACGGGCGGGCTACACCACGGGCATCTTCGGGAAGTGGGGGCTCGGGGGAGTGGACACGGAAGGCGCTCCCTTGCGCCATGGCTTCGATGAGTTCTTCGGCTACTACGACCAGCGGCGAGCGCATTTCTACTACCCGGAGTACCTGTACCGGAACGCCGAGAAGGTCCCGCTGCCCAACCGCGTGCGCGAAGAGCCCCGCAGCCCGGGCGCCGGCCCGGCCGTCGTGCGAGGGCGGTACAGCCACGACGCCATCGCGGAGGCGGCGCTGGCCTTCCTCGAGAAGCACCGCCGCGAGCGCCTCTTCCTCTACGCGGCCTTCACCATCCCGCACGCGGAGCTGCAAGCGCCCGAGGATGCCTACGCGCCGTATGTGAAGGACGGCCGCAGCATCTTCCCGGAGACGCCCTTTCCCGAGAACCACTACGGCGCGCAGGCCATGCCGCACGCGACCTACGCGGCCATGGTCTCGCGGCTCGACCGCGACGTGGGGCGGATCCTGGACACGCTCCGGGAGCTGGGGCTGGATCGGAACACGATCGTGTTCTTCACCAGCGACAACGGTCCGAGCGTGGAAGGGGGCAGCGATCCGCAGTTCTTCGACAGCAATGGACCCTTCCGCGGCCTGAAGCGCGACGTCTACGAGGGCGGGATCCGGGTGCCGATGATCGCGTGGGGACCGGGACGGATCCCCGCCGGGCGGACCTCGGACCAGGTGTGGGCGCTCTGGGACGTCCTCCCCACCCTCGCCGAGCTGGCCGGGGCCCGGCCGCCCGCGGGCATCGACGGAATCTCGATGGTCCCGTCGCTCCGGGGGCGGGGCCGGCAGCGGCAGCACGATCATCTCTACTGGGAGTTCTACGAGCAGGGGAGCAAGCAAGCCGTACGCATGGGCCGGTGGAAGGGCGTGCGCCAGCCGATGATGACGGGGAGGCTCGAGGTCTACGACCTGGAAGCGGATCCCGGCGAGACGCGCGACGTCTCGAGCGAGCATCCCGACGTGGCCGCGCGCCTGGGCCGCCTCCTCGACGAGGCGCACACGCCATCCGCGCTGTGGAGGGCACCCGCCGAAGGGCCGGCCCGATGAGGCGAGCCGGGCCCCTACTCGTGCTCGGTCCGCCCCTTGAGCACGATTCCGATCGGCCGCTCGCCGTCGGCCGTCTTGAGCTTCACGAAGAAGACCTCGTGGCCCATGCCGTTCGTGGCCACGGCGGGGAAGTCCTTCTGCGACGAGACGTCGGCCAGGTTCAGCGGCGCGGGATGGTTGGTGAGCGCGGCGTTCTTGCTCAGCTCGGTGAGCTTTTCCCACGCCAGCTCGGCCGCCGGATCGGGATCGTCCGCGGCGCGCAGCATCAGCAGGAAGTCGGACGTGGGCGCGGCGCCGAGGTGGTTCCCGTCGCTGGGGATCTTCGCGTAGCGCAGCGTGTACGTGCCGGCCTTGATGGTCTGGCCGCGGAAGTCGCCGCGCGCGGTGGGGAAGGTCAGGACGCCCACGAAACCGCCGGGCTTGAGGCCGGGCAGGTCCTTCTTGAACCAGAGGTCGACCGTGCCGTCGGAGAGCGTGACGTGGTAACCCTGCGCGTCCAGGGCCTGCTTGACGGGATCGGCGGCGGGTCCCGTGAAGCCCAGGGTGCGCTCGACCTTGAGGCCGTCGGCGCGGAGTGATCCCGCGGAGACGAACAGGCCGATGGCCAGGGAGACGGCGAGCAGGGGCGCCCGCACCCTCATGTGAGCGGACAAGGGACCGCCGGCGTTACCGCGCGAAGTGGCCGACGAACGCGTTGCGCTTGTCGCGCGTCGTCCAGGACACGTCCAGCGCGTCCCCGCGGTAGTGATCCACGATCGAGACCGCGGGCATGGCGTGCGAGGTCGGGGCCAACGGCGGGTAGTACGTCTCCTCGTTGCCGCAGTGCCGGTCCTGGTCGCCCACCGCGCGCGTCTCCACGTCCACGAGCGTGCCCGCCTGCAGCGTGCCCTGGGCCTCCTCGCCCTCGTGACGCACCTGCATGGCGATCGGCGCGATCTCGGTGCGCACCACGGAATCGAGCAGGGCGCCGCCCATGGCTTGCGCGAAGGACACCAGGGCCGCGCGCTGCACCGTCGTGGCCTTCTCGTCCACGATCACGACCGCCTTGGCCGGGTAGGGCGTCGCGAACGGGTCGCCCAGCGTGGCGCTGGCCTTGACCACGCCCACCACGCTCAGCCCGTCGAGGGCGACGCCCTTCCAGGCGCCCTTGTCGACGCGCCAGGCCATGATGGCCTCGCGGCCGACCAGCCCCGTCTCCGAGTTGGCGAAGCAGGGTCCCGTCCACACGTCCGCGCTGCGCGTCTCCAGGTAGTCGCCCTGGATCTCGGTGGCGCCCGCGGCCGCCGGCATCACGGCGAGAAGAAAGCCGGCCACGAAAAGAAGCCCGTACCTGCGCATGTCAGTCCTCCTCGCGACAGCCTTTCATTCTACACGGCCCTTGCCGTGGCAGCGACGAGTGGCCGAATCGCACTCCCCGGGCTCGGCCAGGCCGCCGTCGGGCCCGATGCAGGTCTGCGTGTAGAGGCACCAGAAGAGGCCGGTGCCACCGCGCGGGACGGTGGGATCGTCCGCGGAGGGCACGAACATGCCCTTCCATCGGAGGTGCGCGCACAGACCGGGGCGGTTCGGGTTGAACCGGTCGTCGTCGGTGGGGAGCCTCATCGCGCACCTCCGCCGGCGGCCGCCAGGACCGCCCTCTTCACCGCCACCCGCGCGAGCTGGACCTTGTACGCATTGCCGCTGAGCGGCTTCGCGCTCTTGACCGCGGCGTCGCCTGCCGCCTGGGCCGTGGCCTCGCTGACCGTCTTGCCCGCCAGCGCCGCCGCCGCTTCTGCCGACACCCACGGCACCGGGGCGACGTGCCCCAGCACCACGCGCGCGGACTGCACGGTGCCGCCGTTCATCTTCAGCGCGACCGAAGCCGTGGCCAGCGGCCAGTCCAGCGCCTCCTTCTCGCGCACTTCGTAGGTCGCGTTGGGTCCGCTCGGGGCCGGCACGCGCACCTCGGTCACGATCTGGTCCGGCCCGATCTGGTGCTCGCGCTCGTCGCTCGTCTTCGGCGTGCGGAAAAAGGCGTCGGCGGGCACGTCGCGCGCGCCCTTGGCGCCGAAGACGCGCACGGCGGCGCCCAGCGCGACCAGCGCCGGGCCCAGGCTGGACGGGCTCACGAAGTAGGCGGGCCCGCCGCCGAAGATCGCGTGGTAGCGGTTGTCGCCGTCCACCACCATCGAGCGGCCGCCCTCCTGCGCCAGCAGGCCGAAGCCGGAGCGGTAGTACCAGCACCGCGGCCGCTGCAGGAGATCGCCGCCCACGGTGCCGACGCTGCGGATCTGCGGAGAGCGCACGCCCTCCACCGCGGCCCACAGCGAGGGATACGTCTTCCGGAACTCCGCGTGATCGAGCAGCTCCTCGAACGTGGTGAGCGCGCCCAGCCGCAGGCCGGTCGAGCGGTCGAGACGGATGCCGCGCAACTCCTCGATGCCGCTCAGGTCGACCACGCGCTTGGGTGTCACGACCTCGTCCTTCATCAAGGCCAGCAGGTCGGTGCCGCCGGCGAGGACGGCCGCATCGCGCGGCGACGGCCCCAGCAGCGCCACCGCCTGCTCCTTGGTCCCGGGGCTCGCGTATTCGAAAGCGCGCATCAGGCCCTCCTCGCTTCCAGCGCCGCCAGGACGCGCCTGGGCGTCAGGGGAATGTGCGGCACGCGCACGCCGATGGCGTTGGCCACCGCGTTCGAGATCGACGCGCCGGGCGAGATCACCGGCGGCTCGCCCAGGCCCACGACGCCGCGCTCGTCGTAGCCCTTGCCCGTCATCATGCGCACCACCAGCTCGCCGATGTCGGCGATGCCGGCGATCTTGTAGAACTCCATGTTCGGGTTCAGCATCCGCCCGCTGATGGGGTCCATGACCTTCTCTTCGTAGAGCGCATACGAGACGCCCATGATGAGCGCGCCGTAGCACTGGCTCTCGGCCGTCTTGAGGTCGATGACCAGCCCGCAGTCCTGCACGGCCACCAGCTTGTTGACGCGCACGCGCCCCGTCTCCGTGTCCACGGAGACGTCCGCCATCTGCACGCCGCCCACGCCGGCGTTGATGAGGTCGCCGGGACCGGGGTTGGTGCCGCGCACGGTCAGCGGGATGCCGCCCAGCTTGCCCGCGGCCTCCGCCCAGGACAGGCTCTTTCCGGGATCGCCCTTCACGCGCACGCGGCCGCCCACGGCCTCCAGCGCCGTGGGCTCGACGCCCAGCGACGGCGCGACCTTGGCGAAGAGCTGGTCGAGCAGGTCGAGGGAGCCGCGGCGGGCCGCGGCGGACACGCCGCCGATGGTCGTGCTGCCGCCCGATCCGCCGGACGCGGGGTACTGGTTGTCGCCGATCTTCAGGCGCACCGCTTCCATGGGCAGGCCGAGAGTGTCGGCGACCACGATGGTGATCGCGGTGCGCGTCCCGGTGCCGAGGTCCTGCGTCCCCATCTTCAGCTCGACCGAGCCGTCCGGCTGCAGCGTGAGGTCGCCGGCGCTGTCGTGGCCGCGACCGCCCCAGGTGTGGATGGACAGGCCCAGGCCGCGCTTGACCGGACCCGCGGTCTTGTCGCCGCGCGGGTGCCAGCCCTTCTTCCAGCCCATGAGGTCGCTGGCGACCTCCAGCTCTTCCTTGTAGATGTTCGACCGCACGCCCGTCATCGCGATGTTCTGCATGAGCAGGTCGTACGGGTCGCGTCCCAGCTTGGCCGCGAGGTCCTCGAAGGCGCAGAAGGTGAGGACGGCGGCCTGAGGGTGGTTCGGCGCGCGCCAGGCGCGGGCGGACCCCACGTTGGTGGAGATGGGCGTGTGCAGCGAGCGGCGGTTGGGGACCTCCAGCACGTAGGGCAGAGGCGGCCGCCCGCCGCCGCCGACCCCGCCCGAGCCCCAGGTCTCGGAGTGCCAGGCCGTGATGGTGCCGTCCTTCTTCGCCCCCAGCTTCACGCGGCCGTAGGCGGAGGGACGCGTGCCCGCGATGGATTGCTCGGCGTCGCGCTCGAGCATGATCTTCACCGGCGCGCCGCCCGCCTTCTTCGAGAGCTGCGCGGCCACGATGGTCCAGCGGTCGGGACCGAACTTGCTCCCGAAGCCGCCGCCGACGTGGTCCATCTTCACGCGGATGTCGCCGGCGGGTATGCCGAGCGGCCCCGCCATCTGCCCGGCGATGCCGGAGACGTTCTGCGTGGAGATGTGCACGAGCAGGTTCTTCTCGCCTTCCCACTCGGAGATGGCGCCGTGCGATTCCAGGCAGCAGTGCGTCATGACCGTCGATCCGTACTCGCCCTCCGAGACGACCTCCGCCTCCTGGAAGGCCTTGTCCGGCTCGCCCTGGGCCTGCTCGGCCAGGGGCTTGGCGTTCGCGCCGGCGGCCTTCACGTCGTAGTCGTCCACGACGTGCGGGAGCTTCTCGTACTGGACCTTGATCGCGCGCGCCGCGTCTTCCGCGGTGGGCTCGTCCACCGCGGCCACGGCCGCGATCTCGTCGCCCGCCCACTTGATCTCCGTGCCGGGCCCCTGGATGACCAGCACCGCCTTCACGCCCGGCATCGCTTCCGCCGCGGAGGTGTCGACGCTCACCACCTTCGCGTGCGCGTGCGGCGAGCGCAGGACCTTGCCGTGCAGCAGTCCCGGGCGAGCGACGTCGTAGGTGTACTTGGCGCGGCCGGAGACCTTGTCCGGCCCGTCCAGGCGCGAGATGCGCTTGCCGATCAGCGAACGCTGCGCCGGCTCCGGCCACTTGTACTCAGCCACGGTGGCCTCCCTTCGCCGTCTGCATCACCGCCGCGCGCACGCCCACGTACGTGCCGCAGCGGCAGAGGTTGCCGCCCAGGCCGCGCTTGATGTCGTCCGCGCTGGGATCGGGATGCTTGTCGAGGAGCGCCTTGCAGGCCATCACGAATCCCGGCGTGCAGAACCCGCACTGCTGGCCGTCGTTGTCCACGAAGGCCTGTTGCAGGGGATGGAGCGCGCCCTGTCCGGCCAGGCTCTCCACGGTGGTGACCTTCTTGCCGCGCGCCTGGATGGCCAGGATCGAGCACGAGTAGACGGGCTTGCCGTCCAGGAGCATGGTGCACGCGCCGCACGTGCCGCGGTCGCACACGCGCTTGGCCCCGGTGACGTCGAGGTCGTGGCGCAGGGCCTCGAGCAGCGTCACGCGCGGCTGGACTTCCACCTGCCGCGGCTGGCCGTTCACGCTGAGCGTGAATGTGGTCTTGCCCGGCCCGTAGACCTCGACCCCGTCCCCGGCCGCGCGCACGATGCGCGGGCGCAGCAGCACGGGGGCGGCGGCGAGCGGGACGCCCGTCGTCTTCAGGAAGGTGCGCCGGCTGAGACTCTCGCCGGTGCGGCGGCCTCCATCGTCTTTCATGTCGTCCCTCCGGATCCTTTCCTCGCGCGAGGCTAGGGCAGGGCTTCTTCCAAAAGCTCCATCTCCCGGCCGCAGCAGGGGCACGGGCCGGGCACGTACGCGTTGATGTGGCAGACGTCGCAGTAATAGCGCAGGTCGTACAGCTTGCCGTCCTTGACCGAGAACACCTTGATGATCTCGAGGGCCTGCGAAGCGGCCTCCCGCGCGCGCACGAGCAGGTCGCGGTCGCGCACGCGCGGGTCCTCGAAGATGCCCGCCAGCTCGTCCGTGGCCCGGAACCGGTGCACGCGGCCGTCGGGATCCTCGAGCGCGAATCGGTGCGGCCCCGCGCCGCAGGCCTGCCGATGGTCCGCGCGGTCGAGGCAGACCGCGCGCCCGCGCAGGTCGATCGAGTCGGGTGGCGCGGGGCCGGGCGCGGCCGCGGTCGCCGCGGAGGCCTGGAGGACCCACGCCACGAGCACTGCGATGCCGGTCATGGCTGAAGGAGGCACAGTACTGCCGCCCTCGACCGTTCGTCAATAGTCGGCTGGCGTCGCGCCGGGCCGGCATCGCACAATCGCCTGGACATGCCGGAACGCGACGTCCGCGACCTGCTGCTGGCCAAGAGGCTCGAGCCGCGGCGTGTGGCCGAGCTGCTCCGCCCGTACGGCTTCCAGGACGCGCAGCGCGCCGACCGCGAGCTGCAGGCGATGGCGGAAGACCCGGCCGTGCGCGTGCGGCTGGCCGCGATCCTGCCCGGCGTGCTCGAGGGCCTCGGCGCCTCCGCCGATCCCGACGGCGCGCTGCGCCGCCTGGAGCGGTTCTTTCGCGCCACGGGCAACGCGTCGGCGATGCTGTCCCATCTGGCCGCGGACCCACGCATGATCCACGCGCTCACCGTCGCCTTCGGCGCGAGCGCGTTCATGGCCGAGATCCTGACGCGGCACCCCACATGGCTCTTCTGGCTCTCCGAGCCCGACGTGCTCGCCCGCGCCCGCGGTGGCGACGAGATCCGTCGCGACCTGGCCGCGGCCCTCGCGCCGCTGCGCAGCGAGGAGAAGCGGCTGGACGCGCTGCGCATCGCGAAGAGGCGCGAGATCCTGCACATCGGCCTGCGCGACCTGCTGCGGCGGGCCACGGTGGAGGAGACGGTGCGCGCGCTCTCGGTGCTCGCGGAGACGCTGATCGAGACGGCGTGCGAGGTCGCGGAGGACACGCTTCGGAAGAGCCTGGGACTGCGGCGGCCGTGGCGGGCGGGCGGCCGACGCGCGCGGTCCGGCTTCACCGTGCTGGGCCTGGGCAAGCTCGGGGGCGAGGAGCTGAACTTCAGCTCCGACGTCGACCTCGTGTACCTCTACGCCTCCGACGAGGGCCGGGTCTCCGGTGGCGGGGCCGCGCCCGCGCGGGGCGACTACTTCCAGGCCCTGGCGCGGCGCGTGACCGCGGTGCTGGGGACCGTCACCGGAGAAGGCAGCGTGTACCGCGTCGACCTGCGGCTGCGGCCCGAGGGACGCGCCGGGGCCGTGGCCCGCTCGCTCGTCTCGATGAACGAGTACTACCGCTCGCGGGGTGCCACCTGGGAGCGCCTGGCCCTGCTCAAGGCGAGACCCGTGGGCGGCGATCGCGCGCTGGGCACGCGCTTCCTGGATCGCGTGGCGCCCTTCGTCTACCGCCGCGGCTTCGACGCCGCGGCCCTGGAAGACATCCGGCGCGTGAAGCGGCAGATGGACGGCAAGATCGCCGAGCGCTCGGAGAGCCACCGGCACGTCAAGCTCGGCGTGGGAGGGATCCGCGAGATCGAGTTCGTGTGCCAGGTCCTGCAGGTCCGGTTCGGCGCTCGGCGGGCCCGCCTGCGCCAGCGCGGCACGCTGGCCGCGCTGGAAGCCCTGCGCGAGTCGGGCCTCCTGGCCGCCGCGGAGCACGACACGCTCCGGCGCGCGTACCTCTTCCTGCGCGACGTCGAGAACAAGCTGCAGATGGCCTCGGACACCCAGGTGCACGCGCTGCCGGAGGCGCCGGAGGAGCTGCGGGCGTGCGCGCTGAGCCTCGGCTACCGCGACGCGGACGGGCGCTCCGCCGAGGGCGCGCTCGTCTCCGACTATCGCTCCCACACGGGAGCCACCCACCGGATCTTCGAGGACGTCCTGGCTGGGCCGCGTCTGCTCAGCCAAAGCGGGCCGTGAAGACGGAGTGGACGCGGTCGCGGTGATGGGCGACGTCCGCGGCGAGGGCCTCCGCCGCCGCGGCACCGCTGCCCGTGTAGCCCAGCCGGCGCGCCAGGAAGCCCAGCTCCTCCGAGCCCGCCACGGGGAGGAGCAGGTCGCGCGCGTAGCCGCGCACCATGCGCAGGCCGTCGGACACGCGCCGCCAGAACATGTAGGCCTCGGCCAGCGCCCGGTGCTCGTCCGGCGCGAGGAGACCCAGCCGCTGCAGGCGGTCGAGCGCTCCCTGCGTGGACGGAGTGCGCAGCTCCGGATGCGCGCGGCCGTGCTGGACCTGCAGGTACTGAGCGGCGTACTCGACCTCGACCATGGCCCCTTCGCTGTACTTCACGTTGAACCGCCCGGCGGGGACCAGCTCGCGCGCCTGGCGCGCGCGCAGGTGCAGCGCGTCGTCGTGGTCCCAGGGGACGTCGCTCCACACGAACGCGTCACGGTGGGCGAGCACGGCCTCGCCGAGCGCGGCATCCCCGGCCACCTGGCGCAGCTTGATCAGGGCCTGCCGCTCGAAGGGCGCCGCGCCGCCGCCGGTGGCGTAGTAGGCGCGCACGGCCTCCAGCGGGCTGGAAAGCGGCCCCGCCCGGCCGAACGGGCGCAGGCGGAGGTCGATGTGGAAGATCCCCTCCTCGCGGGCGGAGATCGTCTCCGTGAGCATGCGCACCAGCTTGTCGAAGACCGCGCCGGCGTCGATCGCTGTCTTGTCCGTCCGCCCGGGTCCGCGGTACACGACGAGCAGCTCGAGATCCGAGGCGTAGCCCATCTCGCCTCCGCCGAACTTCCCGAGGCCGAAGGCCGCGACCGCGACCTCCCGCCCCGAGGCGTCGCGCGGGCGGCCGTGCCGCTCCACCAGCTCCGCGCGGCACAGCGACAGCGCCTCCTCCACCACCGCGTCCGCGAGGTCGCCGAGCGCCTGCGAGAACCGCTCGAGCGTGAGCGCCGGGTCCAGGAGGTGCTTCATGTCCACGAGCAGGAGCTGCTCGTCCTTGAACTCGTTGAGGAGCCGCTTCCGCTCGTCGTGCGCGGCGCCCTTGCCGACCCACGCGTGGAGCTCGCGGCGCAGGACGTCCCTCGACGGCAGCGCGCGGCTGCGCCAGCGGCCGAGGACGGGCGCGAGGTGCTCGAACTGCATGCGCAGGAAGTCCTCCCACAGGAACTCGCTGGAGCCGAGCAGCCTGGCCAGCTCGCGCAGCCCCTCGGGCCGGCCCAGTGTCTCGACGGCGGCGGGATCGCCGGCCATGGCGCGGTCGAGGAACTGGTCGAACGAGCGGAGCGCGCGCGCGGGGTCGGGCGCCGAGGGCAGGAGGTGCGTGAACTGCTTGATGAGCGCGACGGCCAGGCGGAGGGCCTGCCGATCCGCCGCCTCCTCGATCCGGCGGCCGTCGCGCCGGGCGATCCAGAACGTGTCGCGCACCTCGCGTCCCACGCTCTCGATGCGCACCTGCTGCACGTACACGCCGCGCATGGCGAGGGCGTTGGCGAGGGCGTAGAGGAATCCGGGAGTATCGGCGCCGCGGACGTTCATCACCGTCCAGCGCGACGCCGCGTCGTCGTCGAACGCGATGTCGAGCGGAGCGAGGGCCTCGCCGCCTGCGGACCGGTCCGCGTCCCCGGACGCGCCCAGCGACTCGACCAGGCGGCGGTTGAGACGCTCGCGCGCCTCGTCGATCCGTCCCGCGGCGCACAGCGCCACCAGCAGGAGGAGGTCCTTCTCCAGCGCCGCGGCCTGGGGCTCGCCTCTTCGCGGGTGGACGCGGAACACGTCCACGATGGTGGCGGTCCCACTGCGCGCGGGCGGTCGCCGGGTGCCCGGTCGGAAGCGCGCCCGCGTTGGCGGCGCCTCGCCCGCGGGTCCCACGAAGGTATGGACGTGCCCGGATTCGATGTTCAAGCCATGCACGGCGAGCAGGCCGCACACGACCGAGAACTCTCCGAAGTAGTCGAAGGCCACGACGGCGACGTCGTAGCGCCCGTTCTCGCGCGGCGTCACCGCCACGCGCGCGGGCTGGAAGGTACCGAGCTCGGCGGCCATGCCTACGTGCACGGCCACGTCCGCGGGCGCTTCCCGCTCGAAGTAGTCGGGATCGAGCCCGGCGACGAACGCCTCCAGCAGCTTCGGGTCGACAGTCGACCCATCGCGGGCGAGGGCCGCGCGGACGGCGTCGACGAGCGCGGCGGGAGGACCGGCCATCAGGGCGGCCCGACCGCGAGCACGGCGCTGCCGCGGATGCGGCCGCCACGCAAGGCGGCCAGCGCCTCGTTCGCGCGCTCCAACGGGTAGACCTCCACCTCGGTGCGTACGGGCACGCGCGGGGCCACGGCCAGGAAGTCCTGGCCGTCGCGGCGCGTGAGGTTGGCGACCGAGCGCAGCACGCGCTCCTCCCAGAGGATCCGGTAGGGGAAGGCGGGGATGTCGCTCATGTGGATGCCCGCGCAGACGACGACCCCGCCCTTGCGCACCGCGCGCAGGGCCAGCGGGACCAGCTCGCCGGCGGGCGCGAAGATGAGGGCGGCGTCCAGCGCGGTGGGGGCCGCGTCCGCCGTGCTGCCTGCCCAGACGGCGCCCAGTGTGCGCGCGAACTGCTGCCCGGCCTCGTCGCCGGGACGCATGAAGGCGAAGACCTCGCGGCCTTCCGCGCGCGCCACCTGCGTCAGGATGTGCGCGGCCGACCCGAAGCCGTAGAAGCCGAGCTGCCGGCCGTCGCCGGCCAGCCGCAGCGCGCGGAAGCCGATGAGGCCCGCGCACAGCAGGGGAGCCGCCTGCAGGTCGGGGTAGCCGGAGGGGATCGGGAAGCAGTAGCGCGCGTCGGCCACGGCCCACTCCGCGTAGCCGCCGTCGCGGTGGTAGCCGGTGAATCGCGCGTTGTCGCAGAGGTTCTCGCGGCCGGACCGGCAATAGGGGCACTGGCCGCACGTCCAACCCAGCCAGGGCACGCCGACGCGATCGCCGACGGCCACGCCCTCGACGTCCGCCCCGAGCGACTCCACCGTGGCCACGATCTGATGGCCGGGCACCAGCGGGACCTTGGCCTCCGGCAGCTCGCCGTCGACGATGTGCAGGTCCGTGCGGCAGACGCCGCAGGCGTGGACGCGCAGCACCACCTGGCCGGGAGCGGGCCGGGGCGCCGGCAGGTCGCGCGGCACGAGCGGCCGTCCCGCGCCTTCGAACACCATCGCGCGCATCGTCACCTGCGATTGTCGCGCCGCCGGGCCGGCGCGCGGCGCCGCGGTCGACTATCGCGGGCCGGCCACGACAGCCGTGCGCATGATCAGGACATCCGCGCCCAGCGCACGATCTCGGGGAAGGTCGGGCGCTTGCCGTACATCAGGATGCCCACGCGGTAGACGCGCGAGGCGGCCCAGGTCACCAGCACCACCGCGCCCAGGGTGAGCACGAGCGAGAGCGCGATCTGCCAGGCGGGCGGCGTCAGCGCGGTGATGCGCAGGAACATCAGCATGGGCGTGAAGAACGGGATGAGCGACAGCACGACGGCCAGCGGGCTGTCCGGGCTGGAGAGGACGGCGGGGAAGAACACGAAGCCGACCACCAGCGGCATCATGACCGGGAAGGCGAGGCTCTGCGCCTCCTGCTGCGTGTTCACGGCCGATCCCACCGCCGCGTAGAGAGCGCCGTACAGGAAGTAGCCGAGCAGGAAGTAGACGACGAACGAAACCAGCAGCAGCGGCGAGAGCTCCGGCAGCGGCACGCCTCCGCTGCGGGCGGCGGCGGCGCCGTAGAGCCCGAAGCCAGCCATCGTGAGCGACCAGACGAGGAATTGCGTCAACCCCGCCGCACCGACGCCCACCAGCTTGCCCGCGAACAGGGAGGACGTGGGCATCGAAGAGACGATCACCTCCACCACGCGGTTGGCCTTCTCCTCGATCACGCCGTTCATGATGGCCGCGCCCCACAGCAGCACCGTCGAATACAGCAGCGTCAAGAGCAGCAGGGCCAGCAGGAAGCTGGCCCCGCGGTCCTCGCGCTCGCCGGTGGCGGTCAGGCGGATGGGCCGCAGGTCCAGCTTGCGCATCAGCCTCTGGGCCCGGCTGCCCTCCAGCCCTTCCTGGCTCAGGCGGCGTTCCAGCAGGGCGTCGTCGACCGCCTTCTCCAGCATCCGGATGTCCATCATGTTGCTGACGTTCTTGCCGTAGTACTCGACCTGCAAGGTGCTCAGGGCGTCGGCGCCCAGGTAGAGGAACCCGTCGAGGCGACCGTCCACCACGTCCGCGCGCGCGACGCGCTTCGCCGCCTCCGGGTCGGCGGCACCGACGGGGACCACCAGGAACCGCCGCGCGTCGGCCACGCGGCCGCCGGCCAGAGCGCGCTCCACAGGTGCGGACAATGTTCCGCTGACGTCGACGATGCTCACCCGCAGCGGCTTGCCGCGCTGGCGCGCCATGAGCAGCGTGGGACCGATGCTCAGCCCGATGACCAGTACGGGGCCGAGGATAGTGCTCACCAGGAACGCGCGCGAGCGCACGCGCTCCAGGTACTCGCGGCGCATCACGGTCAGCATCCGGCTCATGCCGCCGCCTCGCCCGCCGCCGTGACCTGCTCCACGAAGATGTCGTGCAGGCTCGGCTCCACCACCTCGAAGCGCGTCACGCGGATGCGCGCCGCCGCCTCGCGCAGGATGGACTGCGGGTCGGCCCCGTCCGTCATCCGGATCTCCACGTAGCGGCCGAAGTCGCTGACCTTCTGCACGCCGGGTAGCCCGGACAGGAAGGCGCCGTCGCCCTCGTAGGAGAGCACGATCGTGTTCTTGCCGTGGCGGCTCCTGATCTCGCTGACCGCGCCCTCCAGCACCTTGCGGCCGCGATGGATGAGCGCGATGGAGTCGCAGAGGCGCTCCACCGTCTCCATCTGGTGGCTGGAGAGCACGACCGTCTTCCCGCGGCGCCGCAGGTCCACGAACACGTCGCGCATGACGTTCACGCCGATGGGATCGAGCCCCGACAGCGGCTCGTCGAGGATGAGCACGTCGGGGTCGTGCAGGACGGTGGCGATGAACTGGGCCTTCTGCTGCATGCCCTTGCTCAGCTCGTTGAGGCGGCGGTGGCGCCACGCGTCCAGTCCCAGCCGCTCCAGCCACGGCGGGAGGCGGCGCGCCGCCTCCTTGCGGGGGACACCCTTGAGCTCCGCGAAGAAGAGGAGCTGCTCCTCGACGACCATGCGCGGGTAGAGACCGCGCTCCTCCGGCATGTAGCCGATGCGGTCGCGGCCGGGCTGGCTGGCGGGCCGGCCCAGGATCTCGATCGTGCCCGTGTCGGGGGCGAGCACGTTCATGATCATGCGCAGGGTGGTGGTCTTGCCGGCGCCGTTGGGGCCGAGCAGGCCGAAGGCCCCGCCGCGCGGCACCGAGAGGGACAGGTCCTGCACGGCGACGTGGCCCGAGTACGACTTGCTGACCCCGGACAGCCGGATGGCCGGTTCCCTGACGTCCTCGCTCGCGGGCATGACGGGGGCGGAGAGTGTATCATCCGCCCGTGCCCGAGCCATCCCGCGTGCGATGGCCCTTCCGTTTCGGCGTGCAGGCCAAGCTGCTGGGCGTGGTCCTGCTTTGCGTGGTGGTCCCCGTGCTCACGCTGGGCCTGTTCCTGCTCCGGCGCAACGAGCAGGTCCTGCGCGAGAAGGTCGAGGACGGGCTCTCCAGCCACCTCCTCCGCAAGCGCGCCGCCTTCGACGACTGGATGCGCCAGCGCGCGCAGGAGGCCACGCGCTGGTCGGCCTCGTTCGTCGTCTACGAGGGGCTCGACGCCTTCGCGCGTCAGGGTTCCGACTCGCGCGCCGCGCGGGACCTCAAGGCCTACCTGGAGTCGCTGCTCGGGCACTACCGCGTCTACGAGTCGCTGTTCGTGCTCGACGGCGCCGGCCGCGTGCTGACGGGCACGCGCGACGAGAAGCTCGAGGACTGGGCGCGCCCGCTCACCCAGGGCGAGGTCGCCTTCGACGGCGTGATCCTGAGCCCGCTGCGGCGCTCGGACGTGCTCAGCCGCCCCACGCTGCTCCTGTTGCGGCCGATCCCGCCGCCGGGTTCGGCGGAGCGCCGCGGCCACGCGCTCGGCTATTTCGTCGAGCGTTTCGACCTGCGCGAGCTGGAATCGATGCTGGCCGAGGATGCCACCGACCTGTCGCCTGCGCCCTGGCTCCTCGACCGCGGCGGCCGTGTGCTGGTCCGCCAGGGGCGCGTGGTGGACGACGCCGCCCTGCCCACCTTCCCGCTCTCCCCCCAGGCGCTCGGCACGGCGGCCGCGGCGGGGGCGGTGCGCGAGGAGTCGCTCGCCGGCCTGGGTCCGACGGTGCTGGGTCTGCGCACCCTCTCCGGCCCCTTCCCGGGATACCTCGCGGCCACCGTGCCCAGCGCGCAGGCCTTCGCCTCGCTACGGGAGGGACGCCGGGGTCTGATCCTCACCGGCGCCGCCACCGCCTTCATGATCGTGATCCTCAACTTCGTGGGGGCGCGCGCGCTGCTGCGGCCGATCCTGCTCCTCTCCGAAGGCGCCAAGCGCGTCGCGGGCGGCGACCTCGACATCTACCTGCCCGTGCGCGGCCACGACGAGATCGCCGACCTCACACGCGCCTTCAACGACATGGCCCACCGCATCCGCGAGGGCCGGCAGAGCCTGGAGTCCGCGCGCGACGCGCTGGCCCAGGCCAACGCCGGCCTGCGCGACGCCAACCGCACGCTGGAGACGCTGGCCATCACCGACGGCCTCACCAGCCTCTACAACCGCCGCCATTTCCAGGACACCTTCGAGAGCGAGATCCGCCGCTCCGAGCAGCACGCGCGCGTGCTGTCGCTGCTGATCCTCGACATCGACCATTTCAAGCAGTACAACGACCGCTTCGGCCATCCGGAAGGCGACGCGGCGCTGCGCCGCGTCGCCGCGCAGGTCACGAAGGGGATCCGGTCCAGCGACATGGCCTTCCGCTACGGCGGCGAGGAGCTGGCCATCGTGCTGCCCGCCTGCCCGAAACCGCAGGCGGTGGAGGTTGCGGAGAAGCTGCGCGCCGCCATCCGCGGGCACACGCAGCGGCCGGGCCGCTTCGGCGGGCCGCTCACCGTGTCGATCGGCGTGGCCACCTTCCCCGACGACGCGCGTACGGGGACGGCGCTGATGGAGCGCGCCGACGCCGCGCTGTACCAGGCCAAGGCCGACGG
>Ga0070698_100003367_pt1 | contig 17584 bp, 14 predicted proteins | sample KBSK1502metaG_FD_65477 | JGI IMG/M metagenome (GOLD analysis project Ga0070698, IMG submission 65477) | Corn, switchgrass and miscanthus rhizosphere microbial communities from Kellogg Biological Station, Michigan, USA - KBS K1-50-2 metaG | ecosystem: Host-associated > Plants > Roots >...
TTCCTCGGGAAGGGCGAGGCGGTCGAGGAGGTCCTCGCGGCGGCCAAGGCCGCGGCCGAGGGAGAGGTCCTGATCGATCCCGTGACCCTCACGCGGCTCCTCGCGCAGGTCGCGCGGGAGCGGGAGCTCCACCGCGCGGCGTCGACGCTCCTCGACGATCTCACCGATCGCGAGCGCGAGATCCTCCAGCTCTTGGCCGAAGGCATGCGGAACGAGGGCATCGCCACGAAGCTGTTCATCAGCCCGCAGACGGTCCAAACACACGTGCGGAACATCCTCGGGAAGCTCCGTGTGCACTCGAAGCTCGAGGCCGTCGCGTTCGCCGTCAAGCACGGCGCGATCACCGTTTGAGCACGCACTCACCCTCCGAAACTCCTGCCCGGCAGGGCTCAAGTCCCGTTCCTCGCCGGACGAAGGGCTAGTGGTGAGTGACCCCGCGCCTCCGGGCGTGAGAGGCCGTCACCCCCTCGATGGCCTCGGGGACCTCCCCGAGTTAAGGCCCGGGTCCACCCCTCCCGGACTCGGGCCTTTTCATGTCCGCTTCCGACCTCGTGCTCACCCCAGCGCGTTGCGCCGGACCTTGCCCGTCCCGGTCCGAGGGATCTCGGTGACGAAGGAGAGCTCCTTCGGCAGCTTGAATCGCGCGAGGTGCTCCGCCCCGTGGGCCCGGAGCTCCTCGAGGGAGGGCGGGTCGTCGATCACGCTCGGGACGACGAAGGCGCTGACGCGAGCTCCCCACTCGGGATCCGGACGCCCCACGACGGCCACGTCGGCGACCTTGGGATGGCCCGCGAGCACCCGTTCGACCTCCTCCGGCCACACCTTCTCGGCACCAGTCCTGATGACGTGGTCCGCCCTCCCGAGGACCTGGAGGCGCTCGTCGTCATCGAGGGCGCCCAGGTCGCCGGTTCGCAGCCAGCCGTCCGTCGTGAACGCCGCCCCGGTCGCGGCGGGATCCAAACGGTAGTCCTCCATCACCGTCGACCCGGAGACCTCGATCGCCCCGTCCGCGTCGAGCCGGACCTGCATGCCGTCGAGTGGCACACCGTCGTAGGTGAACCCGCCGCACGTTTCTGTGAGCCCGTAGGTGGTGACGAGGCGGGCGCCGCGCGCTCGCGCGGCGCCCGCGGTGTCGGGGTCGATCGCGTCGCCACCGACCAACAGCGTGAGGCCGTCCAGCGGGAGGTCCGAGGCCACCAGCCGGCGCACCATCCCGGGGACGACCGAGGCGAACGCGGCGCCCTCGCCGTCGCGCACGAGTCGTTCGGGATCGAACGACTCGTGCATCGTCACCGGTGCGCCGAGGATCGCCGCGCGCAGGAGGACGAGGAGTCCGCCGATGTGCGCGGGGGTGAGCGGGCAGACCCACGGCGCCTCCGGGCTGGCCCCGAGCCGCTTCGCCGACCTGCTGACCGCCACGACGACGGCGACGCGATGCAGCTCGACCAGCTTCGGCTTGCCCGCGGTCCCGGAGGTGGGCATCACGATGGCCACGCCGGGCGTAACCGGCGCGGCGTCCGCCAGGAGCGTCTCGCCGCCGGTGCCCCGCACGAAGTGAGGGCGCGCTCGATCCACGATCGCCCGACGCTCCCTCTCCGTCAGCCGGTGGTCGAGGGGCAGGAACGGCACTTCGTCGAGCCACAACCTCGTGACGAGCCCGACCCACTCCGGGCCGGGCGGCAGATCGACCACGACCAGTTCGTCCGTTCCCATCTTCTCCGTGCCCTTGTTTTCTCGTGCACTCGCTCCCCGTGCCGTCGTTCCGCGCCATCGCTGCGCCCGGGCACGTCCGGTAGGCTAGCCCAACCGTTCGAGTGTTCGCTCTAGGAGTCACCGGTCACATGGATGAGTCGCTTGAGATCAGGAAGGCCCTGGATTGGCAGCCCGCTGAGACGCGGCCGGATGAAAAGCGGCCGGATGAAAAGCGGCCGGAAGACTTCTCGGACATCCGCTACGAGACGGCCGAGGGGATCGCGAAGATCACGATCGCTCGTCCGGAGGTCCGCAACGCGTTCCGGCCGCTCACCACTCGGGAGCTCATCTCCGCCTTCGACATCGCCCGCGACGACCCCACGATCGGCGTCGTCATCCTCACGGGCGATGGGCCGCTCGCCTTCTCCTCGGGCGGGGATCAGGGCGTTCGCGGTGACGACGGCTACGTCGACGAGCAGGGGATCGGCCGTCTGAACGTCCTCGATCTCCAGATCCAGATCCGGCGGCTGCCCAAGCCCGTGATCGCGATGGTCGCCGGCTACGCGATCGGGGGCGGACACGTGCTGCATGTGTGTTGCGATCTCACGATCGCCGCGGACAACGCCCGTTTCGGACAGACCGGTCCCCGCGTGGGTTCCTTCGACGCCGGCTACGGGATCGGCCTGCTCGCCAGGCAGATCGGCGAGAAGCGCGCGAAGGAGGTCTGGTTCCTCTGTCGTCAGTACGACGCGGAGACCGCCCTCTCGTGGGGCCTCGTCAACGCGGTCGTGCCGCTGGAGGAGCTCGAGGAAGAGACCGTCCGATGGGCGAAGGAGATGCTCGCTCACTCCCCCCTCGCGCTCCGACTGTTGAAGGCGGGCGCCAACGCCGGGATCGACGGGCTCGCCGGTGTGCAGCAGCTCGCCGGCGACGCCACACTCCTCTACTACATGACCGAGGAGGCGCAGGAAGGCCGAGACGCGTACGTGGAGAAGCGCCCGCCGGACTTCACGAGGTTCCCGAAGCGGCCGTGAACGCGTGGGTCGCCGGCGCGCGCCCCCGGACGCTGGGCGCGGGGGTCGTCCCCGTCCTCGTGGGGACGGCGGCTGCCGACAGGTTCATCGCGTGGCGGTTCGGCGCCGCCCTCCTCGTGGCGATCGGGCTGCAGGTGGGCGTGAACTATCTGAACGACTACTTCGACGGCATCCGTGGCGTCGACACGCCTGAGCGGGTGGGCCCGACGAGGCTCGTCGCCAGCGGCGTGGCCTCACCGGTCGCGGTGCTGATCGCAGCCCTCGCGTCCATCGCGGTGGCGGGGTTCGCGGGACTCGCCCTCGCTCTCGTCACCCAGCCGGTGCTGATCCTGTTCGTCGGCGCGCTGGCGCTGGTCGCGGCGTTCGCGTACAGCGGCGGACCGCGGCCGTATGCGGGCCTCGGCCTGGGCGAGGTGATGGTGTTCGTCTTCTTCGGGCTGATGGCGACGTGCGGGACGGCGTTCGTGATGGCGGAGACCGTGCCGGCTGCCGCTTGGTGGTGCGGAGCCGTGCTCGGCCTCTTGGCCGTCGCGATCCTGGTCGCCAACAACCTCAGGGACATCCCGACCGACGCGGTCGCGGGGAAGCGGACGCTCGCGGTCCGTCTGGGTGACGTCCGCACGCGCACGCTGTATCGCGCCTGCGTGGTGGCCGCGTTCGCGACGATCGTGCTCGGCGTGCTCGCCTTCATCCTCGAGGAGCGGATCGGCCTGACGCAGTGGGGGTTGCTGGGGCTCGCGGGCTGGATCCTTGCGATCCGCCCGATGGAGGCGGTCGGCGTGGCGACCGGTCCCGAGTTGGTCTCCGTCCTGAGCGGGACGGCAGCGGTCCATGCGGGGACGGGTCTGTTGTTGGCGCTCGGGCTGGTCCTCGCCCGGACGACCTGAGAGGGACGGCATGGAGCAGGCGGACATCTCGCTCGCGTGTGCGGCGGCGCTCGTCGACGGACTCGTCGCCGGCGGGGTGACGCACGCCTCGTTGTCGCCGGGATCGCGTTCGACCCCCCTCGCGCTCGCCCTGACTCGCGACCCTCGCGTGCAGGTGCACGTCCATCTGGACGAGCGCTCGGGTGCCTTCTTCGCGCTCGGGATCGCGAAGACGACGGGACGGCCGGTGATCGTGGCGACCACGAGCGGTACGGCCGCCGCCGAGCTCCTGCCGGCGGTCGTGGAGGCATCACAGTCACGGATGCCTCTCGTCCTCCTCACGGCGGACCGTCCCCCCAGGGTGCGCGGCACGGGGGCGAACCAGACGATCGTGCAGCCCGGCATCTTCGGGGAGTACGTGAGGGCCTCGATCGATCTTCCCGTGCCCTCGACCGAGGGACAGGAGGCGTGGTGGCGCCAGGCCACGCGCGAGGCGTTCGACGCGATCGCCGGCGACCCGCCCGGACCGGTGCATCTCAACTGCCCGTTCGAGGAACCGCTCACGCCGACGGAGGGCGTGGCGATGCCGGCCCCCGGCGGCGAGCGGTACGAATGGCCGCCCCGGCCGGAGGCTGCCCTGGACCCCGACGAGATCGATCGGCTTGCCGGTCTGGTGTCCGGCGCGCGCGGAGCCATCGTCGTCGGCGGATGGCCCGTCCAGCTCTCCGGGGTCGACCGCGTGTGGTCGGAGATGCTGGGGTGGCCGATCGTCGCGGAACCGTTGTCGGGCGCACGCCGGCCGGAGGCGAGCCTCGCGGCAGGACAGGCGCTGATCGGAGGCGCGTGGGCGACGACCCACGCTCCGGACGTCGTGATCCAGTTCGGCGCCGCACCGACCACCCGGGCGACCCAAGCCTTCGTCGCGTCGGCCGAGAAGGTCGTGGTCGCCGACCGCTGGCACCTCGATACCGACCCCGATCGCCTCGCGTCGTGGCGCCTCGCGGTCGATCCCGAAGCGCTCGGCAGCCTGCTCGGTCGTCACCCGCTGATGCAGCAAGGGATCGGGGTCGCCCTGACGGGCGCGCGCACCGAGGACGAGATCGAAGCGTTGTGGCTCGGGCGGATCGATCCGGCTCCCGACGAGTGGCGAGACGAGTGGCGCACCGCCGATCGAGTGGCTCGCACCGCGATGGACGACACGCTGGACGCCTGGGACGAGCCGTTCGAACCTCGGGTCGCCCGTGACGTCGCCGCCTGGGCACCCGAGGGCGGGTTCCTGTTCGTCGGGAACTCCACACCGGTGCGCGACCTCGATCTCGCGATGGCCCCGCGCGACGGGATCCGGGTCCTGGCCAACCGGGGCGCGAGCGGGATCGACGGACTCGTGTCGACGGCGCTCGGCGTCGCCGCCGCCGACCGCGGACCGACGGCCGCGCTCCTCGGAGATCTCTCCTTCCTCCACGACGTGGGCGCGGTGCTCTGGAACGCGCCGACCGTCTTCTCGCTCACGATCGTGGTCGTGAACAACCGCGGTGGTCATGTCTTCTCGTTGCTCCCGCAACGAGACCTCCCGGAGCACCGCGAGCTGTTCGTCACGCCTCACGCGATCGACATCGGCGGGCTGTGCGGGGCCGCCGGCGCCGGCCACGTACGGGTCGAACGGGCGGCCGACCTGGTGCCCGCGTTGGACCGGGCGGCCGGCGCCGGCGGCCTCAACGTGGTGGAGGTCATCGTGGATGCCGAGCTCGGCCTCCAGCGCCGGGCCGAGCTGCGCGATGCCGTCGACACCGCGCTGGCGGCGATGTGAGCGGATCCCCGCCGCCCATCGGGCCCGCGACGATCGATGACGTCGCCGAGCTCGCGCGTCTCCGTTGGGAGCTCTACGAGGAACAGAACGGCGACCCGGGCGAATCGTTCGAGGCCTACGTCGAGCGCTTCTCCCGCTTCGCGAGACCGGCGCTGTCCTCAGAGGACTGGCGCGCCTGGGTCGCCCGGACGGATCGGGAACTGGTCGGGGCGATGTGGCTCCACACCCTGCACCGCGTTCCCGTGCCGGGGAAACACGCCGGCCCGATCGGCTATCTGACGAACGTCTACGTCGCGCCCGAGCATCGCAACGCCGGACTCGGCGCGCAGCTGCTCGACCGCGTGAAGGCCTGGTGCGCCGAGCAAGGCTTCTCGCTCGTGATCGTGTGGCCGACGGAACGCTCCCGTTCGTTCTATCGGCGCGGCGGCTTCGATCGCCCCGACGAGCCGCTCGTCCTCGAGGTGGAACCCGATGGGCCCCTCGATCGCTCGACCGGAAGGGACGCCTAACCCCACCGGAGGGCATCGAGGAAGGCACGGAACTTGCGCTCGGTCTCGTCGAGCTCTCGAACCGGATCCGAGTCGGCCACGATGCCCGCGCCGGCGTAGAGCACGGCGCGGTTGCCGCGGAGCTCCGCGCAGCGCAGCGCGATCGCCCATTCACCGTCTCCGTCCGCGTCCACCCACCCGACGGGACCGGCGTATCGACCCCTGTCGAACGGCTCCAGCTCCTCGATGGTCGCGAGCGCGGTCTCCCGAGGCTCGCCCGCGACGGCCGGGGTCGGGTGGAGCGCCGCGACGAGTTCCAGCGCGGTCGGCGCCGGGTCGCGGAGGGCGCCCCGGAAGTTGGTCGACAGGTGCCACACGTTCGGCGTTTCGCGGAGGACCGGCTCGGGGTCCCACGCGAGCTCTTCGCAGAAGGGTCGGAGCGTCTCGGCCACCGCGTCGACGACGATCGCGTGCTCCTCCCGCTCCTTCGACGAGGTGATCAGCGCGTCGGCGTTCGCGCGATCCTCCTCGGGATCGCCGGAGCGAGGAGCCGAGCCCGCCAACGGGTTCGATCGGACCTCGTGGCCTCGGCGAGACACCAGGAGCTCCGGAGACGCTCCCACGAGGACTCCCTCGCCGGTGGGCGCCGCGAACGTGTACGCGTCGGGATCCACGGCCCGGAGCCGACCCGCCAACAGCTTCGGGTCGAGCTCCCGTTCCGCCGACACCTCGATCGTCCTCGCGAGCACGACCTTGCGCAGCTCGCCACGGCGGATCCTCGCGACCGCCTCGGCAACCGCCGCTCGATAGTCGTCTCCGGGTGGGACCCCTCGGAGCTGCATGTCGGCGAACGGCTCGTGAGCGGCGCCGCCGCCGACGGGCTCGAACGGCGAGCGGTCGCCCGCTTCCTCGCCCGGAGCGTTCGAGTCGAGACGCCACGTCGTGCCACGGTGGTCTCGACGCACGGTTCTCCGGGGGATCACGAGCTCGGGGGACGCCGTGCCGTTCGGGCGGAAGCGATACGCGCCGATCGCGACCGGCGCGATGTCATGACCGCGTCGGACTGAGCTCCGGAGCAGGTCCATGACCCACGCCGGGCTCGGGCGAGCAGCGCCGAACAGCAGGGGAGGGACTCCCATCCCCGCGACGCCCTGCCCTCGTCGCTCGAAGAAGACACCGAAGGGAGGCTCATACGCGGCCAGCAGGTCGAAGGCCTCGCCGAGCGGCACGGCTCGAGACTCCAGACGCGGGCCGGCGAGGTCGGTCATGCCCGGGTCGCCACGAGGAGCTGCGTCACACCGCCGCCCAGCGAGAGGCGTCGGGCGTCGGTGAAGCCGGCCCCCCGCAGCATCGACACCACCTCGTTCGGAGGAGGGAGGTAGGCCGTCGATCGCGGGAGGTAGGAGTACGCCTCGCGGTCGGACAGGAGCCCTCCGATCGCGGGAACCACTTTCCGGAAGTACACGCGGTGGCCGAGCCGCAGCAACCATCGCTCGGGTTCGGCCGTCTCGAGCAGGGCGATCCTGCCTTGCGGTCGCACCACCCGGGCAAGCTCGGCGAAGAGATCCACGAGGGAGACGACGTTCCGGAGCGCGAAGCCGCAGGTCGCTCCGTCGGCGCTCGCATCGCGGACGGGCAGCCGCAGGATGTCCGATTCGACCAGCGGCGCGTGGGTCCGCGCGGCGAGCAGCATGCCGTGGGAGAAGTCGAACCCGACCGGGCGATGTCCGGCCGCGGCGAGGTCACGACAGAGATCACCGGTCCCGCACGCCAGGTCGAACACGCGCGAGACCGGCGGCAACGCCAGCTCCCGCACCGTCCGGCGCCGCCAGCCGGCGTCCATCCCGAACGTCATCACGCGGTTCACGAGGTCGTAGCGCGGGCTGATCGTGTCGAACAGGCGCCGGACGGTGCGGGCCTTCTCCTCGCCTTGCGGAAGCGACGGCCCCCGCTCCTTACGCGGTGTCATCTATGGCGCCGGCGTGTCGGACGCGTTCCCCGGTGACTCGATGTGCTCCTCCGCGATCTCGAGCAACACGCGTCGGAAGTGATGCGATACGAGCAGGGTCACGGCCGGGAGCAGCTCCCGGAACGCCTCGACCATCCGAGCGGATGCACCGTCCGCGTCGGGAGCCGTGTCCCGGATCGGCTTCCGGACGTGCTCATCGAAGAGCTCCACCGCCCGGTCGGCGAGACCCCGCATCGCCTCGTCGGCATCGCGGGCCAGCGAGAGCAGGTCTCCGAGCGGAAGACCGAACTCGAGCAGCCGGAGCGCCGTCCGGACCACCTCGATGTCGCCGGGGGTGTAGCCCGTCTGGCCGTCGACCTCGTTCCCGATCCGGATCCCTTCGCGCTCGACAGCCTGGATCAATGAGGCCGGCACGCCGCTCGCCGAGGCGAACGCCTCCAGGGACATGAGCTCGCCGTCGACGGCTTCGACCCGCTCGGCCGCGACCGCCGCGGCAAGTCCCGTATCGGCGGGCCCGAGCTCGCCGTCGACCACGCGGCGGATCGCGGCGAGGGTGAGCCCCTGTCGCTGCAGCGCACGGATCTGGCGGATCCGCTCCGCGTGCTCCTCCCGGTACCAGGCGACGCGTCCTTCTTTGTCCGGCTGGGGAAGCAACCCGCGGGCCTGGTAGTAGCGGACGGTGTCGACCGACACCTCGCAGGCAGTCGCGAGCTGCTCGACTCGATACCTCACGACCGGGAACTCTACGAGTGTTCGCTCACACGGTCATCCGCCGTTGGTCTCTCGCCGCCCATCTCAGCCTGCGCGACCTCCGTCGGTACGATTCTGCCCGTGGATCGCGGCAACGGGTCTGGCAACGGGTCTGGGGGGCTCGAGAAGCGAGCGCCGGATGGCGCGAGCGTAGCCCCCCAAGAGAAAGGGACGCTCGAGAAGCGAGCGATCACCCTGGGACTGGTGCTCGCGTGCCTCGGCGGGACCCTGTTGGTCGGCGCCGTCCAGAAGACTCCCTGCGCGGCCGGCAACTGGGCCGACGGCCGCCAGTACCGGCTCGCCTGCTACACCGACATCGTGCCGCTCTTCGGGACCGAGCAGCTCGCCGGCGGACGGCTCCCCTACCTCCACGCGTGCGCTCCGTCCGAGAGCAACTGCGACGAGTACCCGGTGCTGACGATGTACTTCATGCGCGTCGCCGGATGGGCGTCGGGAGACAGCCCCGGACGCTTCTTCTGGATCAACGCGCTCCTTCTTTCCGTCTGTGCGGCGGCGGCGGCCGGCTGCCTCTACGTGATGGATCCACGCCGCGCGGTGTGGTTCGCCCTGGCGCCCACCTTGGCGCTACAGGTGTTCGTGAACTGGGACCTGCTGGCGGTCGCGTTGGCGACGGCGGCCACCCTCGCGTTCTTCCGTCGGCGCGACGGGTGGGCGGGCCTCCTGATCGGTCTCGGGATGGCGGCGAAGCTCTACCCCGGATTCCTGCTCGTGCCCTTCGCCGCCGAACGGCTGCGCGGGCGGCAACCGGATCGCGCGATCCTCCTCTGGTGGTCGGCCGCGGCGACCTGGATCTGCGTGAACCTTCCCTTCGCGTCGCGAGGGCCCTCGGGGTGGTGGGAGTTCTTCCGCTTCAACGGCGCCCGGCCAGCCGATTGGGACAGCGGCTGGATCCTCCTGTGCCGTCATCTCTCGACCTGCGTCCCGACGAAGCTGATCAACCTCTTCTCGATCGTGCTGTTCGTCGCGTTGGTCTCGTGGGTCTGGACGGCGAAGCGCCGGCGCGAGCCCGACTTCCCTCGGTGGCAGCTCGTCTTCCCGATCCTCGTCCTCTTCCTACTCGTCGGGAAGGTGTATTCCCCGCAGTTCAGTCTGTGGCTGCTCCCCTGGCTCGTGTTGGTGCTGCCAGGACCGCGGCGCTTCCTCGCGTTCGAGGCCGCCGACCTCGCGGTGTTCCTCACGCGGTTCTCGTTCTTCGGTGATCTCACGGGCGTCGGTGGTCTCCCCCGAGGGGCGTTCGAGACCGCGGTGGTGATCCGCGCGGGGGTGCTCATCTGGTGCGTCGTGGCGTGGGTCCGGGAACCGAGCCGCCGCTTGCCCGGCGTGCGCCTCACCGAGCGGGCGCTGCCGGCGGCGCACGCGTGAGCGAGCGCCGCCGGCTGCGCGACGGGCTCCGGCCGTGCCTCGTGGTCTTCGTCGCGGCGCGGATCGGTTTGTCGTTGTTCTCGGTCGCTGCCGTGGATGTGATCGAACCGCTCGATCCGGTGAACGTGCCCGGGCGGGCGGGGCCACCCGCAACCCGGGGCTGGCACAACGCGATCGATGCGACCGAGCGGCAGGACGCCGTCTGGTACCTGCGGCTCGCTGACGAGGGATGGTCGACGGATGACGCGAGCGCCGCGTTCTTCCCGCTGTATCCGCTCATGGTGCGTGCCGTCGCGTGGGTCCTTCCTGACGCTTGGCCCGGGGACGAGCTCCTCGCCGCGCTCCTCGTCTCGAACCTTGCCTTCCTGGGGGCGCTGCTCGCTCTGTTCGCTCTCACCGCGGAGGCCTTCGGGGACAGCGTCGCCCGGCGCGCGATCGTGGTGGCGGCGATCTTCCCGACGGCCTTCTTCTTCCTGGCCCCGTACACCGAGTCGCTCTTCCTGCTGCTGTCGATCCTCGCGTTCCGGGAGGCGCGGCACGATCGATGGGGACGGGTCGCGGTCTTCGGCGCCCTCGCGGCGCTCACACGGAGCGTCGGCATCCTCCTGGTCCCGGCCCTCATGCTGGAGGCGATCTGGGCCGGCCGCGCCGGCGGCGGCCGCGCGCTCCTCACGCGGCTGGCCGGCGCGGCCGCGATCTCCCTCGGCCCCCTGTCCTGGTTCGCATGGTGGGGTGTCGTTCACCACAACTGGCTGGCGCCGCTGGATGCGCAGAGGAATTGGGGCCGAGAGGTCCAACCCCCATGGGTATCGCTCGGGCACGCCGTGGAGTTCGCCTGGAAGTACCAGTCGTATTGGCTCCTTGACGTGGCGATCGTGTCGCTCGCGATCGGGGGCCTCGCGCTGGCGCTCCCCGCCCTGCGACCATCCGAGGCCGTCTACGGAGCATTCAGCCTGCTCCTTCCTCTCCTGGATCCGTTCGCGGACAGGCCGTTGCTCTCCGTCCCTCGTTTCGCGGTCGTGGTGTTCCCCGCGCTGTGGGGCCTCTCAGGTGCGGGACTCGGCCGGAAGCTGCCCGAGCCCCTCGTGACCTCCGTGCTCGCGGCCGGCTGGGTGATCTCCGCGCTCCTGTTCGTCAACTGGCGGCCCCTGTTCTGAAGCGCGTTGCCTTCTGAACCGGCAGCGTGGCCGGGGTAGGATGTGCCGAGCACGCAACCGACCGGAGGTGCTGTGACGATCAGGGTTGCCATCGCGGACGACCATTCGCTGGTGAGACAGGGGCTCCGCAGGTACCTCGACATGGCCGAAGGCATCGAGGTGGTCGGCGAGGCCTCCAACGGCAAGGAGCTGCTCGAGCTCGTCGGGAAGGAGAAGCCCGACATCGCGCTGATCGACATCCGGATGCCGGAGATGGACGGTCTCGAAGCCGCCCGCGAGATCCGGGACCACCACGACAACATCGGGGTGATCATGCTCACCGCCTACGACGACCGGCAGTTCGTCGTCGAGGCGGTTCGTGCCGGCGCCCGGGGCTACGTGTTGAAGGCGCGGGATGCGGAGCACCTCATCCAGACCGTCCGGCTGGTGGCCGGGGGGAACATGGTGATCGACCCGCAGCTGGTGGTCGCGCTCGCGGAGGAGCTCTCGACGGCGAAGGAGCGTGACCGCAGGGCGGAGACCCTCACCGCACGAGAGATCGAGGTCCTGCAGCTGCTCGCCTTCGGCCACACGAACAAGGACATCGCCGAACGTCTGTACATCTCGCCCGACACGGTGAAGACCCACCTCGAACACATCTTCGAGAAGCTCGGCGCGTCCGACCGAACCGCCGCGGTCGCCGAGGCGCTCCGCCGCCGCCTGATCGAGTAGCCGCCGAGCCCTCTCAGGGGCGTCGTAGGCCGTTCGGCGGGCTTCCTCACACCTTCGGGTGATGGAGTCTCAGGGGACCACACGCCATCATGGGACCCCGATGCCCGAGACCCCTCAACCTCGGCGCCTGACAGCTGCGCTCGCGCTCGGCCTCACGGCCGTGGTCATCGTCGGCGTCTACCTGGTCGTTCCCGACGATCCCGAGCGGCGCCCTCTGGTGGTCAACCTGATCGACGCCGTGGCCTGGTTCATGGGCGGGGTCGTGCTGCTTTCCATGCGTGAAGGCAAGGTCGCTCGAAGCTCGCGCGCCGTCGGGCTCACGCTCCTGATCGGCTCCGCCGTCATCGGACTCGTCTTCGTGTCGGGTCTCATGGGTCCCGAGGGCCAGCCGGGGTTCGCGGACGTGCTGTTCCTCCTCCCGCTGATCACGCTCGTCGCAGGGTTCCGGAGCGAGATCAAGCACCACGTCCCGACCGGAGATCGCCGCGAGCTCGCGACCGACACGGCGCTGATCGTGAGCGCTGTGATGGCCGCGGGCTACGTGTTGATCCGACCGTTCGACGCCACCTCGAGCATCTCGGCCTCGGCGGTGACGTTCGCACTCCTCAGCGCGTTCCTCATCGCGACCTATCCCGCGCTCGCGATCTGGGTCCCGACCCGCGCCCACGTCGCGCGCGCGGTGGTGTTCGCGGGGCTCGGCGCCGCCGTCCTGATGTTCGGATGGCAGTGGACGCAACAGACCTATGACGCGACGAACGCGGCGATCGAGCTCGCGATCGCGCTCTCGCCGCTCGCGGTGGTCGCCACCTACCTCGTCATCAAGCCCGCGGAGAAGCTCCCGCGACCCTCTCGGTTCGCGCGGCCGATCCTCACGAGCGTCGCGGTGATCGCCGCGTGCGCCGCGCTCCTCATCACCGGCGTGCTGGGTGACGATCGCGGGCTCACCGGCCTGCAGACCGGCGTGTTCATCGGGGTCCTCGCGATGGCCGTCGCGGTCCGGATCATCGCGAACCAGATCACCGTGACGCAGGCGAGCGAGTCCGTCCGGCGAGCGCTCGGCCAGAAGGAGAGCGCGCTCGCGGACACGGATGCGGCGCTGGATCGTGTTCGCGAAGCCAACGAGACCCTGAAGCGTTCCGAGGAGCACCTCCGGCTCGTCTTCGACGCGGCGGTCGACGGGATCGTCGAACTGGACCTCAACGACATCGTCGTGCGGACGAACGAGGCGTTCTGTCAGATGGTGCACCTCGATCGCGCCACCGTCGAAGGACAGCGCTGGCAGGCCCTGGCGGCGTCGCTCGAGGGCGCCGACGCCGGGTTCTCGGACCTTCCTGCCGCCGGACAGGCCCAGCTCGAGCGCGCGGACGGCACTCCTTTGTATCTGGAATCTCGCGTGTCCGAGATCCCGACCGACCCTCCTCGCCGGCTCGTGCTGATCCGCGACGTGACTCCCGGGAAGGCCGCGGACCAAACGATCCGTTCGCTGTTGAAGTTCCTTCAGGAGAAGGACGAGGACCGCACGGCGTTCCTCCGCCGGACGAACTCGGCGATCGAGTCGGAGCGCAACCGGATCGCCCGAGATCTCCACGACGGGCCGGTGCAGGGTGTGTCCGCGGCGTCGCTCTCGCTCGAGGCCTCGCTCCTGATGATCGGCGCGGGAGATGTGGATCGCGGCGTCGATGTCCTGTCGAAGGTGCGGAAGGAGCTGGCCGACGAGGCCGACGCGCTGCGCGCCCTGATGTCGGGACTGCGTCCCCCGGTCCTGGAGGAACGGGGGCTGATGCCTGCTCTCCGGGAGGCCGTCACGCGGTTCGGCGTCGAGCAGGGGGTCGAGACCGATCTCGTGGGAACGCTCCCTCGCCCGATGTCCTCCGACCTCGAGACGCTCGCGTATCGGGTGGTCCAGGAGGCGCTCACCAACGCCGCGAAGCACGCGCGGGCCGACCGGGTGGTGGTGTCCGTGGAGGCGACCGCCACCTCGCTCCGGGTCGAGGTCGAGGACGACGGCAGGGGATTCGACAGCGCGATGACCCGGGAGTTCCTCCGGCAGGGACGTGTGGGCCTCGCCTCGATGCGCGAGCGGGTGGAGCTGGCGAACGGGACGTTCGTGATCCGCTCCTCCCCGGGGCGGGGCACGTCGATCGTCGCGACACTGCCGGTCGACGCGCCCGCCGAACCCAGGGTGGTGGAGTCTTCTAGCCTCCCCGGTCACCTGCCCGCTGGGTAACGGGCCGGGCGATCGAAGGCGTCGGCGTCACCGACGGCGTCGGCGTCAGCGAGGGGGACGGCGTCAGCGAGGGTGACGGCGACGGTGCCTCGCTGGGCGAGGGGGTGGGCGAGGGGCTCGGCGACGGCGACGGGATCGGGGCCTCGGCCGAAGGCGTCACCGTCTGCCCCTCGAAGGACGGCTCCGGGAAGGACAGCGACTTCTTGCCCTGCATCGCGATCTCCATGAAGTCGTTCCAGATCGCGGCCGGGATCGTCCCTCCGAACACCTGCGGCACGCCTTCGATGTTCACGAGGGGGATCTGGCCTTTCGGGAAGCCCACCCAGACGCAGGCCGCGATCTGAACGGTGTAGCCGCAGAACCAGGCGTCCGAGTTCTCCTGCGCCGTGCCGGTCTTGCCTGCGGCGGGCCACGAGCTCAACCGGGCGGACGCGCCGGTCCCGTACGCGATGACGTCCTGCAGCGTGTACGTGACGAGGTCGGCGACGTTCTGGTCGACCACGCGGCGCCCCTTCGGCTCCACGCCCGGATCGATCCTGCCACCCGGCGAACGCACCTGCAGCAACGGGTTGGCGCGATGCCTGATGCCTCGGTCGGCGAGCGTGGCGTACGCGTCGGTCATCTCGAGCGGGTTGACGGCGACGCTCCCCAGCGTGATCGAGCACAGGGCCGGCAGATAGGAACGGATCCCCAGCCGATGGGCCATGTCCACGACGTTGTCGGGTCCGACCTCCACCACGACCTGCGCGAAGACCGTGTTCACCGAATGGGCGGTCGCCGACTTGAGCGTGTAGGTGCTGCCCCCGCCCTCCGCGTTCTCCGGCTGCCACGGCCCCTCGGGGCCGCTGCAGATCGGGTCGTCGATCGTGATGGTGTTCGGCCCGTACCAGCGCGAGTTCAGGTCGAAGCCCTGCTCCATCGCGGTCGCGAGCGTGAACGCCTTGAAGGCCGAGCCCGCCTGCCTGCCGGTCCCTCCCTTGAAGGTGGCGAGGTTCAGCTGGGAGACGGAGAAGTCCTTGCCGCCCGCCATCGCGAGGATGTGCCCGGTCTTCGGTTCGATCGCGACGAGCGAGGCGCCCGGATCCGCCCGGCTCGGCAGGTGCGACTCGATCGCCTGCTCGGCGGCGGCCTGATACCCGAGGTCGAGCGACGTCGTCACCTGGAGGCCGCCGCCGAAGACGGCCGCGGGCCCGTACCGCTTCGCGAGGGTCTCCCTCGTGTACTGCACGAAGTACTCGGCGTCGCCGGGGGCCTCGATCTGCGCATCCGGTCCCTGTTGCAGTGAAAGAGGGATCCCGCAGCATGCCCTCCGCTGCAGCCGGTCCGCTTGGGCGCGGTCCAGGTAGCCGAATCGCACCATCCGGTCGAGCGCGAAGTCCCTGCGGAACTTCGCGTCGAACGGATGGTCGATCGGGTCGTAGGCCTCAGGGGCGGTCAGGATCCCGGCGAGCGTCGCCGACTGCAGGAGCGTGAGCCGCTTGGCCGGAATCCCGAAGTAGGTCTGGGCCGCGGCCTCGATCCCGTACGCGCCGTGACCGAAGTACACCGTGTTGAGGTACTTCGCGAGGATCTTGTCCTTCGAGAGCGACCGCTCGACCTTGATCGCGAGGAGGACCTCGCGAACCTTCTCCTTCACCGTGCGCGGTGGGATCACGTAGTCGCGGATGCCGTTGTCTCCGGGCGCCGTGTAGTGACCGGCGTAGACGCGCTTGACCAGCTGCTGCGTGATCGTGGAGCCGCCCTGCACCGTCTCGCGGGCGACCAGGTCGCTCCAGGCAGCTCGGATGGTGCCCTTGAGGTCGACGCCGCCGTGTTGATAGAAGCGGGCATCCTCGACGGCGAGGACGGCGTCGCGGAGGTGCTGCGGCATCTGCCCGAACGGGATCAACGTCCGGTCGACGGAGCCGTGGAACGTGGACAGCAGGTCGCCGTTCCGGTCGTAGACGAACGTGGTCTGCACGGGAGGCAGCGCCTTCGGCAGGTCGATGCGAACGTAGGCGAGCGCGAGGACACCGACGCCGAACAGAACGAGTGCGACCGGCGTCAGCGCGAAGGCCCACCAGTACCGGCGGAAGAACCCTCTCTGCGAGCGCTTCGAGGCGGGCCCGCGCCCTCGGGCTCGACGCCCGTCCTTCCGTGAGGTCCGTCCGGTCCTCGTGGCGCCGGAGGAGCCTCGTGAGCCCGCCTTCTTCTGGGCGTGGCGCGGCGTGTAGTCCTTCGAAGAACGTCTGGAGGTCGGGGACACGAGGGCGGAATCCTACCCGGGGGTGTTGACGTGGAAACCCGCGTGCTCAGCCGGCGACGGCGCGTCTGCGGGCCGTGAACGCCTCGCGGAGGTGGTTCCAGGCGCAGGATCGACACACCTCGACCACGTAGCACGCCGATCCGGGATGCGCGGCCGTCAGCCGGAGTCCCGTTTGGATCGGCCATACCCGGCCACTGTTGCGACCCAACGAGGAACCGTAGACGTAGGCGAGCAGGACCAGCTTGTCACGGCCGCAGACGGGACAGTCGGTGGTGGTCGCCTCGCCGACGTGCTTCGCGGCTCTCATCAATTCCGGATGCGCGTCGCAGAGATCGGCGACGGAGAGGGTCCCCCGCCGCGCGTCGCGGATCAGCGCGCGCTTGGCGAGCGTGTAGTCGATGACGCCGAGCTCGGCGCTCCTCCGTCTGCGGGTCGTGCCGCGTGCCTGCCGCATGGTCGCGCAAGTCTACCCCCGGTCCCAGACGAGGGGGAGAGGCCCCCGACGTAGGCCCGTCGGCGATGCTTTTGGGTCCGTTCCCCGCCAGATATGGCCTGCAGGCCGATGTCTGGGGCAGATCCCGACCTGGTCCGCCCGGCCCGGCTACCATCCGCGCGTGCCGATCCAGGACCAGACCTCCACGTTGCGCAAGGTCTACGTGCGGCCGCCCGAGCCGGAGGCCATGCGGTCGTGGCGCGAGTACGGATGGCGCTCGGCTCCCGACCCCGCTCGGGCGGCCGCCGAGCACGAGGGGTTCCGCGGCCTGCTGACCGACGCGGGGGTCGAGGTGGTCCTCGGCACCTCGCCCGCCCCCGAGGACCCCGATGCGATCTACACCTACGACCCCGTGCTCATGACCGATGCCGGCGCGATCCTGCTCCGGCCGGGGAAGCCGGGTCGCCGCGGCGAGCCGGCGATCGCCGCAGCCGACCTCGAGGCGGCGGGCGTCCCCGTGGTCGCCGCCCTCGGCGAGCCTGCGCTCGCCGAGGGCGGCGACATGTGCTGGCTCGACGCCAGCACCCTGCTGGTCGGCCTCGGGTACCGCACGACCACCGCAGGACTCGATGCGCTTCGCGACCGCCTCCCCGACGTGAGCGTGGTGTCGTTCGACCTGCCGTACCTCACGGGACCGGCCGCGTGCACCCACCTGCTGTCCTTCGTGTCGATGCTCGACGTCGACCTCGCCGTGGCCACGCTCCCACACCTCCCCGTTCGTCTCGTGGAGCTCCTCCGCGGCAGCGGCGTCGAGATCGTGGA
>Ga0070698_100003368_pt1 | contig 17582 bp, 15 predicted proteins | sample KBSK1502metaG_FD_65477 | JGI IMG/M metagenome (GOLD analysis project Ga0070698, IMG submission 65477) | Corn, switchgrass and miscanthus rhizosphere microbial communities from Kellogg Biological Station, Michigan, USA - KBS K1-50-2 metaG | ecosystem: Host-associated > Plants > Roots >...
AGGCTGCGGTAGCCATCCATCATGATGGCGGTGTGGTGCACGAACACGTCCCTGCCACCGTCGACCGCGATGAAGCCGTAGCCCTTGTCCGCGTTGAACCACTTGACGGTGCCCTGAGCCATCTCACAACTCCCTAACTACGCTCGGGCTTCGGATCCCGCCCTTGCTTCGCGGAACCCTGCGATCGCGGCGGTCCTAGCAACCCAGGCAAACACACACATACTCACCTGGTTTCGCCGACTGACCGCGACCGGGTATGACCATACCCTCTGTCGCAGGATCACGTGACCAGATACTCGCCGAATGCGGCAAGGAAACTCCCCACCGGCCCGGAAAAACCCCGGCAGCCCTGGTCACCACCGGTGAAACCGGATTCGGGCAGGCCGCCCTGACGGCGGTTCATGCCCGCCCGCCTTTTGCTCAGCCGCCCGCTACCGCGGGAATTACCGACACGTGCGACCCGGCGGGAACTGGCGTTTCGAGGCCCTCGGCAAATCGCACGTCCTCGTCACCCACGTAGACATTCACGAACCGGCGCAGGTTGCCCGCGTCGTCGACGATCCTCCCGCCCAGCCCGGGGTAGGCCGCGTCCAGGCTGGCTATGACCTCACGCAGGGTTCCGGGCTCGGCGCTCACCTCGGCCGACCCTCCGGTAAACGTGCGCAGGATGGTGGGGATTCGAACCGCGACACTCGTCACGCGACCGCCTTTCGTTCGTGCGCCGACTCCCAGGCCTCGAACGCCGCCAGCGTGGGCCGGATCGCCGCGGGAGCGTTACCGGGGCCGCCGCCCTGGCCGACCGCGTCCAGCGTCTTCAGGCCATCCCCCGAGTTGATGATGACGGTCTCGGCCCGCGGGTCGAGCCGGCCCTCGGCGAGCAGGCGGCGGAGCACGCCGAGGGTGACCCCGGCGGCGGTCTCGCCGAAGATCCCCTCGGTCGCGGCCAGCAGCCGGACTGCACCGATGACCTCGGCGTCGCTCACGTCCGCCACGGCGCCACCGGTCCGGCGCACCACGTCGAGCACGTAGGGCCCGTCGGCCGGGTTGCCGATCGCCAGCGACTTGGCGATCGTGGCCGGCTTGACCGGCTGCACCACGTCATGCCCGGCCCGGAACGCGGCCGCCACCGGCGAGCACCCGGTCGCCTGCGCGCCGAACACCCGGTACCCCGTGTCCGCCACGAGCCCCAGCGCGATCAGCTCGCGGAAGGCCTTGTCGATCTTGACGAGCTGCGCGCCCGACGCGACCGGCACGACGATCTGCTCCGGCAGCCGCCAGCCGAGTTGCTCGGCGATCTCGTACCCGATGGTCTTGGACCCCTCGGCGTAGTAGGGCCGCACATTGACGTTGACGAACGCCCAGTCCTCGCGCTCGTCGGCGAGCTCGGACGCGAGCCGGTTGACGTCGTCGTAGGTCCCGTCGACGGCGACCATCGTGCCGCCGTACACGGCGGTGGCGGCGATCTTCTGCGGCTCGAGGTCCGCGGGGATCAGCACCACCGAGCGGATCCCCGCGCGGGCCGCCGCGGCGGCAACGGCGTTGGCCAGGTTGCCCGTGGAGGGGCACGCGAGCACCTTGTAGCCCATCTCGACGGCGGCGGCCAGCGCGACGGCCACAACCCGGTCCTTGAACGAGTGCGTGGGGTTCCCGCGTTCGTCCTTCACCCAGAGCGCGCTCATGCCGAGTTCGCGCGCGAGCAGGTCTGCGCGGGCGAGCCTGGTCCAGCCCGGCTCGGTGCCACGCGAGCCAGCGACGTCGCGCGGCACCGGCAGCAGGCTCGCATAACGCCAGATGCTCGCGGGCCCGGCCTCGATGTCCGAGCGGGTCAGCGACGGCAGCTCGTAGCCCACCTCCAGCGGGCCGAAACAGTCCGCGCAGGCATGACTCGCGCCAAGATCGAAGGTGGCGCCGCACTCGCGGCAGAAGAGGTGATTCGCGAATCCGAAACGGGTGGGGGTGCTTGCTGCTGAGGTCACGATGGCGGGCCTTTCTCCCTCATCTGTCCCTGCGGCCAACAAGCCGCGGGCCGGACTTGGCACCTGCCATAACGGAGGCCCCGCTAGCGCGCCGATACGCTGTGCAGGTTCCAGGGAACCCTCCCCGCGAGCAACCCGAACGGGGGCCCGGGGGGGTCCCCCGGATCGGGGGTTCCAGGGGGTCGCCCCCCTGGGCCAGCACTGCGGACAATGGCGCAGTCGGCCGAAGGCCGACAAGCAGCATCGCCGTCACGGTGGTTGCCGGGGCTTCACAGGGCCGTTCCCTCCACCCCTCTGGATGAGCGTTATGAAGTTGTATCTAGCACTGTACCTGGCGCGCGGCGCGGGCCCTCGGCCCTGCCCGGCACGGTCGCGCCTCATGGCCTAGCCTCACGACCATGACTCCCCAACCAGAGGGCCGGGTACTGATCGCGTCCAACCGCGGGCCGGTGTCGTTCAGCCGGGACGACGACGGGCGGCTGACCAGCCGCCGGGGCGGCGGCGGGGTGGTCTCGGGGCTTTCGGACGTCGCGGGCCGGGCCGAGGTGCTGTGGGTATGCGCGGCGCTGAACGACGCCGACAGGGCGGCCGCGCGCGCGGCACCCGGCGGCGTCCTTGACGTGAGCCTCGCCGCCGACGGCGCGGCGCCAGGCGAGCCGGACTCCGCGGTGCGGATGCTAGACATCCCCGCCCCCGTCTTCGACCGGGCGTACAACGCGGTGGCCAACTCCACTCTCTGGTTCATCCACCACATGCTCTACGACACACCCAACCGGCCGCTGTTCGGGCTCGCGTTCCGCCGCGAATGGGAGTCGTTCCGCGCCTACAACGCGGCGTTCGCGGACGCCTTGGCGGAGGGAGCGGGCCCGCCCGGCGCGCAAGGCACGCGGGCGATGGTGCAGGACTACCACTTGAGCCTGGTGCCGCGGATGCTCGCCGAGCGGCGCCCCGGCCTGGCGATCGCCCACTTCTCGCACACGCCGTGGGCGCCGCCGGAGTACTACGCGCTGCTGCCCGACGACGTTGCGGCCGAGCTGCTCGACGGGATCCTCGGCGCCGACCACGCCGGGTTCCACGCGCAGCGCTGGGCCGACGCGTTCCTCGACTGCTGCGAGGCGGTGCTCGGTGCACAGGTGGACCGGGCGGCGCGGACCGTGCGCCACGCCGGGCACACCACCACGGTCGGCGTCCACCCGCTGGGCGTGGACGCGCCGGAACTTCGCGCCCGCGCCGCGGCCGCCGACGTGCAGGCCCACGTCAACGCGCTCGCCGCGGGCGCCGGGGACCGGAAGCTGATCGTCCGGATCGACCGCACCGAGCTGTCCAAGAACATCGTCCGGGGGCTCGCCGCCTACCGCGAGCTGCTGATCACAGAGCCGCAGTGGCGCGGTCGGGTCACCCACCTCGCGTTCGCCTACCCCTCCCGCCACGACCTGCCCGAGTACCGCGAGTACACGGCCAGCGTGCAGCGCGTGGCGCGGGAGATCGTGGACGAGTTCGGCACCGAGGACTGGGCCCCGCTTGTCCTGCAGGTCAACGACGACTACGCCCGCTCGCTCGCCGCGTACCGGCTGGCCGACGTGCTGCTCGTCAACCCGGTCAGGGACGGCATGAACCTCGTGGCGAAGGAAGGCCCGCTCCTGTCCGAACGCAACTGCGTCGTCGTCCTGTCCCGCGAGGCCGGCGCGGCCGCGGACCTGGCCGAGGGCGCCCTGCTGGTGAACCCCTACGACGTCACCGCCACGGCACAGGCCCTGCACCAGGCTCTGCTCATGAACGATGCAGAACGGAAACGCCGTTGTGCGCTCCTTGCCAAGGCGGGCGCCGCATCGGCGCCCGCCGAGTGGTTTGCCGACCAGCTCAGCGCGCTGGAGACGACGGTGCGGGCAGGGCGCCAGCCAGCGAAGCCAGAAGGGCGGCGACCCCGTCCGGGCCGTCGACGACTAGGTCGGCCTCGTCGGCCAGCGCGGTGACCTCGGCCGAGGCGCTGGCCACGGTAAGCCCTGCGCGCCCGCGGGCGCGCAGGGCCCGCACCGCGGCGAACGCGGGCAGGTCGCCGAGGTCGTCGCCGGCGAAGAGGACCGCCACGGGGTTCCGTTCTGCAACAAGGTGGTGCAGAGCGGTGCCCTTATCGATTCCACGGGGGCGCAGCTCGATGACCAGCCGGCCTGGCTCGCAGGCCAGCCCCGTCTCCTCGGCCAGCCTTGCCAGCGGGGTGGCCAGAGCCTGGAGCGCCCGCTGCGGCTCTGCGGTGCGCCGCGTGTGCACGACCAGCGCGTGCCCTTTGTCCTCGACCCACGTGCCGTCTGGGGCACCGGCGCTCGCGAGCACCTCCGGCAGCCGCGCGCGGGCCGGTGCGATCCCGGATGGCGGCGGGGGCGAGGTGAGCTGGCCGGCCTCCCAGCGCTCCCAGCCGTACTGGCCGACCACGATCAGGCCGGGCACGCCGGCGAAGCCGCCAAGGTCGACCGCGGCCCGGGCCGGCCTGCCGGTGATGATCGCGAGCGTGCCGACGCGTGTCGCGAGCCGCTGCAGCGTCGGCCGGACGGCGGGGTGCGGGCGAACCGCGCTTGGTTCGGCCACGATCGGCGCGAGCGTGCCGTCGAAGTCCAGCGCGATCAGCGCGTGGCCCGGGTCGCGCAGGATGGCGGCCAGGCCGGCCTCGCCTTCCGGGGTGCGCGGCCTGGGCAGCGGGGAACTCACCCGGTCCCGGCCTCGGTCCCGCGCCCGCCCCTGTCCTCGGGAGCCGAGCGGACGCGCTGGCGCTTGGCCCGCTGACGGCGGAGGCGCTTGACCAGCACCGGCTCGAACGCCATGGCTTCCGGCCGGTCGATCAGGTCGTTGAGCATCTGGTAGTAACGGGTCGCCGAGATACCGAGCATGTCGCGGATGGCCTGCTCCTTCGCGCCGGGCTGCCGCCACCAGTTGCGCTCGAACGCGAGAATCCGCACCTCGCGTTCTGTCAGCGCCGCCATCGTCCGTCCCGCCCTTCGGTGGACCCGCACCCCTGTAACCCTTCATGGTAAGCAGGACCGTGGCCCTTCCGACAGCGGCGTTCTCGACGTACGCTCACGGTTCGTGACCACATTCGACTGCCTCAGCATGCTGACCGACTACGGGCTCGACGACGGCTTCGTCGCCGCCTGCCACGGGGTCGCGGCCCGCATGGCCCCCGGCACCCGGATCATCGATATCACGCACCTGGTGCCGCCGGGAGACGTGCGCCGGGGCGCCGCCGTGCTCGCCCAGACCATTCACTATCTGCCGGCCGCGGTGCATGTCGCGGTGGTCGACCCGGGCGTGGGCAGCACGCGGCGCGGCATCGCGGTGGAGGCGGGCGAATCCATCTTCGTAGGGCCCGACAACGGCCTGCTGTCCTGGGCGGTCGCGGCGATCGGCGGTGCCCGCCGGGCGTTCCAGCTCACGAACGGGGAGCTGTGGCTGCACCCGGTCTCGCAGACCTTCCATGGCCGTGACATTTTCGTCCCCGTCGCCGCGCACCTCGCCGCGGGCGGGGATCTGGACACGGTGGGCACCGAACTGGCGCCCGCCGAGCTGGTCACCCTGCCGGCGCCGACGAGCCGCGTGCACGGCCGCGAGGCCGAGGGCGAGGTGATGTCGGTGGACAGGTTCGGCAACGTGCAGCTGTCGATCCCGGCGTCGGACGCCGACCGGATCGGCATTGGGTTCGGATCCCAGCTCGTGGTCTGGTGCGGGCGCCGCCAGCTCACCGTGCCCTATTTGGAGACCTTCGCCGCCGTCGCGCCCGGCGAGCTGGTCGCGTTCACCGACAGCGCCGGGCTGATCTCGCTCGCGGTCAATGCGGGTGACGCGGCCCAGCAGCTCGGCCTGCCGCCCGGCGCGCACGTCCGGCTGGCCGCGGCTCCCCCGTCGTAGGTTACGCACGGTTTCATCCGGGCCTCGAAAGGGCCCCGAACGTGACACAATGCGCACGTGCGCCAACACAGGAGGAATGCTGTGTCGCTTGGCCTTCCCCGCCGCACGCAGGCCGTGATGGCTTTGGGCCTCGCGCTGACCTTCCTAGTAATGGCCAGCTCCCCGGCGGTGGCGGACCGCGTCCGCACTCAGGAATGGTGGCTCCGCGCGCTGCACGTGACCCGTGCCTGGCGGAGCACGCAGGGAGCCGGCGTTACCGTCGCGCTGCTCGACACCGGCGTCGCCCCGGCGCAGGACGACCTTGCCGGGTCGGTCATCACGGGTCCCGACTACACCAACTCGGGGCGCACCGCGGGCGGGCCCTTCTGGGGCATTCACGGCACGGCCATGGCCAGCATCATCGCGGGCCATGGGCACGGCGCGGCGAACGGGGCCGGAATCATAGGGATCGCACCAGCGGCCAAGATCCTCTCCGTCCGGGTCACCCTGGAGAGCAACGACCCGCTGCTGGCCAACTCGGCCGTCGCCGCCAGGTTGCCGGAGGCCATCGCCCGGGGCATCAGATACGCGGTCAGGAGGGGCGCGACCGTCATCGACCTGCCTATCGACCCGGTGACCACGGCAGGCGCGGCCGGTTTCGGCGGGAGCCGGGCCGAGCGGGCCGCAGTGGCCTACGCGCTGGACCGGAACGTGGTGCTCGTGGCGCCGGCCGGCGACGACGGCACCGGGACCAACGCGGTGAACTACCCCGCGGCCTACCCTGGCGTCATCTCCGTCGGCGCCTTCAACGCCGCGTTCCTCAAGCCTCCTTATTCGAGCCAACAGCCGTACGTGACGCTGACCGCGGCCGGGGATGGCCTGACCGCCGCCAACGGGACCAGCGGGTATACGCAGGTGCACAGCACGAGCGCGGCCAGCGCCGTGGTCGCGGGGATCGCGGCGCTCATCAAGGCCCAGTTCCCGGCGCTGACCCCGGCAGAGGTCCGGCGGGCGCTGACCTCAACCACGGTGTACCGGCCAAAGGGTGGCAAGAGCGACGGCTCCGGTTACGGGACCGTAGACGCCGGCGCCGCGCTCATGGCGGCGGCGCAGCTGGCAGAGGCCTTGCCCTCGGGGGCCGCCTCGGCCGGGCCAAGCACCGCCGCACAGGCGCCCCCCGCGGCGCCGGCGGTGCACAGCACCGTCATCCGCAAGAACCTAGGCCACAGCCTGATGACCGACGCCGGCATCGCCGTTGCGATCTTCATTGTCCTGCTGGGGATCATCTTCGGGACCACGGCGTGGCGCCGGCGCCGGGCCAGGTCGGCCCGGCTGGCCGAGGTTCGGGCCGCGACCCAGGTCCCGGCGCGTTCTGCGTCTGCGGCGCGTTCTGCGTCTGCGGCGCGTTCTGCGTCTGCGGCGCGTTCTGCGTCTGCGGCGCGGCCCGCGCGTCCTGCGCAGAAGACTCGCAAGCCCGCCGCGGGGCGCAAACCGGGGACAACTGGCAAGGTGGCCGCGGCTCGTAAGGCGGCCGTAGTCGGCAAGGGGGCTGCGGCTAGTAAAGTGGCCGCGGCCGGTAAAGCGGGTGCGGCCCGTAAAGCGGCTGCCGCTAGCAAAGCGGGTGCAGCCCGCAAACCTGCCGCGGCTGGCAAGTCCGCTGCCGGCCTTCAGCCGGCCGCTAACCTCGGGTCCGCCGCCGACGCCGAGCAGGCCGCTAGCCTCCAATCGGCCGCCGCCGGGGAGATCACACCGGCGATCGCAGGGAACCCGGCCTGGCCGCAGCCCGGGTCCGGTGTGGCCGGGCGCGTCTACCCGGGGGCCGGTCTGGCCGGGCGCGGTTTCACTGGCTCCAGCGTGACCGCGGGCGGCTTCACCGGGGCCAGCGTGACCGGGGGCGGCCTCTTCCGTGCTGGCGGGCTGGGTGCCGGCCTATCCGGCGCGAGCGCGGCTAGTGGGGACGCAGCCGGTACTGGTGCTGGTGTGGCCGGGGGCGGTGTACCCCGGGCCGGTGTGCCCGGGGCTGGTGTCTCCGGCACCGGTGAGGCCGGAGCGGGTCTGCCTGGGGCGGGTTTGGCCGGATCGGGTCTGGCCGGGTCGGGTCTGGCCGGGTCGGGTCTGGCCGGGTCGGGAGACCCGTGGCTGCCCGGCGCCTTGGCAGGCCAGGCCGACAGCCCAGGCCCGACCGCACGCCCCGTCGAGCCCGCCGGTTTCGTCCCGGCCCCGCTGGCCGCGGACGCCACGCCGGCCGGCATCGGTGACGGATCGCTGACATCCGGCCCTGCTGAGGGTGGCCCGGTGCCGCCGGGTGACGCCCCGATGGAGCCGCTTTCCGGCGGCGTCGCCCCTGCCGACCCGGTGGCCTCTGGCGGGCCCTCCTGGACCCCCATCCCTGGGGGGTCGGGGAGATTTCTCCGGGGCGCAGGCCGCGCGGCGATTCCTGCTAGCGCGTTCCCCACGGCGGCCGGCTCAGGGGCTGATCCCTCCGGCGCTTCCGCTACCGGGCCTGCCGGATCGGGCGGCGCTGATACCGGCCTGCCGACGGGAGGGCCGGCGCAGGGCACGCACCGGACGAGCCCGCCGCCCAAGGTCTCCGGTGGTCCTCCGTGGGAGCCCGCCCCGCGCCCAGACACCGAATTGCCCTGGACCAAGACCCCCACGCCATCGCTCACCGGAACCGGCCTGCCGCGGCGTCCGCCCGCGGTGCCGGCCTGGGAATTGATGGCTCAGGAAGCGTGGCCAGGCGGCCCCCGCACCGCCGGCCCACATCCCCCTGCCCCCGCCCCGGTGACGCTGGAAGCCCCGTCCGCGAGCGACCAGGCCATCCAGGTTCCGCGCCCGGCTGAGGTCGCTGATGACATGAGGCAACGGACAGAACGCGTCCACGCCAGCAACCCCGGCCCCACGCCCGCGTCGCTCCAGCCTGGCCAGCCGGGGACGGGCCCCGGGTTCCTCCGCCCTGCTCGGCCTGGCGCTGGCGCCGCACCGGCTGAGCCCACCCCGGCCGGTCCCGCGCCGACGGGCAGCGGACCGGCTGGCAATGAGCCGGCTGGCACTCCTCCCAAGGCCAGCATCCCACCGTGGGAAATCACGGACTCTTTTCTCGCGATCCGGCCCGAGAGCCCCATCCTGGCCGAGAGTTCTCCAGTTGGCCTCACTACCCCGGCCGCCGCCACCGCGCCAGCCGACCCCACTGCGCCAGCCGACCCCACGCCCTCAACCGGCGGCCCGGGCTTCCTCCGCGGCGGCGCTCCGTTCCGGCCGAGTCCGGCGGACACCCCGGACTTCCCGCGGAGCAGCGCTTCCTTTCCGGCCAGCCGGACGGAGAGCCCGGACTTCCCTGGTGGCGGATCTTCATCCTCCACCGGCCCGGCCGAGACCCTGGGCTTCCTTCGCCGCGGATCTTTCCCGGCCGCTCCGGGCGAGCCCCCTGGCCTCTTCGGCCGCAACGCCCCCTCGCCCACCAGCCGAGCCGAAGCCCCGGGCTTCCTGAGTGGCGACTCCTCCTTCCCAGCCACTCCGCCAGATGCGCCGGACTTCTCGCGCGGTGGCGCCCTGTTCCCTGGCAGCGTCGCCGAGACCCCCGGCTTCCGGCCCGGCAGTTCACTGTTTGCGACCCCAGCCGAGTCCTCGACCTTCCCCGGCGCAGCCTCGTCAGGCGACTACCCCAACGACCTGCCGGGCGAAAGCACCGAAAGCTTCCCAACCGTGATTCCCGGCGGCGAAGGGCGGCTGCCCCGACGCATCCCGCTGAGTGAGCGCCTGCGGAATTTGCCCGGTAACGCACCGCGAGACGAGAACGCGTTCCGGCTGTTCCCACCCGTCACCAACTCGGACGCCTTCCCGGCCGTCCCCCCCAGCGATACCACCGAAGACTGACCCGCCTCCGCACCAGCAGTGGCGCCTACCCAACCGGCAGGTCACCGACCGGCACTCAGCCCTCGCCAGACCAGGCGGAGCGTCGCTGCGAGGCTAGCGGTCCTCCGGCCCCGCCTTATCGCTCAGCTCGTCCTTGCGCACCGATGCGTACATGGGCACATACTCTTGGCCCGAAAGGGCCTGGATGGCCTGCATCACCTCGTCGGTGACCAACCTGCGGGCCCGCGCCGCTGGGCCCTTGGCCTGGTAGCCGTCGAACGTGAGCGGCTTCCCCACCAGGATCCCAACCCGGTGCAGCGTCGGGATGGAACGCCCAGGGGGCAGGACCCGGTCGGTGCCGACCATGGCTACCGGGATGACGGGCAGGCCGGAGGCCAGGGCCAGCCAGCCGATCCCGGTGCGGCCCCGGTACAGCCGGCCGTCCGGTGACCTGGTCCCCTCCGGGTAGATACCGAACAACTCCCCCGCCTTCAGCAGATCCAGCGCGGCCTGGAGGGTTTCCTGCGCTGCCCGGGTACCGGCGCGCTCGACCGACAACTGTTTCGTGGCCCGCAGGTAAAGCGCCGCGAACCGCTGCCCAGGGCTCCTGCCCCCGGTGAAGTACTCCGACTTGGCCGCGAAGGTAACCGGTCTGGCGAGCGACAGCGGCAGGAAGATTGAGTCGACGAGCGACAGGTGGTTGGAGGCGAGGATGGCACCGCCGGCCAGCGGGATGTGCTCGCCGCCAGTGATCTGGGGCCGCCACAGCAGATGCAGGAACGGCCCGGCGACCGCCCGGGACACGCGGTACTTCACTCGGCCCTCCACGCAACCCACTCGTCAGCGGAGGTTAAACGATAACCGGGACCGCCGACCGGGGCGAAGCGCGGCCGGCGGGGCCGACGCGACCTGCCCTAAGTCGGGTCAGGCCGCGCCGGTGCATCAGCGTTGCTGCTGCGGTTGCTGCTCGCCGTTCTTCGTGCTGGTGGTCCTGATGGTTTAGGCGGCCGGGGCCAGGAGGGTGCCTCGATCGACCCTCGACTCGTCGCGGTTGCCGTAGCACGCGCGCAGCGCCCGCCAAGCCGCCCGTTTCTCCGGGCGCATCCGCTGGCCGTCATACAGGTCGCCCACGTAGCAGTAGAGCACCGTGTCCCCGCCCGGCCCCAGGAACTGCACCGCCAAGAGCTCCGGGCCGGAGTAGGACGGGTACGGGTGGAGCTCGCGCACGAACCGGACCCCGGTGATCTCATCGACCCTAAGGTCCATCGTCCAGCTTGTCGCGTCGTCGCCGAGGTGGACGTGCCACCACCGCCGGTCGGCCGGTCCGCCGAACAACGGTACCGTCGCCCCGGCCAGGTGCGCGGTCCACCAGCCGACGCCGAAGACGAAGACCAGCGGCCCGGACTTCGACAGGTCCGCGATCAGGCGTTCTAGTTCGCTGGCGGGCTCGCTGATTTCTGCGACGTTGCTCATCTCGTGCTCCTCACCCGCCTTGGTGTCGTCAGTGGTTGGCAACACGACGCCGCGCAGGATCGATACCCAGCCGTCCACCAAAGCACCAGCTCGGAAGGCCGTAACGTTCCCGGAACGCGGCATGCGTAGCGTTGCCTCTCGTGGTGGGGATACCGGCGGCAGGCGGACCGGAACCGGCCGCGGCCCGCTTCCGGCTGGCGTCTCCGGTGACAGCGACGGTCCTGGCCGTCCTGTCGCTGATGCTGCTGGCCGGAGCGCTGGTGCTGAGCGCCTTGACCGGTCAGTTGTCGGTCCTGGGCTCGGGGCCGATTGTCCCCATCGTGGTGGTCTACGCGGCGGTGGGCTTCGTCGTGGCCCGCCGCCAGCCGGGCAATCCGATCGGCTGGATCCTGATCACCTGGATCGTGGTGTTCCTGCTTAGCGGCGTTGCCGGCGGGTATGCCGCCTTGTACTACCGGTTCGGCCACCATGGCCTCCCGCTGGCCCCGGTTGCCGTCGTGCTGGGACCGTTGTGGGCACCCGCGCTGCTGTTGTTCCCGGTGGTGATTTTGCTGTTTCCGGATGGCAGGCTGGCGGCGCGGCGCTGGCGGTGGGTACTGCGGGCCTATGTGGTGGCCGGAGCGCTGGCGTCGGCGGCCGTCTTTGCCCCGGCGGTCACCGCCGTGGCCCGTCATGACGTCCGCATCGACGCCGCTGGCAACCTGATCAGCACCGGGCGGCCGCACGGCGGCCTTCTCGCCGTGGCGGCGCCGCTGGGCCTGGCCTTGATCTTGGTGATCGTGCTGTCGTTCGTGGCTCACCAGGTGTTTACCTGGCGGCGTGCCACGGGCGAGCGGCGCCAGCAGCTGAAGTGTCTGGCCACCGGCGCCGCGGTTACCCTGGTCGTGGTTGCCGCGTCGCTCGGGTTCAGCTCGACCAGTGTCGTAGGAGAGATTCTCGGGATCGGGCTGGCCGCGCTGCCGGTAGGCATCGGCGTGGGGATCCTGAAGTACCGCCTCTATGAGATCGACCGGATCATCAGCCGGACCCTTGCCTACGCGATCTTGACCGGCCTGCTAGTTGGGGTATACGCCGGGCTGGTGCTGCTGGCCACCCAGGTGCTGGGATTCCACAGTTCGGTAGCGGTGGCCATGTCCACGCTGGCCGCAGCGGCGCTGTTCAACCCGCTGCGGCGGCGGGTGCAGCACGCGGTGGACCGCCGGTTCAACTGGGCGCGGTACGACGCCGACCAGACCGTGACGGCGTTCGCGGCCCGGCTGAAAGACGCGGTCGACCTGGACTTTGTTCGCGACGACCTGGCCGCCGTCGTGGAGAAGGCTCTCGAACCGGCCCACATGTCGGTGTGGATCCGGGCTCCCGAATGGCAGTGACGCGCCACCGCCGCGCTGCTCGAACCCAGGCTCGTGAAAGGGGAGTTGATCTGGGAGCCGGTGAGCGGATTCGAACCGCTGGCCTGCCGTTTACAAGTTGGCGGAGTGGTGCAGGTCCGGAAGCATCTGCGCTGTTGGCGGCGACTCAGACGGTGCGTTACTGTCCGCCGTTGTCCGGCCCCTGGGCTGCACTGTTGGCTGCACGAGGTGGACGAAGCCGGAGTCAGCCTCCGGCGCAGCGTCTGCTATGACCTCGGCTTGACGACCCTGGTCACGACCCAGCGGTGCTTGCCGATTTTGCGGTCACGGACGAACCCCAGCTTCTCGTAGGTCGACAAGGCACCGTTGAAGAGGAAGCCAGCGGGCACTGAGTCGGCATCCTCCGGGTATCCCTCGACGATCCCCCCGCCCAGGCCCGCGATGAGATCGAGCGCACCAGCGAGCGCGGCAGTGGCCACGCCCTGGCGCCGGTGGCCCTTCCCGGCGTAGCAGCACGCGATTCGCCAGTCAGGCGAGGTCGTCGTCCGGCCCTTTTCGTACGCCGCCCGGTTCTTGATCCGGGGTACCTCGTCGGGTGCGCCGAACTGGCACCAGCCGACGCAGTCGTCCCCGTCGAAGATAAGCGCGGCGTGGGCCTGGCCCTCCCGGACTCGCTGTTCCTTCGCGGCACGGTTGTGCGCACCGTTGGGCCGAGACATTTCGGGGTGGAAGCCCATACACCAGCAGCCGCCAAAGATGCCGTTGTTGCGCTCCACCAGCGCGGCAAACGCAGCCCACGTCGACTCATCGAGAGCCCTCACGGTGTACGTGGGTTCGACCATGGAGTCCAGCCTAATGCGGGCCACGGCACGAGCCTCTTGGTCCCGAACTAGGCCAAGGACCAGAAGCGGCGCCGCAGAGCTACGCATTACAAGCGTGTTCCAGTGCGTTGCTCGCGGGTTCAAACCCCGCGCCAGCTTCACGTTGAGAGGTTATTGCTGGTGGCGATTGTTGGCTGTTGATGGCGGTTCGGGGACATCTGGGGGACATGCCTGGAGCACGCCTGTAATGCGTAGGCAGGGCACCGCTACGGGGTGATCGCGATGGCGCCAGGGTAGTAGCCGGTTTTGATCGGTGGCAGGGCCGTGTTGGTGGCGGTCCGGATCGGGGTCACCGTGCCCGATAGGAAGTTGGCCACGTAGGCGGTCTTCCCGTCCGGGGTGATCGCGATGGCAGCGGGGGTGCGGCCGACCTTGATCGGCGACAGGGCGGTGTTGGTGGCGGTCCGGATCGGGATCACCGTGCCCGAACCGGAGTTGGTCACGTAGGCGGTCTTCCCGTCCGGGGTGATCGCGATGGCGTTAGTTTCGCCGGTTTTGATCGGTGGCAGGGCGGTGTTGGTGGCGGTCCGGATCGGGGTCACCGTGCCCGAACCGGAGTTGGTCACGTAGGCGGTCTTCCCGTCCGGGGTGATCGCGATGGCGCCAGGGCTGCGCCCGGTCTTGACTGGTGGCAGGGCGGTGTTGGTGGCGGTCTGGATCGGGGTCACCGTGCCCGCGTAAACGTCGCTGGCCACGTAGGCGGTCTTGCCGTCCGGGGTGATCGCGATGGCATTAGGGTGGGGGCCGGTTTTGATCGGTGGCAGGGCGGTGTTGGTGGCGGTCCGGATCGGGGTCACCGTGCCCGAACCGTTGTTGGCCACGTAGACGGTCTTCCCGTCGGGGGTGATCGCGATGGCGACGGGGAGGCGGCCGACCTTGACCGGTGGCAAGGCGGTGTTGGTGGCGGTCCGGATCGGGGTCACCGTGCCCGAATCGAAGTTGGCCACATAGACGGTCTTCCCGTCGGGGGTGATCGCGATGGCAGCGGGGGTGCGGCCGACCTTGATCGGTGGCAAGGCGGTGTTGGTGGCGGTCCGGATCGGGGTGACCGTGCCCCGCTGGTAAACGTAGTTGGCCACGTAGACGGTCTTCCCGTCCGGGGTGATCGCGATGAAATCAGGGTTGTCGCCGGCTTTGATCGGTGGCAGGGCGGTGTTGGTGGCGGTCCGGATCGGGGTCACCGTGCCCTGACGGTTGGCCACGTAGGCGATGGCCCGATGAGCCAGGTTCGCCCCAGCAGCCGCCCGCCGCCCGTGGATTGCGCTGGAGACGGCCATGGTGCCAGCTACCACGGCGATGACCGCACCACCGGCGGCTAGCGGCACCACCCAGCCCGGCCAGCGGCGCCTGGGCCTGGCCCCGGTGGCGAGCCAGCCCATGGCCGCCGGTGCGCGAGGTGCCCGCAGCGGCCGGAGCATCCCCGGCTGCGCGCGTTCTGCCTCGGCGGAAAGCGCTTGCCGGAGCCGGTCTTCAAGATCGGTCATCGGCCCTTCCCTTCTATCACGCGTGCCAGGCCCGCCAGCCCCCGCGCCGTAGCCGAACGCACAGTGCTGGGGCCGATCCGGAGTATCCGCGCGACCTCGCCGACATCGAGGTCGGCGTAATAGCGAAGCACGAGTACCTCACGCTGCCGGGGCGGCAGTGACCGCAGCGCCGCGATCAACAGTTCACGCTCGGCAGCCTGAGCCGCACTATCTGGGCAGGCAGCCGCAGGCCCAGCGAGGGCAGGGGCATGCTTGCGGGCAACCACAGCGCGACGGTGCAGCGACCGGCACCGGTTAAGCACAGCTGACCGCGCATAACCCAGCAGGCCATCTCCCTCATCACGCAGCCCATGGCGGCGCCGGTGCAGCCGCTCGAAGGCGTCTTGAACCACGTCCTCGGCAGTAGCCAGGTCGCCAACCATCACCAGCGCGAGTCGCACGAGTTCCAGATGATGTTCGCCAAACAAGGCCGCGACAACGTCCGTGGCATGCTCGCGATCGGCCCAGACCACCTGACCCGGGCCATCGGCCGGTTGCGCCGCTTCACGATCCACAGTTGAGTAACGCCGAGCGGCCCTGCCGCGCTGCCCCGCAACCGGCACCGATGCACGGCGGGCCGCCTGCGGTCGTCATCTGACCGAGCGGCAGTAACGTGTCGGCGTCAGTGTTGGCCGGGCTGTCTGGCCCGAGATAACCCGGACGGTGACTGGCACCACCCCCGTCGCGGCGACGACGTACGTGCCGGGGGTGATGCTAATCCGGAACGGGCCGGGCGCTGGAACCCTGCGCGATTCCATAAGGTGTCCTGCCTGCTCGATCCTGACTGAGACCGGGTGGCCTTTCGCAGGGCTGTGAACTGCGCCTGAGCATTCGAACAGGTTACCGGTAATGAAACCGTGCGGCGCCGGTTCAGGATGCGTGGCACACGATGCCATGATCACGGTAGCGAGGGCAAGAGTCGCGGCCCGCGCTCTAGCGCCGCTGGACATGAGGACTCGCGGCATGGACCTTGGACGCCTTGCCTTCGAAGGTGGTTCCGTGACCAGCACTGCCGGCCACCTGGGCTGCTGTGGTTCTAGTCTGCTCCGTTCCTCTCGCAGGCGCCAAAATCCGTGCGAGTGGGCGGCGGGTCTAGGTTTCGGCGAAGCCGATCGCGCAGCGACGCGATCGCAGGGAGCGACCTAGACGCGGTGGCCGCGAACTGGACAATCGGGAGCGAGGGCGACGGATGCGCGCGGTACCGGGCCGCCTGACATGTGAGCCACCTTGACGGGCGACCTGGGCGGGTATGGCCCGGCGCGCGCCGGCCGGGCCTCCCCAAGGCAGAGGCCGGCGCTGGCGCCGGGCCAGCGGCGCCGCAGGCGCCGCCTTGATCTAGATATGGCTCAATTCGGCAACGCGGTGACCGGTGCAGGTGACCGGTGCAGAGCGCAGTGCCGTCGTGACCTCGGCTAGCTCATTGGTTCCGGCTCGTCTCGGATGAGCCGCGGTCGCTGGCTGTGCCACTTGCGGATCGTCGCGGGCCGCCAAACCGGCTCCCGGCCGATCCTGCGGTCGGCGCTGGGCATCTGCCTGCGGGCGACATAGGCGCGGATGGTGGACGGCGTGACGTTGAGGAACATCGCCACTCGTGCGCGTCGTTCATGCTGGCCGCGGGCGCGTCACCGCGAACGGTGATGAAGACGCTTGGCCACAGTCAGATCGGGCTGACGATGAACACCTATACGCACGTGCTCCCGGAGATCGAGCGTGAGGCGATCGACGCGGCCGCAAGGTCGATTTCGAGTGATCGGCAACGGTCTGATGCAGGCCTTGGCTGCACTCCTGGCTGCACTCCTGGCTGCACTGAGGCCTGTACCGCCCGAACGCAGGCTCGCGAAATCGTGCTTGACCTGGGAGCCGGTGAGCGGATTCGAACCGCTGGCCTGCCGTTTACAAGACGGCTGCTCTGCCTGCTGAGCTACACCGGCGAGGGGCTCGGTGCATGGTAGCCGAACCCGGCCCTGACATGCTTACCTGGGTTCTGACCTGTAGATATGCCGCAACGGATGCGGCGCGGCCCGTGTCAAGTCCCGGTACCTGGGCGACAAAACAGTTCCGGTACCTGGGCGACATGATCGTTAGGCGGCGTTGCCGGTGGCGGAGTTCTTGCGGCGGGGGCGGCCCTTTGGGGTTGGCGAAGGCGCCGGGTTCCTTCGCGCGGTCGTGGCGGATCGGGTGGGCGCGGATGACCGTGCCGTCGTTGGACAGCGGGACTGACCCGGCGGCGATGGTCACGCCGGTAGAGGTGTGGGCCCGGCGGCGCCCGGCGGCGTAGGTCTTGCCGGCGAAGGTGATCACGCCGGTGTTGTTGGCCAGCCGGGTCACCGTCAGCCCGGCGGTGGCGTCCCGGGCCCGCCGGGTGACCCGGGCCCGGGGCGCCCGGCCGGCCTGGTCGGCGCGCAGCCGCGGGGCGTGGGTGGCGGCCACGGCCCCGGCGTGCCGAATGTCCCCCAGGCCACCGGCCACCACGACCTCGGCCGGCTCCCCGGCGCAGGCCGCGCCGGCGTGGCAGGAGAACCCGGCCCGGGAGATCTTCCCGGCGGCGTTCACCCGCCGCGACCCGTGTGCCTGCCGGGGTGAGCCGCCCAGACCTGCGCGCTGTGCGGGTGTGGCCCGGCGTGCGACGGGCGGGCCTGCCCCAAGGCT
>Ga0070698_100003370_pt1 | contig 17580 bp, 19 predicted proteins | sample KBSK1502metaG_FD_65477 | JGI IMG/M metagenome (GOLD analysis project Ga0070698, IMG submission 65477) | Corn, switchgrass and miscanthus rhizosphere microbial communities from Kellogg Biological Station, Michigan, USA - KBS K1-50-2 metaG | ecosystem: Host-associated > Plants > Roots >...
GCGCACCACGGACCGCAGTGTCCCAAGGACGATCCAAAGCCATCTGACCATGACGGGCCAATAGCGGATCAATCCACAAACCGCAAGACAATCGCGATGGACGGGTTTTCAGAAGGGACAGGCTCGTTGGGCTCCGTGGGGTCCGCGCGGACACTCATGTAGCCGATCCGATACAACTTCCGCCCCTGCTGTCCCTCGGCGGCGAGCGGCGCAAGCGTGAGGCTAACGGCGAGAACGAGCCCGATCAGCCGCATGGGCACCTCGGTAGGGGAATCGCTGGCGGGAGTCTAGCAGACGTTGCCCACCTGGCGGCCACAGCCACGCATAAAGCTTGGAGCTGTGGAGTATGGGTCGTTAGAGTTGGGCCATCAAGACGATTCGCGAATATTTGAGACGCGAATTTATGTTGTGGCGTGAGACTGGCTCAGAAAAGGCGGCCGCTCTTCTCCGCTAGGGGAGGCGAGCCTCGGCCTGTACGGCGGATTCTATTTATCGTTGCGCGTCGTCATCCGCTGACGTACGCAACGCTGAAGCAGAGTTTCGCCGGTCACGCCCACATTGACGTAATCCTTGACCGACGACACGCCCAACGACGTCGGCTGGTCCTGCCGACTGAAGTGGATCGCCGCCGGCGAGACCGGCGCTCGTTTACCATCGACGCACTCCTCGGGCGGCTTCAGTGGGTGATCGTGGCGCAGGGAACCGACAAGGCGTGAGCTGGGCTCCGGTGCCGGGCTCAGTTCAGCCTCGCCGCCCGCAGCAGATCGCGCATCTTATCCAGCTCGGCATCCTCCGGCGTGACCCACCGCTCAAACACCGCCCCGCACGGGCACCACCCCACACGGACACGCCACCGTGAGCAGATAGCCATTCCACACGGGCTCAGTCACGTCCGGCGGTGAGGGGGCCGTGGGGGCGGTGGTCGGCGATGAAGTCGGTGAGGTCGCTCAACACAGCGTGACGTCCTCGGTATCGACCACCGACCATCCCAGCTTCACAAAGGCATCAATCCCGACGTCCACGCGGGCGTCGGTCGCGCTGGCGCCGGTTGCGTCCGGCCCAGCTTACATTCCCTGTGCGACGCTCGCCTTCGCGACGATCCAGGATGATCCTCACGTCACTGTGGGTACGCGGGCGACCACACGCCGGAGTTGTCGGGCGGACCGCCGCTTGCCGGCCCGGTCCGGAAATTCCCGCTGTGGTCGACGAAGACGTTCCCGTCGCCGATCGGTACCGTTTGGCAGCGGCCGATCGCATCGCAGACGTGCCGTGTGCCGAGGATGGTGTTGACGCCGCTCGACGATCCACCGCCCGCGGTGCGCCTGGGCACGCCTGGGTTGGGGTGATTTAGGCGTGCGAGCGTCTCGTTCTGCTGGCGAGAGGCCGCCAGCGCGGCCTGGGTCGCGGCGTTCTGCATCGAGATCACCATGCCCGTCAGCCGGCGGGCCCTGTCCTCCACGGCGGCGTTCCATCGCGGATCAAGCCGCACGGTGGCCAGCATGTGCTCCATCACGTAGCGCAACGGGTCCGTGCTCTGGAACCCCGCCACCCGGTACACCATCCAGACCTGTATGGGGCCGGCCTTGCTCGACGTGATCATGGTGGCCGCAAACACCGCGCCCTGGGCGGCACCGCACATGTAGCTGACCTCACCGGCAGAGGCCTGCACGCTGGCGCCATAGCTTCTGGCGTAGGGCGCGACGGCGTCCGTCACCGCCCGTGAGAGCTCCGGCGACTCCTGCTGGGCGACCCAGACCGGACTCCGGCACAGGCGCCAGCTCACGTGCTGCCTGGCGTACTGGGGCCCGGTCAGGAACCGCTGCACCAGCGCAGGCGAACCAGTTGACGTCTTAAACGTCTGGCCCTCGCTGGCACCCGTCTGCAGCCTGGTCGTGGCGCTCGGCACCTGGCGCGTCAGCAACTCTGGGTCGCCTACGAAAACCCGCAGCTTTACGTCCGGGCTGGTGACGACGACGTAGGCCTGCGGATCGATCGGGCCCAGCCAATTCAAGCCCCCCTCGAGCCGCCAGTCAGCGGGCACCTCAAGCGAGAACGCGTGCTCTTTCGGCTCGACCCACATGACGAACCGGACATCGGCGGTCGCGGCGTCGGCCCGGGACGTGGACCACGACAGCGCAGACAGCAGGACCGGCACACCCAGCAGGGGGACCAGCCAGGAGCTGAGGATGGGGGGATCGTAGAGCGAAGTCGATCGGGAGCCTGCATCGAAGCTCTCCTTTTGCCGTTTCTTGCGCCGTCCCGTTTAAGTGTCGGCTTCCGTCCAATCCATCCCCCAAAGCGACCTCGCGAACCGGCAGGGTAATACATTGTAGATTCTAAGGCTAGCCATCGGCGCTTCAGTCGTTGGTAACGCCGGGTGCGAGCTACGCAAGGGCTACGCCTGTCACTGCGGTCCTCCGCCGCCACAGGAGCCGCCACCGTCGCGCCGGCCAGGTTCAGGCGCGAAACTCGCCAGAGACTCTATCTCCGACGCAGCGAACTACGAACGTCTCTAGCCGATGGCGTCTGCCGCCGTCTCGGGGGGCGTTGCCGGCGACGTCGGCGGGGGCAGGTCCTGGACCGCTCGACGCAGAGCATCCTCTAAGGTCCGAATCAGCGCCCGGCAGTTCGGGATGAAGCCGTCGTCCGGGTGTACCTCGGCCTGCTCACTGTAGCGAATGCCCTTGATGACAGGTCCTCTCTCAGCGTCGTACGAGAAGCTGGGAAGCAGAACGCCGCTGGCCGGTTTCTCAGGGTGTTCGAGGAGTTGATTGCGGACGATCGCGACTTCGCGACACTCTAAGCCCTTCAGGCCCGGCAGCAGGCTCATGCAGGTCGTCAGACGATGGGCCGTGTAGTAGAACTCCTCCGTGTGAAGCCGCAGCTCTTGCACGGGCTGGTCTTCTTGCAAACCCGAGCTCTCCGACCCGACCGTGACGCCGTGAACGGCCTGGCGAACACCGCCCACTTTGTTGAGCAACTCGGCCACGTTCGGATCGGTCGTTGCGGCTTGCTTCAAGAGGTCGAGCATCTGTTCCGTTTTCGCGCTCACGAGCGGTTCCACGGCCGCGAGGATGCGCCCCGTCAGGAACTCAACGTCTCGAACCCTCTGCGCGGCTTCGCCAGCCAGCAAGTCGCGGACATGGTCGAGGGCGACTCGCATGCGGTACTCGGCAAAGAGGGATTTGACTCGTGAGAAGTCGGGGTGAGCCGGACTCATCGTAGCGGACTAAAGCGTGCCCGAAGGCATGTCCACCGTCAAGCCGGCGGCAACGGATTAAGACGTAGCGGACCCCCACAGCTTCGAGCTTCCATCACCGGCCATGTGAGCCGACTCAAGAACGGCGTGCCCCGACCCATCCGCTGCGCCCTTCAAGAAAGGGGCCGACTGAGAGCGCTGAACGGACGTCCCGCTCCCACGGTGACTCAAGTACGAAGAGCCTTGTCATGCTCACCCGTCATTCGATGCCGGATTGCCACGCTTCTACGCCGCGACCTCCCACCCGAGCAGTTCCGCCTGCTCCAGAACTGTCTGCGTCGCTTTCTCCTGCTTGTCCGGCGGGTACCCGTGCTTCCTAAGAATGCGGCGCACCATTACCCTAAGCTTCGCCCGCGCCGTTTCTTTTACAGCCCAGTCGATCGTCACGTTACGTCGTACCGTCTCGACGAGTTCGCGAGCGATGATCCGGAGATTCTCGTCCCCTAGCACCTTGACAGCACTGTCGTTGACTTCAAGCGCGTCATAGAACGCCAGCTCTTCATCAGAGAGCCCAAGGTGCTCCCCACGGCTGTGAGCGGCACGCATCTGCTTGGCCAACTCGATCAGGTGAGTGATCACCTGGGCGGCCTCGATCGACCGATTCTGGTACCTCGTGATTGACTCCTCGGGCATGGCGGAGAAGTTGCGGCTCTGAACCAGGTGGCGACGTGAGCGGACCTTGATCTCGTCGCTCAAGAGCTTCTGGAGTAACTCAGCTGCCAGGTTTCGGTGCGGGAGCCGGCGGATGTCTTCAAGGAAGTCATCGGAGAGGATGGAGATATCCGGTTTCTTGAGTCCCGCCGCGCCGAATATGTCTCCTGCATGAGACCGTGGCTCCGCATCGGCTTGTCCAAGTACATCGTGTGGAGGCAGGGAGCGTCGAATCCTGTGAGCCACATGTCCCGCACGATCACGACGCGAAGCGGATCCTCGGGGTCCTTGAACCGCTTCGCAAGGGCTTCCCGACGGACCTTGTTTCGGGTGTGTTGCTGCCACTCGACCGGATCAGTCGCCGAGCCCGTCATGACGACCTTTGATCGCGCCCCCGTCGTCGGCGCCCTCGTGCCACTGCGGCCGAAGTCGCATGATCGCGCTATAGAGGTCTACACAGATCCGACGGCTCATGCAGACGACCATCGCCTCGCCATCCATCGCCTCGAGCCGCCGCTCGAAGTGCTCGACCAGGTCCTGGGCGACGAGGCCGATCCGCTTCTCAGTCCCGACCATCGCCTCGAGCCGCGCCCACTTGCCCTTGAGCCTCTCTTTAGGCCAGAAACTTCGACATCGGCCTACACCATCTGGACGCCGTGATTCTTTAGTGGGAACGTGCGGATCCGCTTGCCGGTCGCGGCGAAGAACGCGTTGAGGACCGCCGGCGCGGCCACGCAGATCGTCGGCTCGCCGACGCCGCCCCAGAACCCGCCGGACGGCATGATGATCGACTCGACCTTCGGCATCTGCGCGATCCGCATCGAGTCGTAAGCATGGAAGTTCGTCTGCTCGATGCGGCCGGCCTTGACCGTGCACTCCTCCATGAACAGCGCGGACAGGCCGTAGACAAACGACCCGGCGATCTGCCGCTCGATCTGCGCTGGGTTGACGGCGTACCCGGGATCGGTGGCGGCGACGATGCGATGCACCTTCACCTTGTTTCCGGCGGTGACAGAGACCTCCGCGCACGCCGCCACATAGCTGTTGAACGACATCATCTGAGCCAGCCCGCGGTACACACCTCGCGGCGCCGGCTTGCCCCATCCCGCCCGGTCGGCCACGGCGTTCAGCACGGCGAGGTGCTTCGGATGCTTGCTCATCAGCTTGCGCCGGAACTCGAGAGCATCCTGGCCCGCGGCATGCGCGAGCTCGTCTACGAAGCATTCGAGGAAGATCGCGTTCTGGTTGATGTTCACGCCGCGCCAGAAGCCCGGCGGGACGTGCGTGTTGCGCATCGCATGGTCGATCAACAAGTTCGGGATGGTGTATCCGATGGCGAAGTCCCCAGTCGCGTTGAGCCCTTGGAACGTGAGAGGGTCCTTGCCGTCCTGGAGGGCTGCCGGCCGCACGGCGCTGAGGATCGATTGCCCCGAAAGGCGCATGTGCAGGCCGGTGAGGTTGTTGCTGGCGTCTAAGGCGCCGACCAGTTTGCACTGCATGACCGGGTGATACCGGCCGTGCAGCATGTCTTCCTCGCGCGTCCACAGAAGCTTCACCGGCGTGCCCGGGACCTGCTTGGCGATCAGGACGGCCTGGGTCACGTAGTCTTGGTAGGCAACGCGCCGTCCGAACCCGCCACCGAGGTGCACCTTGTAGAACTCGCACTTGTCGGCCGGGAGGCCGGACGCGTCCAGGACGGCCGCAAACGCGGCCTCGCCGTTCTGCGTCGGACCCCAGACCTCGCAGCGATCCGGCGTGTACTTCGCTGTCGCGTTCATCGGCTCCATCGGCGCGTGGTTCTGGAACGGATAGGCGTACACCGCCTCGATCTTCTTCACCGCGCCGGCGATGGCAGCCTTCGCGTCGCCGTTCTGGTTGCCAACGAAAGCCTGCTCAGCATCGAGGCCGGCTTTGAGCATCTCGGCGATCGTGGCGCTGGAGACCTGGGCGTTCGGCCCTTCGTCCCACACGATGGGCAGAGCGTCGAGCGCGGTCTTGGCCTGCCACCACGTGTCGGCCACGACGGCGACGGCGGAATCGCCGACCGGCACCACGTGCCGGACACCGGGGATGCCGGTGACCTTGGCGGCCTCGAAGCTCTTCACCTTGCCGCCGAACACCGGACAGTCCTTGATCGCGGCGTTGAGCATCCCAGGCAGCTTCAGGTCCGCACCATAGACCTGCATGCCGGTCAGCTTGTCCATCGTGTCGAGGCGCTTCACAGACTTGCCGATGAGCTTCCAGTCCTTGGGGTCCTTGAGCGACACGTTCGCTGGAGGGGTCAGCTTCGCGGCGGCTTCCGCGACCTTGCCGTACGTGGTCGTGCGGCCGGAGGGCTTGTGCGTGATTACGCTGTTGGCGGCGCTGCACTCCGAGGCCGGCACCCCCCAAGCGTCGGCCGCGGCCTGAACCAGCATCACCCGCGCCGTGGCGCCGCCCTGGCGCACGTACTGATGCGAGTCGCGGATGCCACGGCTACCACCCGTGGAGAAATCGCCCCACGCGCGTTTGCGCGCGACGCTTTGGCCGGGCGTCGGATATTCGGTCGTCACCTTCGACCAGTCGCACTCAAGCTCCTCGGCCACCATTTGCGCGAGGCCGGTGAGCGTTCCCTGTCCCATCTCGGACCGCGCGATCCGGATCACGACCGTGTCGTCCGGGCGGATGACCACCCAGGCGGTGATCTCGGGCGAGCCGTCCTGCGCGCGCACGACGCTCGCGCCGAACGGGATCTTCAGACCTAGGGCAAGCCCCGCGCCGACCGCAGCGGAGCCGATGATGAAGGAGCGGCGGCCGACCTTCGGTGTCTGGGTGATCATGGCCTCTCCCCCTATGCCTTCGCCGCGGCGTGGATCGCTTCACGGACCTGCTGGAATGTGCCGCACCGGCAGATATTCGTGATCGACGCGTCGATGTCGGCGTCGGTCGGCCTCGGCTTGTCCTTGAGGAGGCCGGCCACCGCCATGATCATGCCCGACTGGCAGTAACCGCACTGCGGCACCTCGTTGTCGACCCAGGCCTTCTGCACCTTGTGCAGAACACCATTGGCCGCCAGGCCCTCGATGGTGGTGATCTGCTTGCCGACCGCCGAGCTGACGGTCATCACGCAGGAGCGAACGGCCATGCCGTCGACGTGTACGGTGCAGGCGCCGCACAGCGCGACACCGCAGCCGTACTTGGTGCCAGTGAGGCCGACCTGCTCCCGGATGGCCCACAGCAGAGGCGTGCTGGGGTCGACGTTGACCTCGAGCGATCTGCCGTTGATCGTCAAGCGCGCCATGGCCTTCCCTCCCAGGGTTGCGGTGCTAGGAATATCCGCGATCAGGCCGCCGAAGACAAGCGGGTTGGCGACGGCGACCGTGTGGCATCCGGACGCTCCGGTGCGACAACGGGCATGAGTTTCCCTTCGCCTTTGCCCTCGCCGTGCAGGCGCTAGGAATCCGACATCGCTACACAAGCCACGGGCGCCCGCAACAGAACGGCATGGTGGAGCGCAGTCACCGGATTGACCACGTGGAGTTCTGGGGCCGCCAGCGATTCGCCGACTTCGCCGCCGCCACGGTCGGGCTCAGGGCCTGGGAAACCCGCTACAACCACGAGCGCTTCAGGACGCGAGATCGAGCAGGGGGCCGCTATCTGGGTACCCCCCGAAAATCGGGGTGGAGGCGGCGCGTGCGAGCAGCTAACTTAAGCTCCCCGAGCAGAAGATCGGGGAGCACTCCAGTCTCGACCCAACGCGGATCCTGATCGGGTTCGACCTGGCGGGCTAGTGGTCGAGGACCTCGGACTCGGCGGGGCAGTCGTAGCAGCGTGCCGGCCAGGGGCTATAGATCGAGAATAGTAATGACCCAATCAGGACCAGCCCAATCACGATGAAGGCGAAGGTATCGGCTTGACGCTGGGCCTCCACGTCGTCGGACCTGATTCCGGGGCCGAGAAGTCTGGCCCTTAGAGCTAACTCCTCATCGGTCGGGTCGGTCAGGCGCTCCTTCTGGCTCAGTCGAGAAAGAATTCTCGACTGCTCGATGAGCCGAGTCCGTCTTTCGAATTCATCAATATCCACAGCGTCACCCCCGTTTGACTGATTGCCATCTTATGTTACATTGGATGTCATAAAGCCGCAGGACCTCTGGCCCATTGATGAACTCAACCGTCGGGTCGTGCGCGCCCTCGAAGGCCGAGTCGACAAGCGCGTGACCGGGCGGCTCCGAGAACGCACGATCCGTTTCTATACGACGCTCGGTCTCATTGACCGTCCCGCCGCGATGGACGGGAGGACGGCGCTCTACGGGCGCCGCCACTTGTTGCAGCTTGTCGCCATCAAACGCCTCCAGGCTGACGGGTTCGCGCTTGAGAAGATTCAGGAACGGCTGGTCGGGCTGACCAACGCAAAGCTCGAGGCGATCGCTCGCTTGCCCGAAGCTGAACGTCCCGCTCTGCTCCAGCAGCCCGGCATTGAACCTCACGGCCGCGCTCGGCCGGCGAACCGATTCTGGGCCGCAATGCCTGCGTCCCCGGATGCCGAGTTGAGCGAAGGACACGACGCACTCTCACGAGGAATGGTGGCGCAGCCCGAGTTGAGATCGGCTGCAGCTCGGATCGCGGAACCGCTCATCCAGGGGGTCCGAGTCGCGGAGGGCCTGACGGTCCTCATCAGCGCCGTGAGGCCCCTGACGGTTGAGGACGTGAAGGCCATCAGGGTCGCGTCGAAACCGCTCGAGGTGCTCCTGAGAACGCGCGGGCTACTGCTTCCCGAAAGAACGAGGTGACGCGGTGGACGACATCAACATCATGAGCGACACGGAACTTCGCCGGCACGCTCCCGAAGCCGGGGACGGGTTGGGCGCGATGCAGACCTCGCACGGGTGCTTGCCGCTCAAGGCCGTTGCGATCGAGGCCCGCATCCGTGACCTGATCGCCGAGACCTTGGTCCGCCAGACCTTCGTCAATCGCTTCGAGGTCCCGCTGGAGGCCGTCTACATCTTCCCCTTACCGCCGCGGGCCGCCGTGACCGGATTTCGGATGAAGGTCGGGAGCCGCCTCATCGAGGCCACGCTCCTCGAGCGCGGCGAGGCCCGCGCAGCCTACGAGCAGGCGCTCTGCGAAGGGCATCGCGCCGCCTTGACCGAGCAAGAGCGCCAGGATGTCTTCACGCTGTCCGTCGGCAATCTGCCGCCCCGCGAGACGGCCACCATAGAGCTCCGGATCGTGGGACTCCTGCCCTGCATCGATGGCGAGGCGACGTTCCGCTTCCCACTCGTGGTCGCGCCCCGGTACATCCCGGGCGCGCCGCTGTCCGGTGCCGACGTGGGCCCCGGAACGGCGCCCGACACCGACGCGGTCCCGGATGCCTCCCGGATCACCCCGCCGGTCCTGCTCCCGGGGTTCCCGAATCCGGTCGAGCTCTCCCTCGTGGTCGACCTTGACGCAGCGGGGTTCGAGATCACGGACCTCAAGGCCAGCCTGCATTCCGTGGTCGAAGAGCGACTTGGGGGTGTGCGCTGCGTGCGCCTCCGGCCCGGCGAACGCCTGGACCGCGATTTCGTGCTCCGCTTCCGTATCGGCGCCCAGACGCCTCGTGCCTCACTCTGCGTGAGTCCCGACTCTGCCGAGTCCGATGAGGGAACGTTTGCCTTGACGCTTCTCCCGCCGACTGAACACGCGCGGGGCATCAAGCCACGTGCGGTCGCCTTCGTTCTCGATCGGTCCGGCAGCATGAGCGGCTGGAAGCTGGTCGCGGCCCGGCGGGCCCTTGCACGGATGGTCGACGCTCTCCGGCCCGAGGACCAGTTCACCGTCCTCGCGTTCGACAACGTCATCGAGATGCTGCCCGGCCTCGACGGACGGGCGCTGGTTCCCGCGACCGACCGCCATCGCTTTCGCGCAGTCGAGTTCCTCAGCAGGCTTCAAGCGCGTGGCGGGACCGAGATGCTGGCTCCGTTGTCGCAGGCGCTCGCCCAACTCGGGGCCGTCGAAGAGCGGGAGCGCATCCTCATTCTTGTGACCGACGGCCAGGTCGGCAACGAGGCCCAAATCCTCCAGGACCTCGATCACCGGCTTGCCGGTGTGCGAATCCTGACCGTTGGGATCGACCAGGCTGTCAACGCTGGATTTCTGGAGCGGCTGGCGCGGATGAGTGGCGGGCACGCCGAGCTGGTCGAATCGGAAGATCGGCTCGATGAGGTGCTGGGCCGGCTCCAGCACCTGTTCATGACGCCGGTACTCTCGGGCATTCAGTTTGAGCCGCAGGGATTCACGGTCGTCGCGGAGAGCGTAGCGCCCGCGCATCGACCTGAACTGTTCGCCTCGGTGCCGATCGTGGTCACCGGCCGCTACACGGGCAAGCCCACCGGGGTGATGATCACGACACTGACTGAAGATGGCAGCTCCTGGGAGACGACGGTCTCCGCGACCATCAGCGAGAGCTCGGCACTCGCGGCCCACTGGGCCAAGGCGCACCTGCTCGATCTCGAGGATCGCTTCGATGCGGGGGCGGCCGATCGGGTGAGCCTCGAGCGGCAGATCGTCGACATCTCCACCCGCTATAAGGTCCTTTCACGCTTCACGGCCTACGTCGCGATTGATCGTCGCGTCGCGGTCGACGCCCCAGACCAGTGCCATCAGATCATCCAGCCGGTTGACCTGCCGGCCGGGTGGAACGCAGACGTCCTTGGCTCCGGGAATTTCTTGGTGCAGCCGACAATCGCGTCCCGCCCGACGCACCTGAAGCTGTTGAGACGGCCCACGGGGAAGCCAGACAAGCAGCCGCAAGAGCTTCGAAGCCGTTGGCTCGACGACTTGCGGGCGGTCGTACGAGACATCCACGACCGCAGCAACGTGAGCACGCCTGCTCTGGACCGCCTCGAATCGCTACGCCGCCTAGCGGCCAGACTTCGGCGACTCCTCGACGTCGCCCCAGCACTCGGCGTGTTAGCCGTCGACCTCGAGCTCGTGCGGGAGCTCTTGGGCCGCATCGAGAGGACTTGCGAGCTCCTGGAGGAGCTCATGCACCGTGAGCGCGACCTGCTCGCGGCCGCGGTGGCCGTGCGGGTCTAAGAAGGTCCGTGCGTCAACTGTCAGTGTTGAGGAGGCTCTTGTTCGAACTCGACAGGTCCTGCGACCAACGTGGCTGGTGCCTTACGCTCGGCAAGTTCGACGGTATCGACATCGTCGATCAAGTTTTCCTGGACCTCATTGGGGATCTTCAGTCAATCACCTTGACCGATCTATGGTCGCCTGACCGTCGCTTGACATTACCAGCTCGTCGCCTCACCGCCGTCCGTCTCGTCCAGGTGGCCATCGCGGCCCATGAATCAATTCCCCCGCCCCAGTCGAGTCCTTCGGACGCCGACCTAGCGAAACAGTGGCGGCGGGCTGACGATGTGATCACCAACGCGCTGGCCTGGGTGCCGCCCGGCCGCGCGCACCACGTTTGGAAGACGGTCCAGACATACTCACGGTATCTGGAGCACTGTGAGCTTCCGTACATTGCTTATCTTTCTGCCACGTGCTGCTTCTGGGATGAGGCGGTCGAGAAGATCATGAAGTTCGTGCACGCCGCCGAGGTCGTGACCACCCTCGAGACCGTTGACTTCGACAAATATGCTCAGATAGACGACGAGGAGCCCGACCCCGAGTTCTGGGAACAGCTATGCCATGTCACGCGATTGTATATTCACCCGGTCAACGTGCCCTTGGTGCCTGCCGACGCCGATCCGACGGAGTTCTTCAAAGCACAGGGGGAGCTTCGGAACGCCAAGTTGGAGGCACTCGTTCTGTCGGGCTTGATCGAATCGACATTCAGGGGAAAGAGATGGCACCCCCTGCCGCCGGCCTGTAAAGACGCCGTTAGGGCCGAACTTAGGCTACCCGCAAAGGTGCCGCCGTCGCGCCGTGGAGCACCGCGCAAACTCTCCGACGCCGTACTGCTAGAAGCACGAAAGAAGTATCCGAGGCTTGGGTACAGGGAACTCGCAAAACAATTAACGAAGCAATTAGGGATCGAGGTCTCTGCAAGTACCGTCCTCCGGGGTCTTCATCGCCTCCAGCGCCCCTGATCGTCGATCCCGACGACGTCGGAAAAAATAATGGTGGCAAAACTCGGAACGTGAAGGTTTTGCACCAGATGTAGACTGCCCCTCCTCATCTCTATCCTCTCTGGTAGTCATGGCGCTGCTTACAGAACTCCATGAGCAGGCCTCGAGGAGGATGGATGGGTACGAAGCTCTTGACCATTGTCGAGGCCGCCGAACGTTTGGCGCTGCGACCCGGCACTATCCGGAAGCTGATCTATCAGCGGCGCCTGCCGAGCGTGAAACTGGGTCGCAGTGTCCGGCTCCGCGAGGAAGATCTCGAGGCCCTTATCCGCCTCGGCCTTCATCCTTTGAACGACAGGCGCCGGCCATGAAGGTAGCGACCGGCGCCAACGTTTCGTCCAGCACCTGCAGGTGGGGCAGCCCCCAAGATGAAATCCGCTGAGTTCGCGCTCCTCATCGAGGGCGCTCGGCGGTCCGGTAGTCAGTGGTCGGGACGCTGCCCCGTCCATGATGACCGACGCGCAAGCCTGAGCTTCCGCGACTCCGAGGACTATGTGTTGGTCAACTGCCACAAGGGCTGCTCCTTCGAGGCCATCTCGGACGCCTTGGGACTGAAGCCGAGCGATCTCTTCCACACGAGCGGCGCTCCTTCGACGCCTGTTGCTGGTCGCAGCGCCAAGACGGTGGGCACTGGCCAGACGAAGTCTCGGCCTCGCGTCATCGCGAAAACCTACGACTACCGGGACGAGCACGGGAACTTGATCTTCCAGGCCGTGCGGGAGGAGCCCAAGGGCTTCTTCCAGCGGCGTCCAGACGGACGAGGAGGCTGGATCAACAACATCCAGGGCGTCCGAAGAGTCATCTACCGACTCCCCGAGATTATGGACGCCATGAAGCACCGGGCGCCGGGGGACCGGATCGTCGTGGTTGTCGAGGGCGAGAAGGACAGCGTCAACCTCTGGGCTCTCGATATCCCGTCAACCACTAGCCCAATGGGCGCCAAGAAGTGGATCGACGCTTACACGAGCCAGCTCGTGGCGGCCAGCGTCGACCGAGTCGTGATCCTCCCTGACAACGACCGCGATGGGGAAGACCACGCGCTGATGGTGGCGCGCTCCTGCCTCTCGGCCGGCCTCAAGGTGAAGATCGTTCGGCTGCCCAATCTACCCGCAAAGGGTGACGTGACCGACTGGCTCAACGCCGGAAACAGTCGAGAAGCTCTACTGGAGGCCTTTGCTGCCGCCGGCGACGTGGCCGAGAGCCATCACGGTCCGGCGATCACGGACATCACCATGCCGATCGTGAGCTCGCCCATGAAGTTCCGCCAGACTGACCTCGGAAACGCGGAACGCCTCGTCGCGAAATTCGGCCAAGACATTCGGTACACCGACGAGGCCGGCTGGCTCGTTTGGGAGGGCCAGCGATGGGCACTCGATCCGGGATCCTCCCGGCTGATGAACTACGCCAGCCTGACGGTCCGGTCCATGTACACGGAGGCCGGGCAGCTTGGCGACGACGGAGCGCGGCAGACCTTGGTCAAGCACGCCACCCAGTCCGAGGCGAGGCCACGGCTGGAGGCGATCGCCGCGCTGACGAAGCACCGAGTTACCGCGAGGCTACGGGACTTCGACCGGGACCCGTACCTGCTGAACGTCAGCAACGGGACCATCGACCTGAAGACCGGCGTCCTCCGGCCCCACCGCAAAGAGGACTTGATTACCAAGCTGGCCCCGGTCGAATACGACGCTGCGGCCGAGGCCCCGATTTGGGACCAGTTCCTCAAAGAGATCATGAATGGCGTCGAGGCTCTGGTTCGATTCCTCCAACTGGCGGTCGGGTACTCGCTAACCGGACTAACGATCGAGCAGGTCCTCTTCATCCTGTACGGCACGGGCGCCAACGGCAAGAGCACCCTCTTGGCGATCATTTCTGAGGCCCTGGGCGATTACGCGATGGCGACTCCCGCGGAGACCTTGTTGATCAAGCGTGATGGAGCAATCTCGAATGACGTGGCCCGCCTCGTGGGCGCCCGGTTCGTGACGGCGTCCGAGGTCGCGGACAACCGACGGCTGGACGAGTCCCTGGTGAAGCAGCTGACCGGTGGCGATCCGACCCCGGCCAGGTTTCTACATCGGGAGTTTTTCGAGTTCACGCCCTCGTTCAAGCTGTTCCTCGCCGCCAACCACAAGCCGCGGATTCGCGGGACCGATGAGGCGATCTGGCGCCGAATCCGGTTGATCCCGTTCGAGGTCACGATCCCCGAGGGCCTGCGGGACAAGAAGCTTCTCGAGAAGCTACGTCGCGAACTTCCCGGCATCCTCGCCTGGGCGGTCCGGGGATGCCTTGACTGGCAGGCGAGCGGCGACCTGGAGGTCCCCAGCGAGGTCCGGGCCGCGACGGCAGCCTACCGCGCCGAGGAGGACGTGATCGCGGGCTTCCTCGAGGAGTGCTGCCTTGTCGCACCTGAACTTAAGGTGACGTCCAGAGACTTGTACGACGCCTACATCGAGTGGTGCAAGGCCGCCGGCGAGGTTCCGTACAGCCAGAAAGTGCTTGGGCGTCAGCTGGCCGAGCGTGGGTTTGTTTCCGCGAAGGTGGGAACGAAGCTCTGGCGTGGTCTAGGTCTGCGCGTCGATGGTCGTCCTGAAGATCGTGGGGACCATAGGGACCATCCGGACCTTAGTTCTGGTTCTTCGCGTAAGCAAAGTCATCGAGCTGAAAAGCCGCAGGAAGGTCCGGATCGTCCCCATGGTCCACATCACCGCCGTGGCCACACCGGCCTTGTCTCGACGGAGCGCAGTGAACCCCAAGACGTTTAGCGAAAAAGTTGGCCCGGCGGGCCAACTGGAGGCGAGTCATGCGAGGCAGCAAGCGTAGTCTCGAGAGCCTGATCGAAAAGCAACCTGAGATTCACCGACCGGAGCCCCCGCCCCGCTGGCAGGAGATCGATGCGCGGCTGCAGCAGCTCGCCCGTGGTCTCCTCGAGGCATTTCTGGAGTTCGCCCAGACGGTGGGGGACGCGTATGACGAGAAGGTCTGGGAGCGTTTCGGCTTCCAGGGCCCGGAGCGGTACTTCTCGGAGCGGATCGGGATCAAGCCGCGCACCTTCCGGCGCTACCTCAGGGTTCAAGACATGCTCGGGCGGCTGCCCGCGGACGGGCGCGACACCGCGATGGATAAGGTCGCGAGGATCGGATCTCACAAGGCCGCCATCATCGCCGCGGCGGTCGAGCGCGACCCGGCGCGCTTCGACATCTGGGTCGAGAACGCCGAGCAGATGACCGAGGAGGCCCTCCAGGAGCGCGTGAGTCAAACTCTCGGGCTGCCGGCCCGCGGTGGCGCCTCGGACGGCGGTGAGCCCGGGGGGCGCTTCGGTCGTTATCTTCTGAACGTCGTTCCCGCCGACCGGCGCGATCAAGTCGAGTGGGTACTCGACACCATCCAGACGGTCGGTGGCTACCGAAACTATGTCGCCGCCTTTCTCGATCTCGTCGACATCGGCGAGCGCGATCTTGGGGACGCCGGTCACACCCGCGAGAAATGAACAGCCTGATCACCGCCCGGCGCTCGAGCTCGTGACGTCGAAGGGACACACGGCGAATCTTCCATGAGTGACGTGAGCCTTGACGCTATCGCGCGCGATCCCGCCAGAGCGGCAGCGGTACGGGCCGAGGATCGCGGGGCGCTCATCGTGCGGGCTGCGGCCGTGCTCGCGGCGCTTGGCGCCACTATGACGACGGCTCGTGACGCCGGTGAGCCTGATACTCTGCTCACAGTTGCCGAAGTGGCCCCACAGTTGGGCCTGTCGACGGACTACATGTACCGCCATGCGCACGAGTTCCCATTTTTTGTGCACCCGCCAAACGGTGCGCGCGCTGTGCGGTTCAGCGCGCATGGCCTCGCCCGCTACATCGAAGAGCGACAGAAGCGGCAAGCGGAACGGCAGGCCGAATGACTGACTTTCAGTTTGTTACTATATTTGATAACATTGCCTTCTCCATGGCTCTGCTTCTGAAGCAGTGGCGAGAGCGGCGGGGATGGTCCCTGCGCCAGCTTGGCGAGCGGTCCGGGGTGACCTTCGCCAACATCTCGAATATCGAGGCAGGCAAGCTCGACCCTCGGCTCTCCACGCTGGAACGGCTTGCGCGGGCGCTGGGCGTTGGCGTCCGCGATCTGTTTTCGACGGAGCGGCGTCGCATACGACGGGGGGGACGATGACGAGCGAAACGATCACGAGCGATGTTGTCCAGGTAATCGAGGCGCGGACGCCCTGGCGTCGCAAGCGCGGTGAGGGAGGACTCTACCGACGGCCTGGCACGGCCTATTGGTGGATGCGCATTCCGTATCGGAGCGGGATGCTCCGGGAGTCAACCGGCGAGACCGACAAGAAGAAAGCGCGAGAGCGGCTAAAGGAGAGGCGCGATCAAGTCGCGGCGGCGCGCGGCGGCTACACCACGCTGGTCGGCCCCGAGCAGAAGTCGAAGACGGTCAAGGCGCTGCTCGACGCGCTGGTACAGGACTTCGAGCTACGCAAAGTACGCTCGCTCAAGAGCATCAAGTCATACATCAAGAGTGTCGAGAAGGCGTTCGGACACTGGAAGGCCGTGGAGCTAGTCGGAGCCGAGGACGCGATCACCCGCTACATCGCGGGCCGCGTAAAGGCCAGGCACGCGCCCGCGAGCATCAATCACTCCCTTCAGGTTCTGCTCCAGGCCATCCGGCCATTCCTGACAAAGCACCGACTGCCGGTGCCGGAGATTCGTCGACTCCCAGAGGACAACGTACGCGAGGGTTTCTACAGCCGCGCCGACGTGGAGAAGTTGATCCCGGCGCTGCCCGAAGACTTGCGCGACTTCACACGCTGGGGCTTTCTCTGCGGGTGGCGCAAGGCTGAGATCGCATCGCTCAGATGAGCCGACGTGGACCGCGAAGCCGGATCACTTCGGCTGTCCTGGCGGAAATCAAAGTCGAAGCAGGCGCGCACCATGGCGCTCGTCGGTGAATTGGCGGCGATTATCGAGCGCCGGTGGAAGGCCCGGACGATTACCACGACGCAAGGTGCCACGCTCGTGAGTCTGCTCGTGTTTCATCGCGGTGAGGGCTCCGGCAAGCATCAGGGCGAAGCCGCACCCGTGCTCGACTTCGATAAGGCATTCAAGACTGCATGCGAAGAGGTCGGTATCCCCTACGGCCGCAAGGGGGGTCGCACGTTCCACTGCTTCCGCCGCACGGCCGCGCGCAACCTCCGCAATGCGGGTGTCCCCGAGAATGTGTGCATGGCCATCACCGGCCACAAGACGCGCTCCATCTTCGACCGCTACGCCATCGTGAATGAGAACGACACCGCCGACGCGATGACCAGGCTTCAGGCTCACGTGCATGCGCAACCCGTCGAGACGAACGTGGTGGCGCTCAGAAAGGCGTCCCAAGCATGATTTCGACACAGAACATGCACAGTCACACGAAAGGGCCGACCAAGTGCCTCGGCCGACCCTTTATGTCTTCGCTACTTGTGTGGTGCGCCCGGCAGGAGTCGAACCTGCGGCCTTTGGCTTCGGAGGCCAACGCTCTATCCAGCTGAGCTACGGGCGCGCGGCGTACCACGCATATTCTCTTTTGGGGTGACCGATGGGA
>Ga0070698_100003371_pt1 | contig 17580 bp, 13 predicted proteins | sample KBSK1502metaG_FD_65477 | JGI IMG/M metagenome (GOLD analysis project Ga0070698, IMG submission 65477) | Corn, switchgrass and miscanthus rhizosphere microbial communities from Kellogg Biological Station, Michigan, USA - KBS K1-50-2 metaG | ecosystem: Host-associated > Plants > Roots >...
CGGTTGGCATCCACGCCGCTGGCCCCGGACCGGGCGTCTCGTCAGGGGGGCGTACTGTCCCGGGTTGAACAACCCGCGCAGGCGTAGCGGGCCTTCGTGCGGTGTTGTCGGGTTCCGCGGCCTGCGCCGGGGCGAGGGCTCTTCGGCGCATCGGCACCGGCTGCGGCGCCGCGGGCACTGCACCGGTCGCGGGCGAAGCGGGCGGATCGCGGGGCTGTGCCGGCCACGGCTCGAGAGGCGTCGCTGCGGGCACGTCGTGCGAGCCGCCTGCCTGAGCGCTCCCGCTCCGGAGTTCCGATGTGCCGGAAACCGGGAGGGGCAGGGAAGCGGCCGCAGGCGGGCCATCAACGACCGGGTGAGCCGGAGCACCGGCCGCTGCGGGTCGTTGGGCCGGCACCGAGCCTTGGCCGAGCTCGCCAGGCTCGACGGCCGCGGGCCGCCCTGGCGCGCGCAAGACCGGGCGGATGCGCCGGACGATCCAGGGAGCTCGCTGGCCGACGTACTTGAGCCAATGCTCGGGCGGGCCGTCGTCGGGCGAGTCCGCCCCGGGCTCCGCGGAGCTTTCCACCGGCACCCGCGACCATGACAACAGTATCCGCGCGAGATGCTGGAACGCCCGGCCAAGCAGCAACGCCAGAGTGCGCAGGACGCCCATCGATCAGACCCGCTCGAGGGTCTCGTAGACGAGAGTCAATTCCTCGATCCCGGCCTCGTTGGACAACGAGTCGAGCGGCATGAGGACCCAGGAGCAGGGCCACGCGTTCAACAGGTTGAAGCGGACCGCCTCGGTGACTCCGTCCTGCGAAAGCACCACGATCGACACGTTGCGCCGCTGGGTCATCCCTTTCATCACCGACTCCAGCCAGAGCCAGAGTTCCTTGGAGGCGGTGAGTCCGTAATAGAGGGTGACCGGCGGGTACATGAGCCGGCCGGGGACCTGGTGCACCACCTGCGCGGTGCCGCCCTCCCGGTACTTGATCGCTTCCACTCTGGCGCCGAGCCCGGTGCATCGGGTGAAATGACCCTCGGTCACACCTTGAATGACCAGCTTGAAGTTGTACGCCCCATAGGGGTCCTTGAATGCACCAGCTGCTGCGGCGGCCGCTGGGGCCGGGGGCTGCTGTGTCGCCTCAGGCATGGTATCCTCGTGGCTCAGACTTCAATTTCAACGCCGCCAGAATGCTGGCCGATCCGGAAGATGATGAACTCCGCGGGCTTGACCGGCGCGATGCCGATCTCGATGACTACCCGCCCCTGGTCGATGGAATCCGGAGGATTCGTCTCCGCGTCGCATTTCACGAAGAAGGCCTGCTCGGGCGTCCGGCCCATCAGCGCGCCGTCCCGCCAGATGCCCCGAAGGAAGTTGTTCACGTCACGCTTGATGTCGCGCCAGAGGGGCTCATCGTTCGGCTCGAACACCACCCAGCGGGTGCCCTGCGCGATGGACTCTTCGATCATGTTGAACAGCCGGCGGACATTGAGATAGATCCACTCGTTCCCCGTCGGAGCGACCGTCCGGGCTCCCCACACCCGAATCCCCTCGGTCGGGAAGAAGCGGATGACGTTCACGCCGGCGGGGTTGAGCACCTCCTGTTCCGCCCGGGTGACTCGGCGGGTCACGTTGAGCGCGCTCCGGATCTTCATGTTCGCCGGGGCCTTGTGGACTCCGCGGGTCGCGTCGTTGAGGGCCCACATGCCGGCGATGTGACCTGAGAGCGGGACCACCACCGGTTCGGTGCTGTCGCCGAGGGGATCGCGCACCATGAAGCGGGGGTAGTAGAAGGCGCAGCATCCTTTGTCCGACTTCGGCGGACCCTGGGCGCTGGAGGGCTTGGCCCCCTCCTTCACGGCGACGGCCTGCTCGACCAGGTCCTCGATTCTGTCCACCACCTCAGGCGGGTCGAAGATCCCGACCCGATCATTCATCTTCTCGCAGTGGGTGAGGATGTCGGCATAGGCCATCGCCGTGCAATAACCCGGAGCCGCGACGATGGCGACTTCGTCCAGCGATTCGAGCGCGGCAAGTCCCTTTCCCAGCGTCTTCGCCTCTCCGATGTTCACCACGAAGCAGCGGGATCCGCCCTCCTGGAAGAAACCGAACACGGCGTGGGACAGATCGTTGCTCTTGCCGCCTTCCCCGACGAATTCCCGACGAAACTCGGACCAGTTGTTGACGGCACGGGGCTCGTTGACGAAGGCCTTGTGATTGGGCGCCCGCCCGACGAAGGCCGCGGCACTCGTCGATACCCCCGTGATCGTGTGCGACCCGGTAGCGACTTCTTCGACGTAGACATCTGGCGCGAGGTACGTTGGCATATCTCTACTCCGGGATGGGGACTCGTATCAGTACGGGATCCTCCGGGCCGCCGCCTGCGCCGACGCGGACCCGCAGGTGGGTACCCTTCGCGCTGACCACGAGCGTCGGCGGCGGCTCGACGCCCGGCACCGAGCGAAACGCGAATTCGCCCCGATGGTTCGAATAGGTGGTGAGAGGAAATCCTTCGACCTCGACCAGGGCGCCCGCGATCGGGACGTCACCCGGTCCCATGACCACCCCGGTGAGTGGATGCGCCGGGGCCCACCGGGTGACCAGCGGCTCGCGCACGCGCGATACCGGCCTGCTGCGGCGTTCCCGCTCCAGCAGCACCGAGACGATGAGGGCCGGGCGGGCGGGGACACCCAGGGATTCCCAGAGCGTGTGACTCGGGGGCGACGGCTCGAGCTCGACCCGAATGAGCGGACCGGCCAGGAACGCGAGCTCGGCCAGGCATTGGCCCCGCTCGGTCGGTTCGAATCCGGGGACAGTCACCAGATAGCGCGCACGGAGTTGCAGCGGGGCTGGGGTCGTGCCGCGTCGCGACGTCGGAGATGGAGCGATATCGAGCAGAGTGAGGACGACAGCCTTCCCGTCACTCAGGCCGGAGTCTCCCACGCTTCCGAAGCGCACGTCCACTTCCGGTCCGATCGCCGGTCGAACCCATTCATCAACCAGACGAGACTCGGCAAGCTGCACTTCTTTGTTCACCGGATGCCCTCCGGATTGCTCCGCAACACGCTGCGTATTGGCGCAGTTCCATGATATACCAATCGCAACCACGTGCCGCAAGGCGCGCAGAGCTCAAGATGTGACCGAAGAGCGATCATTTCCCCCTATGAGTTGTTATAGGGGGGCGTTCCGTCGCGCTTGTCCTTTTGCGCTCCCAGATTCAGTATTGACCTGCGGTACCCACCGGAGTTCCATATGGCCACCAAGCGTGTTATCGCGTACGTCTTCCACGAGGAAGAGCTGCGCGTGGCTCGCATCGCGATGCCCCAGGGCGACGTCACCGATGGATTCGTGGTCGGGGATGCCGATGAAGCCGACATCGAGAGGCTGCGCAGCCGAGGCCTCGTCGTGCAGGACGTCTCGGCGGCAGAGGTTGAGCTGGCGCCGGCGTCACCCCGGCTTCGCACCTTTCAGGCTGGGAAGCCGCGGCGGCCTCGCGCGAAACCGGCAGACGCGACTCCGACGCGGTTCTATCGTCTGAGACTCAAGGGGCCGTTGCTCGATTCGTGGCGGCAGGCGATCGAGGCCGCGGGCGGCGAGATCCTCGAGGCACTCGGCAGCGCCGCGGTGAAAGTACGCATCGACCCTGCCCGCCTGCCGGGTTTTGCGGCGCTGCCGTTTCTCGCCGGCCCCCCCGAGCCGCTCGACAGCGCGGCCGCCACGCTACCGACCTTCGACGCCACGACCATCGCGCCGAGCGGCGCCGTGGCGGTCGTCGAACCGTACGACCTGCGGCTGACCAACGAAGACGCTCGTGCCCCGTTGCTCGAGTGGCTGAATGCGCGCAACGTGCCGGTTGCCGCGGCACGCGGGCGCAAGGTCCGCGTCTATGCTCTGCGCGAGAGCCCGCTCCTGGACGAGATCGCCGGCCTGACCGAGTGGGTGGAGCGAGTCGAGGTGTTCGTCGCCCCGAAGCTCCTCAACGACGTCTCCCGGCAGTTGCTGGGGATCGATCTTCCATCGTCAGCCAACCCGGGAGCGCCGGCACCGCCCTGGCCGTTTGCGGGGGAGGATCAGATCGTCGCGGTCGCGGACACCGGGCTCGACGACACCCATCCCGATTTCGCCGGCCGGATTCAGGGTATCGTCGCCCGGGGCAGGCCGGGTGATTCGTCCGATCCGAACGGGCACGGCACCCACGTCGCGGGATCGGTGCTGGGCGACGGCGCCGAGTCATCGGGTGCCATCAAGGGAACGGCGCCCAAGGCGCGTCTGTTCTTTCAATCGCTCCTCGATCGTGATGACGGGCTGGGGGGGCTGCCGTTCGAGCTGGGCGAGCTCTTCGAGGAGGCGTACGCCGCGGGGGCGCGTATCCACAACAACAGCTGGGGTGCGGCCACCGAGTCGACCTATCGCATCACCAGCAGCGAAGTCGACGAATTCGTTCGGGGCCGGCCCGACATGCTCATCGTGATCGCCGCCGGGAACGAGGGCTCCGCGTTCCATCCGAGGAACTCCAAGCCCGGGTACGTGGACTGGCTCAGCATCGGCTCGCCCGCCACCTGCAAGAACGCCCTGACGGTCGGTGCCAGCCGGAGCAGCCGGACGGTGGGCGCCTATGCCGAGCACACCTACGGCGAGCTCTGGGGCGATCAGTTTCCCGTCGCACCGATTGCCACCGCCCCGGTTTCCGGTGATCCGCAGAGCATTGGCGGCTTCAGCAGCCGAGGGCCGTCCGACGACTATCGCATCAAGCCGGACCTGGTCGCGCCCGGGACGGACATCCTCTCGACGCGCTCGGCGCGCGCTCCGCTCCGCAACTTCTGGGGAGCCGCACCGAACGGGCCGAAGTACGCCTTCATGGGTGGGACGAGCATGGCGACGCCGCTGGTGTCCGGCTGCGCCGCCCTGGTCCGTCAGTACTATGCCAAGGTTCGGGGCCACCAGCCGAGCGCGGCCCTGCTCAAGGCCACGCTTATCAACGGCACCCGCCGGCTCACCGGCGAGGATGCCGTCGCGGACTACCCCGACCTCCCCAACTACCACCAGGGGTTCGGGGCGGTCTATCTCCCGGACACGGTTCCCAATCCCGGGAACCCGGAGCTGCAGCTTGCATTCTTCGACAACTGGAGCGATGCGACCACGCACTTCAAGGTCACCGGCCAGCGCCTGCGCCTCCAGTTCGACGTGGCGGCAGGGGGCTCGCTCCGGATCTGCATGGCGTACACCGATGCCCCCGGACGCGGGGTGCAGAACAATCTCAATCTCTTTCTCGAGGTCCCGGGATCGCCGAACAAACTCTTCGGCAACGCCAAGGTGCCTCGGGGCTTCAATGGCCCCGATCCAAACAACAACGTGGAGATCATCCGGCTCGACGATGCCCCGGCCGGCGGGTACATGCTGGCGGTCATCGCCAGCAACCTGCTGCACGCTCCGCAGGACGTCGCGGTCGTCGTCACCGGCCGGCTTACCGGTCCGCTGACCAGGAAGTGATGCCATGTTTCGATTCCATGTGGTCCAGGCGGAATTCGGCGATTGCCTGATGCTGGAATACGGATCGCCGGCGGAGCCGCGCTTCACGCTCATCGACGGCGGGCCCCCGAACAATTACGACGACAACCTGGCGCCGGTGCTCAGGGACATCGCGAAGCAGAACACCCCGCTCGACCTCGCCATACTGAGCCACGTCGACAACGACCATATCGTTGGACTGGTGGACTACTTCGCCGAGCTTCAGGCCGGCGCCGCAGGCCTCCCGCGTCCCAAGGAGCTCTGGCACAACTCCTGGGGACGCGCCATCGATCCCCAGGGAGTCATCGCACCACGGATCGTGTCGCTCATGACGCTCAACCGGACCGCCGCGATGCCCACCGCCACCAACGCGGTGCTCGGCATCAAGGAAGGGAATTCGCTCCGGACCAAGGCCAAGCAGCTGAATATCCCGATCAACGCGGCGTTTCCGAACGGGGACCTGATCACGGTCGGGGGTGCCGGACAGCCGGTGCAGCTCGGCAACCTTCGCCTGCAAGTCGTGGGTCCCACCCAGAAGAACCTCGACCGGCTCCGTAAAGACTGGCTCGCCTGGATCGACAAGCACGAGGATGACGTCGGCAGCGACGATGTCACCATCATGGCCAACTCGGATCGTTCGGTTCCCAATCTGAGCAGCATCATGCTGGTCGCGGAAGCCGATGGCAAATCCATTCTCCTGACTGGAGACGGCCGGAGCGATCATCTGCTGGAGGGGCTCGAGGAGGCCGGCCGGCTGGACGGCAACGGCAAGCTCCACGTCGATATCCTCAAGCTGGCTCACCACGGCAGCGAGCGGGATGTGACGCGAGAGTTCTTCGAGCGGGTTACGGCGGACACCTACGTCGCCTCGGCCAACGGGAGGGACGGCAACCCTGATCTTCCTACTCTCGAGTGGATTGCCGACACGGCGAAGGAGAGCGGCCGCAAGATCAGCATCGTCGTCACGAACCGGACGCCGTCGGTGACGCAGTTCGAGAAGGACTTCCCCGCCGGCAAGTACACCTATCGCCTTACCCTCATGCCCAAGGGCGATCACGTCATGGTGCTGACGCTCGCGGCGTGATCATTCGGTTGGATCGACGGAGGAGGCTTGACGATGCGTGTGCTCGGTATGGGACTGGACTGGAAAGGCCAGCGTCTCTTCGCGCCGATCGAGGAGGCTGCCTTTACCGAGGCACTCCTCGCCCGGCTCGCCCCCAACACGGCCCGAGTCCGCAGCGTCTCGAAGGCCGCCAACCGCGGGGCTGTGTTTCGGGGCGAGGCCGCCAGGCGGACCATCGACCCGGGGGATCCCAAGGCCGCGGGGTGGAGCTTTCTCGTCGCGGAGAACGATCCCCGAAAGGGTGCCATCGTGGAGGCCCTGGCGCCGCTCGCCAAGGCGCGCGGCATGGCGGACCCCGCCAAGCCGCTGCTGTTTGCCAGCAGCGGCCCCGATGACTGGCAGCGATGGTTGACGGAACGGTACTACGCGCTCGACCTGACCAATCAGAAGGTGCCCGGCTACGTGCTCATCGTCGGCGGGCCGGAGCAGGTTCCCTTCGGGTTCCAGTCACTCATGGACTCGGTCGCGAGCGTAGGGCGGCTGGAGTTCGAGCGCATCGAAGACTTGGGGGTGTACGTCGACAAGCTCCTCCGGCTGGAAGCGGCACCCGACCCCATCGTGGAGCGGGAGGTGCTCTTCTTCGCGACGGACGGCGGACTCGAGGACCCGACCTACTTCAGCAGGAAATACATGGCCGAGCCGCTGGCCGCCCACGTTCGCGACGAGCACAAATTCAAGACGACCGAGATCATGGGCGAGGAGGCTACCAAGGCCAACCTCCTCAAGGCGCTCAAGCAGACCAAGGCTGGACTGGTCTACACCGCGAGCCATGGTCTGGGCGCCACCTCGGAGACCATGGCGGTCCAGACGCGCTACAACGGCGCCATCTGCTGCCAGTCGGACGGCCCGCTCACCCTCGATCACCTGCTCTCTGCGGACGACATTCCGCTGTCCGAGCCGATCCTCGAGGGCGCGGTGGTCTTTCAATTCGCGTGCTTCGGCTACGGCACCCCGGCCGTGAGCGAGTACGCGCACTGGATGCCGGAGACGTCGGGCAAGACGGAGCAGCTCGCCGAGCGTGATTTCATCGCCGCGCTTCCGAAGCGGCTACTGGCCCACCCCCGCGGCCCGATCGCGTTCATCGGCCACCTCGATACGGCATTCCTGCACGGCTTTGCGGACGCCTCGCAGCCGCACACGCTCGATCGCTGGCATGCGCGCATTGCCCCGTTCAAGAAAGCGGTGGACCGGCTTCTGGGGGTCCAGCCCTCGGGCCTGGCCATGGAGGGGATCAACGAGCGCTATGCACTCTGCAATGCGATGATCACCAACACCAATGATCGCGTTCAGCGGGGGACGATGACCTGGAACGAGGAGGCGCTGGCCGGCTTTCTCGATACCTGGATCACTCGGGGCGACGCGCAAAACTATCTGATATTCGGGGATCCTGCCGCACGTCTCCGCCTGCCGGCGTAGGCAGTGGACCCGGCGCTCCGTTACATAAACCTCGACCTCTGGGTTGAGCGAGGAGCCGAAGGTGTCTACACCGTCCGCGGCATGGCGCCCCAGGGCGACGTGCGGGACGCCGCGACCGAGGACCCCGCCCACCTCGGCGCCAACGACGAGAAGCTCTCCGGCAACACCGCCGACGCCGAATACATCAAGGCGCTCGGGATCCGTCAGTATCGCTTCGCGTTTCGAACCGCACAGGGCAGGATTCAGAGCCTGCTGGATCGCTGTGTCGGGGCGGGTGGGGAAGACTGCGGCGTCCGGATTCGCCTCCGGCACGCGGACGTCAATCCCGAGATCTCGGCAATCCCGTGGGAGTTTGCCCACGATGGATCCGATGATGGCGGATTCCTTGCCTCCTCCGAGCGGACACCCATCGTCCGTTTCGTCGAATCGGAGAAGCCGCCCCGGTCCCCGGAAGCCCGGTTACCACTCAACATGCTGGTGGTCATTCCGACGGTTCCGGATCTGGACGTGGACGGCGAGAAGCGCCGCATCAGGGAGGCGCTCGAGGGAATCGATCCTCCGGTGGCCGTCACCTTTCTGGAGGGCAAGGTCACCCGGGAGCGGCTGAGCGATGCCTTGCAGAACGAGAGCATCGATTTTCTCCACTTCGTCGGGCATGGGGATGTCTCCGAGGGAAAGGGCCGCCTCCGGCTGAATCTTTCCGAGCTGGAGCCCGACTGGATCGACGAGGCGGCGATGGCCGAGCTCGTCAGGAATCGCCGTGCCCTCAAGCTCATCGTCCTGAATACCTGCCAGGGCGCCGCGCCCTCCACCTCCCACGCCTTCGCCGGGGTGGCACCCCAACTGGTCCTGGCCGGGGTACCCGCGGTCGTGGCGATGCAGTTCCCGATCACCGACAAAGAGGCGCTCACATTCGTCCGCGCGTTCTACCATGCCTTGTTCCAGGGGACCGTGCGGGGCTGCGTCGATGGGGCGACTACCGCGGCGCGCAGTGCGCTGAAGCGGGACTTCCCCGAGACGCGGGCCCTCGGATTGCCCGTCCTGTTCATGCGGTACAACGAGGGCGTCCTGTTCCAGGTGGTGACCGGAACCGGTACCCGTCCCGCTTCCTATCGGCCGGAAGAAGCCGCGAGGGAAGCCGCGATTGTTCGCGAATCCGAGCTCGCCATCGAAAAGCTCGAGAAGCACCCGCCCGGCTCTCCGGAGGCGGGCAAGCCGGAAGAGCTGGCCGAACAGCGGACCATTCGGGACCGCGCCAAGGCGCGGCTCCGGTTTCGGAATCGGGCGATCGCGACGGCGGTCGCGGTACCCCTCGCTGTTATCCTGGCGGGGGCCAGTGGCGTGTTCGATCGTCTGACGCTGACCTGGCTCGTGGCGGCTTCCCCCGTCTGGTTTGGTGACCCGCTTGCCGGGAAGCTCCCGGTCGACTCCATCGCACTCGTCACGACAAAAGACTCGATCACCCCGGATTGGCGCCCGCGTCACGCCGAGCTGTTGACGCGACTGTCCCGGGCGGGAGCGCGGGTGGTGGCGTTCGACGTGCGGTTCCGGGTTCCCACCCCTCACGATGAGATCCTTGCCGCCGCGGTCGATTCGGCGCGAGCGCGCGGCACCCAGGTCGTCGGCGGGGCGAACCAGCTCCAGGGCGACAGCCTCGCGCTGGCCCCGGCGCTGGTGAATCGGGTCGCCACCGGGATCGATTGCCTGGGAGAAAACCCGCTCCAGTTCTCCGGTATCGTGCCGCTGCTCTGGTCGCCCAGCGACAGCAGCACCTTTCGTCCAGCCTTTGCGCTTTCGGTGGTGAAGGCGTGGCGAAACACCGGCTTTACCACCGATCCATCGCAACGCGAGGTCGAGCTGACCGACAACCGGGGACAGGTGGTCGACCGGGTCAAGCTCACCAAGATGACGACGCTGTTGACCAATCAGGGCTGCATGATGACCGCGGGGACGCGGTACGGGGAAATGCTCGCCGTCCGGGCGCCGCTGGTCGAGTGGCGCGATCCGAAGCGACGCTTCGACTACGCCGCGGTCCTCGCGTTGCCGCCGGAGCGGCTCGAATGGGCCCGGGGCAAGATCGTCCTGGTCGGCGTCGAGACATCGACGGACCTTGCCCCGGTCCGGAGCGAAGAACGTTACGGCGTGGAGCGCCATGCCGACGCGATCGCGACCATTCTCGGCAACGCCGAGCCGACGCCGGTGAGCAGAGCCGCGGAGTATCTCATCGTGGCGGCCCTCGCGACGCTCGGTGCGCTCCTGGCTTACCGGGGTCCTCGACCGCGGTGGGGCCGTGCGCTGCTGATCTCCCTGGGCGTGCTGGCCGGGCTGACCGCGCTCTCGACGGTGCTCTACTGGTCCGGTCATCGTTTGCTCAACCTGCTGTATCCGTTGCTCGCGTTTCTGCTGACCTTTGGCTCCTTGCTCCTTCTTCGCCGGCGGTGGCTCCTATGATCGAACTATCTCCGCGCTGCCCGATGGTCGCCTTCCTGGCGGCGGTCGCCTGTTTCGGCGTTTCTGCGTGCTCGACGCCCTTCGCCAGGCTCGATGGTGTGCTGGTCGACACCCGGCCCGCGTTGCCGGGCGAGCTCGGCCGGGTGCAGATCATCCGGGAAGGCAAGCCGCGGGACGGTTCCCCCGGGATGGGCATCGCCAAAGGCGATACCGTGAGAACCGCCGTCGATGGCGTGGCGGTGGTGACCCTCCAGGCGGGTTATGAAGTGATTTTCGAGCCCGGCACCGATGCCACGATCGAGAATCCCTCCATCTTCATGAGGATCGGCAAGCTCATCGTGAAGGCGCTGAAGGCGGTCAAGGAAGCGTTTACCGTGAACAGCCAATTCGTGAGCGCGGGAGTCGAAGGCACGGTGTTCGTATACGAGGTGACTCGGGAGCAAACGACCCATGTCGCGGTTCTGGAAGGGCGGGTGACGGTGCGCTCCAAGGCCGGGGGGTGGGATTCGGTAACCTACGTCGCGGGGGAGACCGGGACCATCCGCGCGGGCACTGCTCCGTCGCGCATGCAGCCACTGGACCCTGCGGCCGCGCGCTCCGTCCAGCAGCGCATTCGGGACGTCGAGAACGCCGCCCGGCCGGAAGTTCCCGATCTTCGCGGCCAGCGGGAGTCGGCGGCTCGGCCGGCGCTGGAGGCGCGAGGCTTCGTCCTCGGCTTCGTCAACCGGGTGGTGACGAAGGACGTCCCGGCCGGGATCATCGTGGGCACGCGCCCCGCCGCCGGAACCGCCAGCCGGTCGGGTGCCCGGGTATCGGTCGACGTGGCGGACAGCACGCTGGTCGTTCCGAATCTGCTCGGTCGGCCCACGTTCGAAGCCTTCAGGGTGCTGGCCGCCGCCGGCTTCCGTTCGCCCGACACGACGTCGCAGTACCAGCCCAATGCCCGGATCGGGACCGTCGTCGGGGTTGCACCCAGCGACGGGTCCCTGGTTTCGTCATCCACCCGGGTCGTGCTGACACTGGCACGGAACACTCCCGATCCCAGGCCGACGACCGACACGACCCGCACCCCGACGGGAACCTGTACCGTTCCCAGCCTGAGGGGGATGTCGGAGGCGGTCGCGACCCGGACTCTCCGGGGCGCGAATCTCCAGGTCGGCAGAGTCACTCACTTGGAGGTCGGCACCACCGTGACGCAGCAGAAGCCCGCGGCGGGCAGCAGGGTGAGGTGCGGTACCCCGGTAGAGTTCGTCATCGGGTCCATCGGCAATTGAGCGCGCGGACCCACAGCCTGAATCTGTCGAGGAGGAGTAGCCATGCAATCGATCCGCGTCGCCATTCGCGCGACTGATCCCACGACGCTCGCCGAGATCGAGCGCGAGTTGGCCGACCTTCGAGGACAGGAGCCGGCCGGAGCGGAGCTGATCGACGATCCCAGTCCGCAGCCGAAGGTAGGCGATCCGCTCCTGGCGACGCTGGGGATCGCCCTCATCGCAGGAGCCGGCGGGAAACTCGGCGAGGTCGTGATCGAATGGCTGGTCGAACGGATCCGCAGGATCGTCGGCAAGCGAAAAGCGAAAGTCACCCTGACGGTCGCCGGGGTTCAGCTTACGGTGGACGAGCAGGCCAAGCCGGAGCACCTGGCCGCCCAATTCGGCAAGGCGATGGCCAGGAAGCCCTGACCGGGTGACGCCTAGAACACGAACTTGACCGCGGCGATCCCGGCCAGCAGCTGGGTCAGCAGCAGGAGCGCGCCTCCCCCGACCGCGTAGCCCTTGCTCGCCTGGGCGCCTCGCTTGATGCTCTGAATGTCCTCCCCGGCGGCCTTCAGTGACACGAGCGTCCCTTCGGCACCCTCGATGGTTCGCGCGGTCCCCTCGACCGCCAGCTCGATGCGTGGGGCGAGCCGGTCGACCTGGCTCCGCAGGTGGATGATCGCGGCGTCGCTCGAATCCAGGGTGGTGTCGACGCGTGCGAGCAGAGGACCTAACCCGGCGTTCTCGACCAGGGTCCTGGTCGAATCGGCCAGCGGGCCGGTGATGCGAGCCGCGTTGGCCAGGGTCGCCCGGAGAGACTGGTAATCCGTTCCCAGCACCACGGGCCCCACGCCGTCCGGCGTCCCCATCGCGGCCTTCAGGGTGCGCACCGTGGAGCCGATGCTGCCCGCCGTGCTGTCGATCGTTGCCAGCGTCTGATTGACCCGCGCCAGGGTATGCTCGAAGTGGGTGCGGGGACGCGGGCGCGCAGCCCGGGGACTGTTGAGATACGCGAGGATCTCTCCCACTTCGGTCTGGAGGTCTCGTTTGACCGCAAGCGGGAGCCGATCGGGGTCGGGCTGGCGGAGAACCCCCGCCTGCTCGTCGCCGGAGGTGAGTTTGAGAATCGGCTTGGTGAGTCCGAACGTCCCTCCGAATTCGAGCCGTGAGGAACCCCGGAGCTTCCTCTCTCTGCACTGATCCTGTTCCGTGGAATTCGGGAACCACGTCATTCGGGAGTAGTCGGGACACAGCTTGCGCGTGGTGAACCGAAGGTCCGCCGGCCGGAACTGGCCGAATGCTCCAAACCGGATTTCCGTGTCGCCCAGCGAGAGGATATCTCCCGCCTCAGTCCGGACGATGTCTTCCGCCCGAACCGAATCGCCGTTCACCAGCGCCGACCCGGCTCCCGCGCCGCGGTCGCCGAGCCAGGCTCCGTCGGCATCGCGACGGAGCACGAGCGGTTCGCCTGTGCCGGAGGTGAAGGTGAGCACGGAGTCGGACCGGTCCAGGTTTGCCAGGAGCAACGATGGCCCCCCGCCGGATGTAGCAGAGTCTCCCGGCGTGAGCACCACCGGGATCCAGACGGGATGCCGCGCCGCGGCGCGGATCTCGAGCGGAAGCCCCCACACCGGTTCCCCGATTTGGGTGACGGTACCGACCGTCGCCCTTCCGGCGACGATCGCCGTTCCCTTGCCCAGCTCGGCGTCGGCCGGAATCAGGATCGTCATTCGCAGGGACCGGTAGTGCCGGCTGGCAAACGAGCCGACGATCCATATTCCACCTGTCACCGCGGCAACGACGATGATCCCACGCCTCACCAGCGTTCCGAAAGTCATAGTACGCTCCTCCCGTCCCTTACCCAGAAGTCGGTTGCAATTGCCAGAAGACCGCGGCGAGCGCCATGCAGATGAACAGCGCCGTGACCCCGCTCTCCCAGACGGTATTCTGCACGTCGATCGCCCGCTGCCGCCCGAATGCCTTTTGCTCGCTGGTTGTGATGCCGAGCGCACAGGCGGTAAACGCCACCACGAATCCGTACACCGCGCCCTTCATCGATCCCCAGGTCGCGGCCTGTGCCAGGGGTAGCATCCGATCCGCCGAGACCAGGTCGGTTTGCCACAGCTCGGGCCACAGGGCCCCGGGATCTCCCATCGACCGAAACCCGGCAACGATGAACACCTCGGCGATGCGATAGAACGCCCAGCCGGTCACCACTCCGGCAATCAGATGCGGGAGGCAGAGCGCGAGCAGCTGGGCGGCCTCATAGCGGCCGCCGCCGATCGGCTCGGTCTGCCGATCGTCGGCCAGCCGGGCGGCAATGCTGGCGCCCATTCGGGCGGTGAGGAAGACGGCAAGCATGAGAGCCACCCCGTCGCGCACTACCGAGATGAGGACGGTCTGTTCCAGCAGAGGAAGCAGGACCACGCCGAACCGGTCGGCCACGGCGCCCAGCCCCAGCCCGATGACCAGGCCGAACCCGAGGACAACCGGCCAGCCCCGCATGAAGGTGCGAAAGGTCTGCGACACGATGGTGCGGAACGGGGGCAACCGCTCGCGGAGTCGTCGGGGATCTTTGATCAGCGCGCTCCCCAGCCGCTTCGAGTAGCTCCACAGCGCGCGGGGGTTTTCCCAGAAGAGCTTCTTGAGTCTTCTGCCGTATTCAACCAGCCAGCCTTCGAAGCGGTGGCGGGCGGCATCGAACCGAACCCGGAACGTGGACGGCGTAGTTATGGCTCGTCGTTCCGGCAAAGCGTCACCAGCCGCCCGAATCCGGTCCTGACCAAGTCGGCTGAGCTGCGCCGGAGAAAACCGATCTCCAGAGCGGGGAGGGTGGTCACCGACTCCCGCACCATTCCCGAATCGATCACCTGCTGTAGCTGGCGGAAGCCCGGCTCGTCGCCCTCCGAAGTGACGCGGACCACGAACGGGGGTCCTCCATCTCTCAGGGTCGCCGCCGGATGGAGCGAGGCGAGATGAAACGTGGTCGTAACCCGGACCTCGCGGCTCCCGGGTTGCTTCAGCGAGCGTGTCTGGATCGTGGCGGCGCAATGGCTGAAATCGACCTTGGTGTAGACCTGGTCGGGTGCACCCGCTTCGGTGAGCATGCGCTCGCGGATCGAGCGCTGAATATCCTTGAGGGAAACCGACTGGGCCGCCGCCCGCCCCGGCGAGTATCCGGCGCCGACACAAACCACGACGAGCGCGGGGAGAGCCAGGGGAGACATGGTCCGCATTGGAGACCTCTTCGGGGAGGGCTCGGTGACCTCGGCAACCCCGAGACGATGCCCTTGCCGCCTCCAAACGGCAAGAGGCCGACACCCGATCGCGCCGGGTTCCCTACAACATCCTATAGAGGTTTTCCCTTATTATTGGGTATGTCCGGAGTCTTCGAATTCGACGGCATCCGCCCGGTGATCCACGAATCGGCCTTCATCCACCCCCACGCCGCGGTCACCGGCCGGGTGATCATCGGCCGGGATGTATATATAGGACCGGGCGCCGCGCTGCGGGGTGATTGGGGCGCGATCGAAATCCACGACGGCTGCAACGTTCAGGAAAACTGCACGATTCACATGTTTCCCGGCATCACGGTGGTGCTGGAAGAAGCGGCGCACATCGGGCACGGGGCCATCATCCATGGAGCCCGGATCGGCAGAAACGCCTTGATCGGGATGAATGCGGTGATCATGGACAACGCGGTGATCGGGGCCGGCGCCATCGTCGGCGCGCTCTCCTTCGTGCCCGAGGGAATGAAGGTTTCCGACCGGATGATCGCGGTGGGCAATCCGGCCCGCATGATCAAGGAAGTGAGCGACGAGATGCTGGCGTGGAAGACCGAGGGAACCAGACTCTACCAGGAGCTTCCCGCCCGGCTCCACGAAACCCTTCGCGCGTGCGAGCCCCTGCGAGAAGTGCCGGCCGACCGTCCGGACCTGGAGCAAACCTACAGGAGCTGGGGTTCCCGTTGAAAACGCTGGCCAGCTACGCCCAGGGCGCCTGGGTCGAGGGCAAAGGCAAGGCCACGACGCTCCATCACGCCGTAACCGGAGAGCCGGTGGCGGCGGCGTCGAGCGATGGAATCGACTTCGCCGGCATGCTGGGCTATGCCCGCAAGATGGGCGGCCCCGCGCTCCGGCGGATGACGTTTCACCAGCGGGCCCGGATGCTCAAGGCCATGGCTCAGCACCTGATGGACAAGAAGGACCGGCTCTACGAGATCTCCGCCGCCACCGGCGCCACCAGGAACGACTCCTGGATCGATATCGAAGGCGGGATCGGGACGTTCTTCGCCTATGCCAGCCGAGGGCGTCGGGAATTCCCCGATGAGACTTTCTATCTCGATGGCGAGGTCGAGCCGCTCGGCAAGGGTGGCACCTTCGTGGCCCGGCACATCTGCGTCCCGCTGGAGGGCGCGGCGGTGCACATCAACGCCTTCAACTTTCCCATCTGGGGCATGCTGGAGAAGCTGGCGCCGTCGCTGCTCGCCGGCATGCCCGCGATCGTCAAGCCGGCCACGGCCACGGCGTATCTCACCGAGGCGGCGGTTCGGGACATGGTCGCCTCGGAGATCCTCCCCGCCGGTGCCCTGCAGCTGATCGTGGGCGGCACGGGGGACTTGCTGGACCACCTGATCTCGCAGGACGTCGTAAGCATCACCGGCTCGGCGAGCACCGGCCGAAAGCTCAAGACCCACCCGCGCATCGTGGCCGAGTCGGTGCGGTTCAACATGGAAGCGGACTCACTCAATTTCTCGATGCTGGGGCCCGAGGCGGCGCCGGGCACCGAGGAGTTCGATCTGTTCATCAAGGAAGTGGCCCGGGAAATGACCGTGAAGGCGGGCCAGAAGTGCACCGCCATCCGTCGCACGCTGGTGCCCGCCATCATGGTGGAGGACGTGATCCGGGCGCTGGCCAAGCGGCTCGACGGAACGACGCTGGGAAATCCGGCGGTGGACGGGGTGCGGTGGGGACCGCTGGCGAGCCGTGGGCAGGTCGACGCGGTGAAGCAGAGCCTGGACGGGCTCAAGGCAACCTGCGACATCGTCTACGGCGACCCGGACCGGTTCGCGGTGATGGGTGCCGACGCCGCCAAAGGCGCGTTCTTCCCGGCGGTGCTGCTCCATTGCAAGCGGCCCTTGGAACGGAACGAACCGCACGACATCGAGGCGTTCGGTCCGGTGAACACGGTGATGGGCTACGGTTCGGTGGAAGAGGCGATCGAGCTGGCCAAGCGGGGGCGGGGGTCGCTGGTCGGCTCGGTATTCACCGCGGACGACGGCGTGGCGCGCCAGGTGGTTCTCGGCACCGCGGCGTGGCACGGACGGATTCTGGTGATGAACCGGCACGCGGCCAAGGAGTCCACCGGTCATGGGTCGCCGCTGCCGGCGCTGGTGCACGGCGGTCCGGGGCGAGCGGGCGGTGGCGAAGAGATGGGCGGCGCCCGCGGCGTGCTCCATTACATGCAACGCTGCGCCGTGCAGGCCCACCCGACGACGCTATCCCATATCACCGGCGTCTGGACCAAGGGCGCGGCAACCCCCACCGATGTGGTGCATCCGTTCCGCAAGCATTTCGACGAGCTCAAGGTGGGAGACACGCTGTTTACTCACCGGCGCACCGTCACCGAAGCCGATGTGGTGAACTTCGCGGGAATCTCCGGCGACAACTTCTACGCCCACATGGACGACCTCGCGGCCCAGCGGTCGATCTTCGAGCGGCGGGTGGCGCACGGCTACTTCGTCCTGTCGGCGGCGGCGGGGTTGTTCGTGGATCCTGGGGAGGGCCCGGTGCTGGCGAACTACGGGCTGGAATCACTCCGCTTCGTGAAGCCGGTCT
>Ga0070698_100003373_pt1 | contig 17578 bp, 14 predicted proteins | sample KBSK1502metaG_FD_65477 | JGI IMG/M metagenome (GOLD analysis project Ga0070698, IMG submission 65477) | Corn, switchgrass and miscanthus rhizosphere microbial communities from Kellogg Biological Station, Michigan, USA - KBS K1-50-2 metaG | ecosystem: Host-associated > Plants > Roots >...
GCAATCTCTGGAGCTACCGCCACAGGCGAAGGCGATGCGGCATCTCCCATATTCATCAGTATCACAATGGTCAGATGGTCATCCGGAAACGACTCCAAGAGCGGGCGGAACCCGCCCCTGCCTCCCGTATGCCCGAGCACCCGATGCCCATCGAGCGAACCCAAACGTGTTCCCAATCCATAGTCTATCGTCGTCCCATCGGACAGCGTGGTGGGTGTACGCATGAGCGCCAGCGACGACGAAGTGAGAACGCGTCCCGAATCGAGCGCCGCCTGCCACTTCACGAGATCGGTGGCGGTGGCGCAGACATCCCCGCCGGCGAAAGGCAGTTTCCAGGTCACAAATGCTGCGTTGACCAGCGCGCCGCCATCTACCTCATAACCCGACGCCAGGTGCGGCACCACCATGCGCGCATAGCATAGGGAGGCCGAGCTCATCCCCAACGGCTTGAAGACGTGCTCCAGCACGTATGCGCCGTACTCCTGCTTCGTCACCCGCTCCACGACCATGCCCGCGAGGTAGAAGGCGGAGTTGTCGTAGCGCCAACGAGTACCCGGCTCGAAGTCGAATGACTTATCTTTAATCAGCCCGAGCACCTGCTCGTGCGTTAGTTCGAGTCGCTCGTTGTTGGCTGCGTCGGGTAGCGACGTGAAGCTGTAGATGCCGGAAGTATGATTGAGAAGTTGCCGCACTGTGACGTGATGTCCACCCGTCGGCGCCTCCGGCACATACTTCGCTACGTCATCGTCGAGCCGCAGCTTGCCTTCGTCAACCAGTTGCAGGACTACAGCCGCTAAGATGGTCTGGGAAATCGAGGCGATGTGGAAGACCGTCTCTGGCGTCACCGAAACGGAGTGCTCGACGTTGGCCAAACCGTAGCCGCGCGCGAGAATAACACGACCATCACGCGCCACTGCGACCGATACTCCGGCGGTGTGACGCGAGAGCATCTGCTTCGCAATCACGTCGACCCGGTTACCCAGCTCTTCGCTAGCTGGCAACTGAGCAAGCGCTGTTCCGCCGTAGAGACAAAAAATCATTGCGACAAGCACTCTTCTCATAACTCCAGTTCAGACTCCTAAACTTACTAAGTTTCAGCCACCGAGCTATGTACGCGTGTAGCAAGGTGTGGAGTTCAGTCGCAATCTGCGTAAACGACCGAGGCGTCGGACCGGGATCCGATTTGCCAAGTCCTGCACGGTCATAAGCAACTACACGGGTAAAGCGCGCGATCTTGGAGAAGACGTTGCTCCAAGGTTCCAGTGAATCGCCAATCTTGATCTCGGTTACTTCGCCGATAAATACTGCCCGAGCGTTGTCGTACGCTGCAAGAAAACCGTATGACTCAGCACAGCAAGCCAGGCAATTCGTTTGCGACGCGAAAATAGATTCCTGCAAGGCTGGTAGCAAGCACAAAGCGATTCATTTCTACTCCAACTCAAAGCCAGCGCCGCACGATTGCCTTCAGCTGGGTGGCGCGATCAGCATTCATGCTCAAGGTGAGAGGCGACATGAGAAAGATGTTATCGCGCCGTCGACTGCGAGGCTTTGTTAGATCGCGCGTTTGAGTAAACGAGCGACCTTGAAAAGCAAATGGCTGCTTCTCCGACCCATGATCCGGTCAGCGTACTTGTCAGCGGCATCCTCTTGCTCCGGATCTTGTCCGAACGTGTGTCGATGAACATGGTGACCAATTTCATGATAGAGCGTACTCTCGATATGGAAGTTGTTCATCCATGAAATAGGATTCCACCGGGAAGCGGGATTATCCCACGCCAGATTTATGGAATACAGGATGGGCGCGTAACTTCCCAGAGCGGCCATGTCCTCTTTGCGAATAATGTAAATGCGCTCAATTGCTTCTAGGTCTTTATCAGGAATCGATTTTAACCAGCGCTCAAGTCTTCGCTTAACATTTTGCTTAGTGAAGAGCTTCTTATGCTCAAAGATCTTGATCCCGCGAACTTCGTAATGAATGTAATCCTCAGACTTGAAACTACCGATGGAATCCAGAATTCGTCCGATTACTGGATCACACCCATTACTGAGAAGCTTAGCCCTGATCTGCTCCGACTCGGATTCATCCAGGTCATGGATTAGGCTGACCAGGCCAGCTACATAACGAATCTCATTCGGGTACTTAACCTTGGACCAATTAGACTTGAATATCAAATCTCGAATCTGAGGGATGGCCGCGGGGCCAAGCTGAAACAAAGCCTTATAACTTTCGTACCTATCCGAAACGTCACCCTGAGTTAGACCCCTCAAGAAGTCCTTCAAACCGCGCCTAATATCCTGTTCGAGTGGAGTCTGTTTCTCCATTGGAAGGAAGCGATCTAACGTAAATGGAATCGGTTGAGAAGCACCTATCGCGCCGTCAGCTGCAAGGCTTTGTTAGGCTTCGCTCCACATTAATTCTTATGCCGCCTCAGGAATTTCAAGACGGTCCCATTGAAATCTTGCGGATTCTCCTGCATGACGCCATGTGAGCTGCCACTAATCGTAACCTGCTCAGATTTTTGTAAACACTTTTGCAGCTGAGTCATCAACGGGGCGTAAATCTTCGGACTCAACTCCCCGCTCACCAAAAGTACTGGGGCTCTAATCCTTTGTGCATCTTCGCAGACGAATGTATTCGGAGGCTCGACCGCCGCTAGCATCGGTCTGAGCGTGTGCACGTTGTCCTCCATGACTTCAAGCACAGACGCTGAAATCTTTTCCTCGCCGACTGCTCCGCGGGTGAAAGTCAGGAAGCTCTTCACTGCTTGTTTCTCGTCGCCGGCCCGTAACAACCCAAGTACTCTTTGCGTTAATTCCCTTCGTTCGGCGTGGTAGGTGTCGGTTTCCGGTGTTTTCGGCAACAATTGCAGGAGGCGAGGTTCGATCAGTACCAGGCTGCGAATCAGTTCGGGATGTGCCGCCGCCGCTATCGCTGCCACTGCGCCCCCGTATGAATGACCGACGAGATGAACTGGTCCGCGCCCGAGCGCATGAATAAACGCGATGAGATCTCCTGCATGAAGCTTTAAAGAGTAGTCGGAGGCATCGCCGACCCACTTGTTTGGGAAATGGAATCGCCGACTGTAGGCAATGACCCTGAAATACTTTGAGAGCGGCGTCATCTGTGCCGCCCAGGTACGGTAGTCGCCTAAGCCTCCATGTACGAGGATTACAGCCTCACCCTTACCTTGCTCCGTGTATGCTAACTCGGTGTCACGTATATTTATGTATTTGAGAGATTGTCCGCCTAATGGTGATGAATCCTGCGCTAAACCAGAAGCGCATAAAAATAACGCGAAAGACAAACAGCCGATGACTCTAAAGCTTTGCATGAATTCCATCTCAACTTCATAAGGCGACAGTCTTCTCGGTGATTAGTAGTTCTTCACTTTGCCCCGGGAGAAAGTGTGCCGGGCGGCGGTCCACTCAGCAAAGTATTCTGGAGAGCGGTAATCAACCACCTACGTCCTCTTTTTGTTAGCACGACGGTCGCCAATGCCGTTCTTTTCAGTCTCTCGTCACCGGAAGTCGAGGTCGCTTCGAAAGCTACATGCCCTATCGCAACGTCTGGTCGAATGAACCGTAGGTCATTCCACTTCGAGGACTGCTGGCGGTCCTTGAACACTCCCTTATGAAGTCCGTCGTGATACGTGAATATCTCCACTCGACCCTTCAGATGCTTGCCGCTGATCACAACAAAGTCAGCGTCATCCGTAAACAGTTCTGAGAAGGCCCTCATGTCGTGCCGGTTCCACGCGCCGGTAAAGTCGGCAAGTACCTTCTGGATGGCCTGCGCCTCCTCCTTGTTCGATCGCTTAGGCGTGGTCCCAGCGACAGGAACCAGGAACGGTGACACCGCAAAACAGATCAGCACCAACACTCGCATGCTCATAGCTCCTTCACCCGACAAGATTCTGCGCGAAAAGTCTGTCCATTGCGTGGGCTTAACAAAGTGATGTTAATTTTTTCATGTTTGATTTTCTCCTGTTTGTTCTGAAGATCTGAAAGACAAGGTCAACTTCTCAGATGTTGGTGTGTGCATGCGGTTGTTAGACGGCATCACTCGCACTTCCCACCCGGCTTCAGTTCGACGATCAGGTTGTGGATGTCGGTGCTGCCGATGTTCTCAACCGAGTGCGAAAGGGCCTGATTCCAGTACGCCTCGCCCGCCTTGCGCTCGCTGATGCGCTGTGTCCCGTCTGGCAGCGTGATCCGCGCCTTGAAGCCGTTGAGCGTGTAAACGACGTAGTTCGGGTGCGAGTGCATCGGCACCTTCTGTCCGACCGACACGTCGTGGTACTGCACGCGCACGCAATCGTTATCGAGTAACACCTTCATGCCGGGGACGACGGCCGCCCGATCCTGCGCCGTTGCCCAAGTCGCCGCCGCAGCACCCGCAGATGTAGCGGCAGCCACGATGAAGGCGAGACCCACTGTCTGCTTCCAGTTCCGTTTCATAGTGACCTCCTGTGGTTGCGCTAGTTGCGCTCATGTCGTCTAACGCTGCACTTCAGCGGCTAGCCCACTCACTTAACAAAGAAGCCTGGTGCCGGCGAGTCCGCTGCGAGCGCTTGTTCGGTGCCCTTCACCTGAAAAATCAGAATAGATACGGAATCATCCGCTTTGTGACTTTCGAATACTCGAAATACTCTGGGTACGTTTGCTTCACTAATTGTTCCTCACATAACAGGCGGGCGAGTTCACCCAGAAATAACAGCACACCCAAAGCAACGCTTACCAAAGACCAATGGACTATAATGGCGCCCCAACCAAAGAGACATGCTGCTGCGTAGATCGGAAGTCGGATATATCGGTATGGACCTTTAGTAACCAGGCCACCCCTTGTGGGATTCGCGGCAGCATGAAAGCTTCGAAGTCCAAAGGTTACGCGCGCCCAGATTAATAACGCCACTGCGATTACCTGAAGAGCAATAGCGAGGGGTTGAGGTGTGAAGAGGACGCCGATCTCAAAAAGACCAACCGAGGCAGCAATCATCACGATCAGCCCGAGAATGGATATGATCTTCAGCATGCGTACTCAACTCCAAGGGAAAGTGAAGGCGAGCTCCCATTTGATTCGAATACATCTAACAGAGACAGCCGCGATTAGGGGGCACCGCAAGTGCCCCAACCACAAGTGAATATCAAGTCTGGTTGTCGCGCATCGAGACTGACCCTACAGCCAGCGACGCACTCGTGCCCGATATTGTTTATACGCCTCGCCGAACACCTCCATTAGCTTGCGTTCTTCGACGGGAATGACCACCCAATTCAAATAGGCCACGATCAGCGGCAAAAGGAACAGCGGCCAAACCTGCCGCAGGATCCCAGCTTCGCCAACGTACGCCAGGATGAGGCCGACATACATTGGGTTGCGGCTCAGGCGGTGGGGCCCCGACGTGACTAACTGACTGGATGCTTGCCCGGGCACCGTCGTCGTGCGTGCCCTTCGGAATGACAGCAGACCCCAGCCAGCCACCACCGCACCGATGCAGAACAGCGCAGCGCCAACGAGGCGTACACCGGCAAGCGTCGCCATGACCCCACGTGCGGGCCATACGTACTCGAGACCAACTCCGGCGAGATATACCACAACGAAGACCCAGGGAACGGGAACGAGCATCAAGAGCCTAAGCGGATTCCTACTGCTGCTTTCTTGTGTTGTGCTCATTGCCTTCTTTAACCAATAACGTCCCTTAGTCCGCTTTGCGGACTGATAAAACCCCATCCAGAACCATGAGGCCGGAGCTAGGCAAGCTTGCTGAAAGCTGCCACCGCTACCTCGACAGGGTAACTATACTTTAGTGCTCCCACCGGCATTTCCGACAACATATCCCCTAGCGCATCGGCATCCGCAAAATTGAAACGATCTGAGCCTCTGAATTTAAGGTGCCGTACAAAGTCGTTCATTGAAGCGAGCACACTTCGGCTGTTTGATGGTTGTATTTGAATTATCTCCATGGCAGCTCGCTCCCTTGAAATCGTTGCTTCAAAAAGACCCAGTCGCCGTAGACGTTGGGTTAGTCGATCTCGAAACGCAGAGCCAAAATGGGGAAAGTTCCTTCCTTGGACGAGTACTGCTAACAGTGAGTTGTCATTCACGCATAAGACTACCGGTGAATGGGCGAGCCAAACAAGATTTGCATGCCAACCTCCAAGCGTCGGCACTAATGTGTCTTCTTGAAAATTTTCGGAACCCGGATTTTTCTTTAACAGTTTTTGCGTACAGCGAATAACAAGCATGGACAGTACTCCCCGCCCGCATTCATCCGCGCCAATAAAAACGAGCGGCGTGACAATAAAGGTAAGCGCTCCTGATAACAGGATTTGAAGGTTTTTACGCCTGATCCTGACGCCCCGGCACTAAGACCTCAAAGCCGGTATTTGGATTCGGTCATCACCGCTCGTGGAAAGATTACAACTAAGTCGATTTCTCGTTCAAGGAAAGTTAGGCCGCATTTGCCAAGGCGAATGGCGAGTCCAAGTGATCCAATCCGCTGCAAATCGCGGCTTTGACGCGCCGGCGAGAATAAGCACCCCGTGCCGCACCAGGCAAGTTGAGAAACACGCTCCCGCCGCTTGGTCCAACGAACTGTTAGACGGCATCGTGGGCTACGAGTGCACCCGCGCAAGCAAGCACGTGTCCCTTGCGCCATGGTGGTTTGAGTGATGCTCCGAGCGCGCTCAAGCGTCGCTCCAGGGTTGAAGACTTGAGCCCGCGGACTTGTGCCGCCAACTCGAGGACTTCGGACTTGTCGAAATGAAACACGCGCAGGTCGAGTTGCGCCGCGGCGCGCGTGAGTGCTTGATGGTAGATCATGCCGTCGGCCCGGCACATGACAAAGTAATTGGCGTGGACCTCGGCGACCTTGGCGGGGAGTTCCGCGAGTGGCGGCGTTCGGATGGCAATTGCGCGACAGGTGGCGGGCGCAAGTTCGGTGATGAGGGTCGCAAGAGCGATCCGTGCCCGTCTGTTGGCGGATGCCTTTACGGCTCTCACGAGTTTCTCGGCCTCTGAATCTCGCATGTGCAGTGTTTCGTGGTGGTACGGAGACGTCGCCAGGTTCGGTTCGATGAGATCTACTCGACGCTTATCAATGACGGTAATGTCGGGGCCGGAAGCCGCGACGCTCACCAGGTTCGCCCAGCCGTAGTGGTCCTCGACCCCGATCGTGAAGTATGTCATTGCGTGGTGTGCCGCCCCTTAGTCCGCATTAGCGGACGACTGAAAGTAGCCCCGCGATTTATCGCTGGGATTGACAGCAGCCCGAGATGAAGTCCGTGAAGCGGACGGCTGAAAGAGAAGAAGATCCAAGTGTCATCATTCAGCCGTCCGCTTCACAGACTACAAATCCTTCAGCTATTTACCCGCGCCCGCTACCGTCAGAATCTCGATCGCTGCGGTCAACGTCGCCAGGATGTTGAAATCCGCGAACATTTTGTTCTCCGGAGGGATACGCGTGCTTGTGCCTTCCGCAGACTTGTAGATCGGGTTGCCCAGTGGGTCCGCGGCCACCAATTTCAGCAGCTCTGTACGCAGCGCGGCGTTCTCTGCGAAGCCCCGGAGCAAGTAGCGCCAGAAGACGCCGGAGCCGCAACCGTAATCATCTCCATCGCCGTGGTCGTTGAAGTGTTTCGAATACGGCGTAACACCATCGGAGTCCACCATGTTCTTAAGCACGCCGAGGGCGATGGAAATAGCCAGCGGTTGGATGTTCGGATCCGAAGGGTCGACAGACACATAGTCGAGCAAGCCTCCTAGGATCAGTCCCTGGTCCCCGCACCAAACGCCTTCCTTCTGATAGTGTTGCACGTCCGGCCAGGTCCCGAGCTCTTCGCAGTAATCGTAGGTTCCGACTCGCTCGCGTACGAGATTGTTGTTGTCAGGCTGGCCCCACAGAAGTTGATGGTCTTTAGCTTCCGGGTCATAGCACCAGTTCGTCAAAAACCCCATCTCGTTATTGATCGCCTCATCAGTCGCTGTCCCCTGGTTTTGCAGCTTGAGCCGGAGGGCCAGGACGAGGTACAGACCGTTCATGACGGTAAGTTGGAACGGACCCAGGGCATATTCGATTGGATCCGATGGATTGCTCCAGGAGTCTTCTCCGAGGGTGAAGGTGCACTTGTCTGGCTCTTTGCCGGGTAAGCACTTCGATGGAACCCGAGAATCCTTGAACAAATCGTATTGCCAGACGCCTCCTGGGTAGCGGGGTTTGGCCCAGGTGGCGGTCGCGGTGAAGTAACCCGGCGTGGAACCCTCGTCCCTGTTGTCCCAGACGTTCGGCGCACCTCGATAGCTGTACGATTTGCTGGGCTTGCCTGTGTGCATGACGTCCCAGCAGCGAGTCGCGATTTCCTGGAACTCGCTCTGAGTCGGGCCGAAGATGCCTGCGTATCTTTTCTCGAATGCCTTGGCGCTGGCGATTCCCCACCAGCCGTAATCGTCGTACCAGCAACGCGATACTTCGGTGGCCCTCCAGCGGTCGAGCGTCGCCTCAAGCACCGCGTCCGATCCCGGGTCCGCATTGGGGTAGCGGATGAGATAATCCGTGAGCGTGTCGAAAACGTTTCCAGTCTGCCATGAGTTCGAGTAGGTCGTGCCCTTGTACGTTTGGAAAAGACGGGTGAAGGTCGTCGCCGCTTGTGACTTGTATTTGTCGATTGGGTATTTCATTGTGAGATCCTTTCCTGTTTGCCATGGTGACAAGGCTCTTTACGAGGTCATGAAGCAGACCATCGTTTTTGCTTTCGTTGGAGCCGCCCCCTGAGTCTGCCATGAGCGGACGACTGAAAGTAGCCCAGCGATTCATCGCTGGGATTTGCGTCACGAGAGACGAAGTCCGTGAAGCGAACGGCTGAAAGAGTAGAAGATCCAAGCGTCTTCATTCAGCCGTCCGCTTCCCGGACTACAAATTCCTTCAGCGCTTTTCCCCCCAGCAGTGAACTGCTGGGCTACTATCATTCGTCCGCTTTGCCGACTGATAAAAACCTACTTTTGTGCAAAGCTTGAACCTCAGGATCGAGCGAGCGAGTTCTTGTAGTCATGAACATGGGTTACCACCGTCAACGAGCCGCAAAGCGGCGGGCAGATTAATAGCCCCGGGTGAGCGAGCACAGCGAGCGTAACCCGGGGATCAGTTTCCCAAGAACTCTGAGCCCGCTTTTAGCGGGCGACAGATTCAGAACCGTGAGCGGTAGCGACCGGATCAGAAACTCAACTTGGGTGGCAGCATCCGGCGCTACCAAGCTGGTTCTGGTCCACTCCGGTTGAAGGAGTCGTTAGTCGGATGCATCGAGATTAACTCGTCCATGAACAACGCGCGCATCAATAATTCGGACTTTAGGATTGAATTCCTGCACGTGAACTCGAATAGCCTTTCTTACGTCGTTTGGCATATTCCAGCCAAGAATCAAGCGGACAATGCAAGCTTGCGGGATTTCGCGGACGTAAAGATGACGGTCTCCTATCGAGTCCTTGCGGCAATCGGTTAGGGGGAGCACGATTCTTACCTCTTGTTCATAGCTCCAGTCTGCGAATTTTGCGAAGAACAACGACTCATGAGAGTCCGTCTCAAAGGTGACGCTTAGTCGATCCCGCTCATACCGAACAGCCCTGGGCTGCGAAAGCACGCCAGTATTGTCACCCTGAAAAATTCTGTCTAAGTCTACAAACTCGACTACCAGTCCAGCGGCATTGCCAGCGTAATGCGCCCACATCGGGAGAGAGTCATATCGAAGCGAGAGGCAGAAGAGTCCTACTTTAGATGACACTTCTAGGGCCGTCTCGCTGAGTCGTCGTTCCAGCGTTGAGAGCCGATCGTAGAAGACCGAGCGAATCAGAGCTGTTGCTTTTTCCGGGGTCTCCGGGACACCGACTACTTGAAACTGAGGTGCGAGTCGCTGGAATAGATTCTCTTGTCGGCGGAGATTAGTCATATCCTCTTTCGTGTATCCAACTCTGCGGAGGCGTGCAAGAGACGTCATCACCTCATCCGGTATGACGTTGGGCATTAATTCCGAAGGATCGTTCAGCTCGGGGATGGGAGTGAATTTGATCAAGCCCCGCAAAAGGAAGGGAACCGCGATTGGATCGGCTATATACTTGCATAATGGATTCATTGAAATAAATGCCGGTACAAGTTACGAACCTCCGCTAAGGCTCCGGTCCAACGATTTATCGGGCTTCACCGTCACAGAATAAAAATCATCGTGTTCGCACTCTTTTCACAACAGCCGCGAATGTTCCACCATTGTCCAGCCAGATTGGCTTCATTTCATCCAAGCCATAAACAATGTTGCCCTTGTAATCGCTGACAATGTCATTTGCTCCTAAATAGAGTGTGCCACTTTCTTGGGCGGTAAATGAGTAGTGGCTGCCGATCTTGAATGGCCTCCCGCTCCTTCCAATTTTGCCCGTAAGACACATTAGCGAAGTCCCAGGTCCTAATACATAAACCCATTTCATTTGTTCGCCCGTTTGACCGTTTCTAAATTCTGGAGAGTAACCCCATCCATCGGGTCCCACCCATTTGTATGCGGCGTCGGTGGAAACACCGCTTGCGTTCACCCTTCCAGACGCATTGATTTCTACAAGATCCCCGATCGTGAGTTGAAGGTTAGTATCAGTCCACATCCGCTGAGCAGATACGGTGATGGTCTTAGTTTCTTCTGGCTTCGAGGGCAGCTTGGAAGATTGGGGTTCTACGGACTGGAGTAGGTCGGACTGGGTTGCAGTTGGTTTTACTGCGGCTCCTTGATGTAAGCCAAACATTGCGCGGAACTCGGGAACGGTCAGTAAACCTACTAGAAGTCCAATAACGGCCACTCCCAATGAGTACAGACCAATCTTTTCACTTCTAGTCCAACCGTTCATGTTTAGAACCTCTCGATTGAGGAACTCATCTCAGGCCTTAACCGGAGGGGCGGCCACTGCTGTAGAGGCACTCGCGGGCTTGAGGCTGCTGTTGACTTCTATGTACTTGAGTGTTCGATCGATCTCGCTTGTTAACCTCTTGGCGCGCGGGTCCATCCAATTTTCGCGCAGACCCTCCAGAAGACGTTGGGTTAACTCAAAGTACTCGCTGAAATGGCGCAGTTCAAATACGATTGCCATTTGCCGATCCATCGACATCACTTGACCAGGCGAATCGGGCTGGACGAGCTCTTTAATGAGGCCATGGTATATCTTGAACCGTTCGTGCTGGAGCTCCTTGCTCTTAAGGGTAAGGTAGCGAATGAAGGCCCACACAGCCGGAACCAGAGCTAGGAAGATCGAAACGATAATACTGATAGTTTCGGCGTTGTCCGTGACCCACGAGACAAAGCGAGCAATAGAGGACATGGCAAGAATCCTTTCCGTGGCGACTTAAGCATTATACGGCGGATCTACGTGATTAGTATTGGTTTCGTGGTATTATCCGGCACCGCATTACATTCCTATTTGCCAACTGTTAAGGAGCGCCAATCATATGTCGCAGACCTCGCTCGGTAAGGGTCGCCGCTTTAGCTACGTTCTCTTTCTCCTTCTGCTCATTGCAGGTTTTCCTTTTGCAAACGCTCAGCAGACGCCAACGCCAACCAGTTCTCCGGCAGCGGATTCAGATCCATGGAAAGCAATCCAGTGGCGCTCGATCGGTCCGTTTCGTGGCGGACGATCCGACGCGGTTGCGGGTGTGGCGAGTCAGCCGATGGTCTACTACTTTGGCGGTACCGGCGGCGGCGTTTGGAAGACAACTGACGGTGGCATCAACTGGGAACCAATCACTGACGGCTCAGTTTTTGGCACCGGCTCTGTCGGCGCAATCGGTTTATCTGACTCTGATCCCAACACGATCTACGTCGGCATGGGCGAGCCGGCGATACGCGGGAACGTGTCGCACGGCGACGGCGTCTATAAATCAACGGACGCGGGCAAGACCTGGAAACGCGTAGGCCTTGAAGACACGCGCCAAATCTCACGCATTCGCGTGAACCCGAAAAATCCGGACATCGTTTACGTCGCGGCGCAGGGACACGTCTGGTCCGCCAATTCGGAGCGGGGAGTGTTTCGTTCCAAAGACGGCGGTAAGACGTGGCAGAAAATTCTCTATCGCAGCGACAAGGCCGGCGCCAGCGATCTGATCATCGATCCCACCAACGCCAATATTCTTTACGCAGGCTTTTGGGAAGTTTATCGAAAGCCCTGGACACTCGAGAGCGGCGGTGCCGGCAGTGGCGTTTTCAAATCAACGGACGGCGGCGACACATGGACGGAAATTACAAGGAATCCCGGTTTGCCCAAAGCAACGATCGGTATCGTCGGCATTACCGTTTCGCCGGCGAATCCTGATCGGCTTTGGACAATCATCGAGGCTGAAGACGGCGGTGTCTTTCGTTCTGATGATGCCGGCAAGACCTGGACGAAGACGAACGACCAGCGCAACCTGCGACAGCGCGCCTGGTATTACACGCGTATCTACGCGGATCCAAAAAACGCCGACACGGTCTACGTGCTGAACACCGGCTTCTACAAATCAAACGACGCGGGTAAGACCTTCACGGGAATCGGAGTGCCGCATGGCGACAACCATGACCTCTGGATCGCGCCTGACGATCCGGGTCGAATGATCGAGAGTAACGACGGCGGCGCCAACGTTTCATTTAACGGCGGCAAGAGCTGGACCGAGCAGGATCAAGCCACGGCGCAGTTTTATCGCGTGACCCTCGACAATGATTTTCCCTACAACGTCTATGGCGCGCAGCAGGACAATTCCACTATACGCATCGCCAGCCGCAATACGGATTTCGGCATTCGTGTGACGGACTGGTACGACGTCGGTGGTGGCGAGTCAGGTTGGATTGCGCCTTCGCCTAAAGATTCTCAAGTTGTTTTTGCCGGTTCATACGGCGGCTTGATAACTCGGCTCGATCATCGCACCGGACAGCAACGAGATGTGTCGCCTTATCCAAACAATCCGATGGGCGCCGGCGCTGATGTTTTGAAGTACCGCTTTCAGTGGAACTTCCCCATTCTGTTTTCGCCACACGACGCGAACACCTTGTACACCGGTGGCAATGTCCTCTTTCGCTCTACGAACGAAGGACAGACATGGGAAGTGATCAGTCCTGACCTGACGCGCGACGACAAATCAAAGCAGGGCTCTTCCGGCGGACCAATCACGAAAGACAATACCAGTGTCGAGTATTACGCAACGATCTTCACGGTGATGGAATCGCCGGTTCAGAAGGGCGTTATCTGGACGGGCTCAGATGATGGTTTAGTTCAGTTGACGCGCGACGGTGGGAAGACCTGGACTAACGTAACGCCGAAAAAAGATCTAATGCCGGAATGGATTCAGATCAATTCGATCGAAGCCTCGCCACACGATCCGGCTACTGCTTATGTCGCCGCGACGATGTACAAGTGGGACGACAACAAACCTTATCTCTACAAGACGAGCGACTTCGGCAAGACCTGGAAGCGAATTACCAATGGTATCCCGGCGACGGCGTTCACGCGCGTCATCCGTGAGGATCCAAACAAGCGTAGCTTGCTTTACGCGGGAACGGAGACTGGCCTCTATGTTTCGTTTGATGACGGCGCGAACTGGCATTCGATGCAGTTTGGGCTGCCGGTTGTTCCCATTACAGATCTGGCAATTCACAAACGGGAGCAGGACCTGGTCGCAGCTACACAGGGGCGTTCCTTCTACATCTTTGACGACCTGCCATTCATTCATCAACTAATGGATGCGGGCGGCATGGATGCGATCAAGCAAACAAAACTATTTCAACCGGAGAATCCATACCGCATGGATGGTAGCAGTCCACCGCTGCCTGCGACCGCGACAGTTGGACGCAATCCGGCAAATGGCGCCGTTGTTTATTATTCGCTCAAATCCAAACCAACCTCTGACGTTGTGCTCGAATTCCTGGATGCGTCGGGCAAGTCAATTCAAAAGTTCACCGGTAAACCAGCCAAAGATGCGGTCGCGCAACCAACACCGGCTGCGTCGCCATCAGCTAGTGTTCAACCGTCGGCTTCGCCTTCACCTGCGCAGCCTCCGGCGTCGGAAGAACCACAGGCTGGTGGCGAGGAGGCGGGAGGGTTTGGCGCTCCGCGGCCGCCTCGCGTAACGACCGATGTGGGCGTGAATCGTTTCGTCTGGGACCTGCGTTATCCCGAGTCCGTTCGTTTTCCCGGGATGATTTTGTGGGCAGGCGAAATGCGAGGGCCGCGCGTAACGCCCGGGATGTATCAAGTGAGACTAACGGTCGATGGCCAGACGACGAGCCAGAGTTTTGAAGTAAAAGCCGATCCGCGACTGTCGACTTCAGCGGCTGACTATGCGAAACAACTCGAGCTTGGCCTGAAGATTCGCGACAAGGTTTCGGAAACGCACAATGGGATCATTCAGATTCGTGACGTGCGCAAGCAGGTAGACGATTTGTTAAAGCGAGTCGCCGGCCAGCCAGGTTTCAAGGTAATCAACGATGCGGCGACGCCGTTGAAGAAAAACCTGACGGCAGTAGAGGAAAGTCTGTATCAAACAAAAAACCGGAGTAGTCAGGATCCGCTGAACTTTCCCATTCGGCTCAATAACAAACTCGCTGCGCTGGCTGGAGTCGTGCAGAGCGCTGATGCCGCGCCGACTGATCAGTCGTATGCCGTTTACGATGAATTGGTCGTACAGATCGATGCGCAGTTGGCGAAGTTGGCACAAATCATGAAGACGGAGGTGCCGGCGTTTAATCAACTTGTGCGTGATCAGAATGTTCCGGCGGTTACGGTGAAGCCGCCAGCCACACCTTGAGCGGGTGCGCTTCGTCGCAGAGCGACGGATGAATTTAGTCCGGCCCTTCAAGGCCGGGAAGAGATCGCACAATTTGCGTTCGTCGCTTTAGCGACGATTGAACCTCACTTCATCCGTCGCTGACGCGACGACAAAAGCGAAGCCCGACCTTTTCCCGGCCTTGAAAGGCCGGGCTAAATTCATACGGCCGCTACGCGGCGAGGACAAATGCCAGCAATCGACGAACCTCACAGGTCGGGAAGGGGGCTTGCCCCCGCCTGCTTGGAATAGTGGCCTCCTTCGGTGTACTCTGAGGGCAGTTCCAGCACAATTGACGCTTTCAGCAATCGGTTAGCTCTCCCGGATTTTCACCCCCTCCGACATAACTTGAGGAAATGACAATGAAAAGACTAGTACTGATTCTACTAATCGCTCTTGGTTCCGTTTCTATTGCTACGGCCGACACCATTGTTCTGCGCAGTGGTGGTACGTTGCGAGGCAATGTGCTTGGGTTTATGAATGGCCGGTTTGCGATTCAGTTGACCAGCAACGCCACCGTACCGGTCAATCCCGGAGGCAATCGCAATCAGGGCAGTACGGCAGCCACTACCCGTAATGTTATGGCCGGCGAAGTTGTTTTCCTGCGACCACGTGACATCGAGCGTATTGAAATTGACGGCCGTTCGCTGGACGATGCTCGCTATCAAACGCGCACCGTAGACGTCTCGATGGATCCAAACTGGATCGACACCGGGGTTGATCTCAAACGTGGCGAGCGAGTGAGAGTTGACGCCACGGGAACAATTAATATCGGGCGCCGGCGCATCGGTCCCGTGGGTCTCAGCACAAGCGATCCGAATTCCCCTCTGCCGCGAGGGGCGGAAGGCGAGCTGATTGGCGCTATCGGAAACGAGTACGACTCGCCAATCATCGAAATCGGCGCTAGCCGTGAATTCGTCGCCGATCGTGCCGGTCGTCTCTATCTGACACCGAACCTGGCAGCACGGAATACCGATTCGTTTTACGGTAGTGGAGTCTACAAAGCTCAAATACGTAAAGAGGTCGATCTGTCGGCACTGTCCAGGGCCGATGACAATCGCAATCCAAACGACGATAGCTATGATCCGTTTGGACTTCCAGGCGAGTCGTCCAGTGGGCCAGCAACGATTCGTTCACGGCAGCGCGGCAACTATCCGACTTCACCCGGTGGGCGTAGGAACAATCGTACTCTGGAAAAGGTTGTTGACGTGCCTGGTAATCAGCAGCGCGGGGTGGACACCGGTATCGAACTGCGCACCGGCGATCAGTTAGCTATCACGGCGACGGGAAGCGTAACTGCCGGGAGACGCGCGGGCGTGGTTTCAGCTGATGGCGGGCGGCAAGGTGCTGCCGGAATACTGGGCGCCTCGACTTATCCAGTACCCACAGCCGGTGTCGGTGCGCTCGTAGGTTACATACTTCAGACCAACGGCCAGATGTCGCAAGTCTTCCTGGTTGGCAGCCAGGCAACATTAACCATGCCGGTCGACGGGCGACTTTATCTGATGGTTAACGACGACAACTATAGCGATAACAGCGGCAGCTTCAGCGCTCGCATCGTTTATCCCGACAATCGATAAGGCAATAGGGTAAAGGGGGGGAAAGGGGAAGAGGTAAAAGGGGAAAGAGTAAGTCCATCGGTGCCTTCAGGTTTCCCGAGCCCTCTTTTCCTTTACCCCCTTTCCCCTATTCCCCATTTCCCCTCTTCCCCTTTCTCTTTCCCCGGCGGTTTTTAATGACGGGCCGCAGAGGCCGTGCTAAGATTCCGGCGTCATGCATACTGATGTAGTCATTATTCGCTTAATATTTACTGGAATTCTCGTCGCTTCTGGATATTTTCTCCATCCCATAAAAAGCGATCCGTGGATCTCTGCCGCCGTCGGCGCAATCATCGCGATCTGCATAATCATCTTCGAAAGACGAATCAGGCGCGCCTCGCTGAAGACGCTCATCGGGGCGGCGGTCGGTTCCATCATGGGGATCGTGGGAGCTTTTCTAATCGGCTCGTTGATTAGCCGTCAGGAGTCACCGGCCGTGCCTGCCGAAGTCAAAACTTACGTGACCCTGGCCCTGACGTTTTTCATGGCCTACGTCGGTTTGATGGTCGGCGCTGCCAAAGGCGACTACCTGGAGCTGTCTGCTTTAGGAGGCATACTCACCGATAAGGCGGCACGTCGCGATTTGAAGATTCTCGACACCTCCGTAATCATCGACGGGCGCATCGCCGACGTTGCCGAGACGGGATTCCTGACTGGCTCTCTAATTATCCCGCAGTTCATCCTGCGTGAGTTGCAACAGGTAGCTGACTCACCAGACTCCTCAAAACGACAGCGCGGTCGTCGTGGTCTCGACATGCTTCACCGGCTGCAGAACAACAGTTCGCTGGACATCCAAATCGTCGAGACAGATTTTCCGGCGGTGCGTGAGGTCGATCTGAAATTGATCGAACTGGGTAAACAACTCGACGCCGTCATAGTCACCAACGATTTCAACCTCAACAAAGTCTCGCAAGTCCGCGGCGTTAGCGTGCTCAACATTAATGAGTTGGCAAATGCGCTGAAACCGGTAGTGCTGCCCGGCGAAGCAATGCGTGTGTTCATCCTGAAGGAAGGGAAGGAATACAACCAGGGCGTTGCTTATCTTGATGATGGCACGATGGTGGTTGTCGATAACGCCCGCAAGCTGATTGGCAAGAATACGGATATCGCGGTGACCAGCGTGCTGCAAACTACTGCCGGCAAGATGATCTTCGGACGTCTTTGGGAAGA
>Ga0070698_100003374_pt1 | contig 17576 bp, 19 predicted proteins | sample KBSK1502metaG_FD_65477 | JGI IMG/M metagenome (GOLD analysis project Ga0070698, IMG submission 65477) | Corn, switchgrass and miscanthus rhizosphere microbial communities from Kellogg Biological Station, Michigan, USA - KBS K1-50-2 metaG | ecosystem: Host-associated > Plants > Roots >...
TGGCGTTTTCAGTTCCCTTCCTGATCAGGTACATAAGCAATATCATGACGCTCTATCCCGGTGACCTGATTGCTACCGGAACGCCGGCAGGCGTTTCACCAATGAAGGACGGTGACGTGGTAGAGGTTGAGATAGAAGGAATCGGAGTACTGCGAAATCCCGTGTGCGACGTGGCCTGAGTGAAAGATACACTTGGTATGATTCTGCGACGTTAGCCTGAAAGCGCCAAAGGCGCGAAATGTAATAGCCTGGGGCAGCGCCCCAGGAGGCGCGTCGAGCAACCGTAGAGCGCTGAAGGCGCGAAATTAGAGTGGCGGGCTGGTCTTGCAGTAGGTTGAGGCCGCAATTTTATTACGCGCCTTCAGCGCTTCCTGTCTCAGTATTTCGGGTTCCTGGGGCGTTGCCCCTGGCTGTTACATTTCGCGTCTTTGGCGCTCTGTGCCCTAAATAACCAGGAGGTCTTATGAAGTTTTTTCTTGATACAGCAAATCTCGACGAGATACGCGGCGCCGCAGCTTTCGGCCTCGCAGACGGAGTTACCACCAATCCTTCCCTAATCGCCAAAGAAGGTAACGTGGACTTCAAGGAACATATCGCGGCTATTTGTCAGATTGTGAGCGGACCAGTTTCTGCCGAGTGCACCAGTGAAGACGCGGAAGGGATGATCAGCCAGGGGCGCGACTACGCGACGATTGCACCCAATGTTGTCATCAAGTGCCCGTTGACCCGGGAAGGTTTGAAAGCGACAAACAAGTTGTCGAATGAAGGAATAAAGGTCAACGTCACTCTTTGCTTCTCTGCCGCCCAGGCCATCCTCGCGGCGAAAGCCGGAGCATCTTTCATCAGTCCGTTTCTCGGCCGGCTTGATGATATTGGCGAGAATGGCTTGCTGCTGTTGCAGGATATTATTGAGGTCTACAGAAACTACGATTGGAAGACTGAAGTGCTTGCAGCCAGCATTCGCCATCCTATCCATGCCATCGAGGCCGCGCGCATGGGTGCTGACATAGCGACGATGCCTTTCAAAGTGATCGATCAGATGTTCAATCACCCTTTGACCGATAAAGGCCAGGCGCAATTTTTGGCCGACTGGCATAAGAGCGGCAGGAAGTAGAGCAGAACAACTCGCTGCGAGATTAAGGGCTAGTTGGAAAGCGATGGCTTGAGGCTCCGGTAGGAGCCAGATGTTTATAGCAACCGCTTCCTTTCAATATTCGCTCCAGCGGAGCGAAACTGTATTGCGCTCCTCTGGAGCGCGCGGAGAAGACGTTGGAACCTGGTGCTATAGACATTGTGCGCCTAACGGCGCTCAAAGGGTGAGAACAAAACAAATCCTTAGAAGTCCCGTCCTCGTACGCGCTTACAAATACGACGGGCTGCTTCACCGCTCATGGAACGCGGAGCTGGTTGGTCAGGAGGGTTCGCTTGTTATCCTCGACGCAAAGTTTCCTGACGAGATTGTTCACGATCTTCTGGGCACGATCGCGAGCGGAACGCAGAGTCTTGAATACTACTGGCTGGATCGCTGGTACAACGTCTTTCGCTTTGCTCAGCCAGATGGCACGCTGAGAAACTACTATTGCAACGTTAACGTGCCGGCCAGCTTTGACGGCGAAACTTTGAGTTACGTAGATCTGGACCTGGATATCCTGGTCGATCCAGACTTTTCTTACAGAGTGTTGGACGTTGAAGACTTTGAAAGAAATGCTAAGCGTTATGGCTACACTGAAGAAATGCAGGCCAACGCGCGGCAGGCGCTTGAAGAACTCGTTAAGATGATTGAGGGCCGCGTCTTTCCGTTTACCGGCTTATGAGGCAAACTCATTAGTAATAGATACCGATGACCAAACAACAACCAAAGCAGTCCAAAACTAAACTCGACATCCTGCGAGAGCGCTCATTGAAGGCGGAACAGGGTGGCGGCGCCGAGCGCGTCGTGAAGCAGCATGCGGCTAAAAAAATGACCGCCCGCGAGCGGATCGACTTCCTGCTTGACGAGGACAGCTTTGAAGAGTTTGGCAAACTCGTCGTGCATCGTTCACAGGACTTCGGTCTCGACGAGCAGCTCTTTCCCGGCGATGGCGTGGTTACCGGCTATGGCCTGATAGACGGGCGGCGCGTAGTTGTGTTTGCTCAGGATTTCACAGTCTTCGGTGGTTCCCTCTCGGAAACGCACGCGGAAAAAATTTGCAAAGTTCTCGACCTGGCGATGAAGGTTGGCGTTCCGGTTATCGGCTTGAACGATTCTGGCGGCGCGCGCATTCAGGAAGGCGTGGTGAGCTTGGGAGGCTACGCCGACATTTTCCTGCGCAACACGTTGGCGAGCGGAGTCGTGCCGCAGATCAGTTGCATCATGGGTCCATGCGCCGGTGGCGCGGTCTATAGTCCGGCGATCACCGATTTCAATGTCATGGTCAAAGACACGTCGTACATGTTCATTACTGGACCCGACGTGATCAAAACCGTGACCCATGCCGATGTAACGAAAGAAGAATTGGGCGGCGCACTAACGCACAACCGCACTTCCGGCGTGGCGCATTTCGCCGCAGACTCCGACGAACATGCCTTGCGAATGGTGCGCGAGCTGCTTTCCTTTATTCCTTCAAACAATCTCGAAGATGCGCCGCGCGTAAACCCAACCGACCGTCCTGACAGAACTGAAGCTAAACTGAACACGATCGTTCCCGAGGCTTCGAATCAGCCCTACGACATACGCGAAGTTATCAACGAGATCGTTGATGACCGCTACTTTTTTGAAGTGCAACAACATCACGCGCCAAACATTTGCGTAGGCTTTGCGCGCCTCGATGGTCGCTCGGTGGGAATCGTCGCGAATCAACCAGCCTTCCTGGCCGGCGTCCTCGATATCGACGCTTCCGTTAAAGCGGCGCGCTTCGTCAGGTTCTGCGACTGTTTCAATATTCCGCTCATTACTTTCGAAGACGTACCCGGCTTCCTGCCCGGCGTTGAGCAGGAACATGGTGGCATTATCCGTCACGGAGCGAAGTTGCTTTATGCGTTTGCCGAAGCAACCGTGCCGAAGTTAACAGTGATAACCCGGAAGGCTTATGGTGGCGCCTATTGCGTGATGGCCTCGAAGCACATCCGCACTGACGTCAACTTTGCCTGGCCGTCTGCGGAGATTGCCGTCATGGGGGCGGAGGGAGCGGTTGGCGTGCTGTACCGGCGTGAGATCAGCGAAGCGAAGGACAAAGAGGCGGCGCGCCGCGCTCGCATTCTGGAGTTGGAAGACAAGTTTGCCAATCCTTACGTCGCCGCCGAGCGCGGCTTCATCGACGAAGTTATCGAACCATCACAGACAAGACCCAAACTCATCAAGGCCCTTGCCCTGCTCGAAAACAAGCGCGACACGAATCCACCGAAGAAGCACGGGAATATCCCGCTCTAGCTCGGACTCATGGAGGCTGCACTGTTGTAATTACTCTATGGGTGGACAACAGAAAAGCTTGTTGAGGGACGACATCGCTTTTACGGCTACCTCTGCATCAAACAGTTGTCTTCGGATGATTTCATTCCACAATGCGCCCGCAACATCTGCCTCTGAAGGAATCGAATAGCTTTCCGGTCTTTCATCCGTAAAAATATAAATCACGTCTGGATTATCCAAATCGCCCGCATTGAAGCAGACCCGAATAATGCGCTCCCAATTGATCTGTGCTTCCCAGGATTCTCGATTCGGCGGATTCACCTGCAAGTTGATAGCAACAGCATCAAACCGAACTCGAAACCACTCAGCCAACGACACCGGCTTTTTGGGGACGGGCAAAGCAGCGCGAACCAATAGAAATATGTCTTTAAGCTTTTTCATCTCGTCTCATAAAGGTAAACCGAAAGCGAAAACGCCGAGCTCTTACCTGCCCGGGAGGGTGTTTCCGCGTTCGAAGCGGTCAAGTGATTGGCTGGGACCGCGGGCGTCCCGCCCGCAATGAGCGCGAAGCGCGAAAATAGCTTCCGGACTTACTTCCAAAGACCTGCGCACCTGCGGTGCGTTGCGGGCGGGACGCCCGCGGTCCCAGCCAATCACTTGATACTACTCCTAGCTTCGGAGGGTATTCGTGTAACCCTTAAGCCCTGGCGCTGTGGCGAAGTTCTTCTACGCGCTGAATCTTAACCAGATAGGCTTGCGCTTCGGCGGATTGAAATAATTCCCTGTTCTCTACTTCGTCTTCGATCACTGGAGTGATTGCGAGGTCGGTGTATTCATGTCGCTGCGGATCCTGGATGACTTTCCTCAGGATGAAGTAGCACCGCAAAAAGAGTGAGCACCACTGAAACTGCTTCCACAACGTTTCGGCCAAATATTTCGGGTAAAAGATCCAGCGGGCTTCCTGTGGCAAACTTGGACGGCGATCCCGACGAGACTTGAGGCGTAAGAACCCGCCTTCCACCGGATGTATTTTTTCAACCTCCGCGCTGCCGCGAAACCAGACGAGGTTAGACATCGTCTTGCCCGGGGACGTTCCCGTAGCCACGCACCGCCTGAGCACCCTTTCCAGATGTTCGTCTGAATAATAGTTTATCGAGGCCTGGGCGTAAGCTGTTTCCCATGCTTCCCGCGACATGAGTGGATGCGCGAGCGTCACATGATTGATATCGTAACGGTTCAAATCCGAATCCATTGCAATACCAGCTTCATGAAGCTTGCGGTGGTCCTCCGAGCCTGGCAATGGCGTAAGACAGGTGAATTCGATTATGTCGACAGGTAATTCAGCCTGGATTATCCGCACGTCGTTCAAGATCGATTCCCTTGTATCGTGGGGAAAGCCGATGATGTAGCCACAAAAAATCATGGCGCCTGCCCGCTTCCAGTCAAGCAGCATCTTGCGATACTCGGTAATTTTGTTTTGATTTTTTCTAGCGCCGCTGAGGTTCTTCGGATTTATGTTTTCCAGCCCGATGAAAACGCGCTTCACCCCGGCGCGACGGGCTTTCTCGATGAAATTTGGAATGCGATGAGTGCCGGTGTCGATCTGGATGCTGCATTTGAGCTCAATCTTTTCAACCTCGCGAAGGTAGATCAGGCGATCGAAAATTTCCTCCCAGCTCTTGTTACGCGCGAAATTGTCGTCCGTGATAACAAAGCTATGAACATCCTGCGCGATATTGTCCCGCACAATTTTCTCTACGTCGTCAGCCGTCCGTGAGCGCGATTTCCGTCCCTGAACGTTGATGATGGTGCAGAAGGAACAGCTAAACGGGCAGCCGCGACCGGCATCGAAGCTGGTATTTCCGAAAGCTCGCCTGACAATACCTGCCGGCAGCAGTGGCGTTATCGCGCCGTCGAGATCCGGCAAGTCGTCCATGAAGTCGTAAAGCGGCGCGAGCTTGTTGTTGGCGGCGTCCTGAATCACGACGTCGAGCCTGCCTTCAGCCTCGCCGGCAAAGAGTGAAACCCCCAGCTCTTCAGCGCGGCGCACCTCAGGGTCGCGTTCCTTCAACATGGCGAGCGTACCCGAAACGTGGAAGCCGCCGATCCCCACCAGGATGCCGCGTTCACGCAAAGGCGCCGCAATGTCGAGTGCACGGGGAAACTGGTTCGATTGGACGCCCACGAGCATCACCATGCCGGCACCGGCCTTTTCAATCAACGCTGCTATGCGTTTCGGACGAATCCGCGTGTGCGTTTCATCGAGGGGATGGATTTCGATTTGGACGTTGTCGCCCAGCACCTTTCGCCGCGCGCAATCGAGTGCGAGACCGTAGATAACTGCCAACGAATTTGAAGGGACGGGTGCCCGTATCCATTGGATCACATAACCGTCGTCATCATAGTGCGACGGCTTGATGAGCACGAGACAAAAACGTTTTTGGTGTCGCTGATTCATTTCGTTCACGCTGTGCTCCGGGAACGCCGCAGTCTCAGACTGCCGGGCCGGGATAATACGCCTATGCGCCAACGCCTGCTTGCGATTAATAGACAACTGCAAGATTACTTTTATCAAAACTGATCGAGTTAGTTCCCGGCCTAACATCGACACGCAAATTCCAGACAAAATGCTGGTTGCCGTAAGGCACGATCGCAACCAGCCACATCGTCTGCGCTGGAACATTGTTGAACGAAACATTGCCGTTGGGGCCGAGCTTAATCATCCGCAGGTAAGAATCCTTCATCGCATCTACCCCTTGCTTGCACCGCGGGCTTTGCGCTCGGCACAGTTCGCCCCAATTAGCGATCGCCGATTGCCGTCCCGTCGAACTCGCAAAACCGGCGTTTCTCAGGATGTCCTCGAAACTCTGCTTGATGACGATCAGGGAAACGTTGCCGAAGCGGTTTGGGTTTTCGCCGGCAAAGCCGTTCAGTATGGCGAGCGACCCGATGGCCGATGTAGTAGCCGGCGGCGCAGGTCGGGCATTAGTAATTGGGGGCGTGGGGTTAGTAACGCGTGTTTGAGCGGGTGCGACGGTTGGCGCGGAATTCTTTCCCTGCGGCGAGAGCGTTCCGTAGGCGCAAGTGTCCGAGCTGGACGCATAAACGGGATCGCCCTGCCTATTCTTGCCGACAACCTTCTGCCCATAGATTGGAATGGTCGCGCCGTTTCCTACCAGCGTGCCGTCAAGATTTAGCTTAAACGCCAGCGGAGCGCCGGCGCCCTCGACACTCACGATCACCTCGCCATTTCGGAACGCAACCGTGTAGGGGTTTTCGTCCCTCGTAACATTACAGCCGACGATCGCTTTGTGGTCTAGAAACTCGATATTCGCTCCGCCCTGGCCGTAATAGGTCCCCGCCATTCTGAGCCCGTTCGGCACATACACCTCCTCACCGGCCAGGGCGTCCCCAACGATGCTGATCAAATCGGTCGCCTCTTCTTTGGGCGCCTTAGATGGTTTCCTGGCAGGCTCTGGCGTAATTGTGCTGGCCATACAGCGAACCGTTTTAGGAATGTAAGGCGCAGGAGTCGTCGTCGTGGTTGACGGCGTGTATTCGGTTGAGGTTGTGGTTTGCGGAACGGTGTAAGTTTGTGCTCCTGTCTGCGTCGCATTCTGCTGTTGCCCGGCCGAGATAACCTCGGTACGGGTCATCTCGACTTGCGTGGTAGTGGTTACCTCACGCGCTTCGCCGGGTGTGGTTGTGGTTGTCGAACCGCCTGGCACGAATCCGTGGATTGCCAACGGGCCGGGGCCTACCAGCGCCAGATCGGGCCGCAACGCGAGGGTGACGGTGTCATCGTCGTTCTCGATGTGGACGAGGATTTGGCCTCCCTTCCTTTCTAAGGTGTAGGTAGAATTCCGATTAACGCCGGAGCAGCCGACGTTGAGATAGCTTTGGGACCAGAAATTCGCGTAGAACTTCGGCGTCTTATAAAAACCCCGCAGCAGGAGTCCGGGAGTGACCGGCTCGGGCTCCAGACTGTTAGAGAGTTTTTTTAATCCGCTGCGAAGCAAATCCTCCACGCTCTCGGCTGCGGGTTCGTCTTTTGGCCCGACACTAAACACCACCCCGGCGCTTTCCTTCCGATGTTTCTCGTAGAATGCGTTAGAGTTGTTTTCAGACTTCAGATACAGTTCGCGAAATCCCTTCGAGAAAAACTTCTCCATCAACTCGTCGTGCAGGTCCCCATCATGAATGTAGCTGTCGTTCTTATCTTTTGCTTTGTACCAGACCTCAGCATAAGCCTTCCAGTACACGTCCTTGATACGGGTTTCATCTGGCGTAGCTTTGTTTGGCAAATACCTGTGTTCAAGGCCGAAGGCCATGCTATCGATGATTTCCATCAGGTGTTTGAAGGCTCCCATCTGCCGCTCGGCAGTATCCGTGGCATCCTTGCCTTTGATCTCGCGCAATATCCGCTCTGGTGAGGGCATTTCGCTTATCCATCGGGGATTCGTGGTCTGTGCGGTGACGGGAAAAGAGAAAGTTACTGGAAGAATTATCGATAGGCAGATCGCTGAACAGAACCTAAGACTTTTCATATAGAGTCTCCTGAAATCGCAACGTCTAATCATAGTGGCAAAGTCTCAACTGCGATGGGTAACGGAACCATTTTGAATCGGAATGCTTATGTCATTTATAAACCCGAGGAGCTGAAGCCCTCGGACTTCTCACTCAGGACTGACGAGTTCGTTGCTCCTCCAACCGGATCGCCTGCTGTTTTCGGTTGAGAGAAACGATCGCCAATGGCAAGGCCACGCCATATGGGATCCAGATGAGCCATCGGTACGGACTCGGTAGCACGAAGAGAAGGACCACGAACAGTGTAACCACCACCCAGGTGACAATGGCTGTTCGCACCATGAACTGCCGCTCACGAGGCCCTACGGTGTTCTTGATGCTTGCATAGGTCCCGATCGCGCCACCAGCGAGTCCCAGGATGCCGCCAATAATTCCGCCGACCATGCCCCCGTCCATAGGTTCCTCCTTTGCGGGCAATCAACTCAACGTGGCAGTTTACTATCGCTCGGTTTGGGAAAGGAACATTTGAACGGAGGCGCCGGGGGATTTTTGCGCGCTATTCCGTCTTTGCAAGCTCTTCCTAACCGGTCTCCCGCTCTACAACTCTGAATGGTTGGGCCTTGCTATAAGTGAGCGAACGCCACAACCACTCTGCCGGTCCAAATCGAAACCGGCGCAACCAGGCCGAGGCGAACCACATTTGGATCAAATACTCACCCAACCAGATCGGCAGGAGCCATACTGGGCCAATTCTTCCCATCAATTTCGGCCCCGGCATGCAGCCATAAAACAACCACAGCCCGAACAATGTCTGCATGAGGTAGCACGTGAGCGCCATCCTCCCGACCGGAGCAAGCAGGCGTTGAGCGCGCGCCCAACGGTGTGTTTGAAACAGAAGCACCAGTCCCGCTGCATAGGCGAGAGTGAGCCCCAGGTACCCGAGTTGCGCGACGAGTTCTCCGCAGAACGGCAAGAGGAAACCATCCGTGACGTCCGCGTCGAGGTATTGCCGGGCGATGAGGAAATTGCCGATAAGCCCGACGACCGCTCCAACAATTAGTACCTTGCGGAAAAGCGTGTAATGGTTTCGAAGATCGGAAAGAGCAAAAGTGCGTGCGGCATAGAGGCCGAGCAGAAGCCGCCCCAGAATCGCTACCTGGTACGCAATCTGGCCCACTGAAAGCGTGAGGTACCAGTCGTAGATCCAGTTGACGCGGAGAAATTCGGCATAGGAACTGGACGAGAAGGCCTGCAGCGCCAGGGCATCCATCGTGGAGTCGCCAGCCGAAGACGGCAACAGCAGCGATCGAAACGCACTGACCAGAGCGGGCGCGAGGACCGCACAGAACAAGGCGGCGCTCAGCAAAGTTTTCTTCGACACCCGCAGAAACAAGGGCAGGAGCAATCCCCAAAGCGCGTAGAACCGCAGGATGTCGAAGCACCAGAGGAGCCAACCATGAATCGCGCCAAAAAGAAATAGCCATAATAGGCGTTTGTAGAACAGGCCGGTACCGGCAACTCCACGCTGACGGAGGCGATCCAGAAAGAGCCAGAAGCTCACGCCGAACAGAAAAGCGAACAGTCCCATGAATTTGTTTTCAACGAAGATGAGTTCCAGCAAGTAGACATACTTGTCTATGCTGGCCGTTGACAGCGCTGCCTGCTGCGCATCCGTCATGTAATCGAAGCCTGAGAAAATGAACAGGTTCGCCCCGAGAACACCGATCAAGGCGAAACCGCGGAGGGCGTCGATATACTCGAGCCGGTCAGTCCTGTGTGTTGGAGGTTTCGCTGATTCCATGGGGATGATCTTCGTAAGCTGGCAACTCTAACGCTGCGCTTTCAGACATCAAAAGCAGCACAACTTTCCACAGTCATCCTTTCCCGCGTAGGAACTTCTGGACTCGCCTGCCAAAGAAGTCGGCCACGTACACTTCCCCACCTTTTCCAACTGCGACGCCGTGCGCAATTATGAACTGGCCGTCGTAGTTACCGCGCCGTCCGACTCGCCCCAGCAAAGGAGAAATCGCTGCATCTTCATCATGAATTTAGCTCTCGAGCGCGGGGCTCACGTTAACCTTAACTACTGACTCGGAGGCGGTGAAATTGTCGCGCCGAGTTGTCGCAGTCGCCCCAACGAATCGTCGACAAACCGAGCTTCAACGATCTTGCCGTCCGCGACGCGAAAGAGATCGGCTCCGAACCAGGTCACTTTCTTACCAGTAGGGGGAACGCCGTCGAACTCACCTTTCTGCGTGCCCTCGACCGTATACCAGATAACAACCTTGTCCCCTTCGGCTATGATCTCAGCGATCATGACGTGGAGATCAGGGAAAGCGGCAAAGTGCCGGTTCATATTCTGTTTCAGACCCTCGCGCCCGATCTTTCGTCCGTTGACAATAAAGTCTTCGACGAATAAATCGTCCACTACTTTCACGTCTCTCTTATTAAAGCCTTCCTCTATCCAACGTCGAACGATAGCCTTGTTCTGTTCGAGGCTAACTGCTCCGGTGCGCAGCTGAGGTTGTCCGCCGACTATAGACTGCAATCCACTTGTACAAATAAGGAAGCCAAGTCCAAGCCCGAGAGATATGACTTTTTGTCTCATGACCTTTCTCCCCGGTATCAGAAACTACCTGTTGACCACATTGTGGGCAGTGCATCAAGGAATCCTCCTCTCAAGCACGAGTACGGGCACACTTTACCCGGTCGACGTAAATAACCATGCAACTCGACCGGCTGGCTTTGGCCCTGGGCGCCCGCTCCAGATCGTCCAGCCGGCCTCGCGAAACCATTTTCCAGGGTAATGACGCCGCTCAGCTGGTGGCCTCCAGGCCCCGTCATGGCAATGGCTGAAGAAGATACGATCCTCTGATAGACGCTGCGCCAGCGCATTCATGATAGTCCCAATACCGTGGGTATAGTAATTCTGTGCTGTCAGCCGTTCGATGATCACATCGTAAGGTCCGGGACAGATAGTGGAGTCAAGGATGTCGCCCGTTACAAATTCGACTTTCCCTCCAGGCTTCTGCAATCCCGGTTCGTAATACTGAGAGATAGCTTCTGGGGGAAACGGATAGCTTTCGGCGACTCCAACGGCTAGCGGTGAAAGATCCAACGCAACGACCTTCATTCCAGCGGCAGCAAGTGCTTTGGGCTCCTGAGAAATGCCATTACCCGCACACAAGATGCGGCTTGTTCCCTGCTCGTTCATTATTTTTATAAGGTCAGAGTCATCGCAAAACGTATCCAACAACTCGGGCCCAATCCGGTGTTTGATATGGTTATGCCAAAACTGATCCCATGCGGCACAATCATGAAGGTTAGCCGGCGGGTTGAGCCAGGACAGATCGTCTTTGTCGGCCTCTTGCTGCGGAGGCATTGGCGGGGTTGAGCGGATCAGCCGCCATAGTTTTGAGAGCATCACTTTCTCCCTGGCGCCGGAAACTTCCTCTGTGGATACGGATACGCTATGCCCCAAACTGTTTTAGGTGATGGTCCGTGTGCTTGTACGTCGCTACTCCCCACTCGCGGAACGAGAGCTTGCCGAAAAGTGGGTGAACCGGCCCATCGCCTTCGCGCGGCCCTGCCCCGATGCGCTCCACCAGTGACACGAGCTCAGATCGAACAGCGTCGACTGACGCCGCTTCGTCCTGAACCAGCAGCTCTGGCGCAGTCGGCGCGCCCTTGGGGAACGGCACCACGTGCAGGATGAGATGCTTGATTGGGAATTCCTGAAAGGCACGCTTGCTCTTGTTGGCAACAGGCAGCTCGCCAAGAGCCATCAGTGCCGACTGCTTTAGGTGGGTGAGCATGGCCTTGGCATCCATTCGGCCCCAACGTGGCACCGAGGCGCTCGTCACAGAAGCAATCCGCTGACAGATCGCCGTTCGGTCGGTATCATTCAGGATTGAGCCCATTCCACTCTCCCTTCCGATTACGTCTACGACAACACTTCCGTCGAACGTCAGAGCCGCTCGCTCTTATCTATTAGTCATATCACAACCTCTATTTCATCACGAGCAATCGAACGTCCGAGCAAGACTAAACTGAGCCGCCCAATGCCGGCGCGCTGGGTGCACCTTCCTGTACCCTATCGCAGAGCATCAAGTCGGCTCTGCAACGAGGGCGACAAATCCCCCTTGTCCCATATGATCGATGAGCGCTGGCAGAAGAAGCCCGCCGCTTGAGCCCCAATCCATTGTTCGTAACCCGACGTCTTGATCGTCGCGAAAGGCGTCCACTCAGTGTTGCCTCTTTCCTGCGCTGGCAGAAACTGGCCGCACAACATGTACTGCTCTTCTCCACGGGGAGTCATTACGTGCCCAATGCGCACATGACGAAAGCGGACAGGATCTGGTGGGCGGTGCGTATGAAAATCAGTAGCGGCTGCTGTAAGTAAAAACTCTACGACTGGATCTGTTGCCGCTTTCTGCAGTTCAGGAGTAGGGACCTGAGTGGGACTCACCGCTGGGGAGCCACTGCGCGTGACTGGAGCCGCGCTGCAGGCTGCGAGAACTAAGATGGCAAGTAGGACGGCAAGATATCGCATAACTCTCCCTGGGTGCTAACGCCGTGTTTATGGCGAGTCTGCTCCAAGCTCATGTTGGCTGGCGTCGGCTGCAGGAACGTAGCGCGAGATGCAGAGTGTGATTCCAAGACTTGCAATACGTTGAAGCAACTCCGGAGCGAATCGATAATTTTCGATCAATACTTCATCGTTGCCATTGAAGGCGAAATCCAATTCAAGTCCCTCGACTCCAAAATACATTTTGAGCCGTTCAATCTCTTGAAGATTGTCAGCCAGGAACTGAAGCGTCTCCCGCGTTTGTTGTTCAATGTTTCCGAACTCGGCATCGCTCACGCCGATATTCATCCCAGAGTGATCCAGCACCTGACCATTTGGTTGCGACGCAGGAGATTTTGGTTGACCACAGCGGAAAATGGTAACCGGCGCGAGGTTGCTTTCGCGCAGGAAGGCGTCAACATCAAAGTGAGTTCCGCTTGCCCTCAACGTAACCATACGATCTCAAATCAGATGAAGCCGGCCAACGCTGGCAGCTAACTGGCCTTCAGCTGCGGCGCACGATCAGCATCCGAGCGGAAGGTCGCGGGTTATTTCAGAAGCACGCAATCGCGCCGTCAGCTGCAAAGCTTTCTTATACCGCGTGTCATCGCGAGAGATCTAGTATCGGCAGCGCCCGCGACCACATCGCGATTTCCCCGGCCATCCCGCCCACAAGCATCAACGCAAGAAGAAATTTGAGAAGTAATGGTGACTTGATGTCAGCGTTCATTACGCCGGGATATCTAACCAGGAATTCTGCACCACCTGCAAGGTAGACCCAGAAGATCATTAATCCCCAGAGGATAAAAACTGTGAGGTGAAAGGCAAGAACATAGGGATTTCCCGCCCGCGGATCGAAATAGTCGAAGACGCCATGAGCGCCGCCCATGAGGATGCCGAGCCCCATTACAAGCCAAGGTAAGTTAAGCCAAACCAGGTAACCTTTGAAGAGTTGGTCGTAGCCTTCCTTCAACTCTGGATTCCGCGCGATTTCCGCCGCGGCACGCGAACGAAGCAGATATGCGTTTACACACGTAACCCCAATGGCGATTAACCAAAAAGTTTTCTCGATGATTGGCATCTGACTTTGGGAGCGTGAGCGGTATAACGTTTGAGTTCACCCGCCTGCGGAAGCGGGCGAAGCCCGCTGTAGCAGGTCGGGAGCAACGAAGGGTTAGGCGGCACTCTTGACCTTTGCCCCAACGACAACCTCGCCGCTCGAAAGAGCATCAGCACGAAGACCCGCGCGGTGAACCAGACGCTTGACAACCTTGGCCGGCGGGTGCGTGGACGTTGCCAGCGCCTTGCCCAAGCCCAGACAGGGTTCGCATAGCTCGACGCCCAGGAAGCGGACGCTGCCAACCAGAAACTCGACTCCAACAAGCTCATTGAGCCGAACTCCGCGAGTAACTATGTTTCTCCCGGATGCTGATGCATCACACGGCATGTCTTGCTCGGTAAAGAACGACTCCAGTTCTTCTGCTTCGATGAAGGTGACGTTCTGGCCGGGCTCTTCGTGACGGCCAAAGTACCGATCTCCTTCGATACCAGCGCCCGCGGTGACTTGCACCGACGTGTGCTCCGTCGAGCCGGCACCAGAGGCATTGCGAGTGAAGATCCGTTCGACTGTCACGATGGCGTACTCCTTGTGGGGCGCAACGGGCGCCGTGCCGCCTAACGCCTGCCTTCAGCTGCGGCGCGCGATCAGCATTCAGGCTGAAGGAACAACTCGACTTGAGAAAAATGCTATTGCGCCGTCAGCTGCAAGGCTTTGTTATGCGCCGTTGAAAAGAATATGACTGACCTCAGCAGCGAAATTGTTTCTGGACAATTATCATGCGTTGCTCCGGTAATTTGCGGTGCGAGTTCAACCCACGCCAGTGGCATGGACTTCCCAGCAAACATTTTGCCAAAAAGACCGGCGAAGAAAGCTGTGAATGCAGGTCCTTTGCGGTTCAGCGTCATGACTAGGTTTGCTTTCGCATGCCCCGTTCGTTTCCCCGCAGTGATGTAACCGTCGGCGTTATTTTCCGACGCGACAATTACAATAGCGGCGGTTGATGCGTCGATTATGTCGCGCAACCCATTCGAACAGCCGACAATGGCACCGCTGTTCTGAAGATCGCAATAGATCATGAGTACGTCGCACAGAGGTGTGTCTCCGCCGGCACTTTCAGCAGCAGAAGCGAAGAAAGAGCCTAGCGCATCCTTGTCATGTTTCATAAGCGCTTCAGCCGTGGGCCCAATAAGGTTTAGGAACGCAATGCGCGGAGATTCAATAATTAAAGGATTATCGACCGTGACGCGGCGAGTCGAGTCAGTACCAAATAGCTGCTTTAACCAATTCATAGTAATGGTAGCGCGAGGCGCATAACTAAATATTATCCAGCTGACGCTGGATAATAACACCATGGCGGTATTATTCGGCGCCCGCTGGATAATGCCGCTAAAGTAACATTATCACGCCACCTCGCCCTCTTCATGCCGCCAAAGTCAGAAATAGTCCGCGCATCGTGGTAGCAGCTACCGCGGCTAACTGTTTCCCGAACCGAACACAGCTACCAGGATCATCAGAGTGAATAAGACGGCCATTACCAGGAGCGCAATCTTCCAGACGCTATACGGCCGGTCGCCAAGTATCTCGCCGCTGCGTCCGTTGATCACGATTTGAAAAAGCTTCCGATTAAAACGATACGCGCCGGCGTACACCGGCAGCAATAAGTGCTTGAAGGTGATTCCGGAATAGTGTGTGGCGACGTTGTGAATTCTCTGTTCGTCACCGCCGATGTCACTGGTAACGTCGGCTCGAATTACGCCTGAGCAAATCTGTCTGACGCGCTCGAAACCTTTGGCGAGGTCCACCTGATAATGCTGAGCCTTGAATCCGGACAGGAACGCCGGGTCATATGGCTTTAACTCCATCAGGTCCCAGGGCTCCAACGCCTCGAGACGGTTCTGCGGCATAGAGACTGTGGCTGGAACGAGTATGTCGTCGAACCAGCGGGTCACAGTGCCGGAAGCCGGAGACCAGCGAGTGTGTCGCACCTGTCGCGTGCGTGCGACCTGATTCCCTTTGTCGTCCGACTCGTAATAAGTCTCTGTTGTGTAGTAATGGTCGCCGCGTTCACCGTTGTAGAAGCTGGTCGTATTGGTATCGTAAGTCCAGAACGGAAGATACACCCCCCGTATCGCGTCGGGTTGAGCGAAAGTCTTTAGCGCGTTCGGTGCAAACCACCTTGACTGGAGCCATTCGCGCAAGCTCGTGTTGGCTTGTTGTTGCGTTATGCGAAAAGGCAGGATTCCTTCGGGCGCTAGGGTTGGATCGGCGGATTTTGCCTCGGCGACAATCTGTACGCCGCAGAAGTCGCATTGGCGCGCAACTTCGGGCGGCGTAAACGCAACGGTTGCGCCGCAGCTCTGACACTGAACCTCGAGAGCGTTTGCCGCCAAAGGCTGCAACTGTTCCGGGCGCATTTGCAGGTAATGCTCAAATGACCGCTCCTCGACCCGCTCTGCGCTCGCGGGAATGGCTTCCTTGTTTCCACAATGCAGACAGGAGAGAAAACCATCCTTTGGTTCGTAGAGGAGGTCGGCTCCACAGGCCGGGCAGGGATAGCGATGAATTTTCTGCGAGGTAATGGCTGGCGTTTGCTGGCTCATTCTATTGTCGGATTAGTCTTCTTCAATACCCGCGCTCACGCGAAACGTATGGCCGTCAGGATGCTGGATGTGGCACTCACGGACGCCCCACGGCTCATCCGTGGGCGGCCAGGTAACGGTCAAGCCCTGCGCCAATGCGAGTTGGTGGGTTGCATCGACTTCGGCCGGCGAGTCTACCCACCAGCTCATCCAGACGCCGCCGGTGTCATCATTGAAACCCAGATGACGCGGCGTTGGACCGCCGCGTGAACCCTGTCCATTCTCGCAAAGAAATATCTCGACTTCTCCGCTGCACACGCCACCAAAGCTTGGTGGCTCGCCCAACTCCCAGCCCTTCTGCCAGCCAAGCTTTTCAAACCAGGCAAAACTCTCCGCGATATTTGAGACGTTGAGAATTGGAGTAAGGCGTTTGACATTCATCGTGTGGCCAACCTCTGCTTGAATAGTTAGGTGTGTTGTGATCTCACGAATGGACACGACCTAACACGAAATACGGTTTCGTCTTCTCATACTCACATCTGGCTTTAGCCAGGATCCTCAAGGGGCAAATGAACCTGGAAACCGTTTAAACGACAATTACATATCTGCTCACCTAACCTGTTTTCCGGTTAGTGCTTAAACAGCGCCGAAGGCGCGGCATTCAGTAGCCGCGGCCGTAAGGCCGTGGATATCAAAACCTCCAATGAGATTGAGGCCCGTAGGGCCGGCACCCTTTGCTTTGAAATGCGATTTAGTACCGCACCTTCGGCGCTCATCCATTTTTCTTTCCCTTAGCCACGGCCTCACGGCCGTGGCTATTTGCTGAAGGTCCTTCAGACCTTGAATCGTGGATCGCCTCTCTGCGACGTTTTAGTACTCAGTTCAATGCGCTAGTTTGTGAATCTGCTTCTGAAAGTATTCGCGCCAGCTGTCGGACAATGCTTCCAGCTTCACCGCGCGGCGCAGCATCGGTAAGTCGTCTTTCTCAAACGCGTACAACCGCGTGATGTCGGCGATAGTGATGTCGTTGCTATCACGGCTGAGCAGTTCAATTTCATCTCCCGCTTCAACCGCTCCCTCTTTCACGACCGCAAAATAAAATCCAGTGCGACGACTCTGCAGAAACCTCCTGATGATGTCGGTGCGTCCAAACTTAATGCCGAGTTTGTAGCACGGCAAACGCGGCTCCGTCACCATCAACTCAGCTTCGCCGATGCGAAAGCGGTCGCCAACGTTGAGCGCGTCTTCCAGCATTCCTTCGGTAGTAAAGTTTTCGCCAAACATCCCGAAAGGCAATTCCATTTCCGGCAGTTCCGTTTTCCAAAACGCGTAGTGTTCTACCGGGTAGCCATAGACTGCTTTGGTGATCCCGCCGTGCACTTTCAAGTCCGCCTGCCGGTCGCCGTCGAGATTTAGCGTGCGCAGCATGACGGGACCCTGCTTCGGCTCTTTGAA